>Ga0105046_10018954_pt1 | contig 10455 bp, 9 predicted proteins | sample MAT03_FD_78385 | JGI IMG/M metagenome (GOLD analysis project Ga0105046, IMG submission 78385) | Freshwater microbial communities from Lake Fryxell liftoff mats and glacier meltwater in Antarctica - MAT-03 (megahit assembly) | ecosystem: Environmental > Aquatic > Freshwater > Ice > Liftoff... | reverse complement strand
TAACACGGAGACACGGAGGCACGGAGGTCACAGAGGGATTTTAATTGAAGTGAAATGTTAATTATCATTAATAACTCTCTGTGTTTACCTGTGCCTCCATGTTTTTTTCGCCACGACGCAACGGATCTGATTGGGTTTGGTGGAGAGTTTGGTGGAGGGTCTGTTTAACACGGAGGCACGGAGGTCACAGAGGGATTTTAATTGAAGTGAAATGTTAATTATCATTAATAACTCTCTGTGTTTACCTGTGCCTCCATGTTTTTTTCGCCGCGACGCAACGGATCTGATTGGGTTTGGTGGAGAGTTTGGTGGAGGGTCTGTTTAACACGGAGACACGGAGGCACGGAGGTCACAGAGGGATTTTAATTGAAGTGAAATGTTAATTATCATTAATAACTATCTGTGTTTCCCTGCGTCTCTATGACCACTGATGAATCACCTTGCATAAATCAATGCATTGTGTCACTACAGCCAATGATGAATTATCTTGAATACATAAATCCCATGCATCATGTTTTTACTACCAATTGTGGTTTTAATCCAATAAAAAAAGCCACACGATAATCTGTGTGGCTTTCCATCAATGAACCCCAAAAGTCTTTAATACTTTATCGTTTACATAATTGTCGATGGTATTGTCGTCGATTACCCAAACATAATTGTACTTAACATTTCTTTCCACCTTCATTTTAAAATTTGAAAGGGAACAGTTTCAATCCTTCACCCCAACCAAGTTTGCCCAAACGGTTTATCCAACCCTTCAATGAAACCGTTCCCTTATTCCCGGGTACGTTTAGTTTGTACCTTTTATGCTGATAATTTACGTCCATTGTAATTTTCAAGTAGATCCATCAATAATTCTGATTCTGTAGATTTATCAAAGAAGTAATCGGCACCCAAATCTTTGCATTTTTTTCGATAAATGCTATGTGCGTAATTGGTGAACATTATCACCAAGGTGTTTCTGTTTATTTTTTTAATCTCGGGGATCAGAAACATTCCTGATCCTCCGGGTATGCCGATATCCAGTATCACTATTTCCGGATGCTCAGCCTCTACCTTTTTTCGTCCTTCAACAATGTTAAAGGTCTGACCAATTAGTTGTACTGTTTGACATTGATTAAGAAAATCCTGTAACCGCTTCCCAATAATGGCTGAATCATCAACAATTAAAACTCTGGCAGCGGTATAGATCATCCCAACACATTTATTTTGATGCTGCAAAGTAACGGCGATCTGAACCCCTAAAAAATAACTGAATCAATGAAAATCATGTCAGTAAAAATTAGGGATGATTGTAGTGGTTTGAACTACAAACCTATGAAAAATGATAAAAAACGACTTAAACGAGTCCTTGAGTAATGGCGTATTTGGTAATTTCCGAATTGGATTTCAGATGGGTTTTTTCGATGATTCTTGCTCTGTAAGTAGAAATGGTAGGGACGCTCAGGTTTAATTCATCAGCAATATCACCTACCGATTTACCGGAGGCAATCATTTTAAAAACAGTAAACTCACGATCCGATAGCCGTTCGTGCAACGGTTTATCATGTTCGTCACTCATCTGCAACAGCATCTGTTCAGCAACACCGGAACTAATATATTTTTTTCCGGCGGTAACATGATATACTGCTTTCACCAGCTCTTCGGGGGCACTTTCTTTGGTAAGATAACCGGCCCCACCGGCTTTCAATACCCTCACAGCATACTGATCTTCGGGATGCATGCTTAAAATAAGAACAGGGGTTTTGATGCCTTCGGCCCGAAGATCTTTGATTACCTCAAGGCCATTTTTGCCGGGCATGCTCAGGTCACTGATTATTACATCGAACTTCTTATTTCGTGCGGCATGTAGCAAATCACTGCTATTTGCCACCTCTTCAATCTCAGAATCACGAAACTCCTCTGAAATAATTTGTCGAATCCCTGTTCTAACTATCGAATGGTCATCGGCTATTAAGATTTTCATATTTTTTCAAGTTCAGAAGTTTTAACAGGAAACAGCAAGCTCACTTGAGTGCCTTTATTGGGCGTACTTAAAATGGTTAATGAGCCGTTAAGCATACCGGCCCTTTCCCGCATCCCCACCAAACCAAGAGTTTGTTTGATCAAAATTTTATCTTGTTCAAAACCTTTACCATTATCGTTAATCAAAAGCAAAAACTGATCCAATTTCTGATCAAATTCCACCTTCACTTCGGTAGCATTCGAATGGCGGGCGATGTTAGTCAACGATTCCTGTAAAATGCGGAAGACACCGGTAGAAGCTTCTTTGTCGATTAAAGCATCCGGCACACGGTTGAGAAAATTACATTTAATTTTAGTCCGTTTTTCAAACTCATGACATTGCCATTCAACTGCCGGAATCAACCCCAGATCGTCGAGTATCCCGGGTCGGAGATCACTCGAAATTTTACGGATGGTTTTGATAGTTTCATCCACCAGCTTTAACATATCAGCAAGTTTATCACTTAAATCGGAGTTCTTTTCCACAGACTTCCTGTTCATCCAGGCCAGATCCATTTTGAGTCCGGTAAGTTGTTGCCCCAGTTCATCATGAATCTCTCTTGCTATATGTTTTCGCTCTTCTTCACGAATCGTTTGAAGATAGGAGGAAAGAAGTTGTAATTGCTCATTTTTCTGGTTCAGCAATTTTTCAGCATAAACCCTTTCAGTAATATCTCTGGAGGTACCGGTGAGCCAAGCCTCGCCTGTGATGTTGTCGTGATTCACTACGGCATGTGTAATAACATTAGCTACAGTGCCGTTTTTGCGCAGAATGCTCGATTCATAATTGCTGTACCGATCTGTTGTCTTCATTACATCCATGATTGTTTGATACACCCGTTCTTTATCGTCGGGGCCAACAAATTCTATAAAACTACGGCCAACAATTTCATCGGGTTCCCAACCCAAAATATCAATGGCGGCATTGTTCACAAAAATAACCGTTCCTTTTTTGTCAACCGTCCAAATCATGTCAATGGATGTTTCCACCAGCTCTCGATACTTTTGTTCACTTTTAAGGATGGTTTCTTTTGATAGAAAACGCTGGGTAGTATCTTCGGCGCACATAATGATACCAATCACCTTTTCATCCTTTAAAACCGGTGAATAGGTCACTTCAAGATATACATCATCCTTTCCCGGAAAATTAAATTTCTCTTCAAAATTCACGATCTTGCGATTCAACACTTCCTTAAAATGGCTGTCAAATTTTTGATGCCGGTCGGGTAAAACAAATTCTTTAAACAAATCGCCTTTCTTCACTTGTTTATGATAGAAGGCCAGAATCGCTTTTGCGGCATTTTCGTTGAAGGCAACAATTCGGGTGTCGGTGTTCATGAGCAAAAACGACTGACTCGTAGATTGAAAAATAGCCTTCAGGTTTGCTTCTGATTCTTTCAATATCTTTTCAGCTTCTACCCGGTCGGTGATATCGTGTGATATACCTATAATGAAATAGGGTTTCCCTTTTTCATCATTCATAAACGATTGTGTCGTCTCTACCACAATAGAAATTCCGTCGGCACGCTCCACATGAAAATCGAATCGATATTTACCTTTAAGAGCAATAATTTCAACCATAGTATTAAAATTGATGTCGGCGCTGATATGATTCAACAACTCATCATGTGCTTTTCCTACCACTTGATCAAACGTATAACCAAACAATCGGTGAGCACCCTCGTTCCAGTATATTACCTTTCCATGAATGTCTTTTACCACAATGGCTTCATTAACATTATTGAGAATATTGGCCTGAAAAACGATTTCTTTTTTGGCTAATATGTTTCCTGTGATATTCTGAGAAACTAAAATAGCCCTTATTATTTCACCTTCGCTGTTACTGAGCCCGGAGGCAGAAATAAGACTCGATTCAGTACCTCTTTCCTCATAAAAAACCGATTGGCCTCCATTGAAAACCACCTCCATATTTTCGGTAAACCTTTTCTTATTGGCTTCATCAAGGAAATCGGTATAACAGGTTCCTATCAACGACTCAGGAGCAAGGCCGCGTTTGTGAAGTTCGAGACCATCCACAAAGTGAAAAATCATGTTTTTGTCGATGATCGCAATTATTCCGTTAGGATAATTCACTGCAAGTTTCCTTAGCTGCTGTTCACTTTGCACCAGTTTTTCATTGGCTAGCTGCCTTTCGGTGATGTCATTCACCAGCATGATTCTTGACTGCACACCATTTAAGACTGCATCTTTAAGCACCAAATCCACAACACAATTTTGGTTGCCCCCTTTAACCTGTTTTTTGTTGTTTATGTAGGTGGCAGTTTGCAAGCGATCGACCAGGGGTTCAAAAGTTAAAATTAATTCTTCAGGGTCGAAAAGGTCGGTGACTTTCCTTTTAATGAATTCTTTTGTGGACCACCCATAAAAATCAACCGCTGCCTTGTTGGCCATCATAAAGCGTAAAGTTGATACATCCCAAGTGAGAAGAGGGTTAGGATTGTTTTCGAAGAGGTATTTATATTCTTCTTCTTTTTGCCAGAGATTTTTAATAAATCCATGCCGCTCCACCGCATAATTGATAGCTTTGCCTAAAAGAGTTTCATTAAAAGATCCTTTGACCAAATAATCCTGGGCACCTCTTTTCATGGTCTCTAAAGCAATGTCTTTTTCCTGATAACCGGATAAAACTACAATAGGCAATTCGAAGGCTATTTTTTCGAATTTGGCAAATGTTTCAAGTCCTTTGGTACCGGCAAGGTTAAGGTCGAGAACAATAACAGAAATGGGTTGCAGACGCAGAATTTCAACCGCCTCATTCCATCCGGCAGCCCAGTGGATTTCATGAATCACCGATTCCGAATTGCGAAGATATTCTTCAACTAAAAAGGCATCACCGGGATTATCTTCAATAAGAAGAATATTCAATTGATTGGGCTTTGACTTTAAACTCATAATAAAAAAAATAAAAATATTATTTATTTTCAGGAAATGATAAATGAATCAAATGATGTACACTCCTGTTTTTCACGAACTCTCTTCTCAATATCCTGAATCAATTTCTCGTAATCCTTCAATTTATCGGGCTTAGTAGCATACCAGCTGGCTTTTAAATCATAAACTTCCCGAATTTCAGATGGCGATGATGTGGTTGATAATATAATCACCGGTATTTGCTTCAAATTCGAAGTCGATTTTAAGATTCGCAATAATTCTTTTCCATTCATCCCCGGCAAATTAATGTCCAGAATGATGGCATCCAGAGGAGCGTCATCACTCTCAGGTGATTGGTTTTTTAGTTTCTCCAATGCTTCTTTTCCGTCTTCGGCTACATCCAACAACACAGATATTTTTGCCGACGAAAGTGCTTCCCTTGCTAAAACTACATCACCCTCGTTATCCTCAACTAAAAGAAGATGGAGGTTTTTCATTTTTAAATCTATTCCTTCATTTTAGAATTATTTAAAAGTAACCAAAAAATAACAGTAAAAAATAAATTGTAAAAAAATAATATTGGAACCTCAAAAGTCAACTCTCAATTCAAATTCATCAAAATACCTATCACTTACAGAAAATGTTCTGAAAGTGTTTTGAGCTAAGATAAATTAAAAACTATTAAAATTTTAACTATCAGTAATTCAATTCATTAAAAACACCACTTGAAACTATAGATGAAGTGGAATTTACTGAATTAATGCTCAAAAACTGATAGGTTCCTGAAACAGTTCTTGAGGTGGTATCAAACGTTGAGAAGGAAATATTTCCACCCGCCACCGAGGAGAACAAGTTTCCGTTTTCATCGCGCAACTCTCCCGTAAATTGAGTTCCGGTTGCAACGGTGCCGGCTCTAAAAGTACCGGAATATATCAACGTAATATTTTTAATTTGGTCGGTTCCATATATTCTTATTGTACCGGGTCCCGATAAAAACGCATTTCTCGAAACTGAATTCCACACCGCTCCATTGATTTGTGCCGACATTCTAGGGAAGCAAGGATCACATGGACCTCCACAATCCACTGCTGTTTCACCCTGATTTTTAATGCCATCGCCACAGCTTACGCAGATACCGGGACATGGACCGCCGCAATCGATGCCCTGTTCTCCCTGGTTCATTCTTCCATCGGAACAATTTCCGGTGTTATCAATTTTTTCGGCGCAGGAAGTGAACATTAGCAGCATTCCGGCAATAAGGTAATGAATGATTTTCATAGGTTTATGGTTAATGGGGATTTTTACGGACTTTCTTGTTGATTGTTGCATCCGGAAGGCATGAAAAACGGAACATTATTCCATTAATGCCAGTGTAAAGTCAAATAGCTGTTAAGTTTTTAGTGCATGGAACAGCATGGCATGGGCATTTTTCGTACTTTTGCAATGTGAATTACTTAAGTGCAGAAGGCCTTTCAAAATCCTATTCCGAAACCCCTCTTTTCTCAGGCATCAGCATCTCGCTGCAGAAGAATCAAAAGATGGCGCTTATCGCAGCCAACGGAACAGGTAAATCAACACTCTTAAAAATTTTAGCCGGCATAGAGTCGCCCGATGGCGGTTCAGTCAGCATCCGTAACGGCATCACCGTAGGGTATCTCGACCAGGATCCCTATCTGAATCCATCGTCTACCATTATGGATACTATTTTTGATTCGTCGAATCCGTTGCTGAAAGCCCTCGGTGAATACGAAACACATCTCGATTTGGGTGAACATGGCGATCCTGTAAAGTTGCAGTCACTTATTGATACCATCGATTCTTTGGGTGCGTGGGATTATGAGGCCAAAGCGCACGAAATTTTATCGCGACTTGGAATACATGATCTCGAACAACCCGCATCAAGTTTATCGGGTGGTCAGAAAAAAAGAGTGGCACTGGCTAGATTGCTCGTTGAAGAACCCGATTTGGTTTTACTCGATGAACCTACCAACCACCTTGATCTCGACATGATTGAATGGCTCGAGAATTACCTCAGAAACCTTAATAAAACAGTGCTATTGATTTCTCACGACCGGTATTTTATTGATAGCATTTGCGATACCATTGGAGAGCTGGAGCCTGATAAAATTTTTACCTACAAAGGTAATTATGCTTACTACCTAGAGAAAAAAGCAGAGAAGGAATTTCGTGAAGGCCGTGAAATTGATAAGGCTCAAAACCTTCTGCGAACAGAACTAGATTGGATGCGCCGACAACCCAAAGCACGCAGCACCAAGCAAAAGGCTCGCATCGATTCATTTTACGAATTGGAGGACAAAGCAAATTCCGGCAAACAGGAAGATAAAATGCAAATCACCATGCAGATGTCGCGCATGGGAAGTAAAATCCTTGAACTTGAAAATGTGTGCAAAGCCTTTGGTCCGAAAGTTCTTATCAAAGACTTTTCACATACCTTCAAAAGAGGTGAAAAAATTGGTGTGGTAGGAAAAAACGGAACCGGAAAATCAACTTTGCTCAATATGATAATGGGCCTGGTGAAGCCTGATGAAGGCCGCATAAAGGCCGGTGAAACAATGGTGTTTGGCTACTTTTCGCAGGAAGGTATAAAACTCCCCGACGATAAAAGAGTGATTGATGTAGTAAAAGATATTGCCGAATATGTTGATACCGGAAATGGAAACTACATTAGCGTAGGGCAGTTTTTAAATTATTTTAGATTTAAAGGATCCAAACAGCATACCTACGTATCGAAGCTAAGTGGTGGTGAAAAACGCCGTTTGTATTTGCTCACCATCTTACTCAAAAACCCAAATTTTCTCATTCTCGATGAGCCTACCAATGATCTAGATATTGTAACTCTCAATTTGCTTGAGGAGTTTTTACAGCATTACCAGGGTTGTATTTTATTGGTGACCCACGATCGTTATTTTATGGATCGGCTGGTGGATCATATTTTTGTTTTAGAGGGTGATGGTAATGTAAAAGATATTAATGGCAATTACACCGATTATCGTGAAACAGCCAGGGAACTTACGAAGGCAAAGCAAGAGAGTGCCAAAATCGAAAAAGTAACCGTTCAACCTGTAAAGGAAAAGAAAACCAAACTGTCGTACCTCGAAAAGAAAGAACTCGATACGCTCGAAGCGGAGATCGCTAAGCTGGAAGACAAAAAGAAACTCTTTGAACAGGTGCTCTCCGATGGAACGGCAGATGCAGGAAGGATTTCTGAAGTCTCGGCCGAATTTGGTTTAATCACCAAAACCATAGATCAAAAATCGCTTCGCTGGCTGGAACTCTCTGATAAAGCAGAGGCCTGATTACATTAAACTTCTTAACGAAACCAGGATGCAATCACTTGTGCTCGATTGGAAGTGTAGGGCTTGTTATTAAAAGTTTTCACCCACTGCACCCCTCTGATAACGTTGGTGAGTAAAATTTCGTCTGCATTACTAACATCCGAAACATCGAGACTTTTTTCAATAATAACAACACCATTTTCATGGGCTTTACGGATGATATTTTTACGCATAACGCCATCTAAACAACCGTCGGAAAGGGGAGGTGTAAAAACAGAACTTCCCGAGACCACAAAAATATTACAGTTCACCGATTCAATTACCTTTCGGGATGTGTTCAAAATAAAAACATCGTCAAAACCGTGTTCACTAGCGTAGATGGAGGCGAGAACGTAGGGTAATGCATTTAGAGTTTTCAGGTTGGAGAATTTCCCCGGTGCTTTATGCACTTCTTCATAGAGTCCTAAACTTAATCCTTTAGCAGGGATAGAGGTGTTTAATGGCGAACATAACATATGCCACGACGCATTGTGTTTTTCCGGTAAATAAAATCCGGTTCCTTCGCGAAAAACAGTTAGGCGTACCCGTGCTGATGACAATTGATTTTTTGACAATAAATACTGAATGGAATCGTGGAGATGATCCCGGTCAAAGTCTTCCGTAAAGCTGAGCTTTAACAAATGCATAGCATTAGTAAGCCTGAGATAATGATCGCTGTAAAAATTAATGTTTCCTTCGGCAACTTTCATTGTTTCAAAAACACCGTCGCCATATTGAAAGGCACGGTTGGTAGCTGAAAATAAGTGCGAATCGGCCTCCACCAACTGCTTATTCAATAGTTCAAAGCGTGGAACCGATTCAATCATTTTATTAGAGGCAACGTATGAATGAGATTGGTGTTTACATCCACCAAAATACCTTTCACTCCGGCACCTTCAGCAGCCTGAATATCGCGTTTGCGGTCACCAATAAAGTAGGAGGCAGCAGGATCGATTTCAAATCGGGCAAGAGCCTTTTCTACCAATAAAGAACCAGGTTTGCGACAGAGACATTTGCCCGTAATTTCGTGATGCGGACAATAATATACCTCTGTCAAATTAATGCTTTCGGTGGCGAGAAGTTCCACCATGTGTTGGTGAAGAACCTCAACATCGGAATGTTTGTAAAGGCCCTTCGCAATACCACCCTGGTTGGTCACTACAATTAAAATAAATTCTTTACGGATGAATTCGCGACAGGCAGCATAAACACCCGGAAGAATTTCAAAATCTTCAATGCGCCACGTATAATCATGTTGGTCGATGTTGATGACACCGTCGCGATCGAGGAAGATGGCTTTGTTTTTCATGTTAAAAAGCAGTGAGCTGATCCAGAAAATGAAGGAATATGGAAGGCTTAAGCAAAATGGTGAAGAGTAAACCAAAAACTGCTCCCCATAAGTGAGCGTCGTGGTTAATTTGACCTCCTCCTTTTTTGTCCATGTAATAACTGTAAACGAGGTAGGAGACGCCTACCAGAATGCCGGGGATACCGATAATTCCATAGAGATAAATTTTATCGAGAGGACGAAACAATATCGCTGCAAAGAGTACCGCAGCAACAGCACCCGAGGCACCCAATGCATTATAACCGGCATTGTGCATGTTTCGTTTATAACTTGGCGTTATGGAGATGAGCAATCCTCCCAGGTAAAGTAATAAATAATAAAACAACCCTTTCTCCTCAAACATGGATACAAAATAACGTTCAACAACGTTCCCAAAACTCCAAAGAACCAGCATATTCACAGCCAAATGAATCCAATCGGCATGAATAAAACCGGAAGTAATAAAACGGTACCATTGCTTCCTTTCCGTAACCATGTAAGGGTTAAAAATCAAACGGCTCATTACCCCACTGTTGTAAAATGCCAGGATGGAAACAAGAACTGTTATTGCGACAAGTGCGTTGGTCATACTAAATATTTAATATTTGGCCCTAAAAGGCGAAATTATGAAGATCATTGTAAAATTAAAGAACAAAAAAACCAAGAAATCTGCTTGCGGCAGACCAGCCCATCAAAGCACAAGCCATGAGGGTCGGGCAGGCAGGCTAAGAAACCAAGAAACTAAGAACCAAGAACTCAGTACTAAAGGTGTATCACCTCACCATAAGCTGCTGCGGCAGCTTCCATAATGGCTTCCGACATGGTAGGATGGGGGTGGACCGATTTTATGATTTCGTGTGCTGTACATTCAAGCTTGCGGGCAACAACAACTTC
>Ga0105046_10018953_pt1 | contig 10456 bp, 7 predicted proteins | sample MAT03_FD_78385 | JGI IMG/M metagenome (GOLD analysis project Ga0105046, IMG submission 78385) | Freshwater microbial communities from Lake Fryxell liftoff mats and glacier meltwater in Antarctica - MAT-03 (megahit assembly) | ecosystem: Environmental > Aquatic > Freshwater > Ice > Liftoff... | reverse complement strand
GTCTAACAACGCACCAATCAGCGCTCCCTTGAGATAGTAACTGATCCGGCTATTGTTGGCGTTCTCATCAGGGCGGTAGTACTTGATCCAAGCGTCGAAGCTGCTATCAGCCAGCGATTGGGTCAGTCGCCCCGGTGCGTTTTGGACCGCAGCGATGTTCTTTCCTAATTTCTCGATGTAATCCTTGGGCTTGCAAAGCCCACTTCGAACAACGAACAACTCGTCGTAGTAACTGGTGATCCCCTCGGCGACCCAAAGCTCATGAAAATACTGCTCGTTGTTGTAGTCATATTGCTTTAACACTTTCGGTCGCAGCCGTCGCACATTCCACGTATGAAAAAACTCATGCGATACCAGACTGAGCCAGTCCGTGTACTTGGCTCGCTGCCGTTGAGACCAACGACCCGTCATGAGTACGCAGCTATTGTCGTGCTCAAGTCCTCCGCCGGACTCCGTCGCCAAGTTCAAGAACCAATACTCCTTGTAAGGCGTCTCTTTCCAGAACGCTTGTTCCGTCTCAACGATCTTGGCAACATCTTTTGCCGCGGAGGTTGTTTCCCAAAACGGCTCACCGCCGAGAGTCTCTAAATGATGCTTGGCACCACCCACTTCAAAAGATTGGATATCAATTGCCCCCATCAATATCGGACTATCGACCAACTCGTCGAAATTGGCTGCCCTTCGAGTCCATGGATCGCGTGCGTCGCTGGCCGGTAAACTGGTTGCCACTTTGGGCCAATTCGGCAACGCGTCAATGCGAACCAAGTGCGGATGGTGGAGCATGTCAGAACGCGTCAGAAACGTTGCGGCACCGGTCAAGAACGCAAAATCCTTTTCCACCCAATTCGTCCGAACACTCATCTCATGGCAATACAATGTGTAACGAACAGAAACTTCCTCTGCTCCCACGCAGTCGACCAACCAATGGTTCTTGTCTTTTTTCTTAATGTTGAGTGCAACGTTGGTTTTGCCATTCACAGCAGCGACGTTTTCGACTTGTCTAGAATACTCGCGAACGAGATAGCTGCCTGGCGTCCATACCGGCATCATGAATTCGATTTCAGGTTTACCGTCCGTGGGAACCGAGACCTCGATTTCAACTCGATGTGTTTCCGCTTGTCGAAACGAGAGTCGATACTGAACGGTCGACAATTCATTTTCAACAGTCTCTGCCACGGCCATATACGCTCCACCTGAGAATTCCGTTCCAACGATCCAAAACAAGACTCCAAGACCAATTGCAATTCGCGGAAGCATTGTACAGCGATCCAAATTCATTCAAGAGCGAGGGTTGGGTTCTGCAAAAAGACATCTTTTCGCGGGCTAAGGGTGCGTCGATCAATAAATGTCCGATTTCTGAAGTGGGATAGGCTTCCAGCCTGTCATTTTCAAAGCGACAGGCTGGAAGCCTATCCCACTAATTGATCGAGCGATCCTAACCCCATTCTAATCCGAGAATTGCCCCTCGCCACTTGTCAATTGACTAGTCGTCGACTTGAGCAAAACCGCTTCGATGCACAACCCTGGCCCGAAAGCCAATAGAACGCAGTAATTTGCGTCGGGTCTCTGCTTCGATAGTTTCTCTAAAATGAACAATACGGTCGGCGAAGACATGTTTCCGTGACTTGCTAGGACAGACTGCGAACCCTCGAGTGATTGCGACGGCAAGCCCAACGCATTGCCAGTCGCTTGAATGATTCGAGGCCCGCCCGGATGAATGGCCCATGCATCAATATCCGAAATACTTACCGACTGCCCATCGAGCCATGACTTGAGTTCGCTTTCCAAGTTCGCTTCGATGACACTCGGAACCTGCGGATCCAAAGTCATTCGAAAGCCGTGGTCGCCAATGGTCCAACTCATCAGACCTGTCGTTTGCGGTATCCATTTCGACAACGTAGATACAACGGACCATTGCGTGGCGGACTGCGTCGTTGCCCGCTCGAAAGGATCAGCCACACTTCCCACATCCAGTGCGTCGTTACCGCTGGCACCGATCACCAGCCCAGCAGCTCCATCGGCAAAAAGCGAGTTGGCTACCAATTGCTGTGCATCGTCGGTGAACTGCTGATGAAGACTGCATAGCTCGACGGCTCCAAGCAATACCACCGCAGACGGATTCGCGTCCACAATGGCCTTAGCCACACGGATGCCATTGAGCGCGCCATGGCAACCCATGAAGCCGACATGCGTCCGCTGGATGTTTGAGTCAAGTCCCAGCGATTCAATCAACGCGATATCGACGCCGGGTGCAAAGAAGCCAGTACATGATACCGTGACTAGATGCGTGACACTCGATGTCGCGACACCGGACTTTGCAATCGCTTGCGAACAGGCTCGCTGTAGCAATGGCCCTGCATGCTGTGCGAACATGTTCATTCGCTCTAACGTCGTTGGACCAAACGGATGAGCGTCGGAAGCGGGCTGATAAAACGTCTGACGTTGAAGGTCAGGCAAACCCTCAGGCCCCAACAGGACGCTGCCTCGGCGCTGAACTCCCGACTTGCGATAGAGTGCTGGCAAAGCATTGTTCCATCGCTCCGATAGATTCAACTGTTGAGCCACAATGGCGGCATCGCTTTGCGCAATCGAATGCTCGGGTACCGCCGTTGCCAAACCTAGAATAGTGGCTACGGTTGCCCGTTGGATCCTAGGTGTTTCAAGACTCGATAAACTCATTGACTTGTCCTTCGGAAAAGAGATTCGCGCAATGGTGGAAGCCATTTGCAAGCCCGTAAAACCCACGCTGCACCACGAGGCCATCTGATTTGACCCGCGATCCAACGGCATGTTCGCTGTTTTTGAAGTCGTTGTAAAAGTGCCCAGTCTGTCCATTGCGCACTCATATCATCTCGCCATCCTCTCGAAGCAATATCGACAATCATCGGCATCACCGCTTCGGCACTGGCCAATGCCCACGACATCCCCTCGCCAGTAAATGGTTCCACATAACCAATCGCATCACCGATCAAAAACGTGCGATGGTCGGACACAACCGAGGAAGAGCGAGTCAAGCTAGGCGTTGCCAACCAATGCTCTTTCTCCGGCAATCTGATTTCAGCATGGCCGCACTCGGCCAGAATTCCTTCGACCACCTGTCGAATCCCGCCTAACTGTTGAATGCTGGCGGGATCGATGGCTGCGGCCACATCGACCAATCCTCCGTCGGTTTGGCAGATACCAACATACCCAGCGTGACCGACCAGCATATGCAACCTGCCGTCCGCAAAAGCCGTCGCATGCGACTCCGGGACCAAGCATTGAACGCCAATTCGCGAATCGCTTTCGACTTTGGCTGGCCAGTTGTCCTCGTGCGGAATGGAGGAACGCGTTAATCCACTGGCAACGAGAATGCTCTTGGACGAAACGAGGACTGTCTTCCCATCTTGTTGCAAACGGACGCGACGCATTGCAGAACTCGGTTCCGACGCGTCTGATAAAACGAGTCCGGTTGTTCGATCGATGAAACGTGCCCCGCAGGCAATGGCCTGCTCGACCATAATCGTATCCAAAGTAGATCGCCGCACGCTGACCATGGTAGGAACACGCCACTGCGCCTGTGTCTTTAATATTTGCAATCGCATCAACTCGATTTGCACAGCTCCTGCCGATTCGATGGCGCCCGCAATACCAAGTCGATCCAGCGACGCTTGTGAACGCAGATTGAGGCAACCACCGCATACCTTCTCGCGTGGAAACGACTTGGATTCCACCAAAAGAGTTTTGAGCCCTTGCTTGCTCGCCAAAATCGCCGCAGCAGCGCCCGCAACTCCAGCACCAAGAACAACGACGTCCCACTCGCTCCCCGTCAAGTCGTCGATAACCCTAGCTTCCGTTGCCTCGATTGCGATCATACTAAACGTCCCATCGCAATAAGTATCGCTCGGGCCAATGCCTACGCACCGAACACGCTTTCATACCCGCTTGATCGGCCAAGCCCAGAGCCTCCGATTCCGTAAAGGCCGCTCGGACCGATTGTGGACCATCGAAATGCACGACCGGCGAACGAGACAACAACTGGCAACCGATCTGAGCCAATACGTATCCCAACCGCGACCGGACCAAGTCGTCTACCACTACCGCCATGGAGGCAATTTGTTTCATGCGAGTCAATACCTGAACCGCTTGCTCTTCCGTGAAATGGTGCAAGAACAAGCAGCAGTAAACGACATCAAATCTGGCATCCGTGGCCTGGAAGACGTCGACTTGTTGAAAATGAACCTGAACGATCGACTGCTTGATGGCAGGCAATCGATGCGATTGTTCCGCCCAATCCTTTGCAGCCCAATCCTTTGCAGCACAGTCGACCGCCGTCTGACTAATGTCCCACCCTGTTACGGCACATTCTATCCTTCCGGCAAGTCGTCGCGCGACGTTGATGGCCACGTCGCCGCTACCGCAGCCGATGTCCAAGATGCTGATGGAGTTCCGATTGTTCTTCTTGGCGATGGCTAGAATTTCAATTGCCAAATGCTTGCCGGTTTGGCACAGTTTGTTGACGCGACGAAGACCATTGAGTGCTCGACGATGTTCGACAGGATCAATGGCTGGGTCGTCCATGAGCTCCGGTACGAGGACTCTTGATCTCATGATGCCTCTGCTTCCGCTGTGGCTTGGTACTGTGAGGCATTGATGAGATCAAGGCGGGAGGGCGAGGAGTATCGAATTTGTTGCAGATTTTTAATCTTTGATTTCGCCTGATTCCAACGCTTCTGTCCAAACTGGCACTATAAACTACCAACATCGTAAAAGGAACAGTTCGACTAGTCGTGTACAGACTCAACGTGCTATTATGACCAAACGATTATGACCAGACGGACATTTCGAAATAAAACCTGATTATACACGGGAAAGGGAGTTGTGACGATGAGAAAGTTTGTCTTACTGGCCGTCGATCGGCTGAACTCAATCGCTTTCGTCTGCTTGCTTATCTACGGCGATATTTGGGTGGTACCTGATTAATGATCGAATGTCCTGACATCAAAAAATCCGTCATCAAAAATCACTATGACGTAAGCACTCTTTTCTATCGCTTGCTATGGGGTCCCCACATTCACCATGGCTATTGGCTTGCCGACGAAACACCAGCCGCAGCCCAATTGCAATTAACATCGACCTTAGCCGGACTCGCAAACATCCAACCCAAATCCGTGGTATACGACATCGGTTGTGGAATGGGTGGTTCGAGCATTTGGCTTGCAAAGCATCTACAATGCCAAGTCACTGGCGTTACGCTCAGCCCTGTTCAACGCCAATGGGCCACCACCAGCGCTGCGCTGAAAAGATTGCAGCCGCGCCCTGAATTCCGATGCGAGGATGCCGAAGCCAGCGAGTTTCCCGGAAGCTCTGCCGACGTTGTTTGGAGCATTGAGTGCACCGAGCATCTGTTCGACAAACCAGCCTTCTTCAAAAAGGCGGCATCGTGGATCAAACCAGGCGGTCGATTTGCACTACTAGCGTGGCTCTCCGGCGAACAGCCTATGAGCGACGCGCACTCGCAACAGGCGCTGCGCGTCTGCCAAGGAATGTTCTGCCCTTCGTTAGGTAGCCAGTCCGATTATGTGCAGTGGTTCACCGACGCTGGGTTAACTGTCGCCGTCAAAGGAATTTGGACCGATCAAGTCAAAAAGACCTGGAAGATATGTCGCAAACGGGTTGAGAAGACGGGAGTCCGTTATCTAGCAAAAATTCTGGGCAGCAACCACGTTTTGTTTTTGGACCACTTTGACGCCATCTTAAACGCCTACGATTCAGGCGCTATGGAATACGGATATTTCATTGCAGAGAAAAAGGATTGATGCATTCGAGTACAAGCTTCCCGACCTCCTACGAATTCAGACTCCATGGTTTACGGTATTCTTTCGTTAGCCATTTCGATGCTTCCGCATCGCCAACGATGGTCTCCGTCTTGGGGTCCCAGTTAATCTTCTTTTTCGTTCGCACTGCGATATTGCCAAGATGACAAACCGTCGCCGAACGATGCCCGATACTGATATCCGCGGCTGGCGTTTTGCGAGTCTTCACGCAATCAAAAAAATTGTTAACGTGATCGGTGTTGGCTTGCGAGTTCACAATCTTGGGTATCTCGATCCCCTTAAGCAATTCCGGTGGATTCGTAATAATGCCGCCGCGAAAAACGAATAAACTCCCTTTCTCGCCAACAAACTCGGCACCTTGATCGATGTTCTTTGTGTCCTGCTTTTGACGGCAAGTCATCAGCACCCCATTGGCGTACGTATACTTGATCTCAGTCGTATCAGGTGTTTCGTACCAGCCGTCTGGATTGAAAACCGCAGACCCCTCAACACTCGTAGGACCGCTCTCGTCCATGCCAAGTCCCCACTGTGCAATATCGAGATGGTGCGCACCGAAGTTCGTTTGCTGTCCGCCGCTGTAGTCCCAATAGAATCGGAAGAGATAGTGAACATGGTTCTTGTTGTAGGCGCGATACGGAGCAGGACCTAGCCATCGGTTGTAGTCGAACCCCGCAGGCGGCTCGCTATTCGGCACCGGTTCTTTGGCGCGAGCAATCCAGTTCGGGCTCGGCAACGTCACGTTGACCGAATGCACTTTCCCGACGATCCCTTTTTGAAGTAGGTCCACCGCCATCTTAAACTCGACACCGCTTCGTTGCATCGTCCCTGTTTGCACAACTCGATTATGTTTGCGGGCCGCCTCGATCATCGGCTTGCCTTCGCCGATTACTAACGTCAACGGTTTCTCACAGTACACATCCTTTCCCGCTTTGCAGGCTTCGATCGTCATCGTAGCATGCCATTGGTCCGGAACCGTGACCACGACCGCATCCACTTCCTTGGAGTCGAGCAGGCGGCGGTAATCGTCCGTCGCCCAAGCGGTGAGCCCAGCTTCCTTCTGCAGAAAATCTCCGGCTTCTGCCAGATAAGTCTTATCCAAATCGCACAGAGCAACGATGTTCTTCAGAAAGTACTTCATGTTGTTCTTCGGCCCGCCCTGGTTGCCGACACCGATCATGCCAACCCGCACCCGTTCGCTGGGCGGTTGAGCCGCAAAAATGGATCGATGTGCAATTGGAGAAAGACCTAAAATCGCACCACCAAATGCGGTCTCCTTCAGAAACGAACGACGTGTTTTTTTCGGCATCGTATTTAAACTCCTAAGAGGAACGAAGTGATTGTACCAAAGTATCAGGCAAACTCCTGTCAACCGTAGCCCATTGCGAATGGCACCGATGAGATGCCGCTCAGTTGCGGGATTCCCCATAAAGTATAGCCTGCCGACTTCGACACCACCGGCGAAGTCCGGGATTCCGTTGACCCCGAGCGTCTGAACACCTACAGAATTGGCGGACTCCTGCCTAGAGGGATTGCAACGGATTTGACGATTGGATAGTATCAACGGCTTGTAAAGCTAATTCAGATAAACAATTACTGGAGTACACTCAAATGATGAATCGCAGCCGTTTCTCTCTCATCTGATTACTTTTACTTAGTTGTTGTTCGTGTAGCCTGTTTAGTGGTAATGGTACTAATCCAAATACAAGAGTATCGATTGTCGTTCCGTCTGCTTTGTTAGATGCCAATGGGGATGCTGAACTGAATGTGATCGTTGATTGGACTAAGGTCACTAGCGGTGATGCAAATGGTAACGGTGGATCGACGTTGCACGGAACATTCAACTTGCCTTTGGTAGCTACCAACTCGTACGACGCCGATGGTGGTCGTCACTTTACGTCGGATCAGAGGGCAATACCGGTAGGTGCAGATATGGTAATTGAGTTGTACAGCGGACCGTTATCAAGCCCAGTCTTAAGGGCAACTTACGAAGGTGTATATAATGGTGGGGGAATGATAACCCTACTGCCGTAATGCGTCGTCAAAGGTATGGAGTTATTGGAGCACATGGGCAAACGAAATGGAGTCACGTTAGTTGAGTTGCTAACCGTGGTTGGCGTACTGACTATTCTCGTCGCCCTAGTTCTGCCAGCCGTCCAATCGGCTAGGGAATCAGCGAGAAAAATGAGTTGCGGGAACAACCTGCACCAAATTGGAATTGCGGTGGGAAACTTCCACGCGAAAAGAAATCGATTGCCGATTGGACGATTTGTCCTGAGTCAGCTTGCTCCGGAGCTAGAGATACCGACCGAGACAGATCGATACTTTGGTGAACTAATTAGCATCGCCCCATCGTTCTTGCGTTGCCCTAGCGAGCCAACGCCAAAGGAATTTGACGGTGAGGTGAATTATTTTATGAGCGTTGGATCAGCAATTTTTCCGCTCAACGGTGCGGCGTCACCAAGTTTTAGTTCTCGTGGCGTCCTTTCACCGTTATCATATAGTGATTTTGCCGACGGACTATCTCACACAGCGTTGTTTTCGGAGCATTTGCAATTGCAGGTTTCCTGTACTTACTGCCACCCCTCAACAAAGTGGTGGAATTCGCCCCAGAGATTTGGTCCTGGAGAAGAGAATGCAATGCGAATTTTTTTGAATCAGGCAACTGAATCCAGAAGTTTGGCATCAATGCCAGACCACCTGTACTTTACAGATACATGGGTAAACAATGATTTTTTTTACGACCACTTATGGACTCCAAACAAGCCCATGGTGATCGCTCTAACGATTCATCGGGATTCGATCCAACCACCTTCTAGCGCACATGCCGGCGGCGTTCAACTTCTACTTGCAGATGGAAGCGTACGTTTTGTTTCCGATGAAGTTAGCGCTATCGTTTGGGCTGCGACAGGTTCAAGAAATGGCGGCGAAGCCAATGTGGTCGACTAGGCGTTCTGTCGGGTACGCATTTTTTTTCCTTTTAACTATTGGTCTTTTGTACCCCGCGTGGTACCTCGTATATGCGGACTGGTACTTGTTTGGAAATGCCGTTGCACCTGCGATTCGTGAGGTATGGGGCGCTGATTCAAACAAGGTTTCTGATCTTGCGATTTCGAGCGAACTTGGAGGGCAAGAATTGAAGTCAGAATGCATGCGGAAAGTGACGTTTCGCGGAACAATTGTTCTGGATGGAAAAACTTGGAAACTTCATCCTACAAAAAAAGACCTCTGGAGGACTACGAAAACGCGTGGAGACACCAATGGGCCTCCTCTCTCGTGGGTACGTATCGATGTTCTTAGGCGAAGTCGTTTTACACCTGGGTTCAAATCAGTTTCGAAGGGAGTGGGTCGAATCCCGAAGAAGAACGGCGCTGGGTACTTCGATTTCGATGTGAATCTACCTAATGTTGCAGGAGAATATTTGTTGGTTGCTTATCTCGTTGACACGGAAGATTCGCAAAAAAAAGCACATTCCGAGAAAAATGAAAACTTTCTATTCGTCCGGAAAATCGAATTAGTTCCTTTTGTCCCGCGAAAAGGTAACGAAACGCAGCTTTTTCGAAGTGGGGCATAGTAAATTTAGGTTCATCAATCTTCAAAATAATAGTGCTATCCTGCTTTCTTGAGGACGGTGTAGTACCTCGACTATTTGAGGGACCGCAGGTGAAATTCAAAAGTATTTTCCGAAAATTTAGGCGACGTCGACGACGCGTGGCCCAAGTACCTCGAATCGCGGGGTGATTCCAAGCCCTGGCGATTCGCTTGCTCGCATGAAACCATGTTCGCGTTGCGGTGCGCCCGACGCTGTGCTCACGGTCACGTAGCTATTGAAATCCGTACTGGTGAATCGATACTCCTCGGGCGTGCTGTGCGCCAAGTGCGCGATCGCCGCTGTTGTGATATCGCCCCCCCAGCTATCCTCGAGTGTCATTGCAATTCCCATCGATACACAAAGATCGCGAGCTTGCTTTGTCTTGGTTAGGCCACCGAGTTTGCTAATTTTTAAATTGACAACATCCATTGCCGAATCCGCTTTGCACCGCAATAGCATATCCAAGCTATCGATGTTTTCATCGAGCACGAACGGGTGATCGGTATGCCGACGCACTGCCAAGCATTCTTCATAGGTCAGGCATGGCTGTTCGATGTAGACATCCACGTCCCGCACCGCGCGGACCACGCGCATGGCTTCGTGCTGCGTCCAACCCGTGTTCGCGTCTGCAACCAAGCGCTCACTCGGGCTCAACATGGCTCGGACGGCATGAATGCGTTCGATATCGGTATCGGGATCACCACCCACCTTCAATTGAAAACGAGTGTAGCCCTCCGCGCGATAGCCAGCTACTTTGCGAGCCATGACTTCCGAAGACTCTTGCGAGATTGCTCGATAAAGTCGAACGCTTTCGCCAAATCGACCGCCCATCAAAACGCAAACCGGCAAGCCGGTCACTTGTCCGAGAATATCCCAGCACGCGATATCGATCCCGGACTTGACATACGGGTGCCCTTTCGCGGCTGCGTCCATACGATGGTTGCGCTTGCCCAACTCACATGGGTTATAGCCGATTAAGTGTGGGCCAATCTCTCGCAAACCAGCCCGCACTCCATCCGCATAGGCAGGCAAGTAGAACGGCCCAAGCGGG
>Ga0105046_10018950_pt1 | contig 10457 bp, 7 predicted proteins | sample MAT03_FD_78385 | JGI IMG/M metagenome (GOLD analysis project Ga0105046, IMG submission 78385) | Freshwater microbial communities from Lake Fryxell liftoff mats and glacier meltwater in Antarctica - MAT-03 (megahit assembly) | ecosystem: Environmental > Aquatic > Freshwater > Ice > Liftoff... | reverse complement strand
CGGTATAACCGGACATAAACAAAATTTTGATATGAGGGAAAAGAGCTTTCAGCCTTTTTGAAAGCTCCTTCCCATTCATCTCCGGCATAACTACATCGGTAATAAGCAGTTGCAAATCAACGGCATGTTCTCTGGCCAGCGTCATGGCTTCCTCTGGCGTACCGGCAGTCAGCACCCGGTATCCCATTTGCTCCAGCATCAATTTGCTCAACGCCAGCAAGGCCGGTTCATCCTCCACCACAAGCACGGTTTCATAGTTACCTTTAGGGTCTTCGACCGCATTTTCCGGTAGTTTATTGACAGCATTATCCGTAACCAAAGGCAGGTAAATTGAGAAAGTTGTCCCGTTTCCCGGCTCACTATAAACATTTATAAAGCCGTTATTCTGTTTAACAATGCCATAAACCATGGAAAGTCCGAGACCTGTTCCCTCACCAACGCCCTTGCTTGTAAAAAATGGATCGAAAATGTGATGGATTACGTCTTTTCCCATACCACACCCATCGTCGCTGATGGACAGCTTCACAAATTCTCCGGAGACAAATCCGGCATTTTGACTGCAGTAGGCTTCGTCAAAAATGGCGTTTCCTGTTTCGATGGTTATTCTGCCGATATCTGCAATGGCATCCCTGGCATTGACACAAAGATTCGCCAGTATCTGATCAACCTGTGTCGGATCAATCATGACTGAACAAGGCCCTTCGCCAGGCAGCCAGGCCAGTACAACGTCCTCACCGATCAAACGATGCAGCATTTTGAGTATGCCCTCCACAGCCTTGTGAAGGTTAAGCACCACTGGTGCAGTAGGTTGTTTGCGGGCGAAAGTAAGTAGTTGACGGGTAATATCAGCAGAACGTCTGGCGGCATTTACAACTTCATCCAGATTGGAACGGAGTGATGGATCCAGATCAGCCCTGTGCAGAGCCAGTTCAGTATATCCGATAATCACGGCCAGCATATTATTGAAATCGTGGGCAACACCGCCCGCCAGCAGTCCAACCGCTTCCATCTTCTGGGCCTGCTGATATTGCTCTGCCAGACGCAACTGTTCGGTAATGTCACGACTGACTGACACATAATTGATAATCCTGTTTGAAGCGTCTCGTACAGGTGAAATCGATGATTCCTCGGTATAGAACGTACCATCTTTCCGTTTGTTGTCCAAACGCCCCTCCCAGGTCCTGCCATCGGAGATGGTCTCCCAAAGAGTGCGATAATATGCTTCATCCTGCATTCCGTTATTGAGTATACACTGGTTCTGTCCGATAACCTCCTCCCGGCTGTAACCGGTTGCTCTCTCATAGGAGGGGTTTACAAACTGGATTTTTCCCTGGGCATCGGTCATAACAATAATTTCAGCGGACTGTTCAATGGCCGCCTGTAACTTCTTGCGTTCAGCCTCATCCCGTTTGCGCGCAGTGATATCACGGATATTGCACTGGATAACCTTGTGTTGATCCACCAGATAAACATTACTGACAAACTCCACCGCAATCGGATGTCCCTGACTGGTTTCCAGCGGCAGATCTTCGTAACGTATGTATTCGTTTTGCTGTAGAGTTTGGAAGGCGTCTTTGGATGCAGCAATATCCTTGAATACGCCAATTTCCCAGATAAACTGCCCGTACATTGCGCTGTATGAATACCCCAGCAAATGAAGCAGAAAAGGGTTGGCATCAACCACCCTGCCGGTATCTGCATCGAGAATCAGAATACCGTCCTGGGCTGATTCAAAGAGCCGGCGATAACGCTTCTCGGAATCCTTCAGCGGCTTCAGGACCTGCTCGCTTTCAAGCAGTTTTACTTCCAGTAGTCCAATTCGGGTATTCAGATTGTCATTATCAAGTTGAAGCTGATTTTCTGCATCAAGAACACGCATAGTCACACCTTTTCATATTTGATTCACTCGCAAATTATAGTTGTCATCCCCGAATGCCTCTATCGGGGATCCATGATTTCAGCTGCTTACAAACTGGATTCCCGCTCAGAAACGCTACGGGAATGACAATTTGCAAGTGCATCATATTTGTTAAAACTGACTTTGTGAAAGCAGTTCCACTGTATTAATATTTCAAAAAACTTGAAAAACTTATTCCATGAAAACAATAAAATGCAATAAACAGGCCAGATAAAATATTAGCTAATCGAGCCCCAAGGATCTGTATTTAATTGGCAAAGAGTTAGACATAATAATTTAGCTATCAAAACAAAACCATCACCAAAAGATAGATCAGTCATATATGACGGACTGTGTAACAAGACAGTTTAAGGAAGTTCTCCGGTAAAAACAGCATTTCAGTCTTCGTCGGAAAAGTCCTTGGCAATGCGAATGAACTCGGCTCTTTTTGCCATGAACGCCACAACTATTTCCGGGTCAAAATGTTTTCCCGATTCTTCAAAAATCAGTTCACTCGCCTCTTCATAAGAAAATTTGCGTTTATAGCTCCGCCTGCTGACCAAGGCGTCATAAACATCTGCCAACGCCATCAGACGACCGGCCAGGGGAATTTCCGTACCGCTTAATCCTTTTGGATAGCCGCTTCCGTCCCATTTTTCATGATGAGTTTCAGCCATCTGAAGCGCGTAATGAAGAAGGGCCTGCTTTCCCGGGTGTTCCATTCTGCCGATGGTCTTAGACAGAACCCGGCCGCCAATAAGTGTGTGGTTTTTTATAATGTCATATTCTTCGGTGGTCAGTCTGCCCGGCTTACAGAGAATGTTATCCGGAATCCCCACCTTTCCGATATCATGGAGCGGCGCGGACTTGGTCAGTAATTCGATATTTGGCTCGTCAAGATAAGTGTACTGAGGAGATTCAGCAAGTTGCCGGGTAAGTGTTTCCACATATCGCTGAGTTCTCATAATGTGCTTTCCCGAATCTTCGTCCCGGGCCTCAGCAAGTGCCGACATGCTCACGATGATTGCATCCTGGGCCTCAATCAGATCCAAACTCCCCTGTCGAACCTTACGCGCCTCAAGCCCGTATTTCAAAAGGCTCAAAACCATCATAATAATAATCGGTGTCGTCATTGGAAGCAGTGGAGATATAAATACCCCTTTGGATAAAAGTAGTTCTCTTCCTGCCCAGTAAATACCTCCTGTCATTATTGCAACTGACAGCAGTGAAAAGACATATCCGGAACGACTTAAAAACAGGGTGCTCAGAATTCCCAGCAGAAGAACTGCAAACAGTTCGCCTCCCCTGGCCCATTCAGGATAAGAAATAAAAGTGCCTGACAGAATATTGTCAATAACAGTGGCGTGAATCTCAACTCCATTTAGCGATTGACCGGACGGAACCTGATGGGAATCACCGAGCCCCTTCGCCCAGGCGCCTACCAGGACAATTTTCCCTCGCAGGTTAACGCCGTCCGGATTACCTTCCAGGATTTTTTTTGCCGAGATATATGGAAATGATTTTTTTTTACGGAAGTCGATCAGAAGATTGCCCTGCCGGTCCAGTGGGATGCGAAGATCCCCCCAGACAAGCAAGGTTTCAAATGTATCGCGAATAATGCGGAGACCTCGTTCGTCAGATGCAAGCAGGATAGCATCCAACGCAAGCGATGGATAATATGTCTCATTGTGTCGCAACAACAGGTGGACGCGCCTGAGGACACCATCTATGTCGTGCTGGGCATTGGTGAATCCCTCTGCGCCGACTGCGGCGGCCAGCACAGAAACATTCCTGATCATCCCTGTCGGAGCAGGCCATTCAGCGTCAACGACCTTGGGTGCGGAAACGGTCAGGCCGGAAGGAAGTTGGGCAACACCACCTGCTCCCGATGTCGAGCCACCTGTAAAATCCAGATAACAGCCGAGAACGGAAGGTGCTTTAGCCAAAACCTTTGCCAGACGCTCCGAGTTGGTATCAGCAGAAATGGACCCGGAATTTTGCAACGACAATCCGAGATCACGTCGCCATTCAGCCTTAATAACATCTGGAGATGTTCGGTCGGACTCGGGCATCAGAAAGTCAAGAACAACCACACCAGCACCAAGCCCTTGAAGTTTCTCCACTAGACCGGCCAGACGATAGCGGGGCCATGGCCACTGCCCATAAGCATTGAGACTTTCTTCATCAATCCCGACGATTACCGGAATACCGCTTTTCGAAGACGTAGCCCTGCCGTCGAGCATGATGTCATAAAGACGAAGCTCGGCCTGTTGAAAGAATAATGGAGGAAAAACGAGAATTAATGCTGTGCAGAAAGTCAGAACAAGTCCCGTGCATATCAACAGATAACGCCCGCTCAATAGCGGCTGAAGTCGTTGGCGGCTTATGCATGACAAAGCAATAAATGACATCTGTGGAGTTCCTATCGCACTATCAACTCAACGCGACGGTTTCTGGGTTCGGCGAATCCGTCGCGGGTTGGAACAAGTGGATTTCCTTTGCCGTGCGAGGACACGGTCAGACGATCCGGATTGACCCCATTTCGTATCAGCAAATCCCTGATCACTATGGCGCGTTTGTAGGCGAGTCTGTCATTAAGCTGGTTTGAGCCGACCGCATCTGTGTGCCCGCTGACACTGATTATTATGGCGTTACGACGCTTGATGGCACTAAGAATATCTGGAATGGCTGCCTTCGAATGATCGACAAGGTTGAGTCCTCCTGTATAAAAAAACAGAATGAATTTTTCCGATTTTTTTGGTTCAATTAACAACGCTTCGGCAAATGTAGTTAAGATGTATTCTTGATCTGCAGTTACTTTAAGTGATGGAAGTCTGGATCTGCCAGAAACAACCGTCATTTCACCCGATTTATCAAGAAGTTGTTTCCCGCCATCAGTCATCACCTCTGCCGCGCCGACATGCCCATCCGAATCTGGCATCAGAATAACCACTCGTCTTGCTGAACAACCACTCAGTAAGACCAGAATCATGGTTATTGTCAGCAAGCCGGACAGGACAGCAACAGCAACACCCGCCGTACTATGTTTTTCACAACCGGTCACTATTCCTGTATTTCAACCAACAGCTTGGTACCTCGCACGGCAATGGTCGCATCCGGAATTTCCAGTTTAATTGAATTCGGAGCCAGCTTGGCCATAAGCCCGGAGACATAGACAAAGGTTCCCTTGACCATTCGGGCCAATAGCGCAAATCTAGCCTCCTTTGGATCGAAGACATAATTTTTTATGGCAAGTTCACTATTCGGGCCCATTGAAAACGTCGTATCATCAGCAAGGGCAATTCCCAATGAGCTATTCTGTGAGGTTTGGATCACGTCTCCGCGGTAAACCGGACCACCAATTACTGCTGGTTGTCTAAGATTATCCCGAAGTAGAAAAGCCGACCCTTTAAGAGTTTGAACGTGACCAATCACATCAGCTGTCAAGGCAAATGACGGAGTTGTTGCGAAAAGCAGGGCGATAAATCCCAATAGAAATATTTTCATTCCGAGTCTCCTTGTTCTGCAGGCATCTATTTTTGACATTCATCATAACATCTGAATTGACCAACTCATTTTTTACCGGATCCGCTTACTATTTTTTCAAAACTGGGAAGAATCGCCTTGAAAAATGCATTTCCGATCAGTTCCAGTATGATTTGAAAAGTGCTTGTTTCCGGATTGCTCACCGATCCGGAAATATCTATTTTGGTGGCAACTTCCTGATGCGGCCTGTTTTCAAGAATTGCAGCGGCCCCGCCGACCAGTATTTCGTACATTTGATGTCCTATACCCCGTTTTTTATCCTTGCGTTTGTCATACACCTTCATATCCTTGAAAAACGGCTTAATATAGCCGGAAATTTTATCATTTTTAACGTGTAACTCCGTAACCATGGCAAATACCCCGGCGGACACATCGAAATCCCCATAGGAAAGCAGCAGATTATTCATTGTTGTTAACTGTGTCTCTTCAATTTTGACGAACAGATCCATGTCGGGCCCCGTTTTTACCGGACGGAAATTGGCTGATGCGGTTGTAATGCCGCTTCCCATGAATTTTGCCTTTAAACTTGCTTTCGCAACTCCCTCGGAAAACTGGTTGGAGAAATTGCTCATCTGAAGGTCGGCATTGGTAAGGAAAACACGATATGGCTTTTTCGCCGCCTTGTTTGTAATACCGATGGTGCAGCCGGTCAGGTTAACCTGATCTGCACGGATTAAAATGCCCGGGTTATTTCTGAGTTCACTGGCTGCTTTTTTAGCAGCAATCACACCTTTTTTTTCTAAAACTACGGTGTTTTTGGAATGTACATAATCGATATTCATCCCTTGAATATCCAGTTTTTCCAGATGGGCAATCTTTATCTTTGGCGCATACTCGGCATCACCGCTAGCCGAGAGCAATCCACCACTCAGTATAATGTTAGAGCGGGCAACCATCGTATTAAAGCGATCAATCGGCACCTTTTCAAGCGTTATGCGTCCCTTTATGCCGGGAAGAGGTTGAGCAAGGAAGTTTGCATCTCCATCAAGAGTGCCATGGCCGGTATCAAAGATTGCCGTATCAAGATGGAAGGAAGATGGATAGACCTTGTCCGGTAGTCTGATATTGCGAATATTGTTTGCCTGCAGATTCAGATGGTTCAGGACAAGCGGTTTTTCAGTATCCTGATCCACATAGGTGATGGTAGCATCAGTGATTTTAAGCACGTTGATTTTGAGTGGGTAAATTTCTTCTACAGCTTGTTGCCAGCCGCGTTCCTTGATCGAAGCCTTATTGGCTACTTCGCTGCGTAGCTGCAGCAGGTTTATATTTATTTTGGGCTGATCGAGTCTGAATTCGGCAACCAGTTTCCCCGAAAAGATTTCGCTCCAGTGAATGCTGGCCTTGAGAACCGGGAAACTGATGACCGGAAACTCGGGGTGAGCTTGCTGCACAACGGTCATTTCTTTCAAGGTCAGGGAGAGGTCAAGCAACTGAAAATGCAGCTTCGGAATCCGAACCGTATACCCTTTCAGGTCGCGGTTCATTTCCATTTCCATGTTACTGCGCAGAGGTTCATCAAGCAGAAAGGAGCCAGCAAAGAGAACAAGAGCCAAAACTACCAAAGTGGCAAAACTCCAGCGAAACGCTTTAGAATCCCTCACTCTCTCAGCCCAATTTTTTTTCACCGTATCTACAACCATGTTTCTCCTTCTTTTTAGCACGTCCCTCCTCTTATTTAAGGGGAGGACAGGAGGGGTTAGCCTTACTGTTCATAACTACCCCAGCCCCCTCTTAACTTAAGAGGGGGGGCGGAAGCTTAGCAATCATTAGGAAGCAATTTACCTATAGACGAAAAAAGAGCGGCGGAAACATTATGTTGATACCCGGTGGTGGTGGTGGAGCATAAATCACCGGCGGCGCAACATACACGCGTTCCCGATAGCCATAGGTCCGATACACTCGCCTGTGTGAACCACGGTGATCACGGTAATCACGGTAATCACGGTAATCACGGTAATCACGGTCATAACCGTGATCTCTGTGCTCATACCGGCCTTTGTCATGTTTCCCACCATGTCCACGATCATTATCAGCAAAGGACGGTGTTGCATAAATGCTGCCGGTTACTGCGGCCAAAACAAGCCCCAGCATAATCCTGCCGATTTTACTTTTTATATTCCATTTATCTGCTGTTTCCATAAAGTCACCCTTATTTATCGATCAGTTTAATTTCTGTTTTCCATATCTTCCTGTCCGGAAAATGGTATCGGTGATCTTTTTCTGATCATCGGACAAGCCAGTATAAAACGCTTCAAAAGCCGGGATCAGTTTCTTCTGTTGTTCCAGGCGTGACTCCGTGATTTGACTATGAAATTTCATTGCCTCAACAGCATTCATGTTTTTTGATGCTTCAGACTTGTCTCTGCTGATGTTATCCAGCTCTTTGGCGTTTTCACGCATTACCTGTGTAAGGCTGTTCCACTGCACCTGCTGTTCCTCCGTAACTTTCAACGTTGTTTGAAGCTGTTTGATGCGCGACTCGGTGAAATCAACAGCAGAAATTCGTTCAACTGCCGGTGCTTTCTTTTTGGTTGAAGCTGCAAATGACGGACTTGCACAGGCTAAAAAGAAAATGGATACTAATGCCATCATAATAACAACGACTGTTGAGGGCAAAGCGAACTGATACGGTTTTTGATTCATGATCTATCTCCTTGGATGGTTACGTTTGAGCACAAAAATGCGCTCTATAGTTTGCGGACTACCAGGATGTATGTCGCAACTAGCGTGCCAGATAAAAAGTAAATCAAAGGATGGGACAAGGGCTTGATTATTAATGAAAAAATGAGATAGAGAAATAAGGTAAAGGTGGAAACCGCAGGTCGAAACCACCATTACCAACATTACTGCCAAATATGACGGAGATTAAAAACAGACTGGAATAGAACCACTCTCACGCAAGAGTTACAAACTGTCCCCTCTCCATTGAGGGAGAGGGCTAGGGTGAGGGGGAAAGGTTGGAAATGTTTGCATTGCTGCCCCCTCATCCGGCCTTTGGCCACCTTCTCCCTCAGGGAGAAGGGTTCAACAGGAGTTTAGTGCTACTCAGTAAAACTGCAGACCGATAGATGGATATTCGGCCTTCAGCCGGTTAATATTTCATTGTCTTGCAATACCGAACTTCCTCATCCTGGCGCGCAGGGTACTGGCATTCAAGCCCAGCAGAATTGCCGCCCCGTTTTTGCCCTCTATCCGCCAGCTGGTTTTTTTGAGAACTTGAAGAATGTGATCATGTTCCAGTTCAGCAATTGCTTTAACATTATGCCCGGCAGCTTCTTCCGGATTGGGGATGGTGTTTAAACGGTCCAGAACCTCCAGGGTTGACCCCTGGCTGATAATAACCGCCCTTTCAATAACGCTTTCCAGCTCCCGCACATTGCCGGGCCAATGATATCCCTCAAAAGAGGTCAAAGTGTCTTTTGGGATAGTTGAGATTTTCCTGCCGATTTTCTTGTTGAATTTATCCACAAAATGACTTACCAGCAGCGAAATATCTTCCTGACGCTGCCGGAGCGACGGAATTGTGATCGGGAAGACATTCAGGCGGTAGAACAGATCTTCCCGAAAATTACCCTTGCGGATCTCTTCTTCCAGGTTCCGGTTACTGGCCGCAATAATCCGGACGTTCACCTTGATGGTGCGTGGGCTGCCCAGGCGTTCAAACTCGCCGTCCTGGATGACACGCAGCAGCTTGGGCTGCAATTCCAGCGGCATTTCACCAATTTCATCCAGAAAGATGGTGCCGCCGTCGGCCAACTCGAAACGTCCCATCTGGCGTGCGTTGGCCCCTGTGAAAGCGCCCTTTTCACGCCCGAACAACTCGCTTTCAATCAGGTTGGCCGGCAGTGACGAGCAGTTGACCGTTATCATAGGACGGTTTTTGCGGGCGCTGCGGCTGTGAATAGCACGGGCGATGACACCCTTGCCGGTGCCTGTTTCCCCCAGCAACAAAACGGTAGCGTCCATTGGCGCCACCTGCTCCACCCGGAAGAACACATAGGAAATGGCACTGCTTTGTCCAATAATCTCGCCAAAATTATTCTGACTGGCTATCTCCTCCTGCAGGTAGATATTTTCGGCATTAAGTCGTTCTTTTAAGACTTTTACTTCTGTATATGCCGCCTTGAGCGCCTCTTCTGATTTCTTATGCTCACCTACTTCCAGCAAAAGCTGTTTGTTCAGAGCAACCAACTCAGCCGTACGCTCAGCAACTCTCATTTCCAGTTCATTATGTGCTTTCAGGAGTCTCTCATCAGCCCTCTTTCGGGCTGTGCAATCGATAACCGCAAGCCGGCACTCCTGCCCCGTTCCAAAATCAATAGCGTCAATACGTACGAAAGGCCTGGAATCATTCCTGGTTTCGAGGTACAGCTCACAGGAACATTTTTCCTGAGTTGTAAACACTTTTTCGAGAAAATCCGCAAAAAACAGTCTGGATTCTTTTACAACCAGTTGTCCAAAATGCAAACTGGCCATACTGGAACGATCAATACCCACAAGTCTGGCGAAGCTAAGGTTCAACGTAGCGATGAATCCGTAGCAATCTAGGGTCAAATAGCCTACCGGGGCAAACTCGTAAAGGTCGGAGTACTTTAACAGGGTGGTTTCCAACTCATCTCTGGCCTGACGCAGTTCCGCGTTCTGCAGCTCCAGTTCAACCTGGTGAACCTGCAGTTCATGATTAAGACGCTGTGCCGTATCATCCATTACAAAGCAGACAGTTTCAGGAGTTGTCACCTTCAGTTGATCTTCTGCCCTGCGGCGCAGAGTGCCAGAACCTTGAGATGATTGTTTTTTATGACTTTCTTTTCCCATTGCAGTCCTCTTTCATCAGGTTCTGAAATTTCCCTTTCCATGTCTCTTCCGTAGAATGTAGCTCCCCCACAGCGGCGCAGAAGAGCTAACTTTGAGTTTTCAGTCCCTTCCCCTTGAAAGGGAGGGAGAAAAGCAGAGCAGCTACTGCTTAAATTAGCGCATATGCCCCAGCGGGGGGAGGTTGTCAGTGGATCTT
>Ga0105046_10018947_pt1 | contig 10458 bp, 7 predicted proteins | sample MAT03_FD_78385 | JGI IMG/M metagenome (GOLD analysis project Ga0105046, IMG submission 78385) | Freshwater microbial communities from Lake Fryxell liftoff mats and glacier meltwater in Antarctica - MAT-03 (megahit assembly) | ecosystem: Environmental > Aquatic > Freshwater > Ice > Liftoff... | reverse complement strand
GGCGCATCGGCCGGCACGAACTCGTGCCGTCGCCGACCCCTCGCAATCGACGAGGCCGACGCAGCAATGTTCGTGGCGAAGAAGGCCGGCGGCAGGCGCGTGGTCGCCCACACGAGCAACGCCCTCCATCCCCCTGCACGAACTGCCCGGGACCGACGGTGCGCGTCCTCTCGATGAAGGCAGCGAGCGCCGCCGTCGGCGACCGAGACGCCGGGGGATATCGGGGGGATCTCCGCTCCGACAAGTGTGGCTATCCCCATGTTCGGCGCGTGCTGGGCGGCGTACGGTTCTCTGATGCCGGCGATCTGGATGCGGGTGCGGATCTGGACCCGCCGGAACTTTGTCAGAGTGGTGGTGGCTGGCGCGATCATCGGAGTGCTGGGCGGTGCGGCAACCGGAATCGCCGCCGGAACGATTCGCACGGCGTCTGCACCCGCTCGGTACACGAGCGCCTTCGGCGGTGACCCGGGCCTGCTGATCACGCAGCAGAGCGGGCGATCCTTGAAGAACTCGATCGCGCAGCTGCCCGGCGTGGAGTCGACACAGGGTTTCGTGTTCGTCACGGCCTTCCTCGTCGCGCCGACGGATGGCTCGCTCATCTTCGAACCGAACCCGTTCGCGGGCGACGCGGAGAGCCTCGGGACACGATTGGTCGACGGACGGTTCCCCGACCCCACGAACCCCGACGAGTTCGTCGTCAACCGACAACTCTGGAACTCGCTCCGCGACGCGTATGGAACGAACCTCGGCGACGTGTTCTCGGTCCGGTCTTTCGACCAACGCCAGGTGGCAGAGAACTTCGATCCAGCGTCGGATCCGGCGGGGCCGACCCTTTCCGCCACGCTGGTGGGTGTCACGGAGTCACCTACCGAGTTCGACGATCCTTCGCAACAGTTCGTCTTCTCCCCGGCGTTCCTCGAGGTGCACTCCGATGTCGGGGTCGTGCAATCGTTGATCGCCGTGCAACTTGGCGACGGCGTCGATCCAGCCGCGATCATGGACTCCGTCCGGCAGCTGGAGGGCGGCATCGATGCCTTCGCAGTCCCGACCCGGCTCGTCAGCAACAGCGCTCGGCGTGCCGTGACCTTCCAGACCAATGCGCTGTGGTTCGTCAGTGCGCTCACGATCCTCGCCGCAGCGGCAGTCATTGCACAGGTCGTCGCGCGCACGCTGCGCATCGACGACTCCGACCGTCAGTCGATGCTCGCCCTCGGATGGAGGTACAGCGACCTCGCCGTCGAACGAAGCCTCGAGGGGTTGGTCGCGGCCTGCATCGCCGCACCCATCATCGGCGTGGTGGCATACGCGATCACGGGGTTCTTCCCGATCGGCCTCCTCGGCTTGTTCGAGCCGGATCCGGGGACCCGCATGGATTGGGCAGTCGTGCTCGTGGGTGTCGCAGCCACCGCCACCGTGGTGTTGGCGACTGCCGTGATCATCGGACACGGCCGTCCGCGCCGAATCGTTGCGAAGTCACCCGGCGGTCTGGCCGCGATGCTGGCGGCTCGCGGTGCTCCGGTGTCCCTGACCGTCGGCTCGCGCTTCGCGACCTCGAGCGTTCGCGGCCGCCGCTCGTGGGCGTCTCTGTCCGCCGGTGCGCTGATGGTGTCCGGGCTGGCCGGTTCGACCGTTGTGGGCATGTCGCTCACCGAGATCGTCGAACACCCGCCGCGCTGGGGTGTCGACTATCAGACACTCTTCGGCAATCCCTACCTCTACGCAGAGGACGACATCATCCGACCCATCGCGGACAGCCCCGACGTCGAAGCGGTCACCGGCATCAACATCGGATCGGTCACGATCAACGGTTCGGAGACGGCAACGATCGGCTTCGATCAGGTCAAGGGGACCATCGCCCCGATCGTCATCGACGGCCGGCTGCCGCTCGTCGAGGGCGAGATCGGCATCGGTGCCGAGGTCCAGCGGCGCATCGGCGCAGGCATCGGCGACACGGTCGAGATCGCGGGTGCCGAAGGCGAATCGCGACCCTTCACGGTCGTCGGCACGGTCGTCACCCCCGACAGCGCCGGCAACGGCGCCGCGATGATCTTCGATTCGCTCCTTGCGTTGAACCCGACAGCGACCAAGAACGTGGCCCTCGTCGACTTCCGCGTCGGTGCCCCAGCGAGCTCGATCACCACGGTCTCCGAGATCACGTACAGTCCCCCCGCAGCGCTGATCACGCCGACCAGTGTTCGCGCGCTGGAACGAGTCACTGCCGCGCCGTACCTGCTCGCGATCGTGTTCGTGTTCCTTGCCGTCACTGGTTGCGCGTACCTGCTCACCACGTCAGCGCGCGCCAGGCGTCGAGATTTCTCGATCTTGCGCGCGCTCGGATCGGAGAGCAGTCAGCTCCGCTCGATCGTGCACTGGCATGCCACGGTCGCTGGTGTGATCGCTCTGGCGGTCGGCATCCCCGTCGGGATCGTCGGCGGCAGATTTGTCGTGTCGCTCCTCACGGACGCATTGGGGGTCGTCCCGGGCGCGCGCGTATCGCTGCTCGCGGTCAGCCTCGTGGTCGCGACCACACTGGCCGTTGCGAACGTCCTGGCGTTGCTGCCCGCGCGGCGGGCTGCGTCGAATCAGGCGCCGCGACTCACTCGCGACGGGCAGTGAGCGCGCGATGGGCAGTCGGCCCCCCGTGCGCGCCGCGCTGGGCAACGGTCGACTCGTTCGGGTGCTCGGGGCGTATGCCGGTTCGGTGATCGGCGAGTGGGCACTCTGGGTCGCAATCCTCGTGTACGCCTACGAGTCAGGGGGTTCGACGCTCGCTGGCGCCACGTCGGTCGGGCTGTTGATCCCGGCGGGGGTCGTCGCGCCGTTTGCGGGCCGTGCTGCCGACGGTGCCAAGCCAGAACGGGTGTTGTTCCTCGTGTACGTCGTCGAGGCCGCATCGTTGACCTGCGCGGCGTTCCTCGCGCTGGTGGGCGCACCGGCGTTGGTGGTGATCGTCGCCGTTGGTGTGGCGGTCACGGGCATCACGTTCATCCGCCCGTCGATCGCTGTGGTGGTACCCGGCGTCGTGGCCTCACCCGGTGACCTCGTCGCCGCCAACCTGCTCACCGGCAACGCCGACAGCCTCAGCGTGCTTGCCGGACCGTTGCTCGCGAGTGCGCTGCTCGTCGCAGACGGACCCGCGCTCGTCTTCGCGGCCTGCGCAGCCGTCAACGCGATCGGCGCATTGTCGACCTTCAGGCTCGGGGGCGGCCCGGGGGGCGGCCTGCCGTCCGCCACCGTTGCCCAGGCCGAGCCACCGACTCGCACGTCGACACGCGGCAGGACACGGGTGCTGGCGAGCCGAACTGCCCCGCTCCTCGAGGCCACGCGCTCGATGGCGAGCCAACGAGGGTCGCTTGCGTTGCTCGCCGTCCTCGGCGCGCAGTACGCGTTGGTCGGTGCGCTCGACCTGCTGGTGGTCGACCTCGCATTCACGGTGCTCGATCTGGGCGACGCCGGGCCGGGTGTGCTCAGCGCGCTGGTCGGGGTCGGGGCAGTCGCGGGCGGCGCTGCATCGGTGATGATCGTCGGTCGCCGCCAACTGTCGATCGTGATGATCGCCTGTCTGGGGGTGATCGCCGCCTCGATGATGACCCTCGGAGCGTCCACCGTGATGGTCACCACGTTGCTGGTGCTGCCCATTGCAGGCATCGCCCGCTCGTTGCTCGATGTCAGCGGACGGATGCTGCTCCAGCGGTGCGCACCGCAAGACGCGTTGGCTTCGGTGTTCGCGATCCTCGAGGTGCTGTCCGGCGCCGGCATGCTCTGCGGCTCGGTGATGGTGCAGGTGCTGATCGCACAGGGTGATGCTCGCGCTGCGCTGATCGGGGTTGCGATCTTCTTCGTGCTGGTGACCCTCTTGACGGCACCTGGGCTGCGCCACGTCGAGGAGCACGCAGATGCGCCCGTGGTCCAGATCCGCCTGCTACGGGCCACCAGCCTGTTCGGGTCACTGCCGGGACCCGTGCTGGAGAGCCTGGCGCGTGGCAGCGAGATGATCGAGTTCGCCAAGGGCACGACGATCATCCGCCAGGGCGAACCCGGCCACCACTACTTCGTCATCGCCCGTGGAACGGTCGAGGTCCGTGTCGATGGCGCCCGAGTACGAAGCATCGGACGGCCCGCAGGGTTCGGCGAGATCGCTCTGCTCGCAGATCTCCCCCGCACAGCCACCGTCACCACGATCGAGCCGGTGTCCGTGCTCGCGATCGAGCGGACCCAGTTCCTGGCAGCTGTCACGGGCAACGACGCGTCAGCCAGGATCGCGTGGGCGCTCGCCCGGGAACTGCACCCGCCGCTGACCGGACGATTCGACGATTGAACGGGTCGTCACACCAGTGCGGAATGGTGCCAGCCACACCTGCGCAGACGGGCTGCACCCTGTCGCCGGATGCCATGGCGGATCACGCTGTCGCCATGCGTCACACAGCGTCGATCACCGCCATGTCCTGGATCCCGTCGGAGGCCGTCACAGGACTGACCAAGCTCCCGTTCGAGTCCGGCCTCGCGCACTACGACGTCGCACCGCCCGACCAGATCTTCGGTACCGGCTGCAGCCTGGAAGAGCTCCGTCAGGCCGATCGATTCCGTTTCGCCAACCACCTCGCGGCGTGGATCGATGTCGATGACGAGGCCAACATCACCGGTTCCGGGTACAGCGGCGGGGGCGTGATCGGTTCGACCACCATCTCGATCGGCAAGGGCATTTCGGTGGCGGCCGTCGCACTGCCGGACAAGCAGGCCGAACCCGAGGTCGAGCAGCACGCGGTCCGGTTCCTGCAGACGGCGGGTGGACGGACCGGCCTTCCGGCGCCGCGCACCGTCCGCCGACCGCCGTTCGTGCAGTACCACGCCCCGATCGCATGGTCGACGTTGGCACTGACGATCCACGCCGACGGCCGAGCCGAGGGTCAGCTCGTCGGCGCGAGTCCGTTTCCACGTCACTGGGTGTACAGCAACGACGGGGCTCTCACGGCCAAGACCGGCCTGATCGACTTCACGACGTGGTCCAAGGACGCGTTCGGTGATCACACGCCCTGGGGCGCTCTCGACTCACCCGCGCTCGTGACGATGGTGGAGACCGCGCTCGAACGCGAGGTGTCGACCATGATCATGGGGTCGTCGCGACCGTCGATCCGCCGCGTTGCTGCAGGTTCGACGGTTGTCGAACAAGGCGATGGCGGTGACGAGATGTACTTGCTCCTCGACGGGGTGTTGGCGATCGACGTCGATGGCAACGAACTCGCTGCGCTCGGTCCTGGCGCAGTTCTGGGCGAACGCTCGGTCCTGGAGGGCGGGTGTCGCACGGCGACACTGCGAGCGGTGACCCCGTGCAAGCTCGCAGTCGTCGCTGCCACTGCGATCGATCGTGACGCGCTCGAGCGACTGGCCGCTGGACATCGCAGAGAGACCGAGTTCGGCTGACATGCGCGCGCTTCCGGATCATGGATCGCCTCGGTCGTTCCGACGCCGCCATGCCATCGCCACGATCGACGTGGCAACAGAAGGAATCGTGATCGCCCTGTGATCGAGCACATCGTCCCGCCATCAGCGACGGGGGCGAGCATCACCGTCTTCCTCGCCGACGACAACATCATCGTGCGCGAGGGGGTGCGGGCAATGCTGTCCCGTCATCCCGACATCGAGATCGTCGGGGTGGCCGATGACTACGACTCGCTCACCGAGGGCGCGGGGCGCACCGCGCCGAACGTCGTCGTGTCCGACATTCGAATGCCGCCCAGCTTCCAATCGGAGGGCATCGACGGATGCAAGGAGATCCGCAAGCGCCATCCCGGCACGGGCGTCGTCATCCTGTCCCAGTTCGATGACCCGGACTACGCGATCGCGCTGCTCTCCGAAGGTGCAGCGGGCTATGCCTATCTGCTCAAGGATCACATCGCCGAAGGTGACCAGCTGATCGCTGCGATCCGCGCCGTTGCGACTGGCGGGTCCGTGCTGGACCCTTCGATCGTGGACGCGATGATTCGACCGGCGATGCGCAAGGGCGATCTCGATCCGGACCAGGAGCAGCTGCTGGCGATGCTCGCTGCGGGAAAGCCGATCAAGGCCATCGCGGTGACGCGCAAGACGACTCCCGCCGCTGTGAGCACAGACGTCGATCGTCTGTTCGCGATGCTCGCTCAGAGCGCATCGGCTGGAGCGCAGGGCGCCTTGCGCCGGCTGAGGATGTTGCACGATGCGATCGTCAGGCGCGAGGAGCAGGGTGAGTCGCTGTCGCGACTACTGCCGGGCGGTGTCGCCGAGAAGCTGCTCGCATCCGGCCGAGAGCTCGGCGAGTCCGAGATGATGCATGTGACGGTGCTGATGAGTGACATCCGTGGCTACTCGACGATCTCCGAGCACGCCGATCTCTCGACACTCGCCCGTCAGCTCAACACCCATCGGGCGCAGATGAACGGGGCGATCATCGCCGAGGGCGGCACTGTCATGCAGTACGTCGGCGATGCGGTGATGGCCGTGTTCGGCGCGCCCGTGCCGAGCACCGATCACGCCGACCATGCCCTCGCCGCGGCGGCTGCGATGCACCGTGCCCAGCGCGCAGTCGACCGGCAGTGGGCGACCGACGGCCTGCCGGCGTTCCCGATCGGGATCGGCCTGTCGACGGGTGAGGTCGCCGCCGCACTGCTGGGCTCGGAGGAGCGCGCCGAGTACACCGTCGTCGGCGACGTGGTGAACCTGTGCCAACGCCTCCAACAGTTCGCATCGGCCGGTCAGACAGTGCTGAGCGAAGCGACCTGGGACGCGCTCACAGACCGACCCTCCGGCGTCGAGCAGCTCGACACGGAAACCGTCAAGGGGCGCGACACCCCGGTTCGCCCGTACCGCATCGGCTCGCTGGAGTGAGCCGGTTCGAACGGAGGGCCCAGTGCCCGGTCCCGGTGGTGCCAACCCCACCGCGACGGCGGGTCAACGCCCTTGTCACCAGCACATCGGCTGGGTTCAAATGATCCTGTGGGAGATCTGTCGGGTGGACGAGGAGCAGCGATGAGCACAGCAGCGGTCGAGGTCAGTGGTGTCTACCGGACGTTCGAAGCGGACGTCGCGCCGGTACGAGCACTGCGTGGTGTGGATCTGGTCGTGACGTCTGGCGAGTTCGTCGCCGTGATGGGACCTTCGGGATGCGGCAAGAGCACGCTGCTCAACATCATCGCTGGCCTCGATGTGCCTGACGAGGGTGTCGTGTCTGTCGCCGGTGAGTCGTTGTCCGGCAAGGATGCGAACTATCTCGCCCGGATGCGGCGGACCCACATCGGCATCGTGTTCCAGTTCTTCAACCTGCTCGAAGGGATGACGGTGCAGGAGAACATCGTGATGCCGGCGATGATCGCCGGCGTGAAGCGCAAGGCGGCCGAGGCCCGCGCCCGCGACCTGCTCGACCTGCTCGGTCTGCCTGACAAGGCCAAAGCCGCGCCGACGACGCTGTCCGGCGGTCAGCGCCAGCGGCTCGCGATCGCGCGCGCGCTCGCGAACCGACCGACGGTGTTGCTCGCCGACGAGCCGACGGGCGCGCTCGACTCCGATGGCGGCGAGGAGATCCTCGAGCTGTTCCGCCGGTTGCACTCCGACAGCGGCCAGACGATCGTCCTCATCACCCATGATCAGCCCGTCGCCGCTGCAGCCTCGCGACTGGTGCGGATGCGCGACGGCCGTGTCATCGACGATGGGTCGGCGACCCGCTCGGCAGACCCGCTCGAACACGCGAACGTGAGTGGCTGAGTGGTCCTTCCCCGCCTCTCGCTACCGGCGAGTCGGGCAGCTCCCGAACAGGCTGGAGCGAAGCTGGACGGCACCGCGAGTGCATCCCGGCCCGCCTTCTGCCTGCTCGCTGCGCCGTGTGCGATCGCGGCGGGCGCGGTGGCATTGGCGATGGTCGACGAGCCCGAGCCCGTCGATATCGTCAGGTTCGTACTCGTCGTGGTGTGGGCAGTCTCCGGTGGTCTCGTCGGCATCCGCCGCCGCACCGAACGGCTCGGACCGATCGTGCTCGCCGGCGCCGGGACAGGTGCCGTTGCCATGTTCGCGGACGCGGCCGAGCAGCCCCTGATCGCTCGCGTTGCGCTCGGTGTGGTGGCTGCCATCGGACTGCACCTGCTGATCTCCTTGCCGGACGGCCGGTTCGTCGGCGCTTCACGCAGAGCGGTGGTCGTTGCCGGCTACGGCATCGGCACAGTCGTGGGTCTGCTCGCGCCTCACGACGGTGCCGGCCCCGATCCTTGGCCGTTCGTGCTGCTGTGGGTCGTCGCGCTTGCCGCTGGGTTGGGCGGCTCGAACTCGCGCTACGAGGCGGCGGACACGATCGACCGGCGCCGGATGCAATGGGTCGGTTGGGCGGTCGCCGTGATCACCGAGCTGATGCTGGTCGTCGTCGCACTTCGCCTCGTGATCGACTGGCCGCCGCAGCCCGCCGTGGTCGCGCTCGCATCGACCGTACTGATCCCAGTAGCCCTGGCAGCGGGAACACATGCGCGAACGATCGCGCGCGTCGATCGGCTGTTGACCGGAACGGTCTCGCTCGCCGGGCTGACGGCGTTGATCATCACCGCGTATCTTGCCGTCGTGGTCGTGTACGGCCGATCGATCTCTGGCGACGAGCACACGCTGCTGCTGCTCTCGATGGCCGCCGCACTGGTGGCATCGATGGCGTTCCTACCCTTGCGCTCACGACTCGGCGATGCAGTCAACCAGCTGGTCTACGGCGAGCCCGTGGCACCGGAAGACGCGCTGCGGACGTGGGGAAGTCGCTTGACGCGTGCGATCCCTCTCGACGAGTTGCTGCTCCAGCTCGCCGAGTCGCTGCGCAAGTCGATGTCGCTGTCTGCGGCGGAGATCTTCACCGGATCGGATGGCCGCTACGAGCTCGTCGCGGGCGTACCCCATCGCAGCGCCGCGCCGCTCGAACTCGGCACCAAGGAGAGTCAGGTGGTGGCTCGTGCCGGCATCTCAGGAGGCACCTGGCTCGACGTGTGGATTCCGCAACTCGCGCCGACGAACAGCGCCAACACCCGAGTGGCCCCCATCGCTCGTAGCGGTTCGCTGCTTGGTCTGATCGTGCTCACCCGCAGCGCGACGAGTGGACCGGTGTCGGAGGAGGACGATCGTGTCGTCACAGAACTGGCGCGCCAGGTCGGCCTGGCGCTGCACAACGTGCAACTCGACTCAGCGCTGCAGGCGTCGCTCGATGTGCTGCAGGAGACGAACCTCGAATTGCAACAGTCACGACTGCGGATCGTCAGCGCTGGCGACGCCGAACGTCGCAAGCTCGAACGGAACCTGCATGACGGCGCGCAACAGCACCTCGTCGCGATGGCAGTCAAGTTGCGCATGGCCGAGGAGCTGATCGACGAGGATCCCGATGAGGCCGTGAAGGTGATCGAGGAGTTGAGGAACAACCTCAAGGATGCGATCGCCGAGCTACGCGCCCTTGCTCACGGCATCTTTCCGCCACTGCTGTCGTCCGGCGGTCTACGAGAGGCGCTGCCGGCGGCGGCCGGCCGTTGCGCGCTCGACACGACCGTCGACACGGAGGGTGTCGGCCGATACTCGGCCGAGATCGAGGCGACCGTGTACTTCTGCTGTCTCGAGGCGCTCCAGAACGCGAGCAAGCATGCGGGCGACGATGCCGAAGTCGCGATCATGGTGACCGAGCAGAACGGCCGGCTGATCTTCGAGGTGCGCGACGACGGGTTGGGCTTCGCGCCGGATCCCGTCGGCGGCGGCGGCCACGGCTTCGTCAACATGATCGATCGCCTCGGCACCCTCCGCGGCAAGCTCGAGGTCGATTCGTCACCCGGCAAGGGCGCCCTGGTCCGAGGTGAGATCCCACTCGCTTGAACGTGGTGCTGAGACGGGTGCGGCCCCGATCGGCCCCAGCCGGCGAGCGTTCAGCCGGTCGGCCGGAAGTCGGGATCGCCGGAGCTCTCCCACAGGCGGCGCAGCAGCCGGCCGCCGAAGTCGTCCTTGTTGATGTATGCCCGCGCGCCTGATGTGCGCGCGCTCGGGGGCAGATCACCGAGTTCGTACGTCGAAACGAGGACGACCATCGTGTCGGGATGGCGAGCGGTGATCTCGGCGGTTGCCTCGATCCCGTCGATGCCATCGGTCCCATCGATTCCGCCCATGTTGATGTCCATCAGGACGAGCTGTGGATGCAGCGACTCGACGATGGCGATCGCGGCCTCACCCGAGTCCGCTTCGGCAACGACTTCGAAACCACGTAGCCGGTCGACGACGGAGCGGGCTGCTTCGCGGAATGGTGGTTGATCGTCGACGACCAGGACCGTGACATCGCGAGACCTGAATTCGGAGCCGCACGCATTCACCGCGTCCGGGCTCACAGCGAACCCGACTCGTGCTCGACCGCCCCGCGCTCGGCGGCGCGGTACAGCAACACGGCCTTGACACGGCGGTTGACGTCTGGCTCGACCATCAGACCGAGCTTTG
>Ga0105046_10018942_pt1 | contig 10459 bp, 7 predicted proteins | sample MAT03_FD_78385 | JGI IMG/M metagenome (GOLD analysis project Ga0105046, IMG submission 78385) | Freshwater microbial communities from Lake Fryxell liftoff mats and glacier meltwater in Antarctica - MAT-03 (megahit assembly) | ecosystem: Environmental > Aquatic > Freshwater > Ice > Liftoff... | reverse complement strand
TCTGAGACCGAACGCCAGTGAGGGGAACGCAGCGATCCTTTCCTCACCGGCGTTCGTGCTCAGATGATAAGCCTCAATCCTTCGACCTACCGCCGGTCGTATTCGTCCTCGCCGTCGCGGTAGTGGCGGCGGTCGTCGTCTTCGCGGGGGTCGCGGCGGTCGTCGTAGGCGTCGTCCTCGTCGTCGTAGTTGCCCTGAGAGGTTTCCGCGAGCCGTCTGCTGTAGCCGGCGATTTTGATCCAGTAGAGGATCCACATAATCAACCCGACGATGCTGAAGATTCCGCCGATGTAGGGGATGATACCCAGCAGGAACATGACGTTGTACATCACGCCCTGATTGCGGCCGAAGTCGCCGTCCACGCGGAGGCGGCGGTCGTCGTACTCGTCCGCGAGCGAATCCGCGATGCGGTTGACGGTAATGAAGATCCAGACCATGCCGAATAGCGGGATCAAATTGAGCCAGACGTGGCTCGGGTCCATCGCCCGGTTTCGCGGGTCGCAATTCTTCAGAGCCCTGCTCAGCGTTAGCAGGTACATCACCTGAATCGCGATGCCGATCGCCATGAAGGCGACCATCACGATGATGACGATGGCGAGGGCGTCGTCGTTTTGATTGCCATTCCCTCCGCCGCCGCCCATTTGGGCGGGGGCGAGCATTCTCTGGGCGAAGAGCATGGCGGGCCTTTCGAGAGGGGGGAAGTTTAAGCTTTGGCCAACTGCCGCAGCACGTAGGGCAGGATGCCGCCGTGCTCGTAGTAGAGTTCTTCCTGCGGCGTGTCGATCCGGCAGGTGACGGTGAATGACACGGCCGCGCCGGTCGGGCTCGTGGCGATCACGGTCAAGTCTTTCCCATTGGCGAAGTCGCTGCTCAACCCGGCGACGAGGCCCTTGAGGTCGAAGACTTCTTCCCCGGTCAACCCGAGTGACGACGCGGTGTCACCGGCTTTGAACTGCAAGGGAACGACGCCCATTCCGACGAGGTTGCTGCGGTGGATCCGTTCGTAACTCTCGGCGAGTACGGCCTTCACGCCCAGAAGATTCGTTCCCTTCGCGGCCCAGTCTCGGCTTGAACCGGAGCCGTATTCTTTCCCGCCGATGACGAACAGCGGTGTGTGCGAGGCCTTGTAGAGCATCGCCGCGTCGAAGATCGACATGACTTCGCCCGTGGGCAAGTACTTCGTGACGCCGCCTTCGACGCCGGGAACGAGGGCGTTCTTCAACCGCACGTTGGCGAACGTCCCCCGCATCATCACGTCGTGGTGGCCTCGCCGCGCGCCGTACTGGTTGAAGTCCTTTTGCGCCACCCCGTGGTCGAGGAGGTACTGCCCCGCGGGGCTGTCCTTCTTGATGCCGCCGGCGGGGGAGATGTGGTCCGTCGTGATGCTATCGCCCAGAAGAGCGAGCACGCGAGCCCCGTGGATTTCCGTGCGCGGAGGCGGGGTGAGGGTGAGCCCTTCGAAGTACGGCGGGTTGGCGATGTAGGTCGAATGCGCATCCCACTGGTAGAGTTTGCCGGTCGGGATCTTGAGCGACTGCCAGTTCTCGTCGCCCGCGTAAACCGACGCATAAATCCGCTTGTAGGACTCTTCCTTGATCGAGGAATCGATCGTCGCAGCAACTTCTTCGTGGGTCGGCCAGAGGTCTTTCAAGAAGACCGGGTTGCCGTCCGAACCGATGCCGACGGGTTCGGTGTCCCAGTCGATATCGACCCGGCCGGCGAGGGCGTAGGCGACGACGAGCGGGGGGCTGGCGAGGTAGTTCGCCCGCACTTCGGCGTGGACGCGGCCCTCGAAGTTGCGGTTCCCGCTGAGCACCGCGGCGACGACGAGCGAGCCGGCCGTGATCTCCTTCGACACGGCATCCGCGAGCGGGCCGCTGTTGCCGATGCAGGTGGTGCAGCCGTAGCCGACGACGTGGAACCGCAGCGCTTCGAGCGATTCCATCAACCCGCTGGCGCGGTAGTAATCGGTCACGACTTTGGAGCCGGGGGCGAGGCTCGTCTTGACCCACGGCTTCGTCGTCAGGCCTTTTTCGACCGCTTTCTTCGCGACGAGCCCCGCGGCGATCATGACTGAAGGGTTCGACGTATTCGTGCAACTGGTGATGGCGGCGATGACGACGGAACCATCGACTAAATGCTCGGTCAGGGTTTCGACCGCGACGGAGGCATCCGCCATCGCGAGGGTTGCGGCTTTCGGCTTCGCTGCAGTCTTGAGTTTGGGCAGTGCGTCGTAGAAGCCCTTTTTCATGTCCTTGAGGGCGACGCGGTCTTGCGGCCGGCTCGGGCCCGCGAGGCAAGGTTCCACTGTGGCCAGGTCGAGTTCGAGCACGTCCGTGTAAGACGCCTCTGCGAAGCCGGGGGCGTGGAACATGCCCTGTTCCTTGTAGTACGCTTCGACGAGGGCAATCTTGTCCGCACTGCGACCGGTCTGCTTCATGTACCGCAGCGTCTCGGCGTCTACGGGGAAGATGCCGCAGGTCGCGCCGTATTCTGGGGCCATGTTGGCGATGGTGGAACGGTCCGCGAGCGTGAGTTCGGTGAGGCCTTCGCCGAAGAACTCGACGAACTTGCCGACGACGCCGCGCTTGCGGAGTTGCTGAGTGATGGTGAGCACGAGGTCGGTCGCGGTCGTTCCTTCGCGGAGGCGGCCCTTGAGGCGGAAGCCGATGACCTGCGGGATGAGCATGCTCACGGGTTGGCCGAGCATGGCGGCTTCGGCTTCGATGCCGCCGACGCCCCAGCCGAGCACGCCGAGGGCGTTCACCATCGTCGTGTGCGAATCGGTGCCGACGAGCGTGTCCGGGTACGCGGTGTTCTGCGGATCGACGAACACGACGCGGGCGAGGAACTCCACGTTGACTTGGTGGACGATGCCGGTTTCGGGCGGGACGACCTGGAAATTGTCGAACGCGGTCGAGCCCCAGCGGAGGAAGGTGTAGCGTTCCTGGTTGCGTTCGTATTCGAGCTTGGTGTTGTGGAGGAAGGCCATCGGGGTGCCGGACTCGTCCACTTGCACCGAGTGGTCGATGACGAGTTCGCAGGGGACGAGGGGGTTGATCTTGGCCGGGTTGCCGCCGATGGCGGTGAGGCCCTCGCGCATGGCGGCGAGGTCCACGACGCAGGGGACGCCGGTGAAGTCTTGCAGGAGCACGCGGGCGGGGGTGAAGCCGATCTCCGCGTCCGGTTCGGCTTTCGGGTTCCACTTCGCCAGGGCTTCGATGTCCGCCTTCTCAACGGCGAGGTTGTTCTCGCAGCGGAGGAGGTTTTCCAGCAGCACTTTCAAGCAGAAGGGCAGTTTCTTGGCCTGGGGAAAGAGCGATTCGACGACCGACAGACGGTAGATGGTGAACTCTTTTTCGCCGACTGAGAGGGCCCCGCGGGCGCCGAAGCTATTGAGGGACATGATCGCCTTCGCGAATGGGGGTGCGGGTATCGTTTGAAGGTATTGTTGGTTTGTGCGCGGGGAACGGCAACCGGTGATTCGCCCCGCATAGTCGCGACGCGATAGCGGAGCGCTGCACAGCTCCACGAAAAAAGCGGATCGCGGGAACCCGGTGGGGGTTCCCGCGATCCGCTACCGCGTCGCGGCTAACCGATTCGCGGTCTTACTTGTTGCCGCCGGGGGTCTGACCGCCGAGGTTCTGGAAGTATTCCTTCACAGTGTCCTTGGCGTCCCGCGGGAGGCGTTGGCTATCGGTCGCCTTGGGGGCTTCCTGAGCGGCTTCAGAGATCGCCGAGCCAAGGTCGGCGGTGGTGGCTTTCTTGAAGGCGTTCCCCTTCGTGCTGCCGCCGTAGCTCTTCTTGCCGCGGGGGTCGAAGAGGCCCTTGATGCGGGCGTCTTCGGACGAGCCCGGCGAGTCCGTCTCCGGTCGGTCGCCGGAGGCCTGGCCTTGGCCGCTGGCCATGTCCTTGCGGCCGTTCTTGCCATCTTTGCCTTCGCAGGCCTTACACGCGGCTTCGCGTTCCTTCTTCAACCGCTGCAAGTAGTCTTGGGCATCTTCGAGGTCTTTCAGTTCGCCTTCAATCTCTTCGAGCGATTTGCCGGCTTTCTCCAATTCCTGAGCGGCCTGTTCGAGGTCGCCTTTATCGAGGGCTTCCTTCGCCTTTTGGAACTGTTCGGAGAGTTGCTTTGCGGTTTCCGCGGCCTCTTTGCTGTTCGCTTGCATCTCTTTGAGTTCGCGCTCGAGCGCTTCCGCATCTTTGCCTTCTTGCTTGGCCTTGTCGATCAGCTTCTTGAGTTGCTCTTCGCGGTCTTTATTCCGCTGGAGCTTTTGCATCTCGTCCTTCATCTTGTCGAGTTGCTTGGCGAGCTTCTCCTGGTCTTCCTTCGAGAGCTTGTTGTCTTTGAGCTTCTTTTTGAGTTCGTCGATGTCCTTCTTCGCTTCCTTGAGGTCGCCCTTCGAGAGGGCGTCGTTCAAGTCCTTCGCCGGGCCGTCCTTGAAGTCGGGGTCTTTGTTCAAGCGGTCCAATTGTTCGAGCTGCTTCTCCATCTTGGCCAGCTTTTCGATCTGGTCTTGCTGGAACTTTTTGAGCTTGTCCGCGGCGGTGGTCAACTCGGCGACCTTCTCCCGGAGCTTCTCGGGGGTCTCCCGATTGGGATCGTTGTCCATCTTCTTGATCATTTCGTTCAGCTCATTTTCCAGATCCTTGAGCTTTTCCGATTTGTCGTTGCGGTCTTCGAGTTCCGGCGGCTTGTTTTGCTTGGTGAAGGTCCCGACCTTCTTCGGGTCTTGCTTGGCGAGCTTGGCGGCTTCCGCGGCCTTGGCGGCGCTCGCTTCGTCTTCGGCGGCGAGGCTGCGGGCGGTGTCCGGTTCGTAGAAGAAGAACACGGCCGCGACCCCGACGGCGAGCACGGGAATCAACCACGAATGCCAGCGGGGTTGGACGGGGAACTTCTCGCCGACGCGGAGCTTCTCGACGCGGGCCGAGGCGTCGGCCAATACGGCTTGCCCGGCGGAGCTTTCGAGGGCCGGACCATCGAGCCCGTAAGCGGTCGTCACTCGTTCGCGCAAACCGAAGCGAGTGTCTAACTCCAGTGCCACCACGGGCTTGGTAGGGGTAGCGCGGACTGCGAAGGCAGTGGCGATCACCGTCGCGAGGGCAACGGAACCGGCGATCACGTACCAGGAGAGGTCTTTCGGAAAGTTGAAGGTGACTTCCGATTGGACCCACGGTTCGGCCATCATCCAGGCGATGCCGACGCCCAGGGCGATGACCCATCCGAGGGCGATGCGATTGACGAGGGTGTGCAAAAAGAGCCGCCGGCGGGCCGAGGCCACGGAACGCTCGATCGGTGCGAGAACGGACATGGCTCACTCCTGCGGCGGACGGACCCTACTTCTAATACGACGACCGAACGGGGATCTTATTTCAACCCGGTAACGGTTCTGAGACCATTGTACCACGCTCACCGTGTGGAAGGGTAATCCCTAAATCGGCCAACACGGCGATCAACCGCGGAAGATTCTCGTCGTCAACCACCAAAGATTTTGGCCCCAAGCGGTCCGTAATCAGGTCCGCGGTATCGGGCCATTGGAGGATGCCGTCGGTGACTTCTTCGCTGGGCATCTGCACGACCAGGAATCGCTCGACCGAGGGCGGCGGCAGCGTTGGCCCGAGCACGAACAACCGGCCCGCGGGGGGCAGCGGCTGACCCGTGCGGGTGACGAACCAGGTATCGAGGTCCGCGAGCCCGAGCCCCGCGGCGATCGCCCGCCGGAGCGACGTGGGGGTGACGAGGAACTTTCGGGTCCCCGGCGTTTCCGCGACGACGGGGTCAGCGATTTTGCCGATCTCCGCTTCCATCAAGAGGTCTGATTGGGATGAATCCACGAGCAGCGTCACGCCGTCGTGATCGACCTGGATGCACCGCTGGGGCTTGGCTTCGTAATCGCGATTGCCCACGAGCCGGAGGTTGGCGAAGTCCGGATCGCGGCCGTCGTCCGTGAGGCCGATGCGGTCGGTCACGCGGACGCTGACCACGCCGCGGGCCAAGGCGATTTCCAGGTCGGCGGTCGTCTGAAATTCGACGAGCGTGGCCGAGGCGAACGCGGTGATGCGGTCTCGCTTATCCGCCCAGCGGCGAACGAGGTCCGCGACCGGCACCGGCACCGGCTTCATGCCGTGCTGGTTGAGCGTTTGCAAAATCCCCGCGAGGGTTAAGCCGGTTTCGAGGCCCGCGTAAGTCCGAGTCGGCGTGAGTTCGAGCGTGCAGGCGGGGCCGATCCCTTTCCACTGCGCGAACCGCGAAAGCCTTGCGATCAATCCGGGGGTGAGCCCCTGGCGATAGGCGAGGATCTCGGCGTTCGGTTGAACCAGGAGCGTTTGCGGGAACGCGGCCGCGGGGGCCGGTTCGGGGGCGTTTTCAAGCAGGTGCCGACCGAGGTCCGAGAGGCGGAACTTCCAGCCGTCCTGCTGAGCGACCTCGACCAATCGCAGGGGATACGCCACGCTGAGGAAGTAAGCGATGACCCAATCGCGGCCACGGTTGGAAGCGGCGGCCTGAGAGATTGCTCCGGACCACGACGGGTGGTGTTCCCAGAGCCAGTCCGCGAGGATTTGGGGGTTGTACCAGTTGCTATTGCCGTGGGGGTGAACCCCACGGCTCGTTAAGAGGAGGAGTGAGAGCAAGCCGGCCGTGGGCGTGGGAGAGAGGCCGCCGTCGGAGGGGGCATAGCCGGTGAGGGGATCCCAGGCTTCGAGGGACGCGAGCCCGGCCCAGAGGTCGGAAAGGGCGGGTGTGAGCGTTTGATTCCACGTCGCCGGGAACGGCCCGGCGATCCATTCGTTGTCGCCTTCCACGACGAGCCCCGCGGCCTGGGCCCAGAAGAACGCGAGTACGCCCTGGTCCGGCACGGGCTGGGGATCGTCCGCCCCCGCGAGGTTCTCGGTCGCTTGCAGGCGGGTCAGGTCTCGCTTGAAGAGCGAGTTGGCCTGCGTCAATCGGGCTGGCGATTCCGCGATGAGTTGCCAGATGACCGCGATCCGCAGCGGCCAGTCGAGCCCATCCGAGACCCGCCCCGTCGCGTCTTCGAGAGGTTCGCTCGGCAAAGCAGGAAGGTTGAGGTCTTCGCCACGAGCCCGTGCTGCGACTGTGGGGAGCGTAAAGATTTTCGCGTGGAGCGTGCCCGCGAGCCCGAGCCAGGGCTCGAAGTCGGTGATCGGCGCCGTGCCGGCGGGGAGTTCGGGGAACGCCAGCCCGGATTCGAGCAGTTTCAAAATCGGCGTGAAGCCTTCGGAATGCCCGATCGCTGCGAGGGACGTGATGAGGTGGCCGACCTTCCAGACGGGTCGGCGGCTGACGCCCATCAACGCGAGGGCCTTGCGCGAAGCGTCCGGGAGTTCCTTGATCCGGCGGTCGAGAACCGGCGGGTTGCTCAAGACCCCAAGCAGCCGATCGATCTGCTCCTCCGCGCTGATCGGCGTCCGCGGCTTGACCAGCCGGGCCGCCACGTCGCGGAGCAGCGGCTCCGCAAATCGATCCAGGGTCTTCCGCGCGAGGTCGGTCCAGGCGTCGTTGTCGGCCGTTGCAATCATTGGTTCGTTGTACGGGGTTTTCGCGGAACCGGACTCACGCCTTGCCCACGACCTGCGGCGTGTGGCCCATCTTGCGGAGTTCTTCGAGCACCACGTCGATCTTGCCGGGCCGGATGAGCAGGGCCCGGTCGGCGAGTCGTCCCGCCACTTCGGACGCGAGTTTCTTGCGGGCGAGAAGTTCCTCGGCGAGCACCGCATCTTCCGTGAGCACCAGGCAAACCCGGCGGTGCAGCTTCGCTGGCAATCGGGCGGTGGGCTGGTTCATGAATAGCTTTCGGCGAGCGGGGGACGTAAGTCTCCTGATTCTATCGTCCATCGGAGGACTTACGTCCCCCGCTCGCCATTTAGCCCGGATATTTCAGTGCGAACCCTACCACCGATCAATCCTCGGCGGAACGCCCGCTTTTCTCCGCGCTCCGCAGGTTGGTCCTCTCGCGGCAAGCTGCCCCTTTTCCCCCGCATCGCGGAGGTCGCGTCGATCGAGTTGAGGGGCGAATTAACCCGGATATTTCAACGTGCATCCCCACAAATCGGTAGCGCGGCGGTTCAAGGTTTGTTATGGAAAGGAGTTGCCACACACCGCGATGACCCAGCGTACTCGAAAACCGCATCACTCGCAAAACCCTCGTTCGCCTGGCGGGCGTGCTCGTCGATCAGTTCATCGCCTCCTACGCCACGCCGCCCGAGCACCTCACGCTCGACTTCGACGCCACCGATGACCCCATCCACGGCGAGCAAGAAACCCGCTTCTTCCACGGCTAATACGACGGCTACTGCTTCCTGCCGCTCGACGTCTTCTGCGGCTCGCAACTGCTCGTCGCCTACCTCCGGCCGGCCAACGTCGGGGCCGAGACGCACGCCGTGGCGATCCTCAAACTGCTGGTCGTTCGCCTGCGGCAAGTCTGGCCCGGCGTGCGGATCACGATCCGCGGCGACAGCGGCTTTTGCCGCTGGAAACTGATGCGGTGGTGCGACTCGGACGACGTCCGCTACTTCCTCGGATTGGCCCGCAATGCCGTGCTCGAACGCAAGGCCGCCGAGTGGCTCGCCCAGGTCCGCACGGCCCACGAACTCGATGGCAGGGGCCACCGCGTCTTCGGCACGCTGTCGTATGCGGCCGGTTCCTGGGACCGGCCCCGTCGGGTCATCGTCAAGGCCGAGCACCACCGCGGCCCCGACGGCGGCAAGTCCAATCCGCGGTTCGTCGTCACCAACACCGGCGGCGACCCGCGGGCGATTTACGAAGAGCACTACTGCCCGCGCGGCGACAGGGAAAACCGCATCAAGGAGCAGCAACTCGGCCCGTTCGCCGACCGCACCAGTTGCCACGACTTCGAAGCCAACCAGTTCCGCGTGCTCCTGGCCGCCGCGGCGTACGTTCTCGTCGAGCCCATCCGCCTCACCGGGTTGGTCGGCAGCGAACTCGAGCGCGCCGAAGTGAGCACGATCCGCCTGCGACTCTTCCGCATAGGGGCCCTGGTGCAAAAGAGCGTGCGGCGATGCGTGGTGCGAATCGCCAGCAGCTTCCCCGGGCAGGCTCTGTTCCTCCGCGTGGCCGCGCGGCTGCGGCAACCTCGCCACGCGCGCCCGACTCCAGTGTAATTCGCCCCTCGACTCGATCGACGCGATGCGGGGGATCGGGGGCGGTTTGCCGCGAAAGGACCGACCTGCGGAGCGCGGAGAAAAAGCGGGCGTTCCGCTGAGGATTGATCGGTGGTGGGGTTCGCTGTGAAATATCCGGGCTAGGCCGCGACCTCGGCGACTTCGCTTTCCACCGGCATCTTGTGCCCCGCGGCGGCCATCGCTTCGGCGGGGGGTTGTCGCACGGCCCACACAAGCCCGAGTCGGCGGAACAGCTTGATGTGAGAATACGCCACGTCGAGTTCGTACCAGGCGAAGCCGTGGCGGGCGGAACTGGGGGCGCGGTGGTGGTTGTTGTGCCAGCCGTCGCCCATGGCGATGACGCCGAGCAGCCAGTTGTTGCGGCTGCCCTCGCCGGTGGCGAATCGCTGCGGGCCCCAGAGGTGGCCGAGCGAGTTGACGCCGAAAGTGATTTGAAAGATGAAGACGGTGCTGAGTCCGTAGCCCCAGAGGACGCCGGACCAGCCGTCGATCAGATAGCAGGCCGCGGCGCAGAGGATCCCGGGGATCATCCAGAGCCGGTCGAGCCAGAGCAACTCGGGATAGCGGGCCAAATCGCGAACCGGGCGGTGGTCGGGGTTCATCAGGTCGTTCGCGAAGAGCCAGCCCATGTGGCCGTACCAGAAGCCCTCGACGACGGGCGAATGCACGTCCCGTTCGGTATCGGAATGGCGGTGGTGTTCGCGATGGTGGACGACCCACCAGAGCGGTCCCTTTTGCAATGCCGTGCAACCCGCCGCGGCGAGGAGGAACTGGAACCAGCGAGAGGTTTTGAAAGCGTGGTGCGCGAGGTAGCGGTGGAACCCGACCGTGATGCCGAGGCCGGAGATCCGCGTCATCACGACGAAGAGCACGACGCCCCAGACCGTAAACTCGACGAAGAAGAGCCCGATCATCGCGAGGTGGATGGCGACGAGCGGAGCCAAAGAGAGCGCGATGCGGGAAACGCGATACCAAGCGGGGCGGGCACGGGAGGTCAAAGGGGGGGCTAAAGCGAGTGCTGTCATTGTTGGCGGAGCCTGTGAGTGCCGGAAGAAAAGCGCGTCTGGCACAATCGCCTTTCGCTCCGCGAACGACGACGGGGATCTTGCGCGAGTCGGTATTAAAGCAGATTGCCGACCCGGAGGATACGGACTCGTACCGTAACGGGATTGGTTTAACCGCGGAGGTGTCGTTCGAGACAGTTGCAAACCGTGTCGAAGCCGAGACTAAAGGTGGATCGATTTATTTATCGTCGCGGCGGAATTCGCAGAAGGCGATCCACTCGCGGCGCTGACAG
>Ga0105046_10018941_pt1 | contig 10460 bp, 8 predicted proteins | sample MAT03_FD_78385 | JGI IMG/M metagenome (GOLD analysis project Ga0105046, IMG submission 78385) | Freshwater microbial communities from Lake Fryxell liftoff mats and glacier meltwater in Antarctica - MAT-03 (megahit assembly) | ecosystem: Environmental > Aquatic > Freshwater > Ice > Liftoff... | reverse complement strand
GCTGCCGCACAGGCACACACTGGCGGTGATGGCCAGGTTCTGAAACGCATTCGCCTGGTTGGTGATCTGCCAGGCTTGGCGGATCGGTGCGGTGTAGCCGGCCGTGCGCAGGATGATCTCTGCGCCTTTGTGGGCCGCCTCGCGGTGTTGGCCAGCCCCCGACTGGTTGCGCAGGGCACCCGGCAGCAGCATCGAGGCGCTGGCCAGTGCACTGACAGCCAGCAGGTGGCGGTGTTGCACGGCAGTGAGAACTCTGAGAGGCTTGCTCATGATGCGTCGGTCTTTCAGTGGCAGGTTGAGGACCAGGGACGTGTCAGGGATCGAGCTTGCTCGGGGCGCATGCCGGTTTGATCAGCTCTTGAAGCCATGCGCAGGATTCAGTCGAGCATCAAGGAAACATGCGCTGCCACCACCACCCAGCGGCCGTCGATGCGGCACCAGGTCTGGCTCTGGCGGCCCAGCTTGTTGCCGCCTTCGCGGCGGAACTCGGTCATCGCAGTGGCGGCGTCGTTGCCGTAGGTGGTGATGACGGTGTTGCTCAGCGTGCGCTTCAGCGCAGCGGCCGGGCGGTTGTTGCGAAAGTCGCGGATCTGAGCGATGCCGTAGAGGTTTTCACCCACGCCATAACGCACGGTGTGGGTGGAGTCCCAGAACAGCTCATCCATCACCTCGACCTTGTTGTGGATCAGCGCATCTTCGTAGCGCGCAAATGCAGCGCTGACTTCGGTGATCACAGTGGGATCGTTGATCTTCATGGGGGCGTTGTCTTGTTGGGGTGGGCTGAGAAAGGCTTGTGGGCAGGCTTGGTTTCAGCTGTGCAGTTTGGCCGTCGGCGCACTGACTTGCCCAGCCGCTTGCAGTGCATGGGCCACGCGCAAGCACAGGTCTTCGCGCCAGGGCGCGGCGATGATCTGCACGCCTATCGGCAAATGCGGTGCTGCCGGGTCCATGCCCCAAACCGGCACCGTTGCCACTGGCAGCCCGATGCATGACACCGGCTGCGTCAACAACCCCATGCTGGCGCGGGCGGGCAACTTCTGGCCGTTGATCTCCAGCCACTCGGTGCCGATCGCAGGGGCTACACAAGGCGTGGCAGGCGCCAGCAGCACATCCACGTCGGCGAATGACTCTGCCACCTGGCGCGCAAACCAGTGCCGCACACGGTGGGCTTGTTGAATCCAGGTGGCAGGCAGCAAGGCACCCGCAAGGAATCGGTCGCGCGACAAGGGCTCGAAGTCTTGCGCGCGGGACTTCAGGTCGTTGAAGTGCAGTGCAGCGCCTTCGGCGTTGGTGATCAAAAAAGCCGCAGTGCGCGCGCGGTCGACTTCTGGCCAATCGACCCTGCCGACCCTGCTTGCCATTTGCTGGCCGCCCAGGGCCTGGGCCAGCTTGTCTACCGCCGCCACCGCAGGGGCCGTGGCCATGCGCCTGAACCAGCCGTCCAGCACGCCGATGCGCAAGCCTTCAGTGCCCCGCTGCAGCAGCCCTGCCGTGGGTTGCACTGGGCGACGGGCCTGCGCAGGGTCTTCCAGGTCATCACCCTGCATCGCGTCGTAAGCCTGTGCCAGGGTCAGCACGTCGGCAGCAAAAGGCCCCAGGTGATCCAGGCTGCCGACGAAGGGATAGCTGCCGGTGCGCGGCAGCCGGCCAAAGGTGGGTTTGAGGCCAAACACCCCGCACAAGGAAGCCGGCACACGGATCGAACCGTTGGTGTCCGAGCCCAAGCTCAGCGGCACCTGGCCAGCAGCCACCGCAGCCGCTGATCCACCCGAAGAGCCGCCGCTGAGGCGGCTCAGGTCGTGCGGGTTGCGGGTCGGGCCGTAGTGCGTGTTTTCAGTGGTGAAGCCGTAGGCATATTCGTCCATGTTCAGCGCGCCGACCAGCACTGCGCCAGCGGCCTCCAGCCGGCGAACGAGTACGGCATCTCGCTTGGCCGGGGCCGCCTCACGCTCGATCTTGGAGCCGGCCAGCGTGGCCAGCCCCTGCACGTCAAAGAGGTTCTTGACGGCAAAGGGCATGCCGACCAGCGGGCCTTGTTGGCCACTGGCATCCACCGCTGTGGCGCGTGCCAGCGCCCGCTCGGCCAACACGGCAGTGAAGGCGTTGACCTGAGGGTCGCTGGCGGCGATTCGCTGCAGCGCCTGCTGCACGCGGCTCAATGCGCTGGCTGTCATGGGGTGGCCTCTGGGCCCGAGCCCGAGCCCGAGCCCGAGCCCGAACCTGCGGCGGATGCGGGTACGCTCGTTGTGCCGCCGCTGGGGGCTTCAACCGGCACGAAAAGATGCCCAACTTCATCCGCCGGCGCCAGCTCAAAGTCCATCACACGCGGCGCCATCGTGGCCACCAGTTGCAGATAGCGCAGCACGCCGGGCCGGTGCTCAGGCGCCAGCTCAAGCCCGAGCAGCTGGCACTGTACGTCCATGTAGGCCGTCATGTCCATGGGTGGATGCCTCAAGCCTTGACGATCTGCCGATAGTCGGGCTGCAGGTGGAACCAGTACATGTAGCCACCAATGTCGCTGCGCATCGCCACATCCTGGCTGGGCTGGAACATCGGCACCCGCGGCACTTCGTCAAAGGCGATCTGGATCATCTCGCGCACCGAGGCGTCATAGATCGGCTTGCTCTCTGCAAACCGGGCGTTGGTGATTTCCTTGTCCAGCTTCGGGTTCTGGTAACTCATGGTGTTGAAGACCGCGTTCTGACCGTGGTAGCACCAGTAGAAGAAGTACTCGGGGTAGTCCAGCCAGCCGCCAAAGCGGTTGACGATCATCGGCAGGTCTTTCTTCAGCAGCGCAGCGCGCCAGGTGGCGCCGGGGATCTTGTTGATCTGTGCCTTGATGCCGATGCCGGCCAGGGCCTCCTGGATCAGGATGGCCGTGGGCTCGCTCACCGTGGCGCCGCCCAGATCGAAACTCAGCGTGGTCTCAAAGCCGTTGGGGTAACCAGCCTCGGTCAAAAGCGCTTTGGCTTTGACGGGGTCGGTGTTGTAGGGCGCGGGCTGCGGCCAGGCGATCGACTTGACGGGATTCTTGCCACCATACATTGGCGCACCCCGGCCGTACAGGGCGTTGTCCTTGATGCGGTCGTAGGGGATGGCAAATGCCACCGCCTGGCGCACCTTGACGTTGTCGAACGGTGGGGTGCTGCTCAGCATGCCCAGGTACAGGAGTGCGTTTTCGATCGGCATCGTCGCCACCTTGACGCTGCCACCGTCCTTGGCCAGTTCGGCAAAGTCCTTGGGCGGCATGTCGTAGGTCATGTCGATGTCGCCCTTGAGCAGCAGGGCACGCCGGTTGCCGGCGCTGGGCACTTCGCGCTGCACGATGCGGCGCAACTTCGGCATCGGGCCGTTTTTCCAGTCGTCGTTGCGCACGTAGATGATCTCTTGGCCCGGCCTGTAGGCCTCGACCTTGTAGGCACCGCCGCCTGCCGTGTTGTTGCGCGTCCAGTTCAAGCCCCAGGGGTCTTGCGGCGTGGCGTTCTTCTTCACCATTTCGCTGTTGAAGACACACGGCACCGGAACGGCCATGTTGTTCATCGACAGCTTGTCCTTGCGGATGAACTTGACGCGGAAGGTGTGGTCGTCCACGGCTTCAAACTGCTCGGGCTTCTCGAGCGAGCCGGCGCGCATCTGGAAAGTCGCAAAACCGCCGACCGCGCAAGCGCGGTCGAAGCTCCACTTCACATCCTTGGCGGTGACTGGGGTGCCGTCGTGAAACTTGGCGTTCTTGCGCAGCTTGAAGGTCACCGACATGCCGTCTGGCGCCATCTGCCAGCTCTCTGCCAGCTCGGGCAAAAGCTTGTCGCGGTCGTACATCACACGGCCATCGGACAGCGTTTTCTTGCCGTAGGTCATCAAGCGGTCGTAGACCAGCCAGCTGACGCCATAGGCGGGGCGGTTGGCGCCGGTGGTCTGGATATCCAGCGAATTGGGGCCGAACTCGTTGGCCACCACCAGCACGTCTTTGGGGCGGGACTGGGCTTGTGCAGCAAGCGGGAAAGCGCCCAGGGTGGCAGCAGCGGTGCCTGCGGTGGCGCTGGTGGCGATGAATTTGCGACGGTCCATGGGTCAAGCTCCTTCAGTCAAAGTGGCAAGAAAGGTGAAAAGCAAGGTGGTGAAAAGGGAGAGCGATGAATGCGTCGGCTCAGGTTCGGCCGGCTGGATCAAGGGGTTGCCGTGCTGCGTGGTGAAGCTTGCGCAGCCACCTGGGGGGTGCCATTCAGGCTGGCAAGGTAAGCCCGCCAACCACCATGCGCTGAGATGTCCGTGGCCCCCTGCAGTGCGTGGCTTTCGCACAGGAAGCCATGCACGAAGCGGCCGTCTTGCAACTGCAGGCTGCCCAGACCCAAAGGCGCAGGGATCAGTGCCAGAAACGATCCGACAGCTTCTTGCGGCATGGCCCAAAGTTCGACCGCGATGGCGCGGCCCTGTTCTTGATCGTGCTGCGGCACGCGCACCAGGCCTGGCTTGGGTGGCTGGGTGCCTGGCAAGGCAAAAAGCCTGTAGCTGGCTGCCGTGTGGGTGGACTCGATCCACCAGGCGCCACGCTCCAGCAGTTGCCCGTTCAGCGGCAAGCCCGAGAGGTGCGCGCCGACAACGGCCAGGGTCAAAGTGGGCGTGGTCGCGGGTGCAAGTGCAGGCGCAGGCGCAGGCGGAGCCGCAGCCGCAGCCGCATGCGCAGCCGCATGCGCGGGTGCACCTCTGTGTGAGGCAGAGGTAGTTGAGTTGGCTGCATCTGAGCCGGATGTCCAGCGTTGTCCCAAATCGAGCAAGCGCACATCGTGTTGCCCCTCGCCGATAAAGGTCACACCAAAGGGCAGCCCTGTGGGGGTGCGGCCCGCAGGCACGGCCAAGGCGCACCAGCCCAGCAGATTGACAAAATTGGTGTAGTGGCCGAGTTGGACATTGCTGCGCAAGGGTTCGGCTTCGACCTCGGCGAAGCTCGGATGGGCTGGACTGGTGGGCACCAGCAGCGCATCACATTGCTGCCACAGCGCAGCCAGCGGCTGACGCGCAGCCTGCAAGCGGTAAAACGCTTCAAAAGTGTCGGTGGCGCTGAACTGCTGCGCTCTGCTCACCACCTGGCGCACCACCTCGTCCACCGCGCCGGGTTGCTCTCGCAGCAAGCGCTGCAGGACGCTGTAGCGTTCGGCCACCCAAGGGCCGTCGTACAGCATCGCAGCGACTTCATGCAGCGGGCCAAAGTCCAAAGGCACCAGCTCGAAGCCCAGGCTTTGTGCATGCGCCAGCGCCAGCTTCCATGCCGCTGGGTAGGCAACGGTTTCGTCCAGCAGCGGCTCGCGCGGGATGCCCAAACGCTGCTTCTGTGGCTGTGGCTGTGGCTGTGGCTGCGCTTGGTTCTGTGTCTGCGCTGTCGCAAGCGCCTGGGCGGCCGGCAGGACAGCCGATTTCGCAGCCGGCCCGGGTTTGAAGTTGCTGTAGCTGTCCTTGGGGTCTGGCCCTTCGATCACCGCCAGCACCGTGGCGGCATCCTCGACAGCATGCGCAAAGACTGAGACGCAGTCGAGCGTGCGGCAGGCTGGCAACACCCCGGCGTTGCTGACTCTGCCAGGCGTGGGCTTCAGGCCCACCAGGCCGTTGAATGCGGCCGGAATGCGACCGGAACCTGCCGTGTCAGTGCCCAGCGCAAACAGCACCTGCCCACGGGCCACGGCCACTGCACTGCCGCTGCTGGAGCCCCCGCTGATCCGGCTGTCGTCGAACACGCTGGCTGGCTTTCCGTGAGGCGAGCGTGTGCCCACCAGTCCGGTGGCGAACTGGTCCATGTTGGTCTTGCCAATCCACACCGCCCCGGCTTGCAGCAGTTTGTGCACCACAGTGGCGTTGTCTGTGGCCACATGGGCAAAGGCTGGGCAGCCGGCTGTGGTCGGCTCACCTGCGATGTCGATGTTGTCCTTGACGGCAAAGGGCACGCCCAGCAGCGGATAGCGTCGCAGCAAATCGGCCTGGGTATGCGGTTCCTGCAGACGCACACTCAAGGTATGCAGTTGTTCTTCAAACCGCTCGTCAGGGCAAAGGTGGATCCAGATTGACTGCTGTGCGCTGGCTTGAGCTGCTGCCAGGCAGGCACGCAGTGCAGATATCCCATCGGCGCCTGAGCGTATGCTGCTCAGCCAAGCCTGAATGCCTTTGCTTGCAATGAGACTGACTGCAGGATGGTGCTTGATGTTCGTCATTGGTGCACAGACTGGTATACCAGTTGGTATGTGCACTCAAGCAAGCATGCAACGTGCCAGGATCGGGGCCTGTCACCGCGATCGGACTGTGGACTTCAGACTTCAGACTTCGGGCACGGCCCTGTCCAGCCGTGGGCTGGTCGTTCGCTCCGTCAAACTGGATACAAATGAAATCGATGCGCTCGTTCGTCAGGCCAGGCGCAAACCACAGCCATAGCCGCAGCTATGGCACGGATCTGCAACGACGCATGGCGGACGAAGGCGCGATTTCATGTCGTGGGTTTGGCGGAACGGTCTATTAGACGGCGAATCGACGGACGCTGGCCCGCCGAGCCCGAAACGGCGCTTTACGGGGCCGCCGATCGACCAGACGCGCCAGCCATCAGTGCGCCTTCATCCTCCCCACCGGATTGGCCGGCAAGCCGCCCGCAGCCTGGAAGGCTGCGATTGGAAAGTCATAGATGTTGATGAAACCCGCTTCGTGGAAACTCCAGAACTCCACCAGCGCCCCAGCCGCGCCGGCCGCGCCCAGTTCCTGGATCAGCGCCTGCGCGGCATTGAAGAGGTTCCGACGGCTGGGCTTGTAGTGGCCGCTGTTGTTGCTGATTCTCTGCAGCATGCCGTTGTTGACGCAGATCATGCCTGCACACACCACGTCGTTGCCAGCGTTGAAGGACGAATGATTGAACATGCATTTGTCGTGTAGATTCAACGCCCGATCGTTCTTGGTAAACAGATTGCCGTAGGCGTCGATTGCATAGGGCCACCCGGCCAAGCCCGTGGTGGTCAACGGCTGGCCATCTGCTTTCAGCAAGCGGTGGTTTTCCACCACCATCAAGTCGCGCAGCCGCTCCATCTTCTTCAGGTAGACGACGCTGAACTGTTTGCCCAGGCTCTCATCCAGACCTTTGAAGTCTGCTTCGCTGAGATTGGAGAACTCGGTGTTGTTGTTGCTGGCCGGGTCATAGCGGCCGTCCAGCAGGGTGGCAGAAGGCGCCCGCGTCTTGCCGCTTTGCTCGTACAGCGCACGTTCGTGGTGGTAGACACCCGGCATGGCCTGGGTTTGCAAAGGTGCTGCAGTGGCCAGTCGCTTTTTGTTCTCGAAAGCCAATCGGGCTTTGCCCAGTTGAGGATCCAGATGCCAAATCCAGTTCAACGCGTCATTGGTGAGGAACTTGACCTGAGTCTGGCGTTTCAGCGAGGTTTCAGTAGTCTTGCCAGCCTTGGCCTTTGTCCAGTGCCTGCATTCCTTGTAGACGAGCACCGTGTTGTCCAGCGTTCGATTTTTGTGCCAGATGTCCAGCGCCTGGTCGATGGCTGAAATCGAGCCTCTCATCTTGAAGATGTTGCTGTGCTTGGTCCTGTCAATGAATTCCTTTTTGGTGAGCAGCGGTGTCATGTGCAAGTCTCCTGGGTGGGTTGGTTGTCCGAGTGCCGTTCATAGCCATGGGTGACAAACCGCAACTTTGGGGCAGCCCGCCACGCAGGTCAATGTGACCATGGTCCTTCTGCACCCAAGCCTGACCAAATACTGCTGCAAGACCAGTGTTCCGCGAGACGTGAATTGGGCGGGCATGATCAGGTCTTGGCCTTGTGGCCCCAGGAGATGTGATGCATCCGCAAATTCATGCAGTTCGACCCCCTATCGCAGCTTGCGAGGCTTTTCGTTGGCCCCGGCTTCTGGGGGCTCGCCGGCATTGGACGCACGCGTGTGCGCTGGTGCTGGCACTCGCGGGTCTGCCCGCGCAGGCTGAACCCATCGGCGAAGTCGATACCGTCTTCATCCTGATCGGCCCCGATCACAAGATCGTGGTCGAAGCTTATGACGACCCCAAGGTTCAAGGCGTGACCTGCTACGTGTCGCGGGCCCGCACAGGGGGCATCAAAGGCGCATTGGGCTTGGCAGAAGACAAGGCCGAAGCCTCGATCGCCTGCCGCCAGGTCGGGCCGATCTCGTTCCCGCAGCCGATTGCCAAGCAAGAAGAGATGTTCAGCGAGCGCATCTCCTTGGTCTTCAAGCGGCTGCGCGTGGTGCGCATGGTCGACGCAAAACGCAACACCTTGGTCTACTTGACTTATTCAGACCGGGTGATTGAAGGCTCGCCACAGAACAGTGTCACTGCGGTGGCGGTAGAGCGCGGCACGCCGATTCCGCTCAAGAAGTGAACGAGCCGCTGACGGACCCGTTTCGTCGCCGGCCCGGTGTCTTTGCAGATGCTGCGCCAGCAGTACCTGGTGTCTTTGCAGTTGCTGCGCCAGCAGCGCGCCGCTTCGCCGCCTGATCCAACTTCAGGCAAAACGCCCTTGCAGGTACCAGCTGGGCTCATCCCCCGCCACCGGCAGGCGGCCGCGGTAGATCCAGACCAGCGAGCCGTCGGTGGCCATGGCGATGAAGTAGTCGCGGGCCACCGGGTGGCCATCCCACCAACCGGTTTCGATGCGCTCGGGGCCGCTGAGCAGTTGCAGCGGGCGGCCTTGCAGGCAGGGCAGCGATTCGCGCTCGGCCAGCGGCATGGGCTCGGGCAGCAGCCAGACGGGGCGCTGCAGCGGCAACGCGCTGGGTTCGACTTCGTTGGGGGTGTGGTGGCCGGCATGTCTTGCCGCTGCTGTGGTGGCGACGGTGGCCGCCACGCTGCGGCTGGCGCGCTCGGGCCGGTGGTCGGCCACAGCCACCAGACGACAGACGCGGTCTTCGCCCAGGCGTGCGCACAGCCGCTCGAGCAGGCGCGTCAACCCCTGGTCGTGGCTGGCGTGGGTGGGGAAGAGTTCGCCGTTCGGGGCGGGGCTGGCCACCAGATGCTGGCAATGCAGGTGCAGCTCCAGCGTCGGTGCGGCCAAGGTGCAATGCGCCAGCCTTTCGCGCAGCAGCAGTTGCAGGTGCGCTGGGTCGAGCGCCGGCTCGGCCAGTTGCACCTGCAGTTCGGTGGCGGGTGTGGCGACCTGGCGGCGGCTTTCGTGCAGCATGCGCAAGCCAAAGCCAGCAATGCGACCCTGCCGCGCCTGCGCCCAGGCCACCAGCCGCGCCAGCAGTACTTGGGCTGCGTGCAGCACTTGTTCGGTGGTGTCGGCGCGGGCAAACAGCTCCAGCCGGCTGTCGAAGCGGGGCGGTGCTTGCAGCCAGGTGCGGGGGTCGGGCTGCAGGCCCAAAGCGCGGTCCAGGTCATCCAGCAGAGCTTGCCCAAAGCGGCGTGTCACGCCCGATCGGGGCAGGGCGCGCAGGTCTGCCACGGTCTGCAGGCCCATGCCTTGCAAGGCCTCCCAGTGCTGGCGGCCCGGGCCCAGCAGCCACACGGGGGCGGCGTCCAGCAGTGTTTGCAGCATCGCCAGATCGGTGGCGTGGGGGCCATGCACCAGGTCAGTCGCGACAACGGCGGCAGGGGGCGACCACAACGCCAGCAGCGCGGCGCCCCAAGCGGTGGGGGCCGCAGCCATCTGCACTTGATGGCCCAGCGGCGCCAGGCTGGCCAGCAGCTTCTGTTGCAGCTTTTGCAAGCCGCCAAACAAGCGCAGGCTGCCCTGCACCTCCAGCAACACCAGATGCAGCGGCGGCTCGCCGTGCAGGCAGACGGCCGGTGTGAAGGCCAGTGCCGCATGCGCCACGGCCAGCAGTGCGGCGGCGTTGCGCTGCGGGCAGCTTTGGGCCAGCAGCAGATCGGCCGCCAACGCCATCGCCGTGGCGCGCTTGATGCCTGGTTTGATGCCCCGTTGTACTGCCGCGCCGTTGACGGTGTGCACCCGGTGCTCTTGCAGCAGCACCGTGGGGCACGAACGCTGCTCAGCCGGCAGCGTGGCGCAAAAGGCCTCCAGCGGCAGTGCGGGCAGGTGCAGGGCAAGCCACAGCATGGCGGGATATCGATTCGCGCATGGCAACGGTCCCCGTGACCGGCCATTGCTGGCCGGGTTGAGGCACGATGGATCTGGTGAGGCCGATGGAAATCAGTCCAACGGAAGACTGTATAAATATACAGTCATTGACGCTCGCTGTGTTCTTTGCCACGCACTGACAAGCGGACAGAAGTGGTCAACTACCGGATTCAGGCTCAGTTCTCGATCAAAGCCGCACGCAACACGCCAGCACACAAGCTGACGGCCGTGCGCGCTTCGTCAATCACACCGCCCATCGTGATGAAGCCATGGATTTGGCGCTCAAAGCAGATGTACTGCGTGCGGTTGCCAGCGGCTGACAGCGCGTCGGCGTACTGCCGGCCTTCGTCGCGCAGCGGGTCGTAGCCAGCGGTCAGAACCAGGGCTGGCGGCAAG
>Ga0105046_10018939_pt1 | contig 10461 bp, 9 predicted proteins | sample MAT03_FD_78385 | JGI IMG/M metagenome (GOLD analysis project Ga0105046, IMG submission 78385) | Freshwater microbial communities from Lake Fryxell liftoff mats and glacier meltwater in Antarctica - MAT-03 (megahit assembly) | ecosystem: Environmental > Aquatic > Freshwater > Ice > Liftoff... | reverse complement strand
GTGGGTCGTGATGAGCAACGCGTTGCCGGCGGCGGCCGCAGTCGTGGCCCGATACTTCGCCAGCTTGATCGGTCCGTACTCCTGGTCCGGCTTGACGTTCAGGAAGTGAACGATCGGGCCTGCGGCCGGCGAGGATTCCGGAGCGACCAACGCATCCACGTCCGCATCCGGTCCCGGATCGGGCGTCAGCTCGGGCTGCGAGCCGGACGCGGTGTCCTCGCTCGGTGCTTCGGCGATCGCGAACGTCGCCTGCATGCGAGCGGAGGCCGGCATCCCGACCAAGAACATGCACGCGACGAGGCAAAGACGCAGGAGGGGTTGCGTTCGCATGGGGGCGCGAATCATCCGACGCGACCGCGGGCGAAGTCCAGCGCCGGCATTCGCAGCACGCGACATCGTCACGTGCGTTTCCGAAACCGGTTGAAACCGCGAGCTCCTCGATGGGTGCCAGGCCGTGCAGTAGCTCGGAGACTTGGCCAGCCAGCGGGCCACCCGTGGCCCGAGTTCGGCCCACCCTGGTCACCCGCTCAGCCCGATCCCATCGCAACCACGCTCGCACCACCTCGGTACGAAGCTCGCACAATACCCGCGCGTGCCCGAGCCGCGCGATGAGATCGAGGATAGCCTTCGTCGCAACCTCGCGCGCGTCGACAGCCTCGTCCGCATCTCCGCATCTACGAGCAGCGGATCCGCTCGCGACCGGGCCGCTCCGCGGTGGCCGATGCCGATCTGCTGCGCGCCGCGGTCGTCTTCCTGCACGCAACGCTGGAGGACGTCGTGCGATCCGTCCTCGCCGCGCGCTGGCCCACAGCGACCGACCCGGAGCTGTTCCGGCGCGTCTCGTTCGTGCTACCGGACGACGATCGTCGCCCCGAGAAGATCGGCCTCGGCGAGCTCGCCCGCCACCTCCGCGGTAAGAGCGTCGCGGAGGTCATCGTCGACGCCGCCGCGCGTCGGGTGGTGCCGAGCTTCCATCGCTTCGATCACGCAGCACTGTTCGCGCGTCAGTTCCCCGGGCAGCCCGAGGTCGAGCCCGGTGGCTCGTACGAGATGCGCCCCACACTCGCGTATGCCCGCGGCGAGCGTGACGAGGCACCTGCACAGCTCGAGGATCACGCGTCGTTGCTGTATGCCGTCGTCGAAGCTGCGCGGCTCACCGATGATGTGCCGAGTGACTTCGATCGATCGGCGATGGGCTTTCTCGAACGAAGCCAGGTCGATCACCCGCCCCCGCCTCCCACGCGACGGTCGAGCTCCGCGACCGCGGCGTCGAGCACCGGATCGCCGGCCGCAACCTGCTCGGATGTGACTGGCACGTCGACGTCGGGTGCGACGCCCTTGCCCTCGAGCAGGCTACCGTCGACGAGCCGCGCGCGCCACGACGGCACGAGCGCCGTGATGCCGAGCCCGAGCTCGATCGGCTGCGGGTTGCCCGACGCACCGCGCGAACGCCCACCGACGATCGTCGCGCCGCCTGCACGCAGCATCAGCAGGAACGACTCGGCGCTGCTCATGACGAGCGGCCCGGACAGCACGACCACCGGCTTGGTGTGCCGCTGCTCTGGCGTGCGCGGCTGCACGACGCGGGTTTGCGGCGGACCGAAGCCGCCCTCGGCCTGCGCGTCGCGGGTCTCGCTCCGTGCGTAGGCGACCGGCGCGTCGACGAAGTAGCCCGCGATGTGCTGCGCCTTGATCTCGTCGCCGCCCTGGTTACCGCGCAGATCGACGAGCAAACCCGGCGCCGCCGCCAGCCCGGCCCACGCCCTGTCCCAGTCCGCCGGCAACCCGTCGCACCGCCCCTTGTCGAGCCCGTTCACGAGCGCGTACGCATACGCGCCGACCGTACCGACACTGAGACAACGCCCAGGCGTCTGCAGGTCGGTGACCTTCGCCTTGATCTGCGCGAGCGCGAAGTTCCACTGCACCTGCCGTGTGTCCGTCTGCACGTGCTTGCCGTCGACAGCGAGCGCGAGGTGGGGGTCCTCGGCGTGCGCGAGCAGCTTCGCGAGCCCCTGCACGAGCTCGTCCTTGGTCTTCGCTGCCTCGAGCCCAGGCGTCGCCTCGGCGAACAGCGCGGGCCAGTCGAGCCCGAGTCGATCGCGATACGAGTAGCGCTCTTCGATCGCCTGCTTCAGCTTCCCGATCACGCCCTGGACCTCGGCGCGGTCGAGTGTGGGGTCAGCCGCGGCCACCGGCGCCGCGGTGGGCTCCGAGCAGGCGCAGCAGAGCGCGAACACGAATGTGATCACGGGCCTCACTCGAGGTCGAGCTCGCGGTACGGATCGAGGATCTCCGACATCATCCAAGGGTAGCGCATCAAGTCGGTGCGCGGTCAAGACCAGCGCGGCGAGCTCGACGATGAAGTCGACCGGCTCGTACTCGACATGTCCGCGATCCTCGCGTGAGCCCTCGTCATCGCGCGCGCCAGTCGAAGACCCACTCGTGCGATTCGATCTGCTCGGTCGTCTGGCCCTCGTGGGTGACCGCGATCGTCACACGGGTCGACGCACGTCGCGAGGAAGATGCTCGAGCATGTCGGCTTTCCGAGCGACGCGCCCGAGCAGTGGCCAGCACGCGGGCCGCCGGAGTTGGATGGGTCGTTGTTCGGTTCGCTCGACGACGAGCAGCGGGCGCCGGACGACGAGGTCGAACCATCAAGGGATGTCGAGTAGGACGTGGGGAGCACGGGCAAGTTGAACCCACGCATCGGCGGCGGCCACATCGCGTACCTCAAGCGGTCGAACGGGAGCTGGGACGTCGGCGTGTACTCGATGGTGACGGGCACCGCGTTGCCGATCGCGACCGGGCCCGCAGATCAGGTCATGTCCGACACCGACGGGCAGACCGTCGTATGGATCGAGACCGGGGCGATCAATCGGCTGATGGCGTACGACATCGCTTGCTCGTGCATCATCCAACGCCGCCGGCGTTCGATGGGCCCGAGGATCGCAACGGTCGGCGCAACCACGACGAGATCCGCCTCTTGGCCGAGGTGCTCGACGACGCCGCGTGGCTCGTCGACGACCAGGGCAAGGCCGGTGGTCTCGCCAAGGGCGAGCCGTTCTTGATCTTCGGCGACGCCTGCGCGTCGACTACGTGCTGCCGTCGCGCGAGCTCGAGGTCACGGGCGGCGGTGTATACTGGCCGACGCAGAGCGACCCGCACGCGGGGCTCGCGAATGTCTCCGATCATCACGCGGTGTGGCTCGAGCTACGCGTGCGCTGAGCGTGGACATTGAGCGGCACCATTTCAGATGATGGTGAGCTCAGGCTCAGGTCTGCGTGCGATCGTGCTTGCGCTCGTGGCCTGCGCCCCGTCGCCGTCGACCACCGCACAACGGCATCACGACGATCGGTCTCTTCCAGGGAATACTCGAGCGGTCATGCTCGCCGCGGGCCTCGCGACGCTCGGCTGTGAGAGCATTGTGCGATGAATGAGGTGCGACCATGATCCGCCGCGCTCTGCCTCTCGTGCTCGTGCTCGCATGCGCGTGTCGACAGGCGTCGCCGACCTCGCCGCCGCCGCAACCACCGGATGCCTCCGTCGCGGCTGCGCAGGCGGAGCCCACACCCGCGCTTCCGAAAGTGCCGGCCGATGCCTTCGCCGTGGTCGACGGTGTCGCGCTGCCGCTGGTGGAGTTCCAGGCGATCTACGATCTCCAGGTCGCGAAGTATCGAGATCGTGGGCGGGAGATCACTGCATCCGAGGAGCACCGCCATCGCAAGTCGATCAGCGAGCGCCTCATCTATCACGAGGTGTTGCGCCAGGCGGCCGACAAGCTCGGTGTGTCGCCGGATCCCGACGTCATCGAGCTTCGAGTCGAGCACGATCGGCGCAACGTTCCAGACGTGAAGCTGCACATGCAGCGCCGCGGCGAGTCCGAGCACTCGCTCCGCGAGATGTATGCGGCCGAGGAGCGCGAGCGACTGATCGTCGAGCATCGCGGTGAGCTCGCGGTGAAGCCCGAAGAGATCGTTGCGCGCTACAACGAGACGAAGGACGAGCTCGATTCGGATCGACCGCAAGTCCGCGTCTCGCACATACTCGTGCCCCACGAGACGCCCGATGCGGAACGTCGTGCGAAGGCGATCTGGGAGCGCGCGGTGAAGCCTGGTGTCGACTTCGCTGCGCTCGCGCGCGAGACGTCGAGCGGGGGAGCAAAGTTGGGCGGTGGTGAGCTGGGCTTGGTCTCCGAGGGGCTCATGCCGCAGAGCTTCGTCAAGGCCGCGTTCGCGACTGCGGACGGTGCCGTCTCGGAGCCCGTGCGCACGAGCGACGGCTGGCACATCATCAAGGTAGCGGAGCGGTTGCCTGCAGGTGTGCTGCCGCTGAAGGCCGTCGAGGCCGACATCCGTGAGCGACTCGCACGGCGCAAGTTCCACGACGCCCGTGGCGCGTTGAAGCACGAGTTGATCGCGAAAGCGCAAATCATCGAGGCGACCACTCGAGCGCCGGATCCGGAGCCGCCATCCGCCGCGCCTCCTCGATCTCTCGAGCCGGTTGGTGTCGCAGCGTGCGACACCCTCGTGGCCGACTGGGCGGCCTGCGTGAACAGGACTTACTCCGAGGCAGAGCGCGAGCTGCACCTCGGCGTAATCGCGAGCGTGGCTCGCGATTGGCGAGTAGAGAGCGAGGCCCCGGACGGTCGCGCGAAGATGCGTTCACTCTGCGAGTCGGTGCGCGAGTCGATGCGCGACGTGATGACGGCGCAGGGCTGCAGCTGGCCGGGGCAGTGAGCAGCGCGCGACCATGGGGCGCGGGGAGCAGGAGCACCGCGACGGGAGCCACCCACGCGAAGCAACCGGTGGGCCCGTGCGGCATGCTCGCATTCATGGCTCGCGCTGGCACAGGCGATCTCGGATTCGGCCTCTACGGCATGACCGAATCGCTGCTCGGCGGGTCCCGCCGAGTCCGCGCGAGCCAGTCCGACACCGCGTGGGGCGTGATGACGAACAGCGGTGACATTCTCACCCGCCAGCACGAAAACCGTACTCTCATCCCGCATGACCGCCGCCCACAGCACGCACTACCGCACCTGCTCGCTCTGCGAAGCAATGTGCGGCCTCACGCTCACGGTCGAAGGCGATCGCGTCACCTCCGTCCGCGGCGACCCCGACGACCCCTTCTCCCGCGGCTACCTCTGCCCCAAAGGCCCCGCGATCGCGGCCCTGCACGAAGACCCCGATCGCCTCCGCCGCCCGCTCCGCCGCACCGGCTCGACCTGGACCACAATCCCCTGGGACGAAGCCCTCGACGAAGCCGCCCACCGCATCCACACCCTACAAACCACCCACGGCCCCCACGCGCTCGCGGTCTACCTCGGCAATCCGACCGTCCACAATATGGGCTCGATGCTCTACGGCCCATCCTTCCTCCGCGCCCTCGGCACCCGCCACCGCTACTCCGCGACCTCCGTCGATCAACTCCCACAGATGCTCGCTGCCTACCTCATGTACGGCCACCAGCTCCTGATGCCCGTGCCGGACGTCGATCACACCTCGCACATGGTGATCATCGGCGGCAATCCGCTGGTCTCCAACGGCAGCATCATGAGCGCGCCCGACATGAAGCGCCGGCTCGCGGCGATCCGCAGCCGCGGCGGCAAAATCGTCGTCATCGATCCACGCCGCACCGAGACCGCCGACGTCGCCGACGAGCACGTCTTCGTCCGCCCGGGCAGCGACGCGCTGCTACTCGCCGCGATGGCGCACGTGTTGTTCGCCGACAAGCGCGTGAACCTCCGCGAGCACACCAATCTCATCCGCAACACGGGCGCCCTCGAGCACGCCGTCGCCGACTTCACGCCCGAACGCGTCGCGCAACCAACCGGCATCCCCGCCACCACGATCCGCCGAATGACGCACGAGCTCGCCGCCGCCGACACAGGCGTGCTCTACGGCCGCGTCGGCATCTCGATGCACCCGTTCGGCGCGATCTGTCACTGGCTCGTCAACGCAATCAACATACTCACCGGCGCGCTCGATCGTCGCGGCGGCGCGATGTTCTCGCGGCCTGCGTTCGACATCGTCGGCTCGCCGCCGCCGCTCGGCCTCGGCCGTGGCAGCTTCGGACGGTGGCGCTCCAAGGTTCGCGGCCTGCCGGAGTTCGGCGGCGAGCTGCCGGTCGCGACGCTCGCCGAGGACATCGCGGCCCGCGGCGACGATCCGATCCGCGGGCTGCTGACGATCGCGGGCAACCCGGTGCTGTCGACGCCCAACGGTCCGCGGCTCGACGCGGCCCTCGCCGGCCTCGACTTCATGGTGTCGATCGACTTCTACCTCAACGAGACCACCCGCCACGCGCACCTGATCCTGCCGCCGTCGGGCCCGCTCGAGCACGGCCACTTCGACGTGGCGCTGCATGCCGTCGCGGTGCGCAACACCGTGAAGTACAGCCCGCCGGTGTTTGCGAAGGGCGATCACCAGCGCCACGATCACGAGATCCTCGTCGGCATCGAGCGCAGGCTGCACACGCATCGCGGTGCGAGCTTGCCGACGCGGCTCGAGGTGAAGCTGCGCGAGCAGCTCGGTCCCGAGCGGATCCTCGCGCTCGGGCTGCGCGCGGGCCCGTGGAGCTTCGGTGGTGGTCTGCGCCAGGGGCTGCGCGGGTTGTCGTGGGCGCAGGTCACCGCGGCGCCGCATGGGATCGATCTCGGTCCGCTCGAGCCATGTCTCCCCTCGCGACTGCCCAAGCGTAGGGGCAGCGGCGCGCCGCACATCGATCTCGCACCCGCGGCGCTCCTCGCCGACGTCGCGCGCCTCGCCGCCGAGCTCGACCCCGGGCCGCGCGAACCCTTCGTGCTCATCGGTCGCCGCCAGCTGCGGAGCAACAACTCGTGGATGCACAACGTCGCGAAGCTGATGACCGGCAAGCCGCGCTGCACGTTGCTCATGCACCCGACAGATGCCACCGCGCTCGGCGTTGCGGACGGCGCCGACGTTCGGGTGTCGTCGCGCGTGGGCAGCCTCGTTGTGCCGATCGAGATCGACGACGGCATCATGGCCGGCGTCGTCAGCCTCCCGCACGGCTTCGGTCATGACCGCGGCGGCACCGCGCTGCGCGTCGCGACGGCGCACGCGGGCGTGAGCATCAACGACCTCACCGACGAGCAGCGCATCGACACGCTGTCGGGCGTCGCGGCGTTCTCCGGCGTGCCGGTCGCGGTCGAGGCGATCTAGCTCGGGCGCGTCGTCGCTGCATCACCCCTCGTCCTCTTGCTCGAGCGCTGCGACGTCGGCGAGATCCTTCGGCCTTCCGGCGGCCCGTTTGTTTGCGAGCAGCGCCGCGCGTCCGATGACCGGTACCGCGAGCCCGCCGACGTCCACCTCGAGCGCGTCGGCCACGGCATCCCCGAAGGTCACGCCGTCGATCCGGGTGAGCAACTCGATGAGCTGCGGCTTGCGCCCCATGCGGTACCCCACTTCGCGCGGCTGAACAGCTTCGCACTCACGCCGTGGGTCTCGAGCGGGGCGCCGAAAGCCTGCAGCGCGGCGATCACCCGTCGCGCGTTCGCGGACGTAGGGCGTACGAAGATGTCGAGATCATCGGTCGCGCGCGGATGGCCATGAACGGCGACTGCCCAGCCACCGATGAGCACGAACTCGACGCCGCCGAGGACGAGCTCGCGCAGCAGATCTTCGTAGTCGGTGGGAAGGCGGAGCTCAGCCACGACGCGGGCTCTCGAAGACCTCGCCCGGCCACTGCGCTCGGCTCGTCGGCGTGGGCAGGGATGCTCCGCTGGCAATCCATGCACGTTCGCTCAGATCGATCAAGGCAGTCAGCCGCTGCGTCGCGCTCGTCGAGGCGTGGAGCCGCTTGTCGCCGCGGCCGGGCTCGACGACCTCGGCGCTCCACTCGGCGCGTCGGCGGGCGGCCCTTTCGTGACGTGCAGACACGCGGTCAGCGTAGCAGATTCGGCGAGTCACAGCGGATGCGGAGCGAGCAGCGGCCTCGTCATCCGACCCTCCGCGAGATCGCCGATGCACGCGACGCTTCCGTCGCGCATCCGTGCGCACGTGAAACCGCGCCCCGCATCGATCTCGACGACGTCCGCCCAGTCGTGCACGAGCGTCGGACCGACCACGTCGCGCCATCGCAGCTCTTCGGTCTTCGCGAGCGGCGTACCGGTCTGGCCGAAGTTGTTCGTGCCCCAGCAACTCATCGCACCGTCGTCGTGCAGCGCACACGCGTGCCGGCTTCCGACCGCCACCTGGATCGCGGGCGCGAGGCCGACGAGCGCACGTGGACATCCCGGCTCGGGATAGTTCGCGTAGCAGGCGTGACCGCCCGTCGGCGTCTGCCCGTGGCTCGCCGTGCCGAAGCAGCGAACGGAGCCGTCGTCGATCACCGCGCATGCGAGCGAGACCGCGAGATCGAAATCGATCACGTTCGCGAGCTCCGCGGTGACGCACTTTGCAGGATCGTCGCGGCCATCCCCGCGGCATCCGTCGAAGTCGTTGCCGCCCCAGCACGCGGCGCCCGCGGGGCCCCACAGACAGCGAACCTCCTGCCCGGCGCCGATCTGCGCGACGTCGTCGAGATCGGGGATCTCGATCGCGGTGCGCGTGTCCGTGCGCGAGCCATTGCCGAGCTGACCGAAGTCATTGCGGCCCCAGCACGCGACGGTCGCGTCGCGCTGGAGCACGCACGCGTGAAAGCCACCGGCGACGAGCGTTCGTTCGCGCGGCGACGACGTGCGCGCGTGCGGCGACGACGGATCGGCATCCGCGATCGGTGCCGCGAACGGAACCACTGCGGCGTGCTCTACGGCGGCGATCGGCTCGTCGTCCGGCGTGATCGCGGGGCCGAGCGACGCGCAGGAGAGCGCGAGCCCGAACGCACCGAGACTGGCAAACTGGGCGAACCGCCGCATCGGGCCCAGGAACGCGCGAGCTCGGCAAAGGCTTTCAGCTGGCGAAGCGAAGGTCCGATCACGCGACGACGGGGATCTCCATCGCGTCGTCGCGCAACAGCTCGAATGCCGCACGATGCTCGGTCGCGAGCTCGAGCGGTGCGACACCGGGTCGCTCGAGTCGCAGCGAGCACCGAGCGATCTTGCTGTTGATGCAGATCTTCACACCGCCGGGCGGGTTGCGATAGCGCAGGCCGACGAAGCGATCGCGCGGGCCGCTGAACTGTGCGTGCACGCGCTCGCGACCGTTGCCGATCGCGAACGACCACGCCGTGCCGTCGATGCTCGCGCTCGCGAACGGTGACCGCGCGAGCGAGTCGAATCGCAATGTCTCGTCGCCGACCCGCATCACCGCGACCGTGAGCCACGGCGTCCAGATCGGCCCGAGCTTCAGCTTCGCGGTGACCGCCTCGAAGATGACGTCGTCGCGACCGTCGAAGCCCGCGACCTGCCCCCATGCGTAGCGATCGGTGTGCCGCGATCCCCAGTTGTGATTGCCGCTGCCGAGCCAGCGATCGATCGCGTGCGACTCGCCGTCGATGTCGATCGTGCCGCGAAAGCGCGCGAGCGGTGCGCCGATCAGCGCCTTCGCGCGGGGCAGCTTGCGTTCGTAGAGCGGCTCGGCGAGCAAGAGCAGCGGAGGGCCTGCGCCGTCGTAGTCCAGCGCCCACGAGATGCGGTGATCCGCGCCGCCGCACGTGCCCACGAGCCGCGCTGCGTCGAGCGTCGCGCCGGGGATCGCGACGTCGAGACGATCGCGATCGAAGCGGCAGTCGGCGAGCGGATGCTCCGACTTCGCCGCGGTGATGCGGCCCTTCTCGCCGTCGAACCAGATCGCCCACAGCTCGCCCTGCCGTGGCAGGGAGGGGTCGGCGGGCGCGAAGATCGTGTACCGGATCCAAAAGCCGAGCGGTCGCGACGGGTGGTTCCCGCGCAGGAACCAACTCTCGTAGTGACCACCTTCACGCGGCCAGCGAGCGCCACCAGGATTCGTCGATGCGGATGCGGCCACGTGTGCCGTCATCGTACGGGGCCGATGGTCGCGGCGTCGATGACCTCCGACGTCATCGCGATCACGAGCGTAGGCCGAACACGCCCCGACGCCCCGACGGCGGAGTAGAGTCGGCGCCGTCATGCGACCCATCGGAACCATCGTGCTCGCGTCGATGCTGTGGGGCTGCGCCGCAGCCGTGCCCAACCCCGCGTCCGCGCGACCCGGCGAGTCGTCGAAACCGGTCACGCGCACCGAGACACTCGTCGCCGAAGCGATCGCCGATCTACGGATCGTCACGGACGTCGCGCTCGCGCCCGACGGTCGCCACGTCGCGTACGTGTTACGAGTGCCGCGCAAGCCGACCGACGAGCCGGGCCAGGCCTACCGGGCGTTGCACGTCGTCGACACCAAGAGCGGTGCCGAACGGCAGTTCACGTTTCCGCCCGACGGCGCCGCATCGCCGCAGTGGTCACCCGACGGCAGCCAGATCGCATTCGTCGGACGGCGCGATGGCGACACGAGCTCGCAGGTCTTCGTCGTCGCGACCGCGGGCGGC
>Ga0105046_10018938_pt1 | contig 10462 bp, 9 predicted proteins | sample MAT03_FD_78385 | JGI IMG/M metagenome (GOLD analysis project Ga0105046, IMG submission 78385) | Freshwater microbial communities from Lake Fryxell liftoff mats and glacier meltwater in Antarctica - MAT-03 (megahit assembly) | ecosystem: Environmental > Aquatic > Freshwater > Ice > Liftoff... | reverse complement strand
GACGCCTCGATGAGCGCAGCACCGTAGACCAGCGAAAGCAAGTCGATGACCGATTCCTGCTGTTCGGTTCGGGACAGCAAGTACTGACTCGCGGACTCCGCCACCTCACCGGTTAGCAAGCCCAGAATCGCCAGCGATCGCAACGCGAATCCGGAATAGTAGAGATCGCTATCTCCCTCACGCCCGGACCAACCGCCATCGCTTCGCTGCAGCGACAAGACAAATCGAGCATGCGGATCGCGAATCGAATCCGGCAGCATGGCTGCTCCCACCGTAAGCTGCAGCGTTAACCGCTGGAGATAACCCAATTCCATAATGATCCAGAAACAATGCCTCGAAGAATTGATAGTGAAAGGGAGTAGTATACACCAAGGAGCTGTCCATAAAATTGCTATCCCAATCGAGGCGGCTTGCCCTCAGCTTGTTTGGCCAGCAATAACCCAAGGTAGCTTCGAGGCTCAACCTCGGTCAGTTGCAGCATCCTGCCGACCGCTTGAATGTCCGCTTGGGCTTGCTCGATCTCGGAGGGGTCCGACACGATTCGCTCAATTTCTGTAAATGCGCCTAATGATTCGACTTGATCGAGCGTGATGGTCAGAAAGCGACCAGCGTGCTCGAGTTGATAAACTTCTCGGGACTTTGGGACGGCTAACACCACAACAAAGCCAAGATGGCCCCATATTTTCAACCAGTCTTCTGCGGTGCCCGGAACCATGGGCAGCTCGATCTCGGGTCGAATCTTAATCGGGCCAGCTAGTCGGGGACCTTTGTACGTGATGAACGGTTCACCATCGACCTCCCGAATCCGAAGCGCCTCATCGGTCGAGCGAAAATCCCGCGATGGATGTCGCAGATACGTGTCGCGATGGCTCTCAAGGTGCAAGAACTCAGCGCCGATTTCCTTCAAACGATTTCGCGTTTTCTCAACGTCAGGAACGCGATACTTGCATTCCGCTTCTATAGGTGTGGAGGCTATTTCTGCACCTTTTTTCGTAGTAAGAAGATTGGCAGGTTGTGTGTAACACGTTGTAGTTTGGGACCATTGTCCCGAACGATTCTGCGGACGGGACAATGGTTTCTTCCTACTGGACTCATCCTACTGCCGATCGCGAAATGTCTTATCGCCTGCCACTTGCGACCTCGCCAGAGACATGCGCTCATGGTTTGGATAAGCGGAAAGCGCCGCTGTGAGAGCCTCTAACGGAATCGAATTATTCTCCGTAAACGCAATCGGCTTACTTTCCACGTAAGCTGCCAAGATTGGCCAGTCTTTCCTGTTCGACGGAGGTGGAGTTGTGCCAGCATAGATCACTTTGTTCGGGTCGGATTCAAAACGAATGCCGAGTCCATTAACAGTTACTCGTTGCCCAATGCTTCGCCAGGGGTCTTTGTAGGTGGAATCCAACAGATTCTGTCTAACCAGTTCGTCCAACCAACCCGTATCCACAATACATGATTCGCTCGTGAAACCACCTTGTACGCCTTTAAGTCTACCGTCTCGAAACTCGGCATAAGCAAGGTTCAATTCGCCCGTTCCCTGAATCCCTTTTCCGTATGGCGACGAAACAACGGCAAGGTCGACCGAATGAAACTGACCTTGGACAGTAGCTCCCCATTGTCGATCTTTTTGCCAACCCTCAATGGTCCCACGAAATCTCGCTTGGCTACCGAGGTTCTTTAACTCAAGAAAACGTTCGCTCAAGATTCGACATGGGATCGCAACCTCGGTGGAGTTGATTCTCCAAGTTGTGGTTTGCGCAACATGGTCTCGTTCGACGACGAAAAAAGAAAGTTGGTCCGCGAACTTCTGACCATCCAACAAACACTCAACCTTCAAATAAGATATCGGTTCCGTTGGTTTCAAAGTCACTTTGACGTTTTGGAATTTAGTGCTCTCATTGCCATCGGAAATCACAAGCTCAGACATGCCCAAGCCGAGCAAGCTAGCTGTGCTCTGAGGTCGGCACAGATACCTATCATGAACCGTTCGCATTGCGGTTTCGAACTGCGTCCCGTTGACTTCCGGCTTGTCGACTTCAACGTACCAACCGCTGTGTCCAATCAACGTATTGACCTGAGCAACCTTAAGTATCTGGCGTCCGGTTTCTGCGTTTGCGCAGACCAAATCCTTTAATCGAAACCTGTTCGGACTCGGAAACTCAATCGACACAAAACTTACGTTCACGCCAAGATTGTCACTGAGTCGGCGCTCCCACCAATCCTTTTGATAACTTTGATACCAGGGCGTTCTTTTGAGAAGACTGTAGCTAGCAACTGCAAAAACGGGCATGAATGCGAGGCAAAAGAAGACCATTCGACACAGCGCACGCTGAGTCGACTCATGAAATCGCAGTCTTTTCTTCCTTGAATTGGATGGCATCCGTGAGGCCCAGGTTCGGCTACTGAATTACTACTCAATTTGCCAAGTGGTAATTAGCAAACCCATCATTCAGTGGCAAGCTTGAAATTGTAGCAGCCGGAAGTTCCTACCGGTTTTTGATGAAAAGACTGAGTGGTCCGCGAAGCGAAAAAACCGCTGGGCGTGTGAGTCGCCAGTTTCATTTGCCAAGCTCCCTACGCCCATCGCAAACGCTCTGGGCGCGCCACCCTGCGATAGCGAAATACAGAGCTAGAGGACCTCCGTGCCATTATGACTCAACCGTCCACGGAACTGCCTCGCTACGAATTTTCTAGCTTGAAAAGGTAAGAATCCTTCGGGATAAAACCGTAGGCTTTTTTGCAGAGTTTATCGAATTTCAAGCTGCCCTATCAAGCTGACCGAAGAACCGGTCCAGCGTATCTTTGCATCGGCAAGAATATTTGCCACGGTCCAGCCAACGCCCCAAGTACTTGCGGTTTTCCAAGGCTATGTTGGGCGACTGTTCTAACATGGAAAGCGCGCGATCGATGGCCGGAGTGACCGGCTCGTTGTCCCCAACCTCAACCATCGTCTCCCTTGGAAAGGGAACGAGGAATTCGTAATGGCTCAGATCGTTCGACACTACGACACAGCCTGCGTAGATCGCTTCGAAGTGTCGGTAGGACCAAGGTGCGTATCCGCTCGGGGCCAACGCTACTTTAGATTGCTTTAACCCTGCGAAGTACTTTTGGAAACCGATTTTCTTTTTGTTCAGCCAAAGCGATTGCAAGATGGCTGGTGGAATTTCTTTCTCAGCCAGCGCTCTCATCTGCGGGTTGCCAACGAGCCCGCCCCAAAGCTTGTAGTCGGGTCGTTGCGTAGATATTTCGACTAGCCACCGCAATCGCTGGTTGGTCGTCAGGGAACCAGTAGGTCTTGCAACAAATCCGACATCGAAACGTTTATTGACCGGCCCACCTACGCTCCGTTCAAGCTGTTCGAAGTTCAGTGCGCTACGAAGTCGGTTGTTCCACGGCGGACGTTTAATCGGAAGCAGAGCAATTTTCAACGTTTCTTGCCATCGATCGTCTCGCCAATTCTTGAGACAGACATTTGTTTGAGATTCTAAAAATTGTCGATCCGAAAACTCGAAATTGAGTTCGTCATTGTCCGAAGTATCGTAGAGCACGAGACGATTGAACTGAATCCCAGCAAGATGTTGGGCGTTCAAATGCGTTGGTATTCCAACGAAAAGCATATCCGTCTTGAGTTTTGTCTTACGATCAAGCAGTTCTGAGGGGCGGAGCAACTGAACTTTTGAGCGACCAAAGTAGGCTGTCAAGAACCAAAAAAGACTCAGTTGAGCATAGGCGCCAACATAACTAGAAAGCCACCAATAAGCTTTCGTCCCTCGAAAACCGGCGTCATAGTCTTCAACATCACTTATCACTACAGTGTATTGCTTCATGCCTTCGACTCGTTTTCAGACCACGGAACCTAACAGCTTTTTCATACAATAGTGGCCTTTCAGTGCCAAGAGCGATTGTGGTACCTGCGGTAAAAAAATGGCATTTTGCTACAATAGTCCGTTTCATAATTTCATTTGTAGGACCGGAGTTCAATCCATGTCGGAAGCTTTTCGCATCGCCCAAACAACTCTCGAAGGGCTGCCTGCAGCTATCGATGAGGCCTGCAGCAGGATGGAAAAGCACTACTCTGAGGGACGCTATTCCAAAGTCACCGTCCGCCGCCATTGGTCTAAACATAACCCCATCATTTCTGGCAAGATTGCTCGTCCTACGGCCTATCGCTGGTACTTGCGCCGAGAACTTTTGAAACTAGCGCAACGAGGAGCAGAAATCGAAATCACTCCTTCGCAAATGCGAATCGATCTCCAGTCTCCATCTCTTTTGTCCGCAATCGACGAGTCCAACTTTGATCAAACCTTAAAAAAGGTTTTCCTGTTTGGCCCTGAACGAGTGGAGTTGTCGCTCGAGAGACTAGAACACTATACAGGTACAAGAGCGGAAGATTTTCAGCGCTACGTTCTATTGACTAACTACCAAATGCATTTGGATGCCTTTCGGCTATTGCATCCCGATGCGATCGCTTCAGTGCGTAGCGATGTTCAAATGCCCACGTTGCATTCGCCAGAAGCGGACAATAACGGTGTTACCATCGTCAATATTGGGGTCGGGCCATCGAACGCAAAGAACTTCACAGATCACTTGGCCGTCTTACGACCGGATGCGATGCTCATGGTTGGGCACTGCGCGGGGATTCGGAATCACCAAGAGATCGGTGACTTCGTGCTGGCAACGAGCTATATGCGCGATGACCTCGTTTTGGACGATGCACTACCACGTTCCGTACCAGTAACTCCAAGCTTTCTCCTCAATCGAAACCTTGCGAGGGTGCTCGAAGATCGCCACCTTCCTTATCGAATGGGAGTTGTCTACACGACTGCTGATCGAAATTGGGAACTGGTCATCAGTCGAAAGATGAGCGATCTCAAAGCGAGCCGAAGCATAGGAGTCGATATGGAATCGGCCACTGTCGCAGCAAATGGCTTTCGATACCGCATCCCTTCTGCATCCCTTCTTTGCATTTCGGATAAACCCCTGCACGGAAGCCCCAAGCTACCGAAGTCCGCCAATTCTTTCTATCAGTCGACAAAAAGCCAACATCTTCAAATCGCGGAAGAAGCGATCCACTTGACGCGTGCGGCCTACCCTGAAGGATTACCAACAACCGATCTACGCGCCATGGACGAACCGCTCCTAGGTTGTCCGACGCCGAAGGCATCGCGTTAATCTTCGTCTGCCAATGCAAAACATCACTGCGGCCGGGTACAACGCCCAGGCAGCGCTACTCGGTTCCTAAACTATGACAATGGTTATGGAGCCAATTGCGGCCGCCACCCGTGGAAATGAAGTCGGCGTCGAGTAACAGTAACTTGCCGATATAGGATTCGCAATGGCGTGAATGAACCTCATCGCGCCCTGGCAAAGCGGTGTAAACTAGACTTACTCTTTGGCTGGTTCAATTGCAGTAGGGGGCTCAGACGCAGGGGGCTCAGCGGCAGGAGGAGCTGCTGCCCGGTTGGCTTGGAGAGCTGCTAAAAATTCTTCTTTGGAAACAGCACCGTCGGAATCCTTATCGATTTGTGCCAATCTGCCTTGCATGCGCTCGCTGATCTCGTCCCCTTCCAACTTGCCGCTGCTATCTTTATCACGGCTATTGAACGCTTCCTCCGGAGAAGGTCTTGATTCACTCCCAGCCCCACCGCCTGCACCTCCGCCAGGCGAGGCTCCCAAAGGCATTTTCTTTCCTCCACTGGTAACTTCCACTTCGGTCGAAGTGTTTGGTATGAGGGACTCCGCTAATTTCGCTTTTGCTTTGGCTTGCTCGTCAAGAACCATCATGTAGGTTATGACTTTCGGAATGCCAAAGTAGAGACCAACCGCAACAACAATGACGCCAACAAGAATAGGCAAGGATGATCGTCGCGCGACTTTGGATGGAGGATCAACTGAATTCATGATAGATAAATCCTGAAACGGAAAGCATAAACGGAGTAAGATTGCGTGGCTCAGTTTGGCATCGCTATACTCGTTTGTCAAACGACACCGCGAAAATCCACACTTTCCATTGCCCCAGCTTTTCCTACTAACAATCAATTCGAGCGACCATGGATTTCCGACTAGCGATTTTGTTATTCAAGTGGTACTCACCAACGCGTCTTTCCAACCTCGCCAATGTTATTTTCGCTTTGTTGTTCGCAGCTCCCTGCGCGAATGCGCAGCCAAACATTGTTCCAAAGACTGCGGCAGAAAAATTCAAAAACGTGTCGGTGCTTTCCGACCTGCCGGCGGATCAGATGGGTAAGGTGATGAACATGATGTCGGCATCGCTTGGAGTGAATTGCAGTTTCTGTCACGAGGGTACCAACTTTGCAAAAGAAGGGGTCGGTCAGAAAGAAACAGGTCGGAAAATGATCTCGATGACGCTCGGGCTCAACAAAGAGTTCTTCGGTGGGAAAACCGAAGTCACATGCAATACTTGCCATCAAGGGAAAGCCAAGCCGTCGTCGAACATCGCACTCGCCGCAGCTAAGCCAATCACACTCAGCAAGCGGCCTCAAATCAGACTAACCGCGGATGAAATCATCGCAAAGCACATTCAAGGGATGGGGGGCAAACACAAACTGGACTCGGTCAAAAGCCGCCACGTTATCGCAAAGAGACTTGAACCTCATGGCGGAAGTGAGCCTGAGGAGCTTTGGCAAACCGCAGACGGCTTAACTCGAATGGTCACCCAATACGGTTCGGTAGCAGTTATAGAAGGTTTCGACGGCACTCAAGCCTGGAAGCGAGCCAATGAGAATCGGATCGAATTGAAACCAGACGAAGCTGAGCAGATAAAGCTCGAAGCTGTCATCGCCTTTGGTAGCGCGATTCCTTCTGCTTATTCGGAACTCGTGTTTCAATCCGTCGATCGAATCGATGACCGCGACGTCTTGGTGCTATCTGGCTTGAATCATTTGACGATGCCGGAGCGCCTTTCCTTTGATAGTCAAAGCGGATTGTTGCGCAGACGGGTATCTTCGGTCCCAACGCTGCTAGGTGCTTTTGAATATCAGGTTGATTATGAGATATACAAAGCTTTCAGTGGAGTGCTGCAGCCAACTAAGATTCGATTCGCAGTTCCAAATATTACTTGGACTCGCGAAGTCACCAGTATCGAGATGAACGTGAAAATCGATGAATCGATTTTCAAGTCACGCTGACTATTGGGATGGGCTTCTATCGCTTCTAGCCTGTCTAGCTGGAAATGACAGGCTGGAAGCGCTGGAAGCCTATCCCACGGCAGGTGCGACCTTTTGAAACTTCATCGAAACTGAACATGACTTCGCCCCACTCTCAGCGAATAGGACATAGAATCGGCAGCTTAGCCGATGCTATTTTACCGGACACATCCAGAGGGACTGCTGGTCCAATTTGTTCGAAAGTCAGATTTTATGAAGAACGCATTGAAGAAGATGAAGTGGGCTAAGAATGCTCTGCTTTGTTGCTCGCTACTGCTCATGAGTATACCGAGTAACGGTTCCGTTCAGGCTCAAGAAAAATCAGCCAGCGAGCTGGCGGGTGCGACCGAATCTCGGTTCCCCGGCCCCCGGCCCAACTGCGATCGGGTATTTGCTTCCAAATGGCTGGCATATTACCCCGGCCGGTCGGCAAATTGAAACAACCGATTTGCTTGTCAATATACAACCTCTCAAAGATTCTAAACGCGCGATCATCGCGACCAGCGGATTCAACGAGCACAATGTTGCATTGGTCAATCTCGAAACAGGTTCGTTTATTGCTAAGGAATCGGCCTACCAAAGTTGGTTTGGACTTGCGCTATCCGTCAACAGTTTTACGAATGTTGCCGACATGACTCCGTACACTATGGAAAAGGCTCAAATCAACCTCAATGCAAAGAATAATGCTTTGGCGTACGGTGCAGACCGATCAATGCCGATGGACTTCACCGAGTACGACCGCATTGATGATTTCGAACTGAATGAGATCCTGTGGCATTCCATCATGGGAGTGGATGCACCGTTGCCGCCTGCTGTCCGACGAGCCCTTGCATTCCGCACCTCGAGCCGGGTTGAAAAACAAAATTTGCTAACGCCCTGAAGTCGAAAACGGATTGATTGCTCTACCAACCGCGTGGGCGTTACTCCGCGATTGCGGCACTAGTCGCAATCGCTCTTGGAGGCTGTGGTTCTATCGAATGCCAATAAAGTAGCAGGAACACTCCGTGTGCCGTACGATAGTGGGCGTGCAAACCCTACTTTGTTCTTGCTATCCTAGAGTGAAAATATCCAGCTTCGTCTTGATCGATGTGGATTGGGGCTTCAAAGAGGGAGGCGACGGATTCCTCGCTGAGCGCGAGGTGCGTTTGGGTATCGAGAAATACCTCTCCGGCCTTCAAAAGAATTGTTCGCTGGATACTGGGCAAAATCTCCTCAAGATGGTGCGTTACCAATACGATTTGAGTTCCGGTATTAGCGAGTTGATTCAAAACACGGAGCAAGTCTGCTCGCGCGCGAAGGTCCAAGCCGTTCGTCGGTTCGTCCAAAACGATTGCTTGAGGTTTCTGCACCATTGCGCGGGCTAGTATAACGCGACGGCGTTCGCCGGTAGACATGTGTCCGATTGCCTTTGGCGAGCTGCTTTTTACTTGAAACAACTCTAGAGTTCGCACCGCTTCCTCTCGCATCGAATTGGTGATATCGGCGGGGTCAGGGTCGAGTTCAGTGGAGAAAAAGCCGGTAAGCACGCCTTGGAGAGCGTTGAGACGGGCGGAACGACCGAGTGTAAAGTGGTGGTCGATATCGGAACTTACAAAACCAAGATGTCGGCGAAGTTCCCAGACGTTCCACGCTTCTTGCCCTAGAACACGAATGGTTCCTGATTGCCCATCAATGACAGATGGGTAGAAGAACTTCATCAAGAGTTTGAGAAGAGTAGATTTACCAGAGCCATTCGGACCGACAATAGCAACATGTTGCTTTTGAGGAATGGTTAGGTTGACGCGATTTAAGATTCGTGTGCTGCCCCGTTCTACGCTCACGTCTTCGATTTCGATGAGCACTGGAGAGGACTCCTTGTGGTGGTTCGCAATGTTTAACTTTAGGATTGTGAGCGGCAAGGCGCTAGCCGCCGGTTGGCCGCATGAAAACCGGGGCTAACGTCCGTCTGCTGATTTTCCCAACCCCAATTTTAAATGTGGACAGAGCACTAATTGAATCCGAACTCAACGTATTCGCTGTCGGATGTGGGCTCCGGAGATAGGCTCAGATCCGTGTTGGTAACGATGCCCATCATGAATCGATTGGCAGCATCGAGCATTGTCGAATCGAGTTCATTGGCTTCTTCGGCACTATCGTCTTCTGAACGCAATTGCCAAAATCGATAGGCCAATCCAGATTGGTGGGAGATTCGAACCGTTCGCATCAGTTCGTCTTCGGTACAGAGAGTTGAGCCTTGACGTTGGGCGAAGAGAACGGACAAGTCTCGGGCTTGTTTCCAATTGGAGAGGGATTGCGGTGCAGTTGGGTAGCAGCCGCTCAATGAAACGACGCCAGCGATTTGCCTCGCGTATTTCAGTCCGATCCACTGAGCCATAGTTCCACCAGAATCGAAGCCAGCAAGAAAGATTTTGTTGGTGTTGACCGAAAGGCCATCTGCAGCAGCCTGCACGCAATCCCAAACGAGGTCCTCGGCCGCTGCGCAGTCAGTCGTAGTACGCCCCCATCGGAATCGTTGGCTGTTCCCTTTGCATTTTACGTTTGCACGGGGTGCGATGGCGATGTAGTTTCGAGTGCTCAATGCGGCCATGACATTGTCCAGCTCCAACTCGGAGCTCGCGTCACTGTGTAGCCAAACGACAAGCGGGTAGTCGTAGCCTGGTTCGTAGTTTTCGGGAACGAACAATCGGTGCGCAAAATCCAGATTGGTCGTGCTCTCTTTAAGTGGTCTGCATCTAGATGCTGTGGAATAGGTTGTTGAGTTTGGTCCAGTCGATTCCAGGAGCATTGCGAGGCGACTCATTCAAGGATTCCTATTCAGCCGAGTTAGCGAGCATGAGGGACGAGAGCTGGTTTGCCGAAACAACGTGTATAATGCACGTTGTATTGAGGACATCCGTAGTACGTCAATGGCGCACAAGAAAAGAAATCGGATGACCACATCGACTATGGAATGCTTTCATTTAAATGAAGCAATGCCTATGCTGCGGCGAGTAGCTGTTCCATCGTGGCAACCAACGACTTGACTGCATCCACGCTCTTTTGGAATGCTGCCTTTTCGGAATCGGTGAGTGAGAGTTCGATGATCTTTTCAACACCGTTGCTGCCGAGGATAACTGGTACGCCGACGTAATACCCGCCGACTGCATATTCAGCGTTGCAGAGCGCAGCTACAGGCAAGAGCCGTTTCTTGTCACGCACGACAGCTTCTACCATCTGGGCTGTTGCGGCCGCAGGTGCGTAGTAGGCAGACCCTGTTTTGAGCAGCGAGACGATTTCCGCGCCGCCGTCTCGAGTTC
>Ga0105046_10018937_pt1 | contig 10462 bp, 5 predicted proteins | sample MAT03_FD_78385 | JGI IMG/M metagenome (GOLD analysis project Ga0105046, IMG submission 78385) | Freshwater microbial communities from Lake Fryxell liftoff mats and glacier meltwater in Antarctica - MAT-03 (megahit assembly) | ecosystem: Environmental > Aquatic > Freshwater > Ice > Liftoff... | reverse complement strand
TCAGCCTCTTGGTCAGCCGTCAAGTCTGGGATGGGGAGGCGCTTAACGAATTGCTGAGTTAATTGATACTGCCACAAATCGGCGCGTAACCGTAACGGCGTCGCAATTTGTGACAAGACAAACCAACTCACCCGTGAACTCATCAATGCGAGTATCGACAGGTTATCGGATACCAGCATGTGAGCTTTGTTTGTCGCGTATGCTTTTGATACATCCATAGAGAATCGAGGTAGCTTAGAAATCTCAGCCCAATAAATTTTAGGCTTCTCAAATTCAGCATGATAAGCGGTTTGGTCTTGTAGCTCAAACCACTTGTAAGACCCAGCTTTACGCCCCGGCCATGTACCATCTACTTTATCATTCCAAGTAGGCGGTTTGGGTTCTAAGACCGTCCTGAATTTTGCCAAATGGCGCTCAATGGCGGGGTATGCTGAAATATCTGTGCCGCTTCTTGCCAGTATCAAATATTCTCGACTGTCGATATGAACCCACGGGCGCATATTTTCACCGTGTCGAATCGGTTTCAGAAGTTCTTTGCTGGACGAGTGTTCTTGAATCAACCGATTGCGCGTCCCCTCATCGACGACAAAGGCGTCATTAAGTCCAGTTGTGATACCTCTGTACAACTGACCGGGGAATTTCTCGCCGAGGGTTTTGCGCCCGCCCGTGATTTTCTTGAACAGGTCGGTCAATCCCGGCGCTTGGAATCGCCATTCAGACATCGCTGTGACATCACTCTGGTTTTGCGCCCATGTCACCTCATCCAGCACCGTCTCCATCTGGACGGGGGTCAAGACGCCCTCAACGAACAAGCTATTAAAAGTTGGGGCGGGCTGGCCGCGCCGCATGACGACCATCGTCGGATAGACCATCTCCGCACCCTTGAACGGTTGGTTTTCGCCAAAATTGACCACCCACTCAAACCCCATTTGCCCGTGAATGTACTCACGAAAAGTCTTGGCGCTGTCGGTGTTCATGAACGTCCCGCTGGTGATATAGCTCAAGCGACTTTCTGGCTTGAGATACTCAATCCCGCGCTCGTAGAAATATAAATACAGGTCGGCCTTGCCGTCGAACACGTTGTAATGGCGTTGCAGATACGGCTTAATCGGTTTGATGCTCTCTTGCCGCACATACGGCGGATTGCCAATCACCGCGTCGAATCCAGAAGCCGTTTTACGCTGTCCGTCCGCATCGAAAAACACCTCTGGGAAGGTCAAATCCCAGTGGAAAAACCGATATTCCGCCGCCAATTTTGCGACCTCTTTCAGCCGCCCCTTGAGCGACGGGTGAACCTCACCGGTGCTGGCGATTTCTTTGACTCGTTTCCAATCCTCCGCCGTGAACGCCACCCCAAAATAGCGCGCCGTCCACACATCCGCCGCTTGCCGCCACGCGGTCAGGCGTTCGGTCAGTTCGGCGTACAGTTGCTCTTGGCGCTTCACATCTTGCACGTTGTCAGCGATGGTGTGTTCAATCGCGCTCATCTGCGCCACCGCAAAACGCACGCCCTCATTGAAATGCTCATCGCTGAACAAGGCCATTTGGCCGGTTTGCGCCTCAGTCGCAGCTTTTTTCTGTCCGACTTTGAGGCGCTTTTCCTCATCATCCAGCGTCACCGCGCCATCGTCAATCGCGCTGATGCTCGTCCCGACCAAGCTGTTGCCGACTCGGATGTGATGGTCTAGGAAGGACAACGGCTTGCCTTTGGCTAAGGTCGCCAGCCACACGCTGAGTTTCGCCAATTCCACCGCCAATGGGTTGATATCTACGGCGTAGATGCACGAACTGGCGACTTGGCGCTTCCAATACAGCAGTTCATCTTCATCACCGATGTCCGCCGGACGGATGCCCAGCCCGCGCAACCATTCGGCCATATACGCGATGACATCCACCACGAAATGGCCGCTACCGGTGGCCGGGTCGAGGATGTTCAGCGCCAAGACCTCGCGCAACAAGCCCGCCGCATCGCTGACCACCCAATGGCCTTCGGCGTCAATTTGGGCATAGCGCTGGCGGATGTCGGTCAACACCGGCTCTAAGGTCTTTTCAACGATAAAGCGCACGATGTAATCCGGCGTGTAAAAGCTGCCGCTGACCTTACGCTCGTTGCTGCCCGTCCGCAGATAGACCTGACCGGTCTGTTTGAGGACAGCTTCACCGGGTTGCGCGGCCTCATAAACTTGTTGCTTGCGGCTACCGTTTACTTTTGTGACCAGTTTCAGCGGGTCACGGGCGATGTCCAGCGTATATTCCAGCAATTTCTCATACACGCTGCCCAAGTGCCGCACGTCAAGGTCACGGTAATCGACAAATACCAATTTGCCGTCTTGCTCAATCCGCGCCAGCTTGTCTAAGGCGGCGTTGAGGTAGGCATCTCCGACGCCGTTGCACTTGAGAAAGCGGTGTTCGTCATCGGAAAACAAGCGCCCGTTATACGGCGGCATATTCAGTTTGGGGTCGCCCGAATCAATCGCAAAAAATAAATCTTGCAAATAGGCATAGGTCGCGGTGGTATCAATGCTGTCCGTCGCGGCAATCCGACTGGTGAGGATTTTCAGGCTGCGCTTGTCTTTATACCGGAGATTATCCATCGGCAAGATGTCGCGGCTCTCAGCATATAAGATGAACAACAGCCGGTACAATAAAATGAGGCTGTTGTCATAAATCAATTTGAGCGTGTCGGGCGTCGGCTTAAATTTATTGCGACGATATTCCAAGAATCCCTGCGCGATGCTTTCCAGCGCGTCATAGACTTGGGACTCTAGCGCGTCTGACAGGCGTTCTGCGAAGTCCTCACTGCCACGCCGCACCGCTTCTAGCCAATTTTGCGAAAACGCCTCTAGCCGGAAAAAGGCGTAAAAATAAACAAAATCATCGCTCAAATCTTGATTCAAAACCGAGTCGATATTCAACAACGTTTCGAGGTCAATTTCGTAATACGTGTTGTTCTTGCTGCTGTCGCGGTGATATAGCCGCCAATAGCGCCCATCGGTCAAAATCCCCCACGGACGTTCGCTATAGCGCAGATATTCGTCAATCTGAAGGCTAGGGCTGGGCTGGTTGGCGTTGGTCTGGTCGAGCCGAACGCCCCATGCTTTGGCGTCAGCAATCGCCAAGACATGACCGATTTCAGCGGGCGTGTAAATCTGATTGGTGATGGCATCCGCCTCGGCTTGCGAGGGGAGTAGCGCGTAATCCGGCTTGCGATGGGTCGTGCCGCGGAAACGGATTTTGAATTGGACGGCGTAGTGATGCCCCAACAATTTGAGGACGGGTTTAATCCAACGGTCTTCAAGCTGGGATTCGTCCAAATTTTCCGGCGTGAGCGTCACCCGCAACGCCTGTAATTGCGCTAAGACGGCCTTGCCCTGCGCCACCAATGATAGCCAATCGGCTTGTTTGGGGAGGATTTCATTGAGGTAATAATCGGCAAACAAGCCGTGATTGCGATGCGCGCCGCTGGAAAAATTGCTATCAGACATGATTCGGCCACTAGTCACTGTTGGGGGAAAGGGGATATTTTGCCAGCATCAGTATATCATTTGTTCGGTATTTGGCGATATAGTTTCGTCAACACGTCAACACCATGACTCCCCGTCGCCTAAGTGTTACACTCAGCGGGCGATTCGCGAACCACCCCCACTATGACAGGCGCACAGTGGTGGAAACACGACACGATCTATCTTTGGTACATCTAATAACGCGACCCGTGAGCCGGGCTATTTGAATTAAAAGAGGGTTACATGCCAGACAAAATCCCAGTCCTCATCGACACCGATACCGCCTCAGATGACGCGGTTGCGCTGATTATGGCGCTTCGCGAGCCAACCTTTGATGTTCAGGCCATCACCATCGTGGGCGGCAATATGCCGGTGGCGCAAGGCAGTATCAACGCCCGCTATACCGTCGAATTGTGCGGGGCGGATGTCCCGGTCTATGACGGATGCAACGACCCGCTGATTCGCCCAGCCTACCGCGCCTACTTTTTCCACGGGTCAGACGGCATGGGTGGCATGAATTACCCCGCGCCGAAACGCCCGGCGGCGGCGGGTCACGCCGTCGATAAAATCATTGAGACGATTAAGTCCAACCCGGGTTTGCTGCTGGTCACGCTGGGGCCGCTGACCAACATCGCCGTCGCCTTGATGCGTGCGCCAGAAATTGCGGGCATGGTCGGGCGTTGCGTCGTGATGGGCGGCGCGGCCAACTGCGTCGGCAACATCACCCCGGCGGCGGAATACAACATCTGGTGTGACCCCGAAGCGGCGCGCATGGTCTTTCGGTCAGGTTTGCCGATTGAGATGGTCGGCTGGGAACTGTGCCGCGAGGACGCCAACCTCAGCGATGACGAGATGCGCTACTGCCAAGAAACCATCAACACGCCCCTCAGCCATTTCGCAATCGACTGTAACGCTCATGCTTTGACCAGTAGCCGCGAATGGTTGAGCGACCCCGGCCTCGGTCTGCCTGACCCGGTGGCGATGGCGGTGGCGATTGACCCCAGCATCGCCGTCCAAAGCAAGCACTATGTCGAAATTGAATGCGATGGGACGTATACTCGCGGGATGACGGTGGTCGATCAGCGCGGCGTGACGCCCTATGACACCGACAACGTGGCGATGTGGCAAGAAGTCGTTCGTAAAGGCGCGCCGCACATCAGTGTTTGTTGGAAACTCGATACAGCGCGCTGGAAAACGTTGCTCTATGAAAGGTTGAAATAATCCAATGATTTCCCAAACCCCGTCCATCCTCTCGGTGGGCAGTATTTTTATTGATGACATCGTTTACCCTGATGGGCGCACTCGAATGGGCGTTTTGGGCGGCGGCGCAGTCCACGCGGCGGCGGGCATGGCTTTGTGGGGCGAGCGCCCCGGCCTTGCCGCACGAGTCGGTCAGGGCTTACCGGATGACGTGATGCCACGCCTAGCGAAATTCTGTGATTTGAACGGCCTGACCCCATTAGAATTGCCGCAGGTTCGGGCGTGGCAAGTGTTCGAGGCTGACGGTACGCGCCGCGAACTCTTGCGGGTGGATGTGGTCGCGCCGTTTCGTGATGGCCCGCCGCCGAATTTCATCCCACAGCCGTGGTTGCGCGATGCGAAGGCGCTGCATATGGTCGTCGACGGTCAAAATTTCAGCCGGTGGGCGGGGACTTTGCCAGAGACCCCCATCCTGTGGGAGCCGAATCAGCCGTATATGATCAGCAACAATGCCAGTGAATTTCAACGATTGGTCGGGCGGGCGAAAATCGTCTCGCCCAACTTGGCCGAGGCGCGTCATATTTATGGCAATATGGCCGCCGAGTCGCTGGTCACGGCGCTGCTGCGCGATGGGGCGGAAATCGCGGTGGTACGCATGGGGCATCACGGTTCAATGGTCGGCGCCAAGTCAATGAAGTCCATCGTCCAAATCCCGTCTATTCCGGTTGAGGCGGTAGATATCACCGGCGCGGGTAACTCGTATAACGGTGGCTTCTTGGTCGGCTGGATGAAGACGGGCGACCCGGTACAAGCCGCCCGCTGGGCGACGGTAGCCGCCTCGTTTTGCGTCGAGTCAATTGGCATTTTTGATCCCAATCAAGACGGCGCACACGCCAAACGCGACCAACGCTTGCAATGGCTGGAGAAGCAATAAAAAGCCCCTCGCCATGAGGGAGAGGGGTAGGAGTGAGATTAGGCGGCGGTGGCTTGGTCATGCTTGGACTTGGGGGTCTCGTCGCTGTCGTTTTCAACGCTGCGACGACCAAAATGATAGGCCGCCCACACCACGCCGCCGAGCAGCACAAACTGAAACGGCAGCAGCATCAGGAGGACGACGCCGAGGATGATTTTGCCCACGGACAAGCTGTAGGTCTTGCCGTTTCCCATCTCCAGCTTAATCGCGGCGCTTGGGCGATTATGACGCTTCCAATTGTGCTTTTTCCATTCGCCCTTCCACTCGTTCTTCCAGCTTTTTTCCCAGTCGCGCTTGAACTCAGCCTTCCATTCGGATTCCCACTGATCGCGCTTGGCTTTGAACGAGGCGGCCTCGTTGGTGTCGTCGGTGTTGGGGGTGATGTTCTTCTCGGTATCCATGATGTCTGTTAGTCCTTGTTCTGTTAATGGTTGGTGGGTGATATATCCTTATACGCCCACCCACAAAACAAGGTTGCGACCCCGTTTTCCTGACCCCCAAAAAGTGGGGTACGCTAACGGCGATTCGTTGAGGTTTCCGGCAGCCAAACGTCAACGGGCGCACACACGGGTGCGCCCCTACGAACCCTCACGGTTTTGTAGGGGCGGGGCCATGTCCCCGACCACCATGTCCCCGCCCGCCATACAAAAAACTGAACTATACCGGTTAAGCCCCTGTCGTAGCGGCTTGGGGCGCGGCGGCCTTATCACTGGACAGGCGATATTTCGCGACCTCGGCCTCGTCCAATTCGCCTTCGCTGACCAAGACGTGCTTGAAGGCGGCAATCGCCACTTCTAACATCTCCAGCGATGGCTGACGGGTGGTCAGATGTTGCAACGCCAGATTGGGCTTAATCATCACGCGCACCCACGGGCGGTGCAGATTTTTGGCCGTCCAGCGCAAGACTTCGTAGGCGATACCGGCCACTACCGGGATTAGGAGGACCCGCGACAGCAGCAAAATCACGAAATCGCCACGCGGGACGATGCTGAACACCAAGACGCCGACGAACACGACCAGCAGCAAAAAAGCTGTGCCGCAACGCGGATGTTCAATCGGGTAATTCTGGACGATTTCTGGGGTGAGTTCCGCCCCGGCTTCATAGGCATTGATGGTCTTGTGTTCCGCGCCGTGATAGGCGAACACGCGGCGCATATCCGGCATCAGCCCGACCAGCGAGACATAGCCAATCAAAACCACCAAGCGCACCGCGCCTTCGATTAAGTTGGCGAGGAACGATTTATCTTCCAAACCCAACATCGCCTCAATCCCTTTGGAGGCGGCGGCAGGCAGTACGAAAAACAACCCGATGCCGAACATTAGCGAGACGGCCACCGTCCCCCACGCCAACGGCCCGCTGAAACTGGCTTCGTCACCGACAGCGACATCGGCAGACCACAACAGGGCGCGCATCCCCAACCCTAGCGAGTCCCATAAGCCGACTACCCCGCGCAAAAACGGGGTTTTAGAGATGCGCCCGCGATACAGAACTGACGGGACGGTATCCTTATGCACCAGCACCTCGCCGTTGGGGTCGCGCACGGCCACTGCGAAAATGCGCTGACCGCGCATCATCACGCCTTCCATGACGGCTTGTCCGCCGTAGCTGAACTTCATTTCTTTTGCCATTGACTTCCCTACCTATAGTTTAACCCCGTAGCGGCAACACCAAGTCTTTCGGCACATCAGTGAGCGTCACCAATTCGCCGCGCTCATCAACGATGAGCATGTCCTCAATCCGCACGCCAAAGTTGCGTTCAGGGTAGTATACGCCGGGTTCAATCGTGATGACATTCCCAACGGCGAATTTATCTTCTTTTCTAAGGTGGCTGATACTGGGACTCTCATGTACGTTCAGGCCGACCCCGTGGCCGAGTCCGTGGACATAGCCGACAGTCGTCCCCGGTTGACTCCGCAGCGTCGGGTGGCCGAGCCTTTCGAAATGGTCTTGCACCGCTTCCTGCATCAGGTGAGTGGGCTTGCCGACAGCGAAATTTTCTAGGGCGATGTCGAATGACTCCATCACTTGGTCATAGGCTTCACGCACCTCTGCGGGCGCATACCCGATACACCACGTCCGCGTCATGTCGTGATGATAGCCGCCCCCGATTTCACGCGGGAACAGGTCGAATACGATGGCTTGGCCGAGTTTCAGCGATTGCGATTCCGTCCCCCGACTGTGGGGGTGTCCGCCGTCTTCGCCTTGCGCGAAAATCATGGCAGTATCTTCGAGGTCATGCTCCAATAATTCGCGCCGGACAAACCGCTTGACATCGCCCACCGTCAGCGGCGCGCCGTCCTCTTTGATGACCGTCTCATCATCGTCAGCGCGATGGCCGCTGATGAAGTCAGAGGTCGCCCGCACCACGGCACTGGTACGCTGGGCGACGCTCTTGATTTTGGCGATTTCGTCGAGGTCTTTGGTGGTATAGGCCGCGTCAAACAAGGTCGGCGACATCTCCCCGGCAAAGGTATATTGCGGGAACTTCTCGCGCAGGCCGTCAATCAACGCGAGCGTGCTGTTGGCATCAGTTGTGCCATAAACGCCGATTTTGCCCTCAACCAACCCCAATTTTTCCAGCACGCCGCCCCAAAACAAGATTTGGGTCAGGGTCAGATTATTTTCAGCTTGCTTGCGGGCGTCTTCCATGCCCAACGTATGATAGTCATAGACTTCTAAGCCCGTCGCGGCGGCCTCCGCCGTCTCCATGCCGTTCACGACGAGGACGGGTTGATGGCCGTGTAATTTGACGGCAGCGCCGCCGGTGATGCGGACGCCACCGGTCATATAATCGAGGGCGGCGCTGTGATCGTGGCTGGCGAACACCAATAAGGCCGCCAATTCGCGCTGCTGCATGAGCGTATCGAGGTCAGATTTCATGAGAGATTGTGTTCCTTTTCGTCTCTTCACCCTCCTAAAAACTTTAAGAGGGTCATTTTAGATTATTTTCAGCTTCAGAGGCCGTAATCGGTAGTGGGAAAACAGGTTTGCGAGCGTAACAATTAGGATTATATCTCTGGTATGTTTTGGCGTCCAACAAGGCGAATCACCCGCGTGGTTTATAAGGACGGCAACGTGTTGCGCCCGCCATTAATAATTATGGGGAACAGGAATAGAAATGAGATGGTGTGTGATAAGGTGCAAGGCAAAAGGTGCAAGCAAGTTAAGCCTTCGCTTGCACCTCATACCTCTTACCTTATCAGCACGATCATACTTTAGAGTCTAATTCTCTCCGTCATTAGTCAGTCGTTTTAGGTGAAGGGAAATTCTGTCCACGGCTGGCATTTTCCTTCGATAACGCGCTCTCTGAGTATTGGTCGGTAGCGAGGTCGAAAGTCAATTGCACCGCCTCGCTATCTACGAGGATGGCGATGGCGTCTATCGGTAGAGCGGGCGCTTGGAACAAGTTGGCGTCGCTCGTCACATCCGAGGTAAAGACGACCACGGATGCCGCACAGCGCCACATCGGGGCATAGTCTTCAATGGTGTTATCGGTGAGTTGGCGGGTGAGACCCGTCGCGAATTCATAGACATAGATGTCGTTATCGCCATCGACATCAGATTGATAGGCGATTAGCGTATCGTCTGGCGACAGCGCCGCATTCAGCGCATCACCGATGTCGCCAGAAATCGAGATGACATCCCCGCCCGTCGCGTTCATAGTGCTGATGACGCTGTTTGTCCCATTACCCGTGGAACGGAACAGGATCAATTGATCGTCGCTGGAGAACTGCGGCTCGTGATCTTCACCCATCCCGCTGCTGAGTTGATGTGCTTCTAGGGTTTGGATATTCAGGTCATACACCTGCCATAAACCGTCACGGTTGGTCTCAAAGACGATTTTGCTGCCGTCATGAGACCACGCGGCGTTGACATCATCGGCTTCATCATCAGTCAACTGTGTCTCTAGGCCGGTGCTGACATCGAACAGGTACAGATTCCAATTGCCGTTGCGGGTCGATTCATAGACGAGCTGACTGCCTGACGGCGACCAAACCGGGTCGAAGTCAATGGCATTCACATCATAGGTGATGCGCTGAATCCAGTCTTGCTCAACCGCCGAGAGATAAATTTCCCAATTGCCATCACGGTTACTGGTGAACGCGATCCATTTGCCATCAGGCGAAGTAGCGGGCATGATGTCGATGATTTCCTCACCAACACCGCGAGACAGATTGGCATCGGCCTTGATGGCGGTATCGGCCAAGTCACCTAGTCTGAACAATTCCCAGTCGCCGGTCATATTGGTGTGGTAGACCAGCCAATCGGGGCAAGTTGCATCACCCATGCTGATGGGTTGCCACGTCGAGACCGTCGGCTCAGGCGTCATGGTGATGGCAACTTCGGTTGATGTGACATCGGGGACAGCAGTGACATCAGGGATGGGTAGGCATGTGCCTTGGGCGCTGAGAAACACGACCAATAATTGCTGAGTGCTGTAAATCACGTCTACTCTGGTGAAGCCGGGCGCAGTGAAAGGCAGTGATTCGCCGGCGGCAAGTGTGAAATCAACCGGCTCCGACGCATCCGGCGTGTAAAGGGTGTATTGGGCGGGGGTGAGCATCGCGCCGCCCTCGTTGGTGATGGTAAACGATGCGCTCAAATCTGCTTGGCAGCGGACTGAAAGCGTGAGCAAGGCATCCGCCGGTATGACCGTTGCGGTTGCGATAGGTGTACCCAGTGTTGCGGTTGCGACAGGCGTACCCAGTGTTGCGGTTGCGACAGGTGTGCCAAGTGTCGCGGTTGCGACGGGTGTGCCAAGTGTGGCGGTTGCGACAGGCGTGC
>Ga0105046_10018934_pt1 | contig 10463 bp, 8 predicted proteins | sample MAT03_FD_78385 | JGI IMG/M metagenome (GOLD analysis project Ga0105046, IMG submission 78385) | Freshwater microbial communities from Lake Fryxell liftoff mats and glacier meltwater in Antarctica - MAT-03 (megahit assembly) | ecosystem: Environmental > Aquatic > Freshwater > Ice > Liftoff... | reverse complement strand
ATCCATTTGTTAATTTTTCATCAAACCAGTGCCAAATATCAAAACGATACGTTCCTTTTTCCCACCAATAAAAATCAGACTCAATTTCATCATCCAAATTGATCGGAATATCCGCAAACGCAGACCACATTTTTTCTAAATCTGGCACATTCATTTCTTCTTGTTCGCTTTTATATATTTTGCTCTTTCCTCTGCTACTTTCAGTGCCTCTATTCCTAAATCTTCGTCTTGAATTTCATACAAAATCTTGTCGCTTAGGAACGAAACCAACAATTCGTCTGCGTTGTAGCCGTATATGTCGGCAAGTTTCAGAACTACTTCTTTTTTGATTTTCCTCTCTCCACGTTCCATTTTGCTTAAAATAGCAACATCAATGTCGAGCAATGCAGCAACTTTCCGCAATGGAAGTTCCTTTTCTTCTCTAATGTGTCTTAGCTTTTCGCCTATCGTTTCTGTTGACATAACATATGTTGACATAATGTGTCAAAAGTAGAAAAAGATTTTTGATTTGTCTTCACTTATTTCAAATTATTTTCAACATCCTAGTCGAGCGTAGGGAAATTGGCTCTTTTTCAAAACTTGGGTCGTGTGTCGGCTTGTGCGGTTTTGCAAATGTGCTCCCGAAAGCTTTCGGGATGCGGCTGGCTAAAATTATTTTTTTAAATGTGCGGTGGGAAAAAATTTTAAAACAATCGGGTCGGTTTGTGTGTCACCAAAGTCAGTCCGTATGTTCTTGTCAAGATGTCAAAGTTCGTTTTTCAGATGTCTGTTTTTTCAGAGTACGGTCGTTCTCTAGGCTTGCTTACAACACTAACGTTTGTGGAGAGCTTATAAAAATAGGCGACATAAAAGTGAGGATCGGCGAAGAGTATTTTGTTGTTTGTTGAAGCTATGGGGCGTTTTCAATTGATTGGCGATCTCAAGCAAACTTTCCTTTTTAACAACAATCAATATGAGCCAATACTCAATAATACCAAGGTACAGGCTTGATCTACTGTTATATTGTGCTCTTGAGCCCAGTCAATAATTTCCTTGGATTCGGTGCCGGGGTTCAATATCAATCGTTTGGGGTGCAGACTTTCCATGTACTCATACCAAGCACTTTGATGTGCCGGCCCCACATACAAGCTGATGGTATCAACTTCATCTATTTTTGGCTTGTCAACATGGATAGAGATTCCATCTATTTCACCCGCCCTAAGTCCTACTGCAATGACATCATGCCCGTGTAGCTTCAGACTTCGAACAGCTTGATAAGCATATCTTTCAGGATTGGGAGAGGCCCCAATCACGACCGTTTTTTTCATAAAACTATTTTACACCAGCATCTTAACTGGCTCTTCCAGATATGATTTGAAAGTTTGAAGGAATTTTGCGCCACTTGCGCCATCAACTACACGATGGTCGCAACTTAGACAAATTCTCATCATGTGGCCAACTACTATTTGCCCATTGACAACTATTGGTTTTTCAATGATAGAACCTACTGCCAAAATACAAGCGTCGGGAGGATTGATAATAGCCGTAAAATCTTCAATGTCAAACATTCCAAGATTGGATACTGTAAATGTATTTCCGGTCATTTCCTCAGGCGAAAGTTTGCGTTCCTTGGCCTTACCAGCCAAGCTTTTAACTTCTTCACTGATCTGACTCATGGATTTGTAATCAGCATTTTTTACAACAGGCACCAAAAGGCCTTCATCAACGGCTACTGCTACACCCACATTGATATTTCCGTTTTGGCGGATTTTATCACCAAGCCAGCTGCTGTTAATAACTGGATGTGAACGCAAAGCCATAGCCGCTGCCTTTACCACAAAATCATTGAATGAAACTTTCCTGCCATCTTCACTAATTGATTTTCGAGATGCAATGGCACGTCCCATATTTATTTCGGTATGCAAATAGAAATGTGGAGCCGTAAACATACTTTCGGATAAGCGTCGCGCTATTGTTTTGCGCATTTGACTCAATGGAAAGTCAACATCACCTTGGGACGGCATTGAGACATTAACAAGGGCTGCAGAAGTTGTGGGAGCAGTTTCCGGAATGCCGGACATTGCTTGTTCCACATCTCGCTTTACAATTCTTCCTTGGTCTCCACTTCCAGTCACCTTTGTCAGGGATATACCAGCTTGGGCGGCAATGCTTTTAGCCAAGGGCGAAGCCTTGACTCTACTGCTATCTGAACTTTCAGACGGCACTGTTGGCGCAGCAGCTACCTCTGTGGCAACTACTGGAGCAGTTTCTGTTTGAACAGCTGCAGGTGCACTGCCCGATGCATTGATTGCAGCTTGGAAATCTTCACCAGGTGCTCCGATAACTGCCAAAATACCATTGACTGCCACAGGACCTGATTCAACACCAATATACAATAAAGTTCCCTCGAAATAACTTTCTACTTCCATTACGGCTTTATCTGTTTCAACTTCTGCCAGGATGTCTCCAGGAACGACTTTGTCGCCCACTTTTTTGTTCCATGCTACAACATTGCCTTCTTCCATTGTGTCACTGAGACGAGGCATTTTGATTACTTCAGCCATAAGGTTTATTTTTGTCAATGCAAAAATGCACATTTCATGACAATTATTGTATCAATTTTGCACAATAGTATTTCAATCTTTTAAGAATCTTCATTTTGCTCTTCCTGTGTTGTATTTTTGCAGCGCATGAATACCCATTCCTCTAAGCTGCTGACTGATGCAGTTGATGCTTTTAGTACATTACCCGGAATAGGCAGGAAAACTGCCTTGCGTTTGACCTTGCATCTTTTGAATCAAGATGTCAGCGCCACCACTAAAATAGCAAACGCGATATCAACAATGCGCAACCACATCAAGCGCTGTGAACGCTGTAATCATATCAGTGACCAAAATTTTTGTTCTATATGTGAGCAGAAGTCTCGCAATAATGGTACTCTATGCATTGTGGAAAGTATCAGAGATGTCCTTGCTATTGAAGAAACTTCGCAATACAATGGCTCATATCACGTATTGGGCGGCTTGATTTCTCCATTGGATGGAGTTGGACCCGATCAGTTGTTTCTGGATAATCTGAATGATCGTATCCAAAAAGAACATATTCAGGAAGTGATTATGGCATTGAGTCCAACGGTTGACGGCGATACTACTACGTATTATTTGTCGAGAATACTCAAGGGACAAGGCGTCAAAATATCCTTGATAGCGCGAGGTATCTCATTTGGTGGCGAACTTGAATATGCCGATGAAGTAACCTTGGGCAGATCCATATTGGCAAGAACGCTTTATCAATTGCCTGATCAGGCATGATTCAGGTATCCATCGTCATCGTTAATTATAATGTAAGGCACTTCTTGAGGCAGGCTTTACAATCTGTCATGAAAAGTTGTGAGTCCATCACTCATGAAATATGGGTGGTTGATAACAATTCAGTGGATGGTTCAATTGAAATGATCAAGAATGAATTTCCTGCAGTCAAATTGATAGCAAATGCAGAGAATGTAGGATTTTCGCGTGCCAACAATCAGGCCATGCGACAATGTAAGGGCGAATATATCCTTATGCTGAACCCTGACACTTTGCTTGGTGAAGATACCATTTCGGCTTGTTTGAATTTTATGAACAATCACCAGGATGCAGGTGCTTTGGGCGTGCGCATGATAGATGGAAGTGGAAGTTTTTTGCCAGAATCCAAAAGAGGGATGCTGACTCCATGGGTTGCATTTTGTAAAAGTACTGGTTTGTACCGGTTGTTTCCCAAGTCCAAATTGTTCAATTCCTACTATTTGGGACATCTGAATGAAACGGATACCAATGAGGTAGATGTGTTATCGGGTGCTTTTATGTTTATGTGCAAGAAGATCTTGAAGCAAATTGATTATTTGGATGAAGATTTTTTTATGTATGGCGAGGACATTGACTTGAGCTTCCGTATTCAAAAAGCTGGTTACAAAAATTATTATTTGCCTCAATCTACTATCATTCATTATAAGGGAGAAAGCACCAAACGCGGATCCATCAACTATGTCCGTATGTTTTACAATGCAATGATCATTTTTGCCAACAAGCATCAACGCAAAGGATTGGGCAACTGGTATGTTGAGGCTTTAAAATTAGCCATCTACTTAAGAGGGGCATTGAGTTTTATATTGTCTTGGCTGCGCAAATTGGCCATGCCTTTGATTGATCTGGTGTTTTTGGTTGCTCTGCTATTTGTCGTGAAATACTTTTGGAGCGTTTATCGGTATCAAAATTCTGACTATTTTAATTCTTGGAGTGTACCTTATGTGATAGGCTTGTATGCATTGATTTGGTTGGTTTGCCTGCAATTCTCAGGGGCATACAAACGGCTCGATAATTACAAAGAAGTATTCAACGGGATGTTAATTGGTGCCATAACCAACGCAGCTATCTATGGGTTTTTGGATTTGGAATTCCGGTTTTCCCGCGCAGTTTTATTGATTAGTGCCATCTGTGGTTTGATATTGTTGCCTATTTGGCGCATAATTTCGATTGTGCTAAAAAGCCGCTCGCTTCAGTTTTCTCTGACCGATCCGATCAATGTCATGATTGTAGGCAATCCGGAACGTAAAACGCAAATACAGAAACTGTTGCAGTGTACGGCTCTTGAAAAAAATCTCGTAGGTGTCGTCTCAACCATCAAAGAAACGGATGATGAAGTGATTGGTCATGTTGATCACCTAAAGGAATTGGCGGAAATGTTTAAGGTACATGAAATCATATTCTGCGCTTCTGACATGAGTAGCGAGTCCATCATGAAATGGATGACGGAATTAGGTGCACGTATTCACTTCAAGATAATGCCTAAATCAAGTGATTTTATCATTGGCAGCCACAACAAAACAGGGGTTGGTGAGTTGTACACTTTGAATTATGAAATTCTGCTGGCAAATGCTACTGTAAAAAAGAAAAAGAGGATTTTTGATGTGGTGATTTCTATTTTGTTCATCATTTTTGGTCCAATTATTTACTTCTTCAGTTATTCTAAACTCAAATCAATTTATAAAAAGTCATTTCACGTTATTCAAAACAAATCTACTTGGGTTGGATATGCAGGAAATATAAATGATCAGGAACATTTGCCATTACTTCCTCCGGGAATATTGAATTGTCTAGATGAATATGCCATGCGAACCAACGATAGCGAGATCATCAAAAGAATAAATTTGAATTACGCTCGTTCCTATCAATGGCCAACTGATTTAAAAATAGTATGGAAATCTCGAAAGAAATTAAGCCTATGAATCCCGAACTAAAATCATTGTTGCTACAAAAAGCCAAAGAATTACTTCCATCTATTATTGAGTTGAGGAGACATTTGCACCAACATCCCGAGTTGTCATTTCAAGAATTTGAAACTTCAAAGTTTATAAAAGACTTTTTAACACGTCATCAAATCGAATTTGAAGCCAATTGGGTTAGGACTGGCTTGGTAGCAAGCATTGGCGAAACCAAAGGAAACCCATGTTTCGCACTACGTGCTGATATGGATGCATTGCCTATTGTCGAACAAAATACAGTAGATTATACATCTGCCAATCATGGTGTTATGCATGCATGTGGTCATGATGTGCATACTTCTTGTTTGATAGGGGCACTTTTGATTTTAAAGACATTTGAAAGAGAATTGGCTCAGCCAGTCATTGGAATATTTCAACCTGGAGAAGAGAAATTGCCAGGAGGAGCGAGTTTGATGATTTCCGAGGGATTATTTGATCAATACCAGATATCCAAAATAATCGGTCTGCACGTTCAGCCCACTATGAAAGCGGGTGAATTGGGCTTTTGCCCCGGTCAATCAATGGCGTCGAGTGATGAATTGTACATCACAGTTAAAGGTAAGGGTGGACATGCTGCTATGCCTCACTTGGCAGTTGATCCTATTGTAGCTACAGCAAGACTTATTACTACACTTCAAGAGTTGGTGAGTAGGAACAACAATCCATTCTCTCCTTCAGTATTGACCATCGGCAAGGTCAACACGGTAGGCGGGGCCACCAATGTGATTCCTGATGAAGTCAAGCTGGAAGGAACTTTCAGAGCAATGGATGAAACTTGGCGCGCCAGAGCCCACGAATTGATTCAAAAGATTTGTTATGAAACTGCTCAAGCAAATGGATGCGAAGCGATTGTAGACATTAGGATTGGCTATCCCTGTCTGGTAAATGATGAAGTATTTACCGCCCAATGCAAATCTGTCGCTGAAGATTTGTGGGATGATGCATTGGTCAAAGATTTTCCGGCTAGAATGACAAGTGAGGACTTTGCATACTATCTACAAAAAGTGCCAGGATGCTTTTTTAGATTGGGAACATCAAATGTAGACGGATCCAAGTCAAATTCAGTTCACACACCACAGTTTGACATAGACGAGCAAGCTTTATTCACTGGTATGGCCAGTTTGGCTTGGATGGCATTAAACGTGAAGTAACAACACGAGTTATCTGAGCAGATTCAGATCACCTTTAAGAATTTGAACTGTTCCGTCCAGAAATTCTACTTCTGCAAACCAGACGTAAGTACCCGGATTTTCAATTTTTCCATTGAAATAACCATCCCAACCGGATTTAGTATCATTAGAATCGATATCAATTCCTTGATAAACCAGATTGCCCCAACGGGAATAAACGCTAAAATTGCGGACAACTTTCACGCTTTGATTGGAATAAATCACCAATTTTTCATTTTCTCCATCCCCATTAGGGCTGAAGGCATTGGGAACATAAATATTGTACAATTTATCAACGGTGACTTTTACAGAATCCATTCTGATACAACCATCAATGGATACGACTCTCAAATAATATTGAGTAGAATTATAAGGTTTTGCGAAAGTTGCCAAACAAGTATCACAACTCAAGTTAAAAATTGGAACCCACTGGATTGAATCAAGACTTCCATTCACATATGCTTGCAACTCCGTTTTGCTACCCAATTCTATTGTTTTGTCTGATGGCATATAAATATCAGGAATCACTGGTTCAACCAAGGTTCCGAATATTTCCGTCTCACACTCATTGGAGTCTTGAATTTTAATATTGTAGTTTCCTCCTGGTAGGTCAGGGAATACTTTATCATCCTTGAATTTGGTACCTTTGAACGAGTAACCATAAGGTGGAATACCACCAATAACGTTACCAATGCTTATTGCTCCAGTGGATCGCCCATCACAATTTGGATTCAAAAAGACAGCAGAAACAACCATAGAATCAGGTGAAATCATCGGAATTGACTCAACGATCGAACATCCATTTGCATCGGTAAGAGTGAGAGTATAGGTGCCAACTGAAATGTCATTGAGGTCAGCGGATGTAGCGCCATTGCTCCAAGTGTATTGATACCCAGCGATTCCTCCTGAAACAGAGCTAGTTATTTTACCATCTGATCCTCCAAAGCATCGCACCGAATACCCCTGATAATTGGATGTAGATAGCATGAGTGCAAGAGGAGTAGGCTCAGAGATTGATGCAATGAGTATTTCTTTGTTGGAGAATAAGTCTTCAATATTGATTAGGTATTGTCCCTCTGCTAGTCCACTTATTGTATTGTTTTGAAATAGAGCAGCAATATTTCCGGGAGCTGAAACTCCTGGATCCCCAATTTTTTGATAAGTATAAGTGAAAGGTGGAGTTCCCTTTGTTACTTGAAAATCAATACTTCCCGAATTTTCACCAACACATTTTACGGGAGCAATGGCCGGGGTGCCTTCGATATCGCAAATTATTACATTAAGATCTAAAGTAATGGTACTGTCGCAATTGTACTGATTTTTTAAGACATTCGTATAATTACCTGTTGTAAAGTACTTAATGATACCGACTTGTACTGAGTCACCATCACAAATATTGAATTTGAGCGCTTTACTGCTGGTTGGATTCACCAATAGTTTTACTTGAATAGTACTGTCACATCCTTCTGGTGTTTTAAGTGTATAACTATAATTGCCTGCAGTGCAAATGGTATTATTGGCAACGGTGAGACATTCCCCTTCGCAGAGTATTGTATCAATTATGGTTGGGGGGATAGTGTAAACAGTTACTGTTTCACATTTCAAGGGTGCCTTGTCGCATACATTGTAAGCTTGCACACAAACTTCGTGTTCACCAGCTGTTGGCCAGCTTAACACAATTTGCGGCCCTGTATCATAAAGATTGCCATCGACCGTCCAGTCATAACTTGGCGCACCAGTTATACCTTGGGCTGTATATGTCTGTTGTGAATTGGCACAAACTACCGTATCACCAATTATTACTCCCGAGCCTTGCAATGGATCAACTTTTGTGCTACCCTCTAAAACTTTAATCTTATAACTACATACCCCATCATTGTCACCATCCATTACAAAGTAGTAATATTGTCCTATCACCAATGGAGTTGTGTTTTCAAATGTCCAAACTGATCCTGGAGGCATAGCGCCTTCACAATTACTAACGAGTTGAAAAGATTTACAATCGGGACTGTAATAGATCCCAACCTCCAAGCCCCAACCTTTTAAACAAGTTCCAACTGTAAATTCTAACTTTAAGTTTGTGGTTCCGGCAAGAAAAGCTATCCAACTGAAATGGTGTGAAGTTCCAGTACAAAACCCAGCTGGTTTTTGACCTACTGCTAAGTCATTATTTATGCCGCTATAACCGTCAATATCGCAAATAATACAAGCATCATTGCAAAGTGGAGTCATTAAAGCATTTGGTCCACAGGGTTCTGGCTGGGCGTAAATTTTACTATTAGCTATTAGGAGAGTTACAAAAAGTAAAAAGTACTTCATTTTTAAATTGGCTGCTTTTGAACGTGCGATAAATCAAGTGTAAACTTAATAATAATATTTCTGACTTCCTTTAAATTTCATTATTTTTAGCACATACATTAAATTCATATTGATAATTTGTATTAGACGAGAAATAACTAGAAATCCTGCATAATAACTTTAATGTACAATTGTTGAATAGATCCAATTTCAAGCGCAATAAAAATTCTGCTTGACCCGATGACTACCGTCTAAGGACAGCACGTTGCAACACACCTATAGGATATGTTCTTACGGTGGGTATTTTCTCTCCCAAGTAAGTGGTATTGCCGGTGGTGCTGATCGGTTCTATTTTACCGGACATCAAAGACCAGATCATTTCATCTTGCCTCAACTCAAGAATATCAAATATTAAGTTTCCTTCAACCTCATAGGCACTCGTCAAAGTGTTGCCTTGCCTGTAGCTTTCAATTTTAATACTATTTAGCTCATCAATTACGTATTGGCCTTTTTCTTCATTTACTGTCCTGATCAAGTAAGGCCTGTCGCCTGCCACAGTATCAAGTCCATAGATTATTCGGTAAGTGTAAACTCCAAGGGTGTCAGTTGGTAAAATGCGCAATTGCATAGGCACTGTCTGAACAATTTTAGGTCCTACACTGACTTCCATTGTGCCCCTCCAGTGTCCTGATATTTGCTTCAGAAAACCATCATTTTGACTGTTGCCATTAATGGTGTAAGTCATGAATAAAATACTAGTCAGCAGTTTAAAATTAAGGTAAACAAATGGTTTAAAACACATTTTGTACTTTTGCATAAAATTAATAACTAATGATGAAAAACGTATTGCTTTTTCTACTGGGAATAACTTGTTTGTCGCACGTGGATGGACAAAAGGCATACTTCCAGCAAGAGCTCAAATATACAATAGATGTTACATTGAATGATATTGATCATACGCTTGATGGGAATATTTCAATACAATATAAGAACAATAGTCCAGATGCACTTAAGCAAATCTACATGCACCTGTGGGGGAATGCCTACAAGAATGATCAAACTGCTTTTGGGCGTGAACAGCTCGAAGATGGTAAAAGAGCTTTCCACTTTTCCAAACCTGAGCAACGCGGTTATTACAAAAAGATTGACTTTTCGGTCAATGGCAGCAAGGTAAATTGGATAACTGTAAAAGACAATCCGGATATTGTAATAATTAGCTTATCAGAGCCGCTGTTGCCTGGAAAGTCAATTGAGATCAAGACACCCTTTTTGCTGAAATCATCTGATGTTTTTTCAAGAAGTGGACATGAAAAACAGAATTATGCTTTTACACAATGGTATCCAAAACCTGCAGTGTATGATAAGGATGGCTGGCACCCAATAGCATATTTGGATCAGGGTGAGTTTTATTCAGAGTTCGGCACATTTGATGTTTTTATCACATTACCTGAAAATTATATCATTGCCTCTACCGGAACAACTGATGATGCTCAAGAATTAAACAGAGTGCAGGCACGCCTTCAATTGACTAAAGTCGTGTTAGGTGGAGAAGCGGATACACTGAAGGATCCTAAAAGTTCCGACAATACCAAGCGATTGCATTATCGTGCAAATGAAGTTCATGATTTTGCTTGGTTTGCAAGCAAAGAATTTTATATGGTTAAGGACACTGCAATACTACAAGACGGTACCCAAATACCTACCTATGGTTATTT
>Ga0105046_10018931_pt1 | contig 10464 bp, 7 predicted proteins | sample MAT03_FD_78385 | JGI IMG/M metagenome (GOLD analysis project Ga0105046, IMG submission 78385) | Freshwater microbial communities from Lake Fryxell liftoff mats and glacier meltwater in Antarctica - MAT-03 (megahit assembly) | ecosystem: Environmental > Aquatic > Freshwater > Ice > Liftoff... | reverse complement strand
TCTCAAAGAACTCAAACGCATGGGCAAGACCATCATCATCTCCAGCCACATCCTTCCTGAACTCGCCGAACTCTGCAACGTGGTGGGCATCATCGAGCGCGGCCAACTCCTCTTCTCGGGCACTGTTGCCGAGGCCGTCCGCCGCGCCAAGATGGGCGTTGTGATTCACGTCGCTGTCGCCGAGCGCACCAAGGAAGCCGCCGCCGTGCTCGCCCTGATCCCCGGCGTCACCAAAGTCACCATCACCGACGACCAGGCCACCGTCGAAGCCGGCGGCATCACCGCCGCCGCGGCCGATACCGACGGCCTCAAGGGCTCCGCCGGCCCCGGTTTCCTCGGCCCGAATCTCGGTGGCACATACGGCGTCAGTAACGGCGCCAGCAACGGCGTCCGACCCAGGGCCGTCAACACCTCGCTCATCAACCTCTCGATCGACCCCGCCGCCAAACTCGATATCTCCGATATCCCCAGCATTCTCGTCAATAAGGGCTTTCGGGTAACTAAGTTCTCTGAGGAGGCCGTCAACCTGGAAACCGCGTTCATGCGGCTGACCAAGGGGCTGGTGCAGTGATCGTTCTGCTGCCGGCCGCCGCCCGCGTTGCACGCTCCCTACACTCCGGTCCTTCCCCGGAGAGGTGTCCGAGCGGCTGAAGGAACGCGATTGGAAATCGCGTAAACGGGCAACTGTTTCGGGGGTTCGAATCCCCCCCTCTCCGTTTGGTAAAAACGCCTGATTCCACGCCCCATGTTCCCAGCGGGTTGTGAATCAGGCGTTTTTCAATTGCGGCTATTGACAAAACCAAGAACCAAATAGCGACGGAGCCCGGTGGCATATATTCCGCAATGGACAAATCTATAGAGGCAGATGTTGATCGCGCCCGCGCCATGGCGATTCGCCTCCACGATGGATGCGGCCACACCCGTTCAACCGGCGAGCCCTATTGGCACCACCCGGAGCGCGTCGTCGCCACCTTGCACAAGTTCGGCGCTCCGCCCTCGATCCGTGCCGCCGCGTGGCTGCACGATGTGCCCGAAGACTGCCCGGCCGATCTGGCGGGGTGCGATCTTTTTATCCATCCGATCAGCGCCGAGTTCGGCCCCGAGGTCGGTTCTATCGTCCGTGAGGTCACCAACTTCTTCGGGCCTGAAGCCACCATGGAGGTCAAGCAGGCCCGCCTCTGTGAGCACGCCCGAACCATGAGCGACTCCGCCAAGTGGATCAAGCTCGCCGATCGCTTCGACAACATCTCCGGCATGCAGGGCTGGGCAGACTCGAAGAAAGCCAGATACGCCGCGGCCACCATGAACCTCATGACCGCGCTCAAACCCTGGCCGCAGGGTTCCAGTCCGCTGGCTGAAGCAATACTCGAACGCGCGCGAGATATGCAAACTGGGTGACCGACCGTCGCTGAACCAGAGTGACATCTGGCCCCCCTTGTCGAGCCCTCTCGAACTCACCGAAGTTCGCACCGCATCCCAAACTCCTTGCAGATGGAGTTGCACGCCGCGGGCCTTGCCGCGCACCCCGCGCACCCCCCCGGCACCCGCGCCTTGCAGGCGCGGCGGCCGTGGAAAATCAGCACGTGCGAGAGGTCGCACCAGTCGCGCCGGTCAAAGAGCGCCATCAGCGTTCGTTCGACCTTCTGGACGTTGGCATCCATCGGAACCAGGGCGAAGCGCTTGGCGAGCCGCTCGATGTGCGTATCGACGACGAATCCGACATTGATCTTAAACGAGTTGCCCAGCACCACATTGGCCGTCTTACGAGCCACGCCGCGAAGCGTGAGCAGTTCCTCCATGCTCTGCGGCACCTCACCGCCAAACGTGGTCACCAGGCTCGTCATCGCGGCGTGAATCGCCTTGGCCTTGTTGCGATAGAGCCCGATGGTTTTGATGAACGGCTCAATCGCCTCGGGTGATGCCGCGGCAAACTCGGCGGGGGTTGGAAACCGCGCGAAAAGGGCCGGGGTGGCTTTGTTCACGCTCACGTCCGTCGCCTGCGCCGAGAGGATGGTCGCCACCAGCAGTTCATGTGGTGATGATGCCACCAGTTCGCAGTGGGCATCGGGATACTGGGCGCGCAAAGCGGCCATGAGCCGCGCCGCCCGTGACCGGGCGGCCGGAGTTATGCGTGGAAGCGCAAAGCCGATCGCCGGTAACTCCGCGACAGTTGGCGCGGGTTTCGCCCGGCTCATCGTTTGGACCTTCGTGCCACCGGCGCTTTGTTTTCCGCCGGTTCTTCGTATTTCGACTTCCCAGTCCTCACCGCACCGGCCGCTTCGCCCGTACCCCCCGCCGCCAGCGTCGTCAGCGGCGTGCCCGCAGGATTGGGCGCAACGCCCGCGAGGAGCAGGGTGACGCCCACCAGTGCCGTCAGCACGCCAAGCACGGTCTGCGCCGTTGGATGATCAGCCCGAAACGCCGTAGCGGCGGTCGCCGCCGCGGCGTTGCCGGCCTCGCCACCTGTGGCCGCCGCCATCCAGTAGGTTCGCAGGTTCGTGTTCATCCGCGGCCCCAGCACCATGAGCTGATAGCTCAGCACCAGCACGATGGCCGCGATGAGCGTGATGCGGAGGGCCCCCAGCACCTGCCGCCACGGCCGATCACCAAGAAATCCGCCGATTGCCAGCGAGAAAATGGCCACGCCCGCGCAGCCAAACCCGATGATGTCGCTCGCGAAGAACAGCCGCTCGGCCACCCGCCCGGCCGCCAGCATCCAGTGCTCGCCGGTATACAGCGGATAGGCCCCGAGCGTGGGGTCAAGTTGCTTGAGGGTCGGAAACAGCACCGCGGCGGCGATGCCGGTCATCACGAGCGAGCCAAACCAGAGCCCCAGGGCCCAAGTGTGAATCGCGGGAAGAAGTCGGCGGATCATGGGCCAAGCGTACGGGCCGCCACGCGCTCCCGGGCCGCCCGGTGGAGGCCGTCAAAGCACGCCGATTCGGAGCAGCGATATCCGCTCACCCTCGGCCGGGGTGCCCGCCGTCAGGGTGGTTCGGCCGCAGATCTCGGCCGGAATCAGCACTGTGTCGCCACCTTGGATCTCCATTCGCTCCATCGCACCTTGGCCATCGGGCCAATCGAGCCGCGCCCGCCCCGAAAGCAGCATCACGATTGTGCACCCCGTGCCCGTCGCGATCGATAGTTCGTCATGCTCTTGCGCCAGGGCGTGGTCAATCGTGTAGAAGTCGGTGGTCGCCAGTCGTGCGCAGGCTTGTGGTTCAACCAACCGCGTGCCGCGCGGCGCGGGCGTGAAGGGAATGCACTCGAGCGCTTCGCGCACGTGCAGTTGCCGACCGGCCCGCCCCCAGTCATACACGCGAAACGTCGTATCGCTCGCCGTCTGCACTTCGGCCACCACCACGCCCGAACCCAGCGCGTGGCACGTGCCGCTTGGCAGCGTGTGGCAGGTTCCTGGCACCGCCGCGATCTCGATCAGGTCATCGACCACGCGGTCGTTTTCGATGTGGGCCTCAAAGTGCTCTTTGGTGACGCCGTACTTGATGCCCTTGTAGATCACCGCGCCCGGCTCCACATCCATGATGAACCATGACTCGGTCTTCAGGTGCGCCCCCCGATTTAGAACCGCAAACTCGGGCGACGGGTGCGCCTGCACCGACAGGTTCTCGGTGGCATCAAGATACTTGATGAGGATCGGAAACGCCCCGTTCGCCAGCGGCTGAACGGTTCCCAGAAGTCGTGGGCCCCAGAGCTTCATCGCCTCGCTCAGCGTCGAGCCCTTGAGGGCCCCGCGTGCGATGAGCGATCGAGCCGCCCCGCCGCCCGCGCCACTCGCGGACGTTGTCGCCATGTCGGCCAGTTCCCAGCATTCTCCGTATTTCCCGTTCGGGTTGGGCAGTGTCTTGCCGATGTCGGCGAGTTTGCGCCCGCCCCACACCTTCTCAAACAGCAGCGGCTCAAACGTGAGCGGATAGGGCGCGGGAACGGGCGGGCCCGCGTTGGCCGAACCTGCGACGGCGGCACTGGCGCTGGAGATGGGATCAGTTGGCGTCATGTATAGCGATCGTACCTGCGGCGGTCCGTCCAGCGAACTGACCCTTGATCCAGCGTCGCGCCGCCCCAATGCCGGTGGTCGCCGACTCGGTATCAGAAAGCGTGTGCCGTGTTCCAAAGCTCACAAGCTTTTCGATATCGCTTCGAAGCCGTTGCGGCGAAGCGCCAGTCGCCGCCCGACGCGCCATTGCCGATGAAGCCAGTTGCGGCGGTGCCGACACCGCACAACCAGATACAACACACGCACCGATGAGCGCCAGCGAAATGATCATGAGCGATGCTATCAGGCCCGCTCGTCGGCCACCGGCGGCCGGGTTTGGAGTTCGGGCGCGCTCAGTTTGTCGTCGTCGCCACGGCTCGCGCCTGGGGCGACCCGCTCGGTCGCAACTTCTCGGCCAGAATCACATTCGCCAGCTCGCCCAGGCCCACCTGGCGCGGCTTGGCCGTCGGCATCGCGCCGTCCGTCACCTCAGCGACTGATCCGCCCGTCAGCACGATGCAGAACCGTGCCCCGGTCTCGGCCGTTTCCGCTCCCGCTGCGGCGCGACCCGTGGCGCGGGCTCGGCGGGCATGAACGCCCACGCCCCGCAGGGTTGCCAGCACGCCGGGAACTTGGTCACTCGCCTCATGATCCGGCTCTTCGATAGCCACGATGGCATCGGGCTGGGCGCCAAGCACCGACCGAAGGGCCTGCTCAGAAGGAAGCAGCCCGCGCTCGGCCAGGAGCGTTCCCAGCGGCGCATCGGCAATGCCAAACCCGACCGCCGGCGTGGGCGGCCCGCCGAATCGCTCGATCAGGCCGTCGTAGCGCCCACCTCCGCCCAGAGAGAGCCCCGCCCGCGTCCCCGTCGCTTCCACCTCGAAGACCATGCCGGTGTAGTACGCCAGCCCGCGCACCACGCCCAGCCGCAGGTCACACCAGCGGAGCACGCCCGAGAGCGCGAGTTCGCCCGCAAGGTCGCTCAGGTGATACAGGTCGTTCTCATCAAGCCCCGAGCAGCCGCCCAGCACGACACTGTCGATGCCGCTCAGCAGTGAACCAAACCGCCCCGCCGCGAAGTTGGCGGCGATTCCGCCCGCCAGCGCTTCAAACGCTGGCAGGTCAAAGCCCAGCTCACGCGCCTGCTTGGCCATCCGTGCCTCGGGCACTTTGCCCCGCAGGTCCAGAAGATCAAATGCCTCCTCAAGCCGGGCCGCCTGCACCCCCAGGCCGGTAAGCAAACAGGCCACCACGCGCCGATCACTCAGCGCGATCCGCACGTCGGCCGGCGTCAGGCCTACGCGCTCGAGCATGGCGGCGCAGCACGCAACGATCTCGCCATCGGCGCGCGCCGATGAGTCGCCCAGTATGTCGCAGTTCCACTGAAAGAACTCGCGCAAACGCCCGCTCGACGCCTTCTCAGCGCGAAAGCAGTTGCCCGTTGAGAACCACCGCGTCGGCCGGGGCAACTGGGCGTGTCGCTCGGCAAACATCCGCGCGATGGTGGGGGTGAACTCCGGCCGGAGCGCGAAGATCACCTCGCCGCCGCGTGATGAAAACGTGAACGCGTGCCCGGCGAGCGTGGCCCCGGAGTTGCGCACGAACATTTCCACATGCTCAAACGCCGGTCCATCGACCTCGTCGAAACCGTGCAGCACCGACACGCGCCGCCAGGCTTCCTGGATGTAGCGGCGCCGGTTGAAGTCGACGGGCGGAAAGTCGCGCGTGCCGGTCGGCCCGCGAAGCCACGAGGGCGTCACGGGAAACTCAGGTCCGGGGAGGGGTGACGGGGTAGGCGTTGAGTGGGCGGGCATGGAGTTGGATTCACCGGATCGCCGTAGCGGGTGGGGGAGAAAGAGGTTGATGGGGCAACTCGGGCTGAGCACGCACGGGTCTATCGCCCACGTTACTCATTCGGTGCCCGAGGCGTCGGAGTTTGGGGCCGAGTTCAAAGTCTGAGTATTCTGGGACAGTGATGGCCCGCTCCAAAAGCGCCAAAGGGGCTGATGTTTCCATCAACCCCCTCGCGCCACACAGGAGAAACCGACTTGGTTAGCGCCTTGGCATCCCCTGTCAGGGATGAGGCGGAAGCATCATTTTTCTGTGTGTCATGGGCACCGAACCGTTAAGAAGTCAAACTGCTGAGCAAAGCTTACAGATTGCACGAAATATGTCAAGGAATACTTTGGGTTCCCCATAAATTGACCATTTGTAGCGCAAGGGAGACCCCTATTAAGACCAATTTGTTCCCGCATTTCGGCCCCAGATTGCATATTCGCCTCAGACTGTCCACATTATTCAACATTGGCAGGCACTTATCGGTCTTTGTCCGCCGGAACCGCCACGACTCCTCCGACCGTGACACGCGTGTTGGCGGGCACGATGCAAACCAGGAACGCCGCCGTGGTGGCAAACAACATGATCCACCCCAACGAGAACTTGGCCGTCGATGTCCAACTGCGGATGCCCGCGGCCCACGCCGGTCCGCCATCCAAAATCCATGTGATCGCCGAGAGCGTCATAGGCTGGAACGCCAGAGCCACCACAAAGCCCGTAACCAAAGCGGCGATCACGCTCGCGGTGGTCCCACGCTTGGTCAGCAACGCCGCCAGGAAGACCGCCACCAGCCCGGAATGGGCAAACGTCATCACCGACAGAGCCAGATCGATCAGCCCGGTCGCCGGATTGGCCCGCTGCCAATAAATGCACAGCACCGCGAACCCCGCCAGGGCCACGCCCCACCCCGCCACCGCCCAGCGGCTCGCGGCCAAATAGTGTGAATCGGGCTGATTCGGCCGCGCTGGCATGTAGAAGTCTTTGATGAGCGTCGCCGCCATGGCGTTGATCGCCGAGTTGAGCGACCCCAGCCCGCACGCAAACAAGCCGGCCACCATCAGGCCCGTGAGCCCCGACGGCAACTGCGTGAGCATGAACGTTGAGAACACTTTGAGGCTCTGGTCCGGCGCTGCCGTCGGTGCCCCCGCCCCCATCATGTTCGGCATTCGGTAATAGACATGCAGGAGCAGTCCAACGAGAAGAAACAGCGCCACGATCGGGATGCTGATGAAAATCGCCACAATCGCCGAACGCCCGCCCGCCGCGGCGTTTTTGCACGTCAGCATCCGCTGCACCATGTCATGATCGGCGCCGTATGCCGCCAGATTCAAGAGCGAGAACCCCAGCACCGCCGTCAGGAGCGTGAAGCTTGCTGAAAAATCGATCAGACCCCCCTTGGCCGGGTCAAAGTTCAGCCCGCTCTTCATCACCACCAGTTTTCCCTGGTCGCTCAAGGCGGCGATCACGTCGGCGGTGGGGGCCTCAATCCTCGACCACAGGATGATCACGCAGGCCAGCACGCTGCCGACCAGCACCAGCGTCTGCAGCACGTCGGTCCAGATGACGCTCGCGATGCCGCCCACCAATGTGTACGCCACCGCCACGACCGACAGAACGGCGATGGCCCCGATGAGGTTGCGCGGCTCACTGCTGGCCGCCTCGCCGAACAAGATCATCGCCAGCGGGATGGCACCGATATAGACCCGCGCCCCGCTGGCAAACACCCTGCCCACCATGAACCCACCGCTCGCCGCCACCTTCGCCCCGGGGCCAAACCGCCGCTCCAGCAGCTCATAAATACTTGTCACCTGATACTTGTAAAACGCCGGAATGAACACGCCCGCCACGATAAACACCGCGATCAACCCGCCGATGTTGGTTGACAAATACGTCAGATTGCCGTCATAGGCCAGTTGCGGCACCCCGATGAACGTCGCGATCGAAAGCGACGACGCCACCACGGAGAACGCCACCGCCCACACCGGCATCCGCCGCCCGCCCAGAAAGTACTCTTCGCTCCCGCTCGGTTCGCGTCGCGCGAACCAAAGGCCCGATACAAGCAGCACCAGCAGATAGCCCGCGACGACCGTCCAATCAGCCCAGGTCATGGTGCTGAGTGTGATGGGTACCCCGAGCGTGATGGGTACCATGTTGAGTGGACCAATGTTCATGGTCTTGGTGTCGGTTCGTCGGGCCGATCTTCTTGCAAGGATGCTCTCGTGATCTTCGGAACCCATCGCGGCCGCTCAAGACTTTCGCTCTCAAGGTTTCTCGGTCGTCGGCACCGCGCTTCTGGAAGCCGCGGGCCCGCCGCCGCGCAGCCGGTCATCGCGGCGCTCGTCGCGTTTGCTCTCATCATGGTCGGCTGGACGTTCCTCCCCTCCGGCTGCGCCACCACGCCCCGCGCCGGCGAAGCGGCCTTTGTCCGCAAGGGCGATGAGATCGTCGTTTGCGGACAGTACTTTCACACCGGCGCGCCCGTGGTCCTCTGGACCGATCCCGCCGGCTACGACGCCTATCGCGTTGAGCGCCGCTTCGGCCCCATCGAAAAATCCACCTGGGAGTTCATTGCCAAAGACGGCACGGGCCCCGAGACCCCCAACCGCTACAGCGTCCGCAAGGCCGGCCTCGCCGATGATGAAATCCAGCGCGTCCGCGGCGGCGGGTGGGATCTTCCCCTTCTGCAGCGGCAGGTCGATCAGTTCGTGCTCCATTACGACGTTTGCGGTGTCTCTCGCCAGTGCTTCCGCGTGCTCCACGACATGCGCGGGCTCTCCGTCCACTTCATGCTCGACATCGACGGCACCATCTACCAAACCCTCGACCTCAAAGAACGCGCCTGGCACGCCACGTCGAGCAACGACCGCTCGATCGGGATCGAGATCGCCAACATGGGCGCGTACGCCTCGGGCGAGAAGAACCCTTTCAGTCGCTGGTACGCCATCGACGAAAACGGACCCTACATCACCATCCCCGAGGACCTGGGGAGCGGCGGCGTTCGCACGCCGAGCTTCGTGGGCCGCCCCGACCGCCCCATGCTCATCGCCGGCCAGATCCAGGGCCGCATGCTCTCGCAGTATGACCTTACCCCCCAGCAATACGAGTCGCTCGAGAAACTCACCGCGGCCCTCTGCGCCGTCTTCCCCAATCTCCGCCCCGACTGTCCGCGCGATGTCGCCGGCAACGTCATCACCACCAAACTCGACGACGCATCGCTGAAGAACTACACCGGCATCCTCGGCCACTTCCACGTTCAAGACGATAAGGTCGACCCCGGGCCCGCCCTGCAGTGGGATCGCATCACCCGCGCCGCCAAGCGCGGTGCCGCTTCCGCCCCGCGTTGACCACAGTGACCACATTGACCACAGTGGCGACGTTGACCGCGCCGAGCACGTTGAAGAAGGTACGCCCGCTCACTCTTTCGCAAGCCGGTTCAGAATCAGCGGGATGGCACTCGCCGTCTTGGGCGCCTCGCCGATGGCCTCGCGAACTTCCGGCTCGCCGAAGGGCCGTTTCACCATGGTCCGGTGTGTCGCTTGGACAAACACCGTGTCGCTTACGCCATCAAGCTTCGCTGAGTCCACCGAGACCACGCCGTCGCCGATGACTTTGGCGGCGCTGTCAAGATACTCGGCGATCGTTTTCAGTTCTGCATCGCCCATGACTTTGCGGACCGACGGCCACTCGAGCATCTCTTTCAGGCCGTCACGCTCGGGCGCTGCCAGCGTGCCGATGATGACCGTCATGGCTACATCCTTTGGCAAGGGCCGCGCGTTGAGTTCCTTGAGATACTCTGATCCCGGAAGCAGGTCGTCGCCCGCCTCACCCGCGCCGTCGCGCATGAAGCCCAGCAGGGCCCGCGGGTCCTTGCTGTCGCTCTCGATCCAACGCATGAACTGTTCGCGCGACTCCGAAATCCACCGCACCTTCGCCAGCAGCGAGCCCTGGTTGGGTGTGCCCAGCGTGATCAGCCGCGAAACCACCGGCAACGCCTGCCCGGTGGCCAGCCCCATCGCCTGCCCGCGACCGCTCCCGTTGTAATAGTCCGGGCGCGTCAACAGGTCGCGTGCCACCAGCCCGCCCATCGAGTGGCAGACCAGGTCCACCCGCTTCACGCCGCGACGATGAAGATCCATCAGGGCTGAGGCCAGTTCATCGGCCGACTGCGGGCAGGGCTGGTCATTGGCATAATCAAACCGCGCCACCGCGTACCCCGCCTGCTGCGTCATCGGTGCCAGATCATCCCACACACTGCCCGGCTCATCCAGCCCGTGCACCAGCAGCACCACCCGATCGGGCAGTTGCACCGGCACGGCATCAAGTTTGATCCAGTTGAGCGTGGGCGAGACCGGTGGGTCGTCTTTCTGGCCTTCGGGGCGCGGGTTCGGCTTGGCCGGAAGCGCCAGCAGCCGCACGCCGTACTCCGCCGTCGGCTGCATCAGCGCTTCGTTCGTCTTTTGCTTCAGGTACTCTGTCGTGTCTTTCACCGACCCGCGCCCTGACTCGGCCTTCGATGAAAGCCACGCCAGCACGGCGTCGGTCTTGCTCGAAGCGCTCGCCAGAATCGAATCCACCCGATCTCGCGCCGCTGCTGCTTGCCCGTTCGCGGCCGGCTTTGCCGCCCGATCCCCTTC
>Ga0105046_10018930_pt1 | contig 10464 bp, 8 predicted proteins | sample MAT03_FD_78385 | JGI IMG/M metagenome (GOLD analysis project Ga0105046, IMG submission 78385) | Freshwater microbial communities from Lake Fryxell liftoff mats and glacier meltwater in Antarctica - MAT-03 (megahit assembly) | ecosystem: Environmental > Aquatic > Freshwater > Ice > Liftoff... | reverse complement strand
CGTCTCAAATGTCTGGGCTGATTCATTGGCACCGGGAACGCTTTGGACTTGAGTGCCCTTGGGGATGAGTGTTTCTAGCGAGGCTTGTTCCGGCGATTTTTCCAGTGTGAAGGCTAAGTAAACGCTGGAGGCGACGCCGGGGCCGGGCCGGTAGCCGATTAACTTCGATAGCTCTTGCAACGACCGAACTTCCGTCGCTGTGCGCTGATAGGCCTCTTGTAGGTAACGTTCGTTGTAAAACGTCAACACATCCCCAACCACCGACCACGAGTCCAACAGCGCCATAGTTGGATCAGTCAGTGATCGCGTCTTCAACTGACCCAGAGCCGGATACTGATTGCTCGACAATCGCCTACGCAACGATTCGAAAAAAGATCGATGAGCGCCTACACGACCTCTTAGCACGCTCAGGCCGGCGGGATTGTGTACCGACATCGGAACCGTAACGGGAGGCGTGTTTTCGCAGCAGGTTGGTAGGCAACTGCCATCGCAAGTTTTCTTTTCAGACATGGGCTATCGGCCTCCAATGGTTGTAATGACTAGCTTTCCAAACCGAGGCAAAGCTGGGTTGTTTTCAAAGCGAACGATCTCTTGCATACGCAAGCTCAATACGCCCTCTTCCAGTTCTTGCGTTGGCCCAATGTCAGGCCGATGAAGCTGCTCCACTTGAATACCCAGGACTCGCTTGCCAACGTGTTGGCAGGCCGCCGAGACGAGATGACTGATGTAGACGCCATCGCCAAAGGTCGATCGATCGGGATGGAAGTAGCCTAAGTCTCCATTGCTCATCACCCGAGAGCTAAACAAATCATGGAGTGCAGACTCGATCTCTGACCGTAGCGAATATTCAGGAAGTTCTACTCTCAACTTCAAAACTGGCACGATCCGCCTGGCAGCCACGACGCGAACGGAATGTCCAATCCGTTTGTAGCGGGCCAATCTCGACTCGATGCGTTTATAAAGATTGGATGGCGGACATTCACCAAGGGGATCAACCGCTACGATGACTGCCATTTCATGACCCGTCCAACGGAAGGTCGTGCGAACGGCTTGCAGGTAATGTCCGAACTCACGCATAGCAATGTTGTCATAATCCTGCGGAATAATGGCTCGCTGCAATTTAGAACGAATCGCTTGAGGAGCGAACAGACGAATCTCTTTGGCGGACTCTGGATCGGTACCTCCCACGGCTGGCATCGGATTTCGGACGGCCCCAATCTCTGGCCCATTTGCACCGTACGTTCCAAACCACTGAATCGACTCCGACGCGACATTCCCGCTCAAGCCATTGCCGACGCGATAATCAGCTACCATTTCCGTAGACTTATCTGAATCGAAAAGTTCGGGTTCGCGTCCGAATCCATGTTGCCCAAACCGCAGGTGTGCCACTCGCTCATCTGACATTTCGACGATGAATCGAGCGTCGTCGTTGTCAGAATCCAATAGATCATTGGTCGTTAGCCAAAGATCCTTGAGTGCAAAGCGAACTGCTTCTCGAAGCTTGCCGACACTGAGCATCAGGTCGCGATCAGCCAATTGCTGCCGATCACAGATATTCAACAAAGCAATTAGGATTCGAAGCACATCATCCAGACAACGAATTCGTGTGATATCGCTTGAACGGTCTTGCCGCTGTACTGCTTGTTGATCATCGTCGGCGTCGTTCATTTGCTCCAAAACCTGTTGGAACAAGCGTTTGGCAATTCGCGTCGGATCGTGTAGCTCGTGAATCGAATAGTGATTTAGGAGTGACGTGTTAGTGGACAGACTTTTTTGCAGCACGACTTGAGGTATCGATAGTCGCGGCAATGACTTCAATTGAGCCGCCGCAGAAGCCTTGGAACGTGGTAGCGGACTGGCAAAGGTCAAATTGGGAACAGCCAGCTGTCCCACAATATGGGGCGGCGGATAATGCTGCATCCCTGGGCCTTCCGGAACCTGCCAACTCTGTTCAAGGTTCACTTGACTGCGTACTTTGCGACCGTGATCGACCAGTAACATATTCCCTAGCGATCGTGTCAATCGAAACGTTTCGTTCGACCGCCCGTTCGCATTCGTATTCAGATCATCATTCACCCACTGGGCATTTGGGGGCTTGGATATCCACAGGGTAAATGGGAGAGCGTCTTCCCGCGACCATCTGATTTTTACAAGGGGCAGGCCTCCATCGATCAATCGATCGACGTGGCCGTATTCGATGTGTGTGATACGCACTGGGTGCCGATGATTGGGGTCGGCATCGGCGGGGCTCCCAGTCCAAGGAGAGACGGTTTCCTCAAACATGACAACGTCTCCCACTCGCAACTGAAGCCAATCGCCGGCACAGGGCTCGTGTCGAATGGTTGAAACAGTGGTTGCTGCAGCCTGATGAACATTCGCTAGTTGATCAGCAGGTTGCTGCTCTTGTTTTTTCAGATCGCGATTGATCAAAAACACTTCGGTCGCACCGGTTGGCAGACAGCTTTGCGCCCCATCCCAATCGTGCAGCGCAATCGAATTGTGACTGGAATAGAAAGTGAATCGTTTGCTGACGACGGGTTCAAATACTTGGCAGCCAGGGTTCTTGTCTAATGCCTCTTCAAGTCTGGCCAACGGTAGCCGTGCGATCTGTTGCCGTCCTGCTCTAGGAAGCGAAACAAAAAACAAGTCGTGCGGATTGATGAGAACTTGCCGTTCGGGGATATCCAAGTGAACCCAGGCCCTGGCATTGCAGCCTTCGTTGATGCGATAATCAACCAGTCGAGCATGACGCCTAAGTGACGTGCGAAGCCGCGCTGTTCCCAGATAAGCTTCCGTGGCGACTGCATCTTGATAGTAACTTAGATGGTCGGCCGCATAGGCCATGATTTCGACCAGCATGATTCCAATATCAACAGGACACCGCTCCTGCCAGTCGGGCATTGTCACCGCCAAACGATCCAGAATCAGTTGGCGGAAAGTGGCATAGTCCTTAGCCAGATAGTTAATGTCCACCGATGACTGGTTATCAGAACTCGTTGATGGAGCACAACTCGTTGATGAGGTATTCGCGCAATCGGTTTGAGCTGGTTCGTGATGCTCGAACTTAAAGGTGAGCGAGCTGAAGAAAGGGTCGATCGTTGGAGCTATCGCCTGCGTTTGGTTCTGCTGCTGAATCGGTTTTTGAACGGGTGTCTCAGTTGGAGGTTCGACAATTGCCAACCGATAGTCACACTTGCTCGAAATGGATGACGAATCAAAACGGACGACGACTTGATTGGCTGGCAGTCTCGCGGGTGGCGGGTCAAGCAGTGTCAACTTAATGGGTTCCTTGCTCCCTGCACGGGTTAGTACCAAGGATTGAGCAGGAGCTTTTTTGAGCCAGTCGGGGAGTGCCCCGAGAAATACCACTTGCAGTTCATCCTTAGCCGAACGAGGACAATATTTGATGTAATCCAAACCGAAGCTCGTCTTGGATTGCCGTAGTTTCTTTTTGCGTTTTCGGAGCGTGTCAGAATTGGGTTGCAATTCAATCATGGCATTACCTTTCCGCCGATAGGTATATTGCGGGCGAATGATCGAATCTCTTCTTCTCCGTAGATTCGATATTTCAGGTCGAGCTTCAGCGTCGATTCGTAGGGCTCAACAGACAATTCGATTACTTCGATTGACTGGCCGAGCCAGCGTTGGAGACCTGCCTTGGCAATGAACTGAATGACTTCCGCTATTTCAGGCGAATTGCCTTCGAAGCACATCCTAAGGAGAGGTGTACCGAAGTCGGGTCGATTGACTCGCTCGCCTTGGATGGTCAGCAAGAACTGAACCAGCATGTCTCGACGATGATTGCACCAATTGGTTCTGGCGGTTTGCCCCAATTGATCAAAAGAGTAGGGATAGTCGATGTGTAGCATGATGTCAGATTCCTTTGGCTCGGGTCTGCGTGGACATTACCAGAACTCCGGTACCGGAACTGGCGCAAACAGCTTGGCTATCCTGAAGAAGTAGTGGTTGACCAGTTGATTTGATACGAGTTGTTGCCGTCGTCCATTGCGCTGTTACGCAAGGGCCATTCGCACCTGGTGGTGGCGGCAATGTGCAACCGGCAACCATGTGCGGACTCGAAACCAGGACCGTGGGTTGGCCAGAGACGAGCACGCGAGTGTTGACCGCCGTCGGTTGCGCGCTACCAGCGTGCATACACTGAACTTGAGCACCGACGTGTAATAAAAAACCTGGCATGGTGTGGCTCCTAGATGACGGTTAAGGCTTGATCGTTGATGTCAACACTTGGCCCCATCATCGTGATCTTGGCTCCTCGACCATTGTCGATAATAATTCCGAGATCGTTGATGAGGATTTTGGCTCCAGTGGCACAGGTCAATTGAATGCCGCCGGTCGGACCGGGAACGTCGCTTAGCACGATGCCGTTGCCCAACGGGGTTTGTAAAGTGATTCCCGGAATCGCTGGAGGCAATGCCTTGGCCTTGGATGGAACCTCGGCACCACTTCCCCAGAAACAGCCCACCCAGATCGGCTTGTCCGAATCCCCGTTTTCGAATTCAACCCATACAGACGAGCCCACGATCGGCAAGGCAAAGAAACCGTTGTTTGGCCCGGCGAGCGGAACGCAGGGGAGTGCCCAACTGGTGGTCAAGGCGTTTCCGTTTACGTCGGCGACTTTCACTAAAAGTCGGCCTTGATTCAAAGGATCGATGTTGACTTTGACCTTGCCGCGATACTTGCCGAAGTATTTGCGAATTCCAGTGATTGAGTCTTTTGTTGCATGTGTCATACGGGGACCCTCGGCACAGTTGACACAAGTCCGTTGCGAGCCAATTCAAATGACTGTTTGTATTCGCCACGCTTGATTTCATGGCTGACACTTTTTACGAAGTAGAGTCCGTCGAAGGCTCTTCCAGCCCCGCGAACGCCGACCAGTTGCCGGGCTTTCAATAATCGTCCATAGCGGACAACATTCAATGTGCCATTGGCGGTGACCACGTCCGACGAGTGGGCTTTCAGAGCCAGTCCCTTGAGCAAAGCTTCTGAAAAGGAAAGGCAGGCAACCGAGTCGAGCTTGTCTTTGGTTAAGTAGAGTGGCGAGAGTGCACCCAGGGGCGGACTGAGCAAACTGATGTTTGGAATAGGGATGGGAATCGGAATCGGCGAAAAGCCCGGTTGAATTTCCACGACAGGTGTTGCGGCACGATCGTAGTCGTAGTCGAAAGACATCGACTCGACATTGGTCATCGCATCCATATCCAGATTCAGCGCGGGTTGCGGTACGCCGATTCGAATCTCCGGCCCCCAATACGCTTTATTCACTCCGGGAACGGGCCCTGGTTCAAGGTAAAAGACATAACCGGCTTGCCTGGCGAGATCTTGTAGGTAGGCGCGATCGGTTCCCTTTTGCTGCTTGATCTCGCTGCTCGGGTCAGGAATATCTTCGAACGGTGGCGGAATGACGACGGGTACGATTCCCAGTGCTGAGTACTTTCCGATCAAAGCGCCGACTCGAAGAATGATCGGAGTGCCTGGGAATGGGAAGCCGGAAAAATCGACGAAATTCATGATCGCCGAAAGATCTTCCCCAATCAACTTTACCGTTGCGGGATTGATTCCATTGCTCGGAGTCACTTTGTTCTTCAGGACGAAACCATCGATGATCGGCTCCGCTCGACCGTTAATGGTTACGACCAAGACGACTCGAATCAGAGGTGGGCTTGCCGCTTGAAGCAAGAAGAGTGTTTCCAGAGGCGAATTCTTGCCTAGAACGAACTCAAGCTCAAAACCGCTGGGAGGATAAATCAGTTTTTTCTCATGATCCAACCTTGCCGATTCGATTCGCACCTTAGCGCTAACCAACGAGTCCACAACCAACGAAGGCACAGGAACCGGAATCATCGGTCCTGCCATAATCGAAAGTTGTATTCCCTTGGTTAACATCGTTTAAGCCAAATTTTGGAGTGACTATTCCATAGATTGCGAGGCAGGAACTCCCGGGGGTAGCCCGATACGAATCCTACGAGGAAGATCATGAACGATTGGATGGTCGGTAAGTTCAGCGGGACGCATAGCGCGATTGGCGTCACATACTTGCCAGAACAATTCAGGATCGCCCAGATATTGGTACGCGATATTGTCCAATCGCTGCCCCATTTGTATCGAATGTTCTGACATAGTAGCCATCGATTCTGGCTGAGGGAGAAAACGCCGCAGGACTCGACGAACTTGACCGCCGTCAGACAACGTCTCGGTCACGATCGGAATGTTGCGATAGCGGCTGCTCTCGCCAAACGGTGAGTTCAGCCCGGCTGCTTGAGCGATTAAAAATTGCATGGGATCCATTTACGAGATTCCTCCGATACCAAGGTTTCCAAAATCAGTACGATTGTTTTTTCTAGCAAGCGACTCTTTCTCTTTCTGGTAAGTAGAAAACAGGTCGCTGCCGCGATGATCGAATCCAAGATCGTTCATGTTCAAGACACGCAATCCCAACGATATTTTGGCTCGAATCGGATTCAAGTCGGGGTCAAAAGCCTCTTCGGTGATACTGAATTCGGTAACGCGAACCGGAATGATGCGAGACTTGCTCCAGATGAAGAGCGTCAATGGGGCCTGCATCGGGAGGATTTCAAGAGTGCCAGTAGATGCCAGTCGCCGTGAATCTTCAATTTGTCGGCTGGACGGATAGACCAGCATTTCGAGTGCTGCGAGCTGAGGCTGAATGCCGTATTGAATTGCATTGCCGCCAGCGCGATTGAGTTGATCGGTCGCATCGATTTCGGCTTCAAGTTTGATGGTCTCGACGGGCGGCCCTTTTAGCCGCATCGCTTCTGAGCGATCTTGACCATCGCCACCCGTCGACGAAGCCTGCAATGTCCGTGACAGTGAGTCTGGATTGTATTGAAGCGCAATCATCCCCCCCGGCACGATTCCATTTTGAATCGGCTGCAACGTCTGCGGATCGACTAAGACGATTCCGCTTTTGATTAATCGAGGGGAATTTGAGTAGGTCGTCACTTCCTCTCAACCTCCGAACTCGAACTGCTTGCAAAGATTTTCTGCATCATGTCCGGGAGATTTAGATTCGGCTTCACGATTTCGATTTGGTCAAGAGACGGAGCCTGAAACGCTTGGCTTGAGTCATATCGAATTGGTGCTTTCGACCGAATTCCAATTTGCAACCCAGGGTCATAGGTATAGGCCGCTAATCGCCAATCCTTCTCAGTCTTGACCTTGAAAGGACCGACACCGGCTTCAGCCTTTACGAATGAATCAAGGGCGAGCTTGAACAACAACTTGAGGAGAACATCGAGATTTCCCTCAACCGCAAAATGCCCTTTCTGATATTCGATGACACTGTCAGCCGCCAGATGTCCATCGAGTTCCGCAGTGACCGTGACACGTAGACCGCCCGATGCCGATGCAATAGCTGCGTCAACCATAATTGCACCGCTAACGGACCCGGAGACGTGCGCATTTGCACCAATGTAGAGTTGTGCCGAAAGCTTCAGGTCCACGTCGGGATTCTCTTCGAACGGATTCAGCATTGTTTGAAGCTTCACGTTTCGAAGTTCACCTGGACCGATGCGATAACCAGCCGAGAGGCCTCCTTCAATCCTTGCCTTAAGGCCCAAGAGACCGATCGACGCTCCCGGAATTGGGATACTCACTCCCGTCGAGAAGATTTCCTTTTCGCCACCGAATGGTTTGAACAACTCGATCGGCTTGGGGAATTCGAGCGCGCCTTTTAGCGTCACCTTTTCATTCTCATCCACCGCGATTCCGGCCGTTGCAATTAAGTTTTCGGTCAATTTATAGGTAACCTCGCCGGCCCCCGTAAATTTTTGCCCGGGAATCATTTTGATGTTGAGCTTCCCTTTTGCCTTGCCCTTTACGAAGTCGAGTCCTCCACTGCCGCTGACTTTCCCGTCGTGATACTGGACCTTCATTAGTCCGGTGAAGCCTTTGAAATCGAAACCGGTCTCACCGGTTGCCGTCAGTTGATCGCCGTTCCAGAGAAAGGCCAAGTCAACGTCTTTCAGTTTTCCGCCCGGTACTTTGAATTTCCCATTTCCTTTGAATACGATTGCCTCGCCAATTCGAGCCACATCCAAAGTAATCGCCTGATCGCCGGGCAGTTCAATGGTCACGCTTCCATCAGCTTCAAAGCCTTTATCGCTCAGTCGCGCTGAGACCTTAGCATTCTTGACGAAGGATTTACTCGTAGTCAGATCGACCTTGCCCTGCCAACCGGATTCCTTGCGATAGCTGACCTTCCCGGTCGCTGCATCTAAGCCTGGAATGCGAACGTCAAGATCCCCCTCAGCAAGAAACCCTTGCTCGTCCGCGGAGACGCTGAGTGAACCTGTGCCTAATGCCTTTTGCTCGGGACCGATGCTGAACTTCAGGTCGCCAGATGGTTTGAATTCTGGCGACAATTCGAAGTTCAAGGCGGCTTCCGTGATGTGTAACCCAGGCAGGCTCTTAAGCTTCTCCTTCGGCACCGGCGCAGTGACTCGCAGTTCCTCGCCGGAAAACGCGATTTGTAGCTCTGCGCCTTTGAGCAGTGGAATGCTTGGGTGTATAACGCCTTTGCCGGAGAGCCCCTTTTCTTCGTCTAAGATTACTTCTGAAAGTTCTCCAAGGCTCATCCTTGGAAAGTCGAATGGTATACGTCTTCCACCCTTCTTGGACGAAAGTTTCTTGGTTTTTTTGTTGTATTCCAAGTCCACTACGTTTTTCGTCGGCTCGATATTGAGAGGAAGGCCGTTTCGCCTCTGAGCGGATTGTGTGACAATTGCAATTTGAATTCGGTCGTATTGGCCAGGCCGCACTTCGTAACGAAGAAACTCCATACCAGGTATAGAGTGGACACTGCCTTCATTGACTTTCTCGTCAAGCGAAATCCATGCCGTATCTCTACTGCTCTTCTTGACGATTTCACCAGACTTCGGCCCGACAGGTATCTTGAAAATAATTTTCTTTTGACCGACATTTACTTCAAGATCGGATCGCGACATGTCTTTGTCGTCATCGCTATTCGACGAACGAATAGCACAATAAGCAATCACGCCACTCCCATAGTTTCGGAAACAGAATTGAATACCCGGTAAGTTGCGATCCGAATACCGAAGTTTACCGGGCGGCAATGAGAACTTGACTCCTGGCGTGAAGTCCGTACCGGATGTTGCGTCTGTCAATGTCCCTGTGCGTTTATGTTCATCAAGGATTGCATTTAGCCTACCAGTGTACTGCTGAATCTTTTTGACCTTGTCTCGCGCTTCCTTTACGGTGGTAACGTCATAAACTTCACGAATGTGCGAGCGGAAATCGACGATGTCGGGCCTTCCTCGGTAATTGGACTCCTGTGCAGCTTTGATAGCAGCGTTCGTGATTCCGGGTAAGTCGCCGAGTTTTTCTCCAAATCCGTAGATCGGTCTTCCGCTGCCACTCTCCTTCACGGGATATGGAAACCCACCGTAGAAAACTTGGGATTCGTCGCCAGTGACCATGGACCGGTAGGCATTTGTAACATGCAGCTCGGCTGTTTGATTAATGGATGGCGGTCTCGCATCTAGCATTTTTTCTTCGGGACAATCGCAATCGTCAGTGGCTCTTTGGAGCCCGAAACGAGCATGGGCGTGAGGTGACACCGAGTCCTTGCTGCTTGCAATCCGTATCGCTATTGATTTTGCCTCCAATTCTGCTGAATCGTCATCTGTATTTGTTACGAGCGATTCGCCTGCAATTGGGCGTCCTTGTTGCAGAGTATGAGTCAATTCATGTGCAATCAACAACCGACCATTGACCGTATCGGGTGCGTACTTGCCCTGTCCGAACACGATTTCGTTTCCGACTGTATATGCGTGCGCTCTGACCTCACGCGCTGATTCCGCCGCCCTTCCATCCGTATGCACGCGAACGCCGCTGAAGTCCGCTCCAAAACGAGATTCGAAAAACGCGAGTGTCGGGGCATCCAGTCGCTGTCCCGGACTACGCAATACATCGTGAACAATCGATGGAACCGGTCCGACAGGCGACCTGTCTGCGGCCACGCGTTGAACAACATCTGCGTCGGCCCTGGCCTTCGACTTTGCCTTCTCGCACTCGGGACATTTCGTTCCGCCTTTTGCCGATGTGCCGCAGTCGCATTTGCGCTGTAAAATCCCCGATGCCGTCTGCGTGATCGAAGGCCTAGCAGATGTCGAAGACATCATTGCTTTCGAAGTCATTCCTGAAGCCCTCCATGTACTGCGCTAGCGATGCTGTGCCCGAGTGTGTTGGGTTCCGACTGGGGGGAGATCTGGATGGGTGCTGTTCGTAGCGTTGGAATCGCTCCGCCTGAAAGCAAGCCTTGCGACGTTTCGCTCTCTGCAAAAAGACGGCTCAACTCCGCCTGAACGGCTTCTTGTATCAGGGGCGCGGAATTTCGATCAACAGGAAGTCCGTCTAATACGATGCGTTCGATATGAACATTGATCTTCATGTCAATACCTTTTG
>Ga0105046_10018929_pt1 | contig 10464 bp, 8 predicted proteins | sample MAT03_FD_78385 | JGI IMG/M metagenome (GOLD analysis project Ga0105046, IMG submission 78385) | Freshwater microbial communities from Lake Fryxell liftoff mats and glacier meltwater in Antarctica - MAT-03 (megahit assembly) | ecosystem: Environmental > Aquatic > Freshwater > Ice > Liftoff... | reverse complement strand
TGCTCGGCGGTATGTTGATCCTCGCGTTTCTGTTCCGCATGGCGATCGGCGAGTTCGTCGATCGGCGCCGGGTGGCGGTCGAGCGCGCGCAGGCGCTGGCGCCCTGGGCTGCGGCAGGCATCGTACTGCTGGTCGGACAGATCATTCTTGGCGGCTGGACGAGTACCAACTATGCGGCACTGACCTGCCTCGATTTCCCGACCTGTCATGGTACGTGGGTGCCACCGATGGACTTCCAGCATGGCTTTCATGTGCTGCGCGATCTTGGCGAGGCACCTGATGGCTCGCCACTGTCGCACGAGGCGCTGAACGCCATCCAGTGGACACATCGGGTCGGCGCGCTGGTGATCACGCTCTACTTCGGCACGCTCGGGCTGATCGCCTGGCGCGTGCCCGGATTGCGCACTGCAGCGATCCTGGTGCTGTCGACGCTGACCGCACAGGTCGTGATCGGTATCCTCAATGTCGTGTGGTTGCTGCCCCTGTGGCTGGCGACGCTGCACAACCTGGGGGCGGCGCTGCTGCTTTGCTCGGCAGTAATGCTAAGATTCATGGTCCGCATTCCGGACCGCCTGCCTGCTGCAGGTGCTGTCACGACAGCCAGACCCGTGACATCACCCACAGGGGTGGACACGATTCGCCGGCAGCCGACGTAGTACGCAGGACCGTGCGCCTCGGCGCACGCAGGAACGCACCGGGTAGCGACGCGGGTGCTGGCCTGCCGCCGCGATGTCATCTCAGATCGTCGCGGATCATCGACGATGCTCGTGCCCTGCGGGGTGTGTATCGGCCCCCCAGCCCCTCAGGCGACACTGCGCAGACCCAGCATCTCGATGTCCCAGACCCTCGCCCTGCCCGGCGCCACACTGCGCCAGTTCTTTGCGCTGACCAAACCGCGCGTGAACTCGCTCATCGTCTTTACGGCGGTGATCGGCATGTTCCTCGCGACCGAACCAGGCACCCTGCCGCCGTTCGGGCCGGTGCTGTTCGCGACCCTCGGCATTGCGCTGGTCGCCGGGGCGGCCGCCGCAGTGAACTGTCTGATCGAGCAGAAGATCGACGCCATCATGGTGCGCACCCGCGCCCGACCGCTGCCGACCGGCACGCTGACCTCGATGCAGACCCTGGTATTCGCCGGCGCAGTCGGTGGCGCCGGACTGCTGGTGCTGAATACCCTGGTCAATACGCTGACCATGTGGCTCACGCTGGCGACCTTCGTCGGCTACGCAGTGATCTACACAGTCATCCTCAAGCCGCTGACCCCGCAGAACATCGTGATCGGCGGCGCATCCGGGGCAATGCCGCCGGTGCTCGGCTGGGCGGCGATCACCGGTGAGGTGTCGCCGTCCGCACTGGTGCTGTTTCTGATCATCTTCGCCTGGACGCCCCCGCATTTCTGGGCCCTCGCGCTCTATCGCAAGCACGAGTACGCCAAGGCAGGCGTGCCGATGCTGCCAGTCACCCATGGTGACCAGTTCACCCAGCTCTCGGTGCTGCTGTACACGGTGATCCTGTTCGCCTGCTCGCTGTTGCCCTTCGCGACAAAGATGAGCGGCTGGTTGTACCTGATCCCGGCGGTCATCCTGGGCGCGGTGTTCCTGCGCTATTCCTGGCGGCTCTATACCAACTACAGCGACTGGCTGGCGCGGCGTACGTTCCGCTATTCCATCCTGTATCTGACGCTCATCTTCGCCGCGCTGCTGCTCGATCACTACGCGCCCTGGCGGTGAGGGCCGGGGGTTTTCAGGGCCGTGGTCCGAAGGTCGGTGCCCAACCCGCAGGGATCACACCATGAGTCGAAACAGCGCCAACGAACCGGTGTCTGTCCTGATGCACACGCTGGCGTCGCATATCGCCGGCACGCCACGGCGCACCCTGCCAGCGGCCGTTGCGGAACGCGCGAAGCTGCACCTGCTCGATACGATCGCGGCCATGATCTCGGGCGCGCCGCTACTGCCCGGGCGCCGGGCGATCGAGTATGTGAGTGCGATGGGTGGCACGCCGGAGGCGACGATCCTCACCACCGGCGTGCGTACCAGCGCGGTAAACGCCGCGCTGGCCAACGGCATGCTGGCGCATGCCGACGAGACCGACGACGCCTACTATCTCGCGCTGGTGCATCCGGGTTGCAGCATCGTACCGGCCGCGCTGGCGATGGCTGAACGCGAGCGCGCCAGCGGACGCGAACTGCTGCGCGCAATCGTGCTCGGCTACGACGTGTGCGCGCGTGTCTCGATGGCGCTCGGCATCGAGCACTTTCGCAGCGCGGGGCATTCGACCCACAGTTTCGGGGGCACCTTCGGTTCGGCGGCTGCCGCCGGGGCGCTGGCGCGAATCGACACCCGCCAGGCGCGACATCTGCTTTCCTACGCCGCCCAGCAGGCGAGTGGACTGTCCTGCTGGGCCCGCGATGTCGAGCATATCGAGAAGGCCTTCGATTTCGGCGGCATGCCGGCGCGCAACGGGGTGACCGCCGCAACCATGGTGGCTGCCGGGTTTACCGGCGTCGAGGACGTGTTCTCCGGCGATCGCGGTTTCCTGCATGCCTATGCGCCGTTCATCCGGCCCCGGGAACTGATCAAGGGGCTGGGCCGACGCTACGACATTCTGCAGACCGCCATCAAGCGCTGGCCGGTCGGCTACCCGATCCAGGCGCCGCTGGACGCGCTGTCGACACTGATCGAGCGGCACCGGATCGAGGCTGGCGAGGTCGAGCGTGTGCACATCACCGTGGACGAGCAAGGCGCGCGCACGGTGAGCGGACGCAGGATGGCCGATATCAATCTCCAGCATCTGACCGCGATCATGCTGCTGGACGGAGACATCAGTTTCGAGGCGTCGCATGACCCGGCGCGCTCGCGCGACCGGCGGGTGCTTGCGCTCAAGGACCGGGTCGAACTGGTCGGCAGCCGAGCGCTGTCCAAGGCGAAGACGACCCAGGCGATTGTCGAGGTCACGCTGTCGCGCCCGGGCGCGCGCTCGGCGAAGACCGTCGTGCGGCACCATACCCGTGCGGTGCTCGGCAGCGCGACCCGGCCGATGGACCGCGCCGACCTTGAGCGCAAGTGCCGGCCGCTGCTGGCGCCTGGCCTGGGCAAGCGTCGGGCGCAGGCGCTCATTGACGCGGTCTGGCAGATCGACCAGTTACCCGATGTACGCGGCCTGCGCCGGCTGCTCAGTCGGCCTTGATGCCGGCCTTGCGGATCACCAGCCCGATGCGCTCGATCTCACTTTTCAGGACTGCGGCAAACGCCTGTGGGGAGTTGCCCACCGGCTCTGCCCCTTCGCTGGCCAGCGCCGCCCGGGCTTCTGCACCGTTCAACGCGCGAACCGTCTCGGCATGCAGTCGCGTGATGACCGGAGCGGCGGTGCCCGCCGGAGCGAGCAAGCCGTTCCACTGGACATGCTCGTAGCCCGCAACGCCAGTCTCGGCGATGGTCGGCACCTCCGGCAGCGCGAAGCTGCGCCGAACCGTGGTCACGCCGAGCGCGCGCAGGCGGCCCGCGCGCACATGAGTGAGCACCGAGGGCAGGGTGGCGAAGGAAACCTGCACCTCGCCGCCGAGCAGCGCGCCGATCGCCGGGCCTCCGCCCTTGTAGGCCACATGCTGCAGTTCGACGCCGGTGATCGACTTGAACAGCTCGGCCGACAGGTGCGTGCCGGTGCCGTTGCCGGCCGAGCCATAGTTCACCTGTCCCGGCTTTGCGCGCGCGAACGCGATCAGTTCCTGGACGGTTTTCGCCGGCACCGCGGGATGCACCACCAGCACGTTCGGGAATGCAGACAGCTGGGTGATCGGTGCGAAGTCGCGCAGTGGATCGAACGCGAGCCTGGCCTGCAGGCCCGGGTTGATGGTGATCGACGAAGACACCACCAGCAGCGTGTAGCCATCCGGATTGGCGCGCGCCGCGAGTTCGGTGCCGATCATGCTGCCCGCGCCCGGGCGGTTGTCGATCACCACGGTCTGACCCAGCGCATCGGTGAGCCGCGCGGCGAGCAGTCGGGCGGTCATGTCGGTGGATCCGCCTGGCGACTGCGGCACGATGATGCGCACGGTCTTCAGTGGCCAGGATTGGGCCTGGAGCGGTGTGACGATGATCGTGCACACTGCAGCCGTGAAGGCACAAGCTGCACCCTTGCCAGATCGAGCCATTGTTCACCTCCGGGTTCTGCCAGCGCCCGCCTGAGGCGGCTGCTGCGCGGCCGGTCGTTGCCGCGGTCGTTGTCGTTGTTCTGGGCCTTGCTTTTCGTTGTTCACAAAGGATAACCCGATGCGTTTCTTCAATCCACCGACTGAACTGGTGGCCGAGGTCTTCGCCACCATTCCGGCTGCGTTGTCCAGAAGCGGCCAACCCTCGACCTGGATCGAAGCCAATCATCCCGGATCGAAGCTGGGTTGTTTTCTCGAAGGCCCGGCGTTCGACCGCGAAGGCAACCTGTATGTCGTCGACATTCCATTCGGGCGCATCTTTCGCATCACCCCGGGTGCCCAGGTCAGTGTCGCCGCCGAGTACGACGGCTGGCCCAATGGTCTGGCCATCCATCGTGACGGTCGCCTGTTCATCACCGACTACCGGCTAGGCGTGATGGTGTGCGACCCGGCGACCGGTCGGGTCGAGCCGTGGATCACCCATGCCCGCTCGGAAGGCTTCAAGGGGGTGAACGATCTGGTGTTTGCCGCCAACGGCGATCTGTACTTCACCGATCAGGGACAAACCGGTGTGCACGATCCGTCGGGGCGCGTGTGGCGCGCACGGCCCGATCGCAGCCTCGATTGCCTGATCACCAACGGACCCAGCCCCAACGGTATCGCGCTGACGCCGGACGATTCAGCCGTGTATGTGGCGATGACGCGCACCAACTGCATGTGGCACCTGCCGCTGCGCGATGGCGTGCCCAGCAAGTGCGGCGTGTTCGCCTATCTGCCGGGCATGCATGGGCCGGACGGACTGGCGGTCGATGAAGCCGGCAATCTCGCGGTGGGTCATGCGCGGGTGGGCATTGTCTGGATCATCAGTCCAGCCGGCGAGATGCTGTATGCCCTACGGGCGCCCGATGGCGGCGGCCGCCTGACCAACATTGCGTATGGTGGGCCGCAGCGGCGGCATCTGTACATCACCGATTCGTATCGCGGCACCATACTGCGTTGCGAGCTGCCGGTGCCGGGGCTGATGCTGTACTCCCACCGCTGAGATGCTAAGTTAGCTGCTAAGTTAGCTGCTCAATGCGTTGCTCACTGAGCTGCGCACCTGGCCGCTCACTGCGCTGCTCACTGCGCCGCACACTGAGCGGATCAACCAGCGCGCCAAAGAGCGCGTCGACGGAGGAAGCAATGATGGCTGTACTGGTGTATTCGAAGCCTGCTCGACTGCGGGCAGCAGTGCGCGCACTGGCTGCATTGCCCGCGTCTGCAACATGGTCGGCCACCTTGTGCGCAGGCATGCTGGCGGCTGCTGCCACTGCGGCGCTCGCGCAGCAGCCCACCCCCTGGCCGGCGAAGCCGGTGCGTATCGTGGTGCCGACCTCACCTGGCGGGGGCACCGACATCGTCACCCGCGTGCTCAGCCAGAAGCTCACCGAGGCCTTCGGTCATGCGGTGACGGTCGACAATCGCCCGGGTGCCGGACAGATACTCGGCACCGAACTGGTGGCGCGCGCGCCGGCGGACGGCTACACGCTGCTGATGGCCGCCAGTGCCATCGTGCTGAACCAGGTGCTGGCGAAGAAGCCGCCCTACGACACGCTGCGTGACTTTGCGCCGGTGACGCTGGCCGCCTCGCTGCCCAATGTGCTGACCGTGCATCCGAGCCTGCCGGTGAAAACGGTGAAGGAGCTGATCGCCCTGGCACGCGCCAGACCCGGGGCACTGAACTACAGCTCGGCCGGTGCCGGTACCTCGCCGCACATGTCGATGGAACTGTTCCTGGCGATGGCGAAAATCGATATCGCCCATATCGCCTACAAGGGCACTGGTCCCGCGACCACCGATCTGATCGCCGGCCATGTGCAGCTGTCGATGCCCAACACATTGACCGCGGCGCCGTTTCTGCGTGCCGGGAAACTGCGCGCACTCGGTGTTACGAGCTCCAGACGCGCGAAGGCGCTGCCCGATGTGCCGGCCATTGCCGAGGCCGGGCTGCCCGGCTACGAGGCGATCCAGTGGTATGGCCTGTTCGCGCCGGCCGGAACAGCGCGCGACATCGTCAATCGGGTGCAGACCGAAGTGGCCCGGGCGCTGGCCTTGCCAGAGGTGGGCGACCGGCTGGCAGCCGACGGCGCTGAAGCAGTCGGCAACCGGCCGGAGGCGTTTGTCGCCTACATTCGTGCCGAGATCGACAAGTGGACACGCGTGGTGCGCGAGGCGAAACTCTCGCTCGAGTAGGGTTGGCCGCAATCACGAGGACTGCATGCGCAACATCGACACCCACGCCCACTACTTTCCCGAACGCTTCATCGAGCTGGTCGCGCGGCACGGCGCACGCTGCGGTGCCACGGTGACCACTGACGCCAGCGGCGCGCACTTCATCCAGGTCGGGCTATCGCTTCGTACCGGGCCGATCACCTCGGGCTTTATCGATCTCGATGAACGCCTGGTCTATATGGACCAGATGGGGATCGACATGCACGCACTGTCGATGACCCAGCCGATGGTGTACTGGGCCGATGACGACCTGGGCATGCAGTTGAGCATGGCGGTCAACGACGCGGTGAGTGCCGCGCATGTGAAGCATCCGGACCGTTTCATCGGCTTTGCCCATCTGCCTTTCCAGAATGCCCGGCTGGCGCTGGAAGAGCTCGAGCGCGCGGCCAGGCTGCCCGGCATCCGCGGCATCTACATGGCCACTGCGGTGCGCGACCGGGAACTCTCGGATCGCAGTTTCTTTCCGGTGTATGAACGCATGGCGGAGCTGAGCCTGCCGCTGTTCCTGCACCCGATGATGATCAACAACGAGCGGCTGAAGCAGTGGTACCTGATCAACACGTTGGGTAATCCGTTCGAAGTGGCGATTGCCGCGTCGCACCTGATCTTCGGCGGGGTGATGGATGCATTCCCCACGCTCGAAGTATCGCTGCCGCATGCGGGCGGGGCATTGCCGATCCTGCGCGGGCGCCTCGACCAGGGCTTCAACATCCGCGCCGAGTGCAAACACCTGCCGCGGCCGCCGAGCGAGTATCTGAAGCGCTTCACCTATGACACGATCAGCTACTGCCCGGAGGTGATGGACTACCTGGTGGGGCTGGTCGGCGTCGAGCGCATCCTGATGGGTAGCGACTACTGCTTCGACATCGCCCACAACGACCCGGTGGGCGTGGTGCACGAGATCAGCTCGCTCGATGCAGCGGGCAAGGAGGCAGTGCTTTGGAGCAATGCCGCCAGGCTGCTGCGGTTGTGAACCGGCGGTTTCTCGGAGACAGACCCTGAGGGTCTGTCTCCTGAGGTTCAGGTTCCGTCCCCAGGGATTCAACCGACATCTAGTCGATCGTGATCTTCGCCTGCTGGATCACCTTGGTCCAGCGGGCGATCTCGGCCCGATTGTGGGCAGCGAGTTTCTCCGGTCCGGCACCGATCATCTCGATGCCCTGGCTGCCGGCTTTCTCGCGCACATCCGGCAGATTCGCAATGCGCATCGCCTCGGTGGCGAGGCGGGCGACGATGTCCTTAGGTGTGCCGGCCGGCGCGTAGAGCGCGTACCAGGTGTCGATGTCGATCGGAAAGCCCAGCTCGGTCATCGTCGGTACGTCCGGCGCGAGGCTTGCGCGGCGCGAACTCGCGGTGGCAAGCGCGCGCAGCCGTCCAGTCTTCACATACGGCAGGGGCGACAGAATCACGTTGAATGCGACTGCGACCTCGCCCGACAGAATGGCAACGAGCGCCGGGGCCGCGCCCTTGAACGGCACATGCACGATGTCGATGCCGGTCATCAGTTTCAGCTGCTCGGCCGCGATATGCTGCCCGCTGCCGCTGCCGTTGGACGCGTACGAAATCTGGCCCGGTCGTGCCTTGGCGAAGGCGATGAATTCCTTCAGCGACTTCACCGGCATCGACGGATGCACGACCAGCAGGTTCGGCTGCGCGGCGACCAGCGAGATCGGCTCGAACGCCTTGAGCGGATCGTAGGGCAGCTGTGGATACAGACCGACCGACAGCGCCTGCGGGCCGATGCCACCCATCAACAGCGTGTAGCCATCGGGCGCCGCCTTGGCAGCCACCTCCGAGCCGATGTTGCCGTTGGCGCCAGCGCGGTTCTCGACCAGCACCGGCTGACCCCAGGTCTCGGTCATGCGCGCGGCAAGAACGCGCCCGAGGAAGTCGTAACCACCGCCGGCGGGGAACGGCACGATCATCCTGATCGGCTTTGCCGGGAAGGCGGTCTGCGCGGCTGCCGTCGAACCCTGTGCTGCCAGCGTCACCAGCACCGCGCATGCCGCCCACGCGAGGGCCGGCCTGCGCGGCTGCCAGCCCGTGCAGCGCGTGCGGCGCGCTGGCACCTGCAGCGTCTTAACCTTCGGGTCCTGCTCCAGCTTCATTGGTTGCTCCTTGAGTGATGGATCGGCACGCCGTGTTGCTGCATTCATTTGCTGCATTCAGTCGCCCTTCAGGCCGGAGGCTTCGATGACCTTGCGCCACTTGTCACGCTCCTCGCGCAGGAACGACGCGAAGGCCTCCGGCGACGAACCGGCGCCCTCGATACCCTGTGCCGCGAAACGTTCGCGAACCTCCGGATGCGCCAGCGTCTTCACCAGCGCCTCGTGCAGGCGGGTGACAATCGCCCGTGGCAGCCCGGACGGGCCGACATAGCCGTACCAGCCGCTGGTGTCGTACATGAATCCAGCCTGCTGGAGGGTCGGCAGATCGGGCAGCAGTGGCGATCGCTTCTGGCCCGCCACTGCCAGCGCGCGCAGCTTGCCGGCGCGCACCTGGGGCAGCGCAGACGAGATGCCGTTGAACATCATCTCGACCTCGCCGCCGAGCAGCGCTGCCATGCCGGGCCCGGCACCCTTGTACGGCACATGGCCGATCTTCACACCGGCGACCAGGTTGAACAGTTCGGCCGCCATGTGAATACCGGTGCCCGGGCCGCCCGAGGCGAAGTTCAGTTTGTCGGGCCGGGCGCGTGCGAGCGTCACCAGTTCGGCGACGTTCCTTGCCGGCAACGACGGATTCACCAGCAGCACATAGGGTTGCTCGGCCACCAGCGAGAGGGCGGTGAAGTCACGCAGCGGATCGTACGCGGGCTTCGACTGGCGCAGCGGTTCGATCGCGAGCGGACCCGAGTGACTGATCATCACGGTATAGCCATCGGGCAGGCTGCGGGCGACGATCTCTGCGCCAATGCCGCCGCCGGCCCCCGAACGGTTGTCGGCAATCAGCGGCTGGCCGATCGCCTCGGCATAGGTCTGGGCGACGATGCGCGCGACGATGTCGGCGGGCCCGCCGGGCGAGGCGGGAATCACCAGGCGGATCGGGCGGCTGGGGAACGTCTGCGCTGTCGCGGCACCGATGCCGGACAAGACGAGCGCAGCAGCGCACACGATGAGCGGCAATCCACCGCGCATCGCCGCAATCGTGGCGGACGCTGTCTTGTTGATCACCATTGTTGTTTTCCTCCTCCGCGCCCGGATGGTGACGCGCGCCGGGTGGTTGGTCAACGGTGCAGGGAGAAGGCCCTTTTCCCCTATCATCGCCCGTCCGGTGACTGGATGAACGACAAGCGGGAGAAGATCGTGAGCAGCAGCAAACCCCTGGGCGTCGCCGTGGTCGGCGCGGGCCGTATCGGCACCTTGCGTGCACGCCTGGCGGCGAAACATCCCTGCGTCGGTTTTCTCGCGATCTCTGACCTGGATCCGACCCGCGCGCAGGCGCTGGCCAAAGTCACTGGTGCCGATCTGGCAAGTGGCAACAATATGGAAGTGATCGAGCGCCCGGAAGTCAACGCGGTGTTCGTCTCCACGCCCGAGGGCGAGCATGTGGCGCCGATCCTGCGCGCACTCGAACTGGGCAAGCCGGTGCTGGTCGAAAAGCCGATCGCGCTCGAGCTCGCCGATGCGCAGCGCATCGTCGATGCGTGGCGCATGAATGGCGGTGACCTGCGCATCGGTTACAGCCGCCGGTTCAAGGAATGCTTCCTGCGCGCGAAAGAGCAGATGAACCACGGCCGTCTGGGCACTGTGGTCGGTGGTCTCGCGCGGGTCTACAACTCGCGTGCGCAGGCGTTCTCGATCCTGAAGCGCGATCCGCATGCCACGCCGGTGCTCGACGTGCTCACCTACTATGTCGATCTGATGTGCTGGTTCCTCGAGGGCAACCGTCCAGTCGAGGTGGTCGCGCGCGGCCAGCATGGCATCTTCAAGGCGGCTGGCTACAGTGCGCATGACGTCACCTGGGCGATCGTCACCTTCGCCGATGGCGCGGTGATCAACTTCGGGGTGAGCTATGCGCTGCCGGCGCAGTATCCGACGCTT
>Ga0105046_10018928_pt1 | contig 10464 bp, 7 predicted proteins | sample MAT03_FD_78385 | JGI IMG/M metagenome (GOLD analysis project Ga0105046, IMG submission 78385) | Freshwater microbial communities from Lake Fryxell liftoff mats and glacier meltwater in Antarctica - MAT-03 (megahit assembly) | ecosystem: Environmental > Aquatic > Freshwater > Ice > Liftoff... | reverse complement strand
GCAGGCGTCGAGCAGCTCGAGCTGAGCTGCCGGGCTCTTGAGGGCGTGTGAATCCCCCTGGTCGCTGAATTCGAGCAGCAGTGAGCCGATCTCGGCGAGCGTGCGCAACGGCACCAACGTGCCCTGAACGAAGCAACGCGAGCGACCGTTCGCGTCGAGCCGTCGACACAGGATCAACTCGTCGTCGGCTTCGAGATCGAGCGAGCCGAACAGCGGCGAAAGCAGTCGGCGCTCGTCGAGTCCCAGCGAGAACTGCGCCTCGACGTGGCCGCTCTTTTGGCCTGCACGCAGCTGGCAACGGGGGCGCTGGGCGCCGGCCACGAAGGCCAGGGCATCCAGTACGACGGATTTGCCCGCGCCGCTCTCGCCGCTCAAGACGTTGAGTCCAGCCGAAAAGTCGAGCCGCGCGCTTTCGACGAGTGAAATCTGGTGGATGCCGAGGTACGTGAGCATGTATCCAGCATGAGCGCGGGCCCGGCGTTTGGAACTGTCTAGAAATGTCCTAGGACAAACAAAGACAGTGCAGCCTGGGCAGGCTCGTTCGGACCTCACGCGTTCGGTAGGGCCGGGGCCCACGTTCAACAGTGCGAATTTCCGACCATTGTTCCGCTGTCACTGGCATTGCCTCTGGCCAGAACCTGCGGTCCTGCTAGTTTGCGCGACCCCCGCTCCCCGCCTCGGCGCGACTCGACCCCAGAGCGGGTGCGGATTGACCGGTTTGGCACTTTTTCGGAAGAAACTCCCATGATCAACGTCAACGACGTTTCGATGAACTTCGGCTCGCAGGTGCTCTTCCAAGAGGTGAACGTCACCTTCAACAAGGGCGAGCGCTACGGTCTGACGGGCCCCAACGGAGCCGGCAAGACCACGTTCATGAAGATCGTTTCCGGCGAGCTCGAGCCGATGAGCGGCTACGTGCAGCGCCCCAAGAAGACCGGCATCCTGCGCCAGGACCACTATCAGTTCGAGTCCACGCGCATCATCGACGTGGTGCTCATGGGCAACGGCCCACTGTGGAAGGCCATGAGCGAAAAGGAAGTGCTCCTGTCCAAAGGCGATCTGTTGACCGACGACGACGGCATGCGCCTGGCCGAGCTCGAAATGGTCATCGCCGAAGAGGACGGCTACACCGCCGAAGGCGAAGCCACGAGTTTGCTGGAGGGCCTGGGCATCGATGCGAGCCTGCACGCCGAGACCGTGAGTTCGCTCACCGGTGGTGACAAAGTTCGCGTTTTGCTGGCCCAAGCGCTGTTCGGCAAGCCCGAAGCGCTGCTGCTGGACGAACCGACCAATGCCCTGGACATCGGCAGCATCCGTTGGCTCGAAGAGTTCTTGATGGGCTACGACGGCACGCTCGTGGTCATCAGCCATGATCGCCATTTCTTGAACTCGGTCACGACCAAAATCGCCGATATCGACTACGAGACGATCATCGTCTACCCGGGCAACTACGACGACATGGTCGAGGCCAAGGCCGAGGCCCGCGGCACGATGGAACTCGGCAACGCCGCGCGCCAGAAGCGCATCGAGAACCTGCAGGAGTTCGTGCAGCGCTTTCGCGCCGGTTCGCGCGCCAGCCAAGTGAAGAGCCGCGAAAAGCAGCTCGATCGCGAGAAGCGCGAGCTGGGCAATTTGAAGCGCTCCAACATCGCGCGGCCGTTCATCCGCTTCGAGCAAAAGCGTCCGGCCGGCAAGCAGGTGTTGTCTGTCGAGCAGGTCAGCAAGGCCTTTGACGACACGATCATCACCAATCGCTTCAACCTGAGCGTGATGCGCGGCGACAGGGTGGCCATCGTCGGCCCCAACGGCGTCGGCAAGACGACCTTGATCAAGATGTTGAAGGGCGACGTGAAGCCGGACTCGGGCAAGATCGAGTGGGGCTACGAGACGCACATCGGCCACATGCCGCAAGATCACCACGAGGCGATCGAGAAGAGCGACATGAGCGCCCACAAGTGGCTGTGGCAGTGGAACACCCACGCCGACGAGGAGAACCTGCGCGCGCTGTTCGGCCGCTTGCTCTTCACCAAGGACGAGCCGCTCAAACCCACCAAGGTTCTGTCCGGTGGTGAGACCGTGCGCCTGCTCCTGGCCAAACTCATGATCACGCAGAGCAACGTGCTGTTGCTGGACGAGCCCACCAACCATCTGGATCTCGAGGCCATTCGCTCGTTGACCCACGGCCTGGCTTCGTTCGAAGGTACGGCCATCTTCGTCACGCACGATCGCGAGATGGTGAGCCGCGTGGCCACACGGGTGATCGAGATGAGCCATGAGGGCGTGCGCGAGCTATCGACCGCCCAGTTCGACGACGGCGAGTTCCTACAGGGCGGAAAAACCGCCGCCTGACACGCTGCTGTCCTCCGAAGGCGGAACGCTCGCAGGGGCCTCCGCCATCGGGGTCGAGGCGTCGTGAATCAAGCTGCGCGGTTGGAGCGTCTGAGGTGCAACTAGAAGCGGTACAGTCCAACGTGGGCGGTGATTCGGCCGACGACCGCAACGGGAACGGAGTGCCAGGTCATGTTGCGCTGACGCGGGGCAGGCCGTGCGCAAGCTCGCCGAAACCCCAGAAGTGCGGCTCCGGAAACAAGCTGACGGCGAAGAGTCGCTGCACCTCGGCTTGGACGTGGCGGGCAAACTCGACCACGTCCGAGGCGCGCGCTCCCTCGTGCGCCACGATCGACAAGGTATGCTTGGAGGACAGACCGACGGCGCCGCGGCGCAGACCCTTTTCGAGCCCGGCGCGCTCGATCAGCCAGGCGGACGGCACCTTGAACATGCCGTTCGGCTGCTCGAAAGCGGGAGGCGCCGTGCCGCTCCGGGCGGCGACGAACGCGAGTTCGATCGCGCTCAGCTCGGCATTGACGAAGAACGAGCCGCAGCTGCGCCCGTTTTCGTCGGTCGCATCGAGCACCATCGATTTCTGGCGTCGGAGTTCGATCACCGCGGCGCGGATGGTCGACGAATCGGGGGCGGCTCCGCGAATCTCGAGTGCGCGCGCGAGCTCGGGGTAGAACGGCCGTCGCTCGCGGCGCTTCCGCAGGTGGTAGGTGACGCCAAGCACGACGAAACGCCCGCGACCTTCGCGCTTGAAGTAGCTGTCGCGGTATCCAAAGGCGCATGCCTGCGCGTCCAGCTCACGGACTGCGTGCGTTTCGAGATCGACGACGCGCACACGCTCTATCGTCTCGGCGACCTCTTGTCCGTAGGCGCCGACGTTCTGAATCGGCGTTGCGCCGACCGACCCAGGAATGCCGCCCAGACACTCGACCCCTGCGACCTCTTTTTCGCAGCAGACGCGAGTGAACTCGTCCCAGTTCTCGCCGGCCTCGGCAGTGATGCGCAGACCGTCGTCATCGCGCTCGAGCGCGAGCCCGCGCGTGGCGAGGCGCAGCACCAGACCGGGAACGCCACAATCGGCGACGACCAGATTGCTGCCACCGCCGAGCGGATGCACGACGAGCTTGCGATCGCGGGCGAAGGCGAGCGCGTCGAGCACTTCCGCCTGGCTGGTCGCCTCGACGAAGTGCTGGGCTGGACCTCCCACCCCCAGGGTGGTGAGCGTGCCGAGGAGAGGCGAAGGCCGAGAAGGAACCTGCACGGCTGGTACGCTACCGACATCACTCGTCGTCGTCACTGGCACGTGCCACCGACGGAGCTTGGCTTCGATGCGGCCAGGGCATGCGGCCGCGGCGATTGAGTCGCCGCAGGAGTTCGGGGCTCAGCTTCTTGCCCGTGAGGCCCAACTCGTTCAGCCCGATGGCCTCGACGGCCTCGATCAGCGCGCGCGCTTGTTCAGGCCGACTAGCGCCCGCGTGCAACAGGACGAGCCGGGTGCCGTGGACGACGCAAAGACCACCGGCGCTGTCGGGTGGAGCCTCGAAGGCTTCCACGCGGATTTCGACGCCAGCTTGCCGGAGGTGAGCGACTAGCTCGTCGAAGACCGGATCGTCGCCCATCTGCCCTTCGAGCGTGCCATTGGTCCAGCGCGCTGTCTTGTGTTACGACCGCGCCGTATCCCAGGACTGCCGGTGGAGGAAGCATGTGGCTTCCCAGGAGTTTGGGAAGGAACCGCGAGGGCGCGACGCCAGCAGGAGCCGAAAGGCTGCTCGGCAACGCCCCTCCCCCTAGCGAGAGAAAAATCGAAGATGACTTTCACCGAAGCGGCCGCGCTCGTCCTGCGCCTCGTGGGCAAGCCCCTGCATTACAAAGAGATCACCGACGTCGCCATCGAACGCAACCTGCTGAGCCACGTGGGCAAGAGCCCCGAAGTGACCATGGGCGCCCGACTCAACGCGTTGATCAAGAAGACCGACAAAGACAACCCACTCGTGCGCGTCAAACCGGGCGTGTTCGCCCTGCGTGACTGGGACGAAAAGACGATTGAAGATGGACTCAACGACCGCACGCCCGCTCTCGACCGTGTGAGCGAAGAAGCGCTTTTGCGCGTCGAAATCCGAGCCGTCGACAGCCGCGAGATCGGCAGCGAGGACGCCGACGCCGTCGCTCGACCGTTCGACGAAGTCACGTCGCCGCCCGACGAAGAAGAGAAGCACCGCGCCGAACTCTCGCACGGCGCGACCGAGCTGTTCGCTTCCGAAGAAGACGACGACAAGCCGATCTTCGGAGCAGAAGAGGAGCCGACACCGGCCCTGGCCAGCGACGAAGAAGGCGAAGGGCAGGGCAAGCGCCGTCGCCGTCGTCGGCGCGGCCGTGGCCGCCCCCAGGACGAGGCCAGCGAGGAAATCGACGACGATTTGCCGACGTACACGGTTTCTGACGCGGGTCCCGACGCCGCCGTGGTGCCGGTGGTGGCCCGCGAGCGTGGACCGGAGCGCGAGCGGCGCCCCGAGCGTGACCGCAGTTCCGACCGTGACCGCAGCGCTGACCGTGACCGCAGCGCTGACCGCACCGTCGATGGTGACCGCACCGCTGGTCGCGACCGCACCGTCGATGGTGACCGCGGTGCTGATCGTGACCGCGGCGCTGATCGCGACCGCGGCGCTGATCGTGACCGCGGCGCTGATCGCGACCGCGGTGGCCGTGGCGGCGAGCGTGGCGAAGGTCGCAGCGAGCGTCAGCCGGCCGAAGCCGCCGAGCGTGACCTCGGTTCCAATCTGGAGATTGTCGCGGTGGACGCGGGGGCAGAACTGGCCGAAGCGCTCGATCGGGCCCTGTCGAGCTACGACCGCAGCCGAGGACCGGTGGCAGCGCAGAACATCGCCGACGGCTTGCGCCGCAAGTGGCAGGGCGACGGTTCCTTGAACGCGGCCGCGCTCTTGGCCGTGGCTCAAGCCGACAATCTGCGCGCCGAACGCCAGGGTAAATTGCCGCGCTTCCGCGTGATCGGGAACAAGCTGGCCCCCACGCACTGGAGCTTCGACAAGCGCAGCGACGAAAAGCAGAAGGCCTTCTTGCGCGCAGCCGAGCAACTCCGCGAGTCGACTCGCACCAGCCTCGCCGAGCAGCTGGCGCAGCTTCCCCATCGCTCGGCGGGCGAGCTGATTTTGGTGCTCCTTGATCGCATGGGCATGATTCGCCCCGAGTTCATCAAGCGTCCGGGCGCGCACGGCTCGGAAATCCACGTTGCGGCCTGCTTGCAGCTCGGCGGGGTCGATTCGTTCGCCGGGGGCACCTCGCTGCTCAAGACGGCCATCGTCATCCGGCGCGACGGGCGAGACGTGGGCCGCGAGCGCGTGACCGAACTGCGCGGCGCGCTGCATCACTACGGTCCCGCCGCCCACGGCTGGCTCATCACCACGGGTCAGGTCTTGAGTGGCGCCCGCGAAGAAGCGGCATCGAGCGGCGCCAGCCCCGTCTCGCTGACCGGCAGGAACGAGCTGGCCGAGCTTTGCTTGATGCATGGCGTCGGAGTGCGCGCCCTCAGTGTCGAGGTGCCAACCGTCGATTTGGAACTTTTCGAAGGCTTGTCGGGCCGTTGAGATGAAGCGACGGCAGCTCGGTTTGCTCGCCTTTTTCGCGGCCAGCATCGGCTGCCAAGCTCGGCCTCGGGTGCTCTTCCCGACGGCCGAGAGCGCTCTGTCGCGCTTGCGCGAAAATGGTGCCTGCAGCAAGGCGGTCCAAGGTGAGGCGGCGCTGTCCTTTTCGGGCGACGGCCGCCGGCTCAACGGGCGCGTATTGTTCTTGGCGGCGCGCCCCGACAAGCTGCGGCTCGACGCGTTCAGCTCGTTTGGCGTGACGCTGTCCACCCTGACGTCGGATGGCCAGAATTTCGGGCTCTACAGCCTGGAAGACAAGACGTTCTTCTACGGGCCAGCGCGCACCTGCAATGTGCGTCGCTTCACGCGCGTGCCGGCGCCGCCCTTCGCCTTGGTCGAGCTGTTTCGCGGCCAGCCGCCGGTGCTCCAGCACCAACCGGGCCAGGCGAGCATCGGCTACCAGTCGCCGCTGCTCGGCTCGGGCTACTACCAAATTCTGGTGACTGGCGCGCATCAGGCTGCAGAAGAGCTGCGTCTCGGCGTGCACCCGGACGACTTGGAGCGACCGCTCGCCGAACAACGGCTCCGCTTGTTGCGCGTCGAGGTCATGCAGGCCAGGCGCACGCTCTACAAGGTCGATCTTTCCGGCCATGCCACGGCCAAGAACGCGCCGATCACGCTGAGCGCCGAAGAGCGGGCACTGGGCGCGTTGCCTCCGCCGGCGAGCGGACCGGCATGCGAGGCCGAATTGCCGCGCGCCATCCAATTTTTCGTGCCCGAAAGCGGCTACGAGCTCGGTTTTCGCAGCGAAGAAATTTGGCACAACCCACCGCTGGGCCCCGACGTTTTCAGCCAGGAAATTCCAGGCGGCGTGCGTCCCGAACAGTCCGTTTGCACGGACTGACAGCACCGTTACGCACGCGTCACAGAGCTGCCGTTCAGGGGAGCCATCGTCTCGACGGTCGCCCCGCTGAGGTCGACCGAGGAACTCGTGGCTGAAAACGTTCTCAATCAGTATCGCGTCATTGCCAAACTCGGGCGCGGCGGCATGGCCGACGTCTTTCTCGCAGCGGCCCAAGGGCCGGGCGGCTTCTCCAAGTTGCTCGTGCTCAAGGTGTTGCAAGACAGCCTGAGCCAATCGCCCGATTTCGTCGCCATGTTCCGCGACGAGGCGCGGCTGGCTGCGCGCCTCAATCACCCCAACGTCGTGCAGACCTACGAAGTGGGCGAGTCCGACGGGCGCCATTTCATGGCCATGGAGTACCTGGAGGGCCAGAGCCTCAGCCGCATCATGGAAGTGCTCGGTCGCCAGGGCGGTCTCACTCCGGCGCTCGGTCTGCGCGTAGTCATCGATGCCCTCGCCGGGCTCCAGTATGCGCACGAGCTGCCCGATTTCAGGGGCGCCCCGCTCGGCATCGTCCATCGTGACATCACGCCGCAAAACGTCTTCGTCACCTACGAAGGCCAGGTCAAGGTCGTCGACTTCGGCATCGCCAAGGCCAACGATTCGACGACCGAGACCATCGTCGGCACCGTCAAGGGCAAGGTCGCTTACATGGCTCCCGAGCAGGCGCGCGGCGAAGCCGTCGATCGTCGCGCCGACGTGTTCGGCGCCGCCGTCGTCCTCTGGGAGTTGCTCGCCGGGCGCCGCCTCTGGGACGGCCTGACCGACATCGCCGTCATCGGCAGGCTGGTCCAAGGCGACGTGCCCGATCTGGGCGCGCTTCGTCCCGAGCTGCCGCCCGGTCTCACTGGTGCCTGCATGCGGGCACTCTCACCCAAGCCCGAGGATCGCCCACAGAGCGCCGCCGAGTTCCAGCGCGATCTGGAAGCCCAATACGAGAACCTCGAGACCCGCCTCTCGCAGCGGCGCATAGGCGAACTCGTCCGTGAATCCTTCACCAACGAGCGCGCCCAAGTACACGCGGTCGTGCAGAAGCAGCTGGAGCGTCTAGCCCGCACGACGCCAACGGGCGAAACGCCACCGCAAGGCTTTCGCTTGGCTCAGGCAGGCGTAGGCGACATGCCGATTTTGGGTGAAGGCAGCGCCGTCCACGAGGCCGTCACCGCCTTGCACACGGGGCTCACGGGTCCTCGTTCGTCGGCGCCGGCTCGCACGTTTGCCGGCACTTCCGAGCCCGTGCCCGTGTCGCGGCCCCCGGGGGCCAAACGTGGCTGGCTCCTCGGCCTGGCCGCCGTCGCGTTGGTCGGTCTGGGTGTGGCCGTTGGCCCACTGCGGGCTTGGCTCGCGCCCCCTGCTCCTCCCGAACGCGCGCAAAGCTCGTTCCCCGAGCTCCCGGCCGCTCGTCATGCGGCGACCGCAACCGCGGCACAGCTTCGCCCCGAGCGCTGCAACGCCAAGAACAAGCCGCTGGTCGAGCTCACCGGCGAGATCGGTGAAGACGCGACGCTGGACTGTACGCGCGACTACCTGATCCGCTTCACGGCTAGCGTCGCTCCCGGTGTGACCTTGACCATCGAACCGGGCACGACCTTGCACGGCGACGCCGAGACGCGGGGTGTACTCTTGGTGCAACCCGGCGCGCGCTTGATGGCCGAGGGCACGCGAGACGCGCCCATCGTCTTCACCAGCGATCGTCCGGAGGGGCAACGAAAAGCCGGCGATTGGGGCGGGCTGATCGTGCTCGGTCTCGCGCCCATCAACTTGCGCGACGCCGCGGGTAAACCGACGACCGGTCGCGTCGAAGGTCTGAATAACGGCGGTGAATACGGCGGGAGCAACCCGCAGGATTCGAGCGGCGTCATCAGCTTCGTGCGCATCGAGTACAGCGGGACCGAGATTGCGCCGAACAACGAAGTGAACGGACTCACCTTGGCCGGCGTCGGACGCGGCACCCGCATCCACCACGTTCAGGTGCGCCACACGGCCGACGACTGCTTCGAGTTTTTCGGCGGCACCGTCGACGCTCGGCATTTGATTTGCCAACACCCCGACGATGACGCCTTCGATTGGGACTACGGCTACACGGGTCGGCTGCAGTTCTTGGTCGCCCAATCTTCTCCCGAACCCAAAGAAGGCTCACACGGCTTCGAAGGCGACAATGATCCGCGGAGTAGTCAGAACGAGCCGATCAGCGCCCCGACGATCTACAACGTCACCTTGTGCGGCAAAAATCGTACGATGGAAGCCAAAGAGCACTACGGGGCTCTGCTTCGCCGCGGCACCCGCGGTCGCATCCGCAACGCCATCTTCACCGGCTTTGGCGCGGGGCTCGACGTCCAGGACGCGGTCACCAAGCCCAACATCGCCGCCAGCATCTTCTTTGGCAACCTGGTCTACAACCTGGGCTATCCGGAGAGCGCCGAGTACAAGCGAACGGAAAGACTGCTTTACGACGACGATCAGGGTTTCGACGAGGTGCTCTATCTGACCAATCCGGGATTGCGCATCAGCGAAAGGGACCCGGGGCTCGGTGGGTGCTTCGAGGGCGAACGTCCCAACTTCAAGCCGCGTGCTGCGCTGATCGAGAATGCAGCCGAACCCGACGCAGACGGATTTTTCGACACGCGCGCCGTGTTCGTCGGTGCCTTTCGGGACCAGTCGGACGACTGGGATCAGGGCGATTGGGTGTCGTGGGCGGCGCCCTGACCTCGGCGCCGCGGTCCCAACACGCCTAGGAGCGTACGCGGTGAGTCCGTGATCAGGCAGTCGACGCCCCACTGGGACAGGCGTACCGCGTCGTCGGGCGAGTTGACCGTCCAGACGTTGACCAAGGCGTCTTGCGCCTTGAAATGGGCCACGCGCGCTTCGTCGAGCAGGCTGAGCTGGGGATGGACGGCGACGGCGCCGAGCAGGCGGTAGGGCACCAGACGTTTGATAATCGTCTGACCTTCGTGGAACAGCAGACCGACTGGAACGTCCGGCAAAGCTCGGGCGACCCAGCGCACTTGGCGAAGGTCGAAGCTCGAGACCAGTAGACCTCGGCCGCCGTGCCGCGCCATGAGTTCGGCGGCGCGACGCGAAAGCCAGGACGGCGCAGGAACGTCGCCCTTGAGCTCGACGTTCACCAACGCGCCGGTCCTCTCTTGCCAGCCGAGCACTTGATCGAGGAAAGGCACGGCCTGGCCGCTCAGGAGTTGCAGCTGCTCGATTTGCGGTCGACTGAGCTCCGAGAGCCGAACGCGGGTGCGGGGGCCGCGCACCAGGACTTCGTCATCGTGCGCGATGACCAACTCCGCGTCGGCGGTCATGCGGACGTCGAGTTCGACTCCTTCGGCGCCTTGCGCGAGGGCTTCGTCGAAAGCGCGAAACGTGTTTTCTGGCGCGTGAGCACGAGCCCCGCGGTGACCGAGGACGATGGGCCTCTGGCCCAGCTCTCGCCTGAATAGTTCGAGATTTTCGAGTCGACTCAAGCGAGCTCCTCCGCGATCGTACGCGCGATACTGCGTGCTTTTTCGACTTGGTCACGGGGCAGCGCGATGCCTCCCACCACCGGGTGACCGCCGCCGCCGTAGCGCCTACAGATTTCGCTGATGTCGTGCTCGCGCACGCGGCCCGACCACG
>Ga0105046_10018922_pt1 | contig 10466 bp, 10 predicted proteins | sample MAT03_FD_78385 | JGI IMG/M metagenome (GOLD analysis project Ga0105046, IMG submission 78385) | Freshwater microbial communities from Lake Fryxell liftoff mats and glacier meltwater in Antarctica - MAT-03 (megahit assembly) | ecosystem: Environmental > Aquatic > Freshwater > Ice > Liftoff... | reverse complement strand
TGGGCTGAAGTCAGCCTTGAAATATGGGTCAGAGTAGGTTCCATCTTCTTCAATTTTGTCTTCGTCGGAATAAATGAGGTCGTAGCGCTTTTCTTGGAGGTTTTTTACTACTTGGTACAGCGCGTCATGAGTGAGTTCGTCGTCGTGGTCCAGGAGGACGATGTAGCTTCCTTTTGCCAGCTTTAAAGCGCTGTTTGAGGCTTTTACGATTCCACCGTTTTGTTGGCGGTAAATAATTTTTAGGCGTGAATCAGCTTTGGCGAATTTTTCTAATAAGGTGCGAATTGCCGGGTTTGGTGAAGCGTCATCCGCGATGCAGAGTTCCCATTTTTGGTAAAGTTGTTTTTGGACGCTTTCAATGGCTTTGGTGAGCCAAATTATTTCCGGATTATACACCGGCATGACAATGCTCATGAGCGGCTGAAACGCGAATTGGGCGATTTTTTGTTTGAAAGGTTTTTCCTCTTTCAGCAGCACGGACTGGTTCAAAACGTGAATATTGTACAAATTTGCTTCTTGCGAAAGATCTTTTTTGGAGAAGAAGCGGATGGTTTTATTCATGAAGGCTTTTGGTCCGAGGTGAGCCAAAGTTTGCCATGCTTTTTTGAGAAGTTTTTTAGGATTCGTGTGAAAATTTCCTTTGAATTTCGTATAAATTTTTACTAGTTTCCAAGAACGTGAATTCATGATTTCGTCGAGGCTTTGTTTGTAAGAAATTAAACTATTTTCCAGTTCTTGGGTGCGTAGATTTTTCAGATTTACTTCGCTGCGTAATTCTTTCATATTATGCTCTTTTTGCACGATAATTTTGGTAAAGCGGTCGAGTTCTTTGCCCTTTAACTCCAGCTCTGCGTTAATTTTGGCAAGTAAATTATCTTGCGCACAAACTTGCTTGGTCAAAAGGTCATTGCTTTGATGGATTCGTCCTAGTTCTTCATGAACATTCGTGAGTTCCGCGGTTTGCTCAATAATTTGAGCTGTTTGCATGGTGAGCAAATTTTTCATTTCATTAAGTATGGCCTGGATTTTGACAATTTCGTCATTTTTTTTGCTGATTTCTTGTTGGTTTTCGCTTTGTAGTTTTTGTAATTCTTGTTGATATTTTGATGCAGAGCCTTGAAGTTCTTCAACTATGACGCTTTTTTGTTCAGTACTTAGGGAAATTTCTTCAAAAGCACGGCGCATCAGCTCCAAGTATGTTCCGGTATGAAAATTGTTGTGATCCTCAATTAAATTAGTAAATTCTGCTTTAACGAGAGTATTTTGTTTATCTACGCAGAAAACTGTGCGATAGGTTGGATAGCGGAAATTCCCGAGATCAAAAAGGTGTTCGTTGAAGTATTGATTGAAAGATGATGCTTCTCCTGATTTGCTAAAGCAAGCGGTGAGGAGCTGCATGTACCAATTGTAAATATTGCCTTCGCCAAACTTCGTGAAAGAAAAGCTGTGGGATTGGAAATAATTTTCTATTTCTTCTAGGTCGGGGAGGCCGTGTTCCAAATGTTCAATCAGGAATGGGTGGTCGTAGCCGGTGTTTTTTTTGAATTGTTGGTTGATGAAACTTTCAGCGCGTTCGTTGACGACACTTTGGAAAGGCGCGCCGAGGATAAGATGGCGCTTGGAAACCCTGGACATTTCGCTGAGGAATTTATGGCGATCAGCGGAAGGAACATGTTCGAGCGTGTCAGAACTGAGGACTATGTCAAAACTTCCGTCTTCAAATGGCAATGCTAAAGCGTTCCCTTGGATGTATGAAGTTGAATTTTCGGTTTGGGCGATTTTACCGTCTAAAACTGTGACTCGCACATTTTGGGGCATGAACCAAGCTAATTTTGATCCGAACCCGCCCACGTCTAAAAGTTTCACAGGTTTTTCTCCTACTATTTTTTTTACCAACAGACTGTAAAGTGTGTTGCGAGAGTAGAGATCGGCTGGTAATTTGAGGATTTTTGAGGGTTTGATCATAGTTGTGCTGGAGTCATTACTACTTATCATGCTTTTGGCAAATGGTAAAGCTAAAAGGGCTTGTCAGGGTGAGGTTCTGCGTAGTCAGGTGAGTAATCAAAGGGTGGAATTTGTTTATGTGCTCTGGTCGGTTTGACTATACAGCTTGGTAATCAAACTTGGCGCCCCAATTGATTTGACTTTTCCGTCAGCCAAAATTAGAGCGCGGTCACAAAAGTCTTCAATCAGCGACGGATTGTGGCTGACGAAGATAATTGTTTTTTGGGCTTGTTTCCATTGCTGGAAGATTTTTAAACATTTTTGCTGGAAAGCCAAATCCCCTACCGCTAAAACTTCGTCGCAGAGGTAAATGTCGGCGTCGGCTTGGGTGGCGATGGCGAAGGCGAGGCGTGAACGCATGCCTGAAGAGAAGTTTTTAATTTTGAGATCAAGAAAAGGACGGATTTCTGCGAAGTCAATAATGTGGTCGAATTTGTTTTGAATCATTTTTGGCGTTAATCCCAAAAGTGCGCCGTTGATGAAAACATTTTCGCGGGCGGACAGCTCTGGTTGGAAACCGATGCCGAGTTCGAGAAAAGGTGCGACTTTGCCTTCAATTTTTATAGTGCCAGTTTCTGGAGTGTAAATGTTGCTGAGGAGGCGCAAAAGTGTGCTTTTCCCACTGCCGTTTTTCCCCATCACACCTAGAAATTCACCACGTGGAATGGTGAGGGAAATGTGGTCGAGAACTTTGAGATAATCTGGTTTGGTTTTACGCCAAAAGCTTAGGAAATGCTCTTTTAAAGTGGTGCGCTTTAAATGAGGCAGAATAAAGCTCTTGCTGACATTTTCTAAATGAATAATGTTATTTTTCATAATTTTTCAGCAATAAAGCGTTCTTGGCGTTGGAAAACAAAATATCCAATCGTAAAACTTGCGGTGGCAAAAAATAGAAGGAGAAGATTTCCCTGTAGTGAAGGTATTTGACGGCTCAAAAACAGCATTCGTACGGCGTTGATGAAATGCGCGAGTGGATTGAGTTGGAGAAATTTTTGAAGATTTTCTGGTACAATTGAAAGATCATAGACAATGGGAGTTAGCCAAAAAATCATTTGCAGTAGTACTTCCCAAATGTGTTTGAGGTCGAAAAATCGCAGATATAAGCGGGTGAGAAGGAAGATGATTCCGGTGATGAAAAAGTAGAGAAGTATGATTATCCAAAATAAATAGAGCGTTTCCAAGCCCAAGGAAATGTTACTGAGGATGAGGAAAATGAAAACTATGATCAGATTGAGGAGGAACGTCAGCGAACTTCCGAGGACGGAGGCGATAATGATAGTGGCTCGCGGGAAATCGATTTTGGTGATGAGGTCGCGTTTGCTGATGAGGCTATCTAAGCCGATGAGCGTCGCTTCTTGAAAATAATTCCAAATGATGACGCCAATGAGAAGGTAGAGCGGAAAATTTGGGATGGCGGATTTGAGGAAATTGGAAAAAACGAGGTAAATGACGCCGAAAAGCATGAGCGGTTTGAAAAGCGTCCAAAGGTAGCCAAGATAGGAATTTTGGTAACGCAATTTAAATTCGCTTTTGACGAGTTGGAGGATGATATTTCGACTGAATGAGCTGAGTAGTGAGTTTTTATTCATGGTGTTTTCCGGGCTTTGTACGGAGAAGTTTTTCGAGTAAAATTCCGCTGGCGAGTAGGTAGAGTATGCCACTTCCGAGCACAAGAAGGAACGGCAGATTTCGTTCGAGAGCGAGGCCGCGGAGGAAATCTGTGAAGGTTAGACTGGCTGTAAGCGTTACAATGCTGCGGTTATTTTGATTCAGCCAGATGGTTGGAGATTGGCTTGGATTTTTGTCGATGGTAGAAATCTTGAAACAAAACATTGAATCATACTTGGACTGAAGCGGGATAGTGAGCGGTTTATTGTCATTTATCAATTCAGAACTGAAACGGAATTGCTCCAATGGTTGATTTTCAGAAGGGTTGCCGTCGTAAAAATTGAAAATGAGGTAATTGGTGTTTTTGCGGGCGTAGGTGGCCATGAGAATCTGAAAATTGCTGAGGGCAATTTGGCGCGTTTTTGATGGCAAAGTAAGGCATTCCGTGAAAGGATGCGCGGCAGTGAGTGGGCCAAAAGGTTGTAATTCGCCGATGAAATTTTGGTGGTAAAGCGGAAGTTGGTAAGTTTGGAAATTTACAAGATAGACTGCCAAAAGTGCTATTCCGAGCCAAATCCCCAGTTTTTTTATGAGAAGCAGCATTTAAAAAACTTGAGGAAGTATGATGAAGAAGATGCTAAAAAAATCGTTGGCGACCAGGAGGATTATGAGGCTGGTAAAGATTTTTGTGTGCCAGTGTGGGGGAAAGATTTTGGCGAATCCTAGCAGTAAAAAATAGAAAACTGGAATGAGAAGGATGAACATGTAACGGCCTTGGGCTGCACCGAGGAAGCCGCGGCTGGCGGAGATTTGGTAGATTTTTATGGACATTGCGAAGAGGGTGACGAGAGACATGGTGATGAGCAGGATGTGAGATTTTTTGTTCAAATATGAGTGGTGTTGTGAGTTGTGGGCTTGAGTTACCGGAAGAGAAGAAATTTTGCGATTTTGAAGAGATTTCACATGACCTTTACTGGATTTAAGATGCTTAAAGAATGCCTTTATTAAGCCTAGCATGGCAATTGCCGTGAAAAGGAAAATCAAGAAATACTGTGCGGCAGAAAGTTGGGTGGAAAGTGTTCCGAAAACTCCCCAAAAATTTTTGTAAATTTCTAAGGGAAAACGGTCATTCCAGAGGAAATTGAAAAGATTGTAGGGGTGAGATTGATGAAGAATTTCGGGGAAATTGAGTGCAAGCTCGGGGGTTTGGCTGAGGAGGGTAAATGGCAAATCTTTGAGTTCCGGCTGTAAGCGACCATAGAGAGCGAAATTGCGAAAATACCATAATGAGGCTAAAAGGATGGGAGGGAGCCATCTTGCGGCATAACCTTTTAAATTTTTTGGCTTTTTTAAGAGTAAAATCATGACTAAACCAACGATGAGAGGGGCGGAAATAAATTTGGTGAGGAGGCATAAAGCGAACAGGATTCCGATGATGCTGATATTTTTTGGAGAGCTGTTTTGGAGCTCTTTGATGAGAAAATACGTGAGCCAAGTGGCAAGGGCGATGAGGAGATTATCATTATTCACCGTGGCGGTGAGGTAGGAAAACATTGGGAGGAAAGCGATAAAAGCGACGGAGGTTTCTGCGAAGAGTGGAGCTGGGTTAAGGAGGCGAATGGCTTTATAGGCTCCGTAGAGCGTTGTGAGCGCGAGGGCAGTGGAAATTATGCGTATCAAATAGATGGCCAAAAATGGATTTATGGCTGAACTGAGAGCGTAAAATGGAGTGAGGAAGAGATAGTAAAGCGGCGGATGTTGGGCGATCCAATTTACGGTGGGGAGTGGAATTATGGCTTGGAGATTACTAAAATCGTAGAGGGTTGCTTGGCCGAAAATTGGTAAAGTGTGATGCTCTAATAAAAATTGGAGGTAGCTGAGGTGGCCGAATTCGTCGGGGCCGGTGCCGAGTGGGAGGGTTAAAGACCAAAAAAATTGTTTCACGACGAAAACGGTGAGGATGAGGCAAAAAACTGAATATAGGCGTGATTTCATGATGTTTTGTTTTGGTGGAATGGACGACCACCGCTGGGGCGCGGCAAGCGGGAGCTCTTGCGTTCGCTCGAGTGGGGTTTCTATTTAAGCGTGGGTATTGTATCATCTGCTCATCGGAATGATAATTTGATTTTTGATGAGACTGCTGATTGCCCTTCCTGCCTATAATGAAGCCGCAAAGATCCGTGAGGTTTTGAAAAAAATCCCTGCGCATTTTTCAGGGATTTCGGAGATTTTGACCGTGGTGGTGAACGATGGATCAAGCGACGCTACTGCTGAAGAAGCGATTTTGGGGGGTGTGGGGGTCGTCTCCCAAATTCCCCAAAAAGGTTTGGCGGGAACTTATAATACTATTTTGCAAACGGCGCTGGCTGAGAAAGTGGATTTTTTGATTCATTTTGATGCGGATGGGCAGTATGATCCTGGCGAGATTTTGTTGATTCTTGAGCCATTATTACACAAGGAAGCGGACATGGTGATTGGTGACCGACAAGTGAAGAAGTTGCGTTTTATGGCTTCTTCTAAGCGTATTGGGAATTTGACCGGCAGTTTTTTGCTGAAAAATTTATTGCGTCTTGGGAAACGGGAGGCATTTGGGGGAGGTGACGGGTTTGATGCTTCTTCGGGGTTTCGGGGGTTAAATCGCGGTGCGGTTGAGACTTTGTTGGGCGCTGGTGGCATGCAATCCAAAACTACTTATACCCATGAAAGCCTGATTATTGCGGCTTTTAGCGGTTTAAAAATAAAATTTGTGCCTATTACTTTTTTAGCGCGTGCCGAAGGCGACTCTTCCCGGCTCATTAAAAGCGTCGCAGGGCACATTTTTAAGTGTTTTACGGCGATATTTGCAACTTGGTGGGGATTTATGTTGCGGAGGAGAAAAGTGCGTTTAAACCAAGATAATACTCATCACCATTCCTCATTTTAGGCATATTGCCAGAAATTTGCTTTATTTATAGCGAGCTCTGTTTCAATTTTGTCTTTATAAAGTCTTGAAAAAGCGATTGATGGTTTTTCTATTTTGCCATATTTTATTTCAATGGGGCTTAATTTCCCGGTTTCGTTGTTTACTAAAATGAGGTCAACTTCTGCCTGGTTCTTGGAACGCCAGAAGAAGAGGTTATATGGGTGGCCGAAATATTCCATATTCCAGGTAAACATGTTAACGACCAGGTTTTCGAACATGGCACCAAGGTCGGTTCGGTTTTCTGGTAAAATAAAATTGTCGATTAAGGCGTTTCTGATCCCCAGATCCGTGAAATAAACTTTAAAATTCCTGGTAATTTCTTTGCGTTCTTTGCCTGAGAAGGCTCTTAGAATGTGGATTATTTTGAATTTTTCACACAAGCCGAGATAATCAACGACAGTTTTGCGGTTCACTTCCAACTTTTGGGCAAGTTCATTTGGATTTACCTCTGCGCTGATTTGCAAAGCCAGTAAATGTAAAAGTCGCTTGAAAACTTCTGGCAAACGGATTCCTTCAAGCTCGAAAATATCTTTATACAGGAAACTAGCCACGTAGTTTTTGAGCAGCTCAATCTTTGCTTCTCTTGTTTCAGCCAAAAAAACTTGTGGCATGCTACCATAAATGAGAAAATCATTGATTTGTGCTTCAATTTTGGCTTTATTGAGGAGTTTATTGTAATTACCAAGACTAAAGCCGGATTCCATGTCTTGATTGATTTCCCGAAAAGTTAGAGGAAACATATCGAGCTGCTGATTTCTACCGTAGAGGCTGTCGCCGATATTTTTGAGCATCAGGAATGAAGCCGACCCCGTGGCGATGGCTTTGGTTTGTGGGAAATGATCGTGGATGAGCTTAAGAATGGAACCTGATTTATCCAAATGTTGAATTTCATCCAAAAGAAGAATCTTTGGGCTATCTTTAGAACCAATGATGTTTTCGAGCGTGGCTAGATCCGGCTTAAAAATATTTCTTGCTCCCAGCTCTTCAAAATCAAAATACATGGTGTTGGGGTGAGTTTTCTGCAATCTTCTGAGTTCAAAAGTTTTACCAACCTGCCTTTGCCCAATTACAAGGATGACTTTATTGCTTTTGGCAGCCATTAAACTCCTAATTCTTGCTGTGACATGTCTTTGCATATTTGCGATCATGATGTCAATAAAACCCCTGATAGTGACGTTATAGTATCACTATCAGGGGTTTTCCACAATAGGTTTTGACACTGCTAAAGTGTGGATACCTTGTCACTATCAATCTTGTGTTCTACTACAAATGTATAGCATATCCCAAAAGTGATATTTTTTTATTAAAATTGTTCATAATCTTTATTTTGAATATCAGCCAAAACATGATCAAGATTCATGTTGATCCGCTTTACTACCTGAGGTTTATTCATGGCCATGTTCATGCCGAAAATTTTATCCTTTTTAAGTCGAATCAAAATTGGCACAACCTTTTTGCTTTCAGTTACCATAAAAACAATCATTCTTCCCTTTGTTTTGCCTCCAATGCGAACTTTAAAAAATTTGTAACCGACCAATTTTTTGGGAGATTTGATCTCAACCGCTAAATTCTTCAGAACTTTATCTGCACCTTCTAAAATATCTTTCAAATCAAAATAACGACTTAAAGGCTTTAACTCATGTTTGGCAATGTATTTTGTTACAATGAGCATCAGCTAGTTTAAGAGTTTGGCTAATTTTTGCGCTTTTGTATTAATTTGAGTGTCTTCAAAAGTGATTTCCTCGACTTCTGGCTCTTCATTACTCATAATACCAAAGTGAATTTTCCCTTCAACATAGGCCTTCATTGAATAAACTAAAATAGTCTTTAGGCTAACCCCATCTATTTTCGCTTTCTGTAAAGCTTTTTTCTTCAATTCTGCATCACTTGTGAAAGAAACTTGAGTTGTCATATTATTTAATAAATAGTTTTTAACTACCTCGATAATATACTAAAAATAGTAATTTTACAATATTTGTTCAAAGTCTGACTATTTATTGAATTGATGGATATTGGGACGCATAATTAGGTTTACAAATAACTCAGGAAAATTGTTTATAACTCTCCTGAGTGCTTTTCTAGGGCTGCGTTCATTAAAGCAAAGTGAGATGAAATTATTGTAAAATGCAGCTGAAATTTTTGTGAAATGTTTTTTTTAGAAAGATTTTAGCTAGATTTTAGATTTTGTTCATGTGAGTTTGGCATAAATTATTTGGAACACATACAGCTTAAATGACTGGGACAATTCGCACTAACATCGTTAGTGCACTATACTGTGACTAAGAAAAATAACCAAGAATACCATGACTACATTAACTATTCGTATCGATCATGAGTTAAAAGGTAAAGCTTTTGAAAAAGCCCAGCAGCTGGGGGTTCCCCTGACACTTGTTGTAACCAATGCTTTGGAGAATTTTGTTAAAAACCCGCGCCTGACTATTGGTGAGCCTGAATTGATTGAAGTGACACCATTAATTCAGGGGAAGATGGGTGGGGTTGGGGATTTATTGTCTCAACGTAAGAAAAATTGAAGCTCATTTATTTGTGATGAAATTTGTGGGGCGGGGTTTCAGCCTCTTCAAAAAACTTTTTCTTTAGAAGTCATAAAAGCTGTTGCAAAGAAATCATTGCAAAGATTAGGCGATAACATTAAGGGTTCATTAAAAACCCCGGGTACTTCGCTGAAAAAGCTATATTTAACTAGCACCGGAGGAGCAGGCAGAGAGATTTTTTTGATTCAAGTGGATGAAGAAACCTCGGTCCTAGTTTTGCTTCGAAAAAAAAGTGATAAACAGATTGGAGTCAATATGACCATTCAAAATCCTAAATTTGCCAAAATTTTAGATAAGAATTTACATTTAATTCTTCGTGATTTGGAGATGGGAAATTTTTTGGAATATAGTATTTAACCTTGCGAATTCAGCAAAATTTTATTGGAAACGGGCGGCGGGAAATTTTTGCTTTGCAAAAATGGGGAAATGAAAAACCCCCGACTTTTTATGGTCGGGGGTTACGCATTTTTCTGCCATTTGGCGGATTTTGCGATCGCCTCGTTTGTCCTTTGTGCGATGCACTTGGGCGAGGTGACTTTCTTGGAATCCAGAAGCTTAGGGAGGAGCTTTGGGAGCTCAACTGGCCTTGGTTTTGGATATGCTAAGAAAGGTATAAGTTTTTTGTTCCAGAGTGAGAGTCTGCTTTTGGCTTTCTCGATCACTCTTTGGTGAAAGACTTATGGACTGCAATCAGTCCATGCGAGGATCGTATATGGGTCAGCAACCGTTGAGAAGGCACCGTTGTAGATCCCTTGATCTATAAAAGTCAAAGGGTTCGCAGGGCAATTTTCCGCTTGTATACCCTTCATGCAAAGAAAGGAAGATCCTACGAGTACTTGGTAGTTCTCTGAGTAGGATTCTGTAGAGTTTTGTTCCGCCACTTGAAAGACGCGAAACGCTGCAGGAGCTTGGAGTGCGTCCTTGCAGCTCACTGTCATGCCTGCTTTTGCAGACACTGAAAGTGCACCCCACAGCTTACTCGAACCATCTTGAGGGACGGACATCGACCAGGTTGGACCGGTTTTAGATTGTCCTTGACCGGTTCTGGTTACCAAGCGAGCTGCTCCTGCGCCTTGCATCACCAGTTGGCAACTCGAGAAAGTTGACCAAGTCCCTGGGATCAGGTTTGTAGGATCGCATGTTGCGGTGCAACCGTTATCGATACTACCGTTGCAGTCGTTATCAAGGTTATCACCACAGATTTCTTGGTCTGAGTAGCCTTGAAGAGTCAGGAGGTTCTTGTCGGGTTGACAGCTTACTGCTGAATCTTTGCAGACCCAGTGATACGCTGTTTGCGAACATACACCCACTCCTTGCTGACAAACCATTCCAACGTTGAT
>Ga0105046_10018921_pt1 | contig 10467 bp, 8 predicted proteins | sample MAT03_FD_78385 | JGI IMG/M metagenome (GOLD analysis project Ga0105046, IMG submission 78385) | Freshwater microbial communities from Lake Fryxell liftoff mats and glacier meltwater in Antarctica - MAT-03 (megahit assembly) | ecosystem: Environmental > Aquatic > Freshwater > Ice > Liftoff... | reverse complement strand
GCACGCTGGAACGGCTCGTCGCCGCCGCACGCGATCGTGGCGCGGCCGTGCGCGTCTTCACGACCACGGATCCGGCGCGGGAGCACGACGAAAGCGATGTGACACGATGGGACAGCGTGCCATTCTGGGCCTATCCACAGGTGCGCCTCGCGGCACCGCGCGTCACGGCTGCGCGCGATGCACTGCGGGCATGGAAGCCGTCACTCGTGCATGTCGCGACCGAGTTCGGGGTGGGGCTCGCCGGCCGGTCGGCCGCCCGGTCGCTCGGCGTGCCGCTCGTCACCAGCTACCACACCAGCTTCAGCGCATACGCCGAGTTTTACCGGCTCGGCGCGCTCGCGCCGTTGGGGTGGAAGTACTTCCGATGGTTTCACGCGGCTGCCGCTCGCACGTTCACGCCGACCCAAGCGATCCGCGCCGAGGTGCAGGCGCACGGATTCAGGCATGTCGGTGTCTGGGGACGCGGGGTGGATGGCGCGCGCTTCGATCCGTCGTTTCGCTCGGTGGACTGGCGCCGGTCCCGCGGCATTGCCGACGATGCGATGGTGGTGCTGTACGTCGGCCGTATCGCGCGCGAGAAGGGGCTGGAGCACGCGCTGCGTGCCATGATGCAGCTCGCGGACACGGCGCCTGCCATCCGGTTCGTCATGGTCGGTGATGGGCCATACGAGGCCGAGCTGCGCGCCGCGGCACCGCCGGGCGTGCTCTTCACCGGCAGACTCGAAGGCGCCGCGCTGAGCACGGCATATGCCTCCGCCGACGTGTTCCTCTTTCCGTCGGTGACGGACACATTCGGCAACGTGCTGCTGGAGGCGATGGCGTCCGGGCTCGTCGTGGTGTCAGCGGATGCCGGCAATACGCGCGAACTCGTGGGAGATGATCGCGGACTGATCGTGCCCGTGGAGGAACGGACTGCGATCGCTGATGTGCTGCGCACACTGGTTGCCGACCGCGCGCGTCACGCCGCCATTCGCGCGAGTGCCGTGGTCTGGGCGCGCGAGCGCACCTGGCTGCAGGTGTGGAACGGCCTCTTCGACGCGTACCTGCAGGTGATCAGCGAGCGAGCATCCAGTTCGTGAATGCATGTTCATCGGTGACGTCGCGCACGATGTACGGCGCGAGCCACGAGGGGATCACGACGGTCGTCTCCACGCTCGGCAGTTCCACCTCGGCGAGCACGAGGTCGCGATCGGTGAAGTCGTCGATCTCCCACGTCAGCGCACCGTCTGGCACTGCATAGCGGAGCTTGGTCACGCGCCTGCCGGGCGTCAGCGCAAAGAGCGCGGCCCCGAGCGCATCGGTGGCGTTTTCCTCGACTTCGATGCGCGCCATGCCGCGACCGAGCTTCACCGTGCGCACCCAGTGCGTACCGTCGCCACCGGTCGTGCGGCGAATGCGCTCGACGAGCGATTCACCCGGCAGGTAGCCCTGCTGGAGCGTCGCCGGTGTGATGTCGAGCACGCGCGGTGGTAACGATGACAACAGCCACTTGCGCTCGATTTCCAACGGCAGTGCCACGGACGGTGTGCGCCAGCGATCCGCGATTGCCTGCAGACTCGAAACTCGTTCGCGCAGCGGCTCGGGTTCGTACCACGCTGCCGCCGCAGCGAATGCAGTGGCGATCCGCGCGGTCAGATCATGTTCACTCGCGTCGAGCCCATTGCGTGTTGCTCGCGAGGTGACTGCGCCGTTCGTGCCCAGCGTCGTGACGAGGTTGCGGAGCTCGTCGCGCAGGGCATGCGCGTCGTTGATGTCGCCAAGGGCATCCTGTGCACGCCGCAGCGACTGCAGCAGCTGGCGCTCGTCATCGGCCTCTGACGCGAGTGGCTTGAGCAGGTAACGCGCGGTTTTGAGCGCGAGCCGCAGCGCATGCAGCGCCTCCCGGTCATCCGCTCCGCTGATCGCCGCGCCGCGCCGCGCGACGCGGTCGGCGGCACGGTCCAGCGCGTCGGCGGCCGAGGTCGCGAAGGGCTGGGTGCGAAGCGGACCGTCCAGCTGTCGGCGCTCGTACCATTCGTCCAGCGAGGCGAAGAGCGGCTTGCCGATGCGCTGCCAGCGCTGGCTGAGCGGTTCGGCGTCAGCTCGGTCACCCGTCGACGACGTGGCTGGCAGGGGCAGGCGACCCAATGCTGCGCGCTGAGCCGGTGTGCGCGCTTTCGTGACCGACGCCATGAGCGCCGCCTGCACATCACGGTCGCGCACTGCGCCGATGCGTTTCATGAGCTTCGGCACCCTGCGCGCCACCTTCCCGGGCACCGTGTCACCCAGTACCTGCTCGTATGCGTCGAGTGTCACGCGGAGCTGACGGAGTGCGACGCGGAGGTCGTGGCGCGCCGTCGTGGCATCGGCGTTCGGGGTGTCGAGCTGCCGGACGGCGTGATCGGCGGCGAGTGCGACGTGCCGGCAGAGCAGCCGCGCGCTCCGCTGTGCCGCATCGCCCAGGAGCTGGGCGGGCGCTGGCAGTGAAGGGCGGTCGATGGTGGGCGGCATCGAGCAAATATGGGCGTTTGCCGTGGCAAGGCGACGCGCGGCGCACAACCGGCTCTCTCCGATGCTCGGCAAACGGAGCTGCCAGGGTCCGTGGTACGGCTTGCGCGACACCAGCGTCAGGCATATGCTTTTACATCGAAACAATCGACATCAAAATAACGGACGTCGAAACAATGCCGACACACTACAACGGAACCGAGGGCGAGATGCGGGCGCTGGATGCCTACATCAAGCTGATGCGCTCGACGATCGCCGTGAATGCGCGCCTCATGCCGCCGCTGCAGGCCGAGTACGGCGTCACGCCGACGCAGCTCGGTGTGCTCGAGGCGCTGGCGTACCTGGGGCCGATGGCGCACTGCGCCCTGGCCAGCAAGTTGCTTGTCAGTGCCAGCAACCTGACGACGGTTCTCGACAACCTCGAGCGCGACGGCCTCGTCCGGCGTGATCGGGACCTGCGCGACCGGCGCGTCTCGATGACGTCGCTCACGCCAACCGGCGAGGCACGGCTCGCGTCCTTCTTCCCGCAGCATGTGCAGCGGCTGGTCGGCGCGATGTCGGGTCTCGATGCATCGGAGCAGCTCCAGCTCGCGAGGCTCTGCAGAAAACTCGGACGGACAGCCGCCGCGCTGGACACTGCGGACGCAGCGGTGGCGGAATCGACATGATCGGCACCGCGACACCTTTTCCCGACACGAGGCACCACCATGAGCATCGAAGCAGCGCCCGAGATTCTGACCGTCACGCAGGCCGCCGAGTCACGGCGCTCCATCCGGAAGTTCGAGCCGACGCCGATCCCGCGTGAGCACATGCAGGAAATCCTGCGCGTCACCGGCCTCGCGCCGTCGCCGTGGAACCTGCAGCCGTGGCGCTTCGTCGTGGTCGAGGATGCCGCGACAAAGGCCAGGGTACAGGAAGCGGCCTACGGGCAGGCGCAGATCGGCAACGCACCGACGGTGATCGTGCTGTACTCGGACATGAGCGACGCGATCGACACGGTGGAAGAGACGGTGCATCCCGGCATGAAGGGTCCGCAGGGCGACAAGGCGGCCGCTGACATCCGCTCCACGTTCGCCTCGTACAGTGATGCCGATCGCGCCGCATGGGGATTTGCCGAGAGCAACATCGCGCTTGGCTTCCTGCTGCTGACCGCACAGGCGTACGGCTACAGCACCAGCCCGATGCTCGGATTCCAGCCGGAGAAGGTCAAGGAAGTTCTGGGTCTGCCGGTCGACGCGCGCATTCCGGCGCTGATCGCCATCGGTGTGGGTGCAGAGGAAGGTTTCCCGCACCATCGTCACCCGCTGGAGCGCATCGCCCGATTCGTCTGATGGCGCTCGTCCGGGCCCGTCGGTCTGACGTGGCAGGACGCCACACTCGATGACACACCATCCCGGGCGCTGACAGGACCCTCACGCCCGGGCACGACCCATACCACGCCGCATTCGCATCGCAGGAGTTCGACATGTTTCGCACCAGTGGTCTGCATCACCTTACCGCGATTGCGAGCGATCCGCAGCGCAATGTGGATTTCTACGCTGGAACACTCGGCCTGCGCCTCGTGAAGCAGACGGTGAATTTCGACGACCCAGGCACGTATCACCTCTATTACGGCGATGCGACCGGTCGTCCGGGCAGCATCCTCACATTCTTCCCGTGGCCCAATGCAGGGCGCGGGCGCGTAGGCGCGGGTCAGGTTGCCGAGACGCAGCTCGCGATCCCGACGGATGCGCTGGCATTCTGGATCCAGCGCATCACGGAGCACCAGATCGCATGCAGCGGTCCGCAGCGTCGCTTCGGCGACGAGACGGTGCTGACGTTCACCGATCATGACGGCATGCCACTCGCGCTGGTCGCGACCGATGCGGCGAAGGCACTCCCGGGCTGGGCGGGCGATGGTGTGCCGGACGCGATGAGCATTCGCGGCTTGCACGCGATCACGTTGTGGGTGCATCGGCGCGCGGAGACGGCGCAGGTGCTGACCGGGACGCTCGGTTTCCGCGAGCTGGCGTCGCACGGCGACATCGTGCGCTATGCAGTTGCCGATGCCGCCCCCGGGACGTTGGTGGACGTCCGCGAGCTGCCGGCGGCACCCGGCGGCACCGGCGGCGCCGGCACGGTGCACCATGTCGCGTTCCGTGCGGCAGATGACGAGACGGAATTCGGCATCCGGGCGCAGGTGGTCGCAGCGGGCCTGCCGATCACGGAGCAGATCGATCGCACCTACTTCCGCTCGATGTACTTCCGCGAGCCGGGCCACGTGCTGTTCGAGCTCGCGACCGATGCACCGGGCTTCACGGTCGATGAAGATGACGCCGCACTCGGTAGCACGCTGCAGCTGCCGCCGCAGCATGAGCCGCTGCGTGCATCACTGCTGGAGCGCCTGATCCCGCTGCATCGTCCCGGCAGAGTGCCGGTGCCGAACAGGGTCGATTCGTGAGCAGGTCACCGGCGGCGCTGGCATTCGTGCACGCGCACGTTCCACCGATTGATGCTGACGACCCCCGTACGGTGCTGCTCCTGCACGGCACGGGCGGCAACGAGCGCGATCTGCTCGCGCTGGGTGCTGCCGTGGCGCCGGGAGCGCGACTGCTCGGCGTCCGAGGTCAGGTGATGGAACACGGCATGCCGCGCTTCTTCCACCGGCTGGCCGAGGGCGTCTTCGACGAAGCCGACGTCGTGCGACGCGCGGCGGATCTCGCGGCATTCGTTCCGGCCGCCGCGAGCAGCTTCCGTTTCGATCCGGCGCAGGTCGTGGCGCTGGGCTATTCCAATGGTGCCAACATCGCCGCGGCGATGCTGCTGCTGCATCCTGGGGTGCTGTCGGCCGCGGTGCTGTTCCGGAGCATGGTGCCGCTGGTGCCCATGCAGGTACCGGAATTCAGGGCCACGCCGGTGCTGATCGTCAACGGACAGGTCGATCCGATCATCCCGCGGGCGAACGCCGAACGCCTGGCGGCGCTGCTGCAGGAGGGTGGCGCCGACGTGACGCTGCACTGGGAGCCGGTCGGCCATGGGCTCACGCCTGACGACGTGGCGGTCGCCCGGGCCTGGATGGCGACGCAGCGGCGCGGCGCGGAGCGGCGTGCTGCGGGCGCCGTGTGACGGCAGAGGGCACCGGCGCGCGGAACGGAGGTATCTTGATGAGTGCATCCTTTGATACCGCTGATTCCGCTCGCACCGCTCGTCGCGGCACTCGCCTTCGTGGTGGGTACGTCACGCGTGGCGTCGTCGCCGCGAGCGCCCGATGCTGCGCGTGGCCTCGCGCTGCTCCAGCACTTCAACGACAGCCTGCCGCGCAATGGGGGCAACGCGCTGCGTTGCGCGAGCTGTCATCTGGATGACGGTCGCCGCGACTCGGCAATGCCGTGGATCGGCGTGACGACGCGCTACCCGAAGTACCGCGCCAGGAAGGGAGCGGTGGAGTCCATCGAGCAGCGCGTGAACGAATGCATCACCCGCAGCCTCGCGGGCCGCGCACTGGCCGAGGATGGGCGCGAGATGCAGGACATGGTCGCCTACATGCAGACGCTGCAGTCCACGCGCGCGATTGTGCGTCCCGACTCCGTGCGGCTTGATGGTGATCCGCAGCAAGGTGCCCGCGCCTACGCCGTCACGTGTGCGCGCTGTCACGGGCCGAAGGCGCTTGGTGCCCTCGCCCCCGCCGTCGTGGGGCCGCAGAGCTACTCCATCGGGGCCGGCATGGCGCGGCAGCGGGTGCTGGCGACGTTCCTGCGGTGGAACATGCCGCATGACATGCCGGGTACACTGGCAGTGCAGGACGCTGCGGACATCGCCGCATGGGTGCTGCGGCAACCGCGTCCCGATCATCCCGGCAAGGAGCGTGACTGGCCGAATGGGGATGCGCCAGTCGATGTCGCGTACGCGACTGACGCCGCTCGCGCCCGAGGTGTGCCGTTGCCGCCGCCACGTCCGCTGCTCCGGCGGCGCGTGGCGTCCACTCGGCCCGCGAGCCAATGAGCGCAGCAGCCGATGACGAGGTCACGCCGCCGGGCAAGGTCCGGCTCGACAAGTGGCTCTGGGCCGCGCGCTTCTTCAAGACCCGTGCACTGGCGGCGGAGGCGATCGATGGCGGCAAGGTGTCCGTGAACGACGATCGACCCAAGCGTGCGCGCCTCATTCAGGCCGGCGACCTGCTGGCCGTCCGCATCGGGCCGTACCAGTACATCGTCCATGTGCGTGACGTGAGCCAGCGACGAGGATCCGCTGCCATTGCGCAGCAGCTGTACGAGGAGACTCCAGCCAGCATCACCGCTCGCGCTGGCGTCTCGGAGCAGTACAAGAGTGCTGCGATGACCTTTGCATTTCAGGAAGGCAAGCCGAGCAAGAAGGAACGGCGCGCGATCGATCGTGTGCGCCATCGTTCGTGAATGACCGGGCTGGGTAACATCATGTTGGATTGTCGCGGCTCGCGTTGAACTCACAGGTCGTCGGAACGAAATTTCCGGTGATATACATCACCTCGCTTCAGCTCCCGATTCATCATCATGCCGTTTGTGCTCAGCCGGTCCGTCAACACGCTCGTCGCACGGACGCTGCAACTCGAAGTACAACCTGACCGCTGGGCTGCCGGTTTCGTGGGCGAGCCCGTGGCCGTCAGCGACGTCGCCGGGTTGGCGAACGCGATCGAGAGTACCGGCAAGCAGGGTGAGCTGAGCTATTTGCGGCGGACGCTCGGCCGCCCTGAGTTCGCGACGCTGCTGGGTGATGGTGCCGTGCCGATCGTGCTGATGTCGGACAAGATCTGCGAGCGCGAGTTGACGGCACTGGTCGTCACCCACTCGAAGCGCGGCAAGGAGCTGACGGTCGTTCCCGTCTCACCGCGCGGCGAGGACGAGGCGTGGGTGGTGTCGCAGGACGAGCTGTGGACGAGGCTGGGCGGGACGACTGTTTTTGCGCTGGTGCCGGTGCGCCTCACGCCGGTGCTCGGTGCCCGGACGGATGGACTCGCACACGGGACGAAGGAGCATCTGACGCCGTTCGACCGGCTGAAGCAGCTGCTGCATTCGGAGCGTAAGGACATTCAATTGATCTACCTGTACGCCGTGCTGGTGGGCCTGTTCAGTCTCACGGTGCCACTGGCGGTCCAGGGACTCACGCAGCTGGTGCAGGGTGGTCTGGTGCTGCAGCCCGTGGTGCTGCTGATCGTCTTCGCGATCATCGGGACGATCATCACTGGGGCGGTGGGCCTGCTGCAGGAGTCGGTGGTCGAGCGGATCCAGCAGCGCGTCTTCGCGCGGCTCGCGTTCGAGTTCGCGTACCTCGTGCCGAGCGTTCAGTTCGACGCGGCGATGGCCTCGAATCTCCCACTGCAGATGAACCGCTTCTTCGAGGCCGCGCTGATCCAGAAGGCGCTGTCGAAGCTGCTGCTCGACGTGCCCACGGCAAGTTTGCAGGTGCTCTTCGGGCTCGGGCTGCTGTCGTTCTACAACCCGACCTTCATCGGCTTCGCCTTCGTGCTGGTGCTCGGCGTGTACCTGATCTTCCGGCTCACGTTCGCGCGCGGCCTGCAGACGAGCATCATGGAATCGAAGTACAAGTACTACGCCCTCGAATGGCTGCAGGCGATGGCGCGCTCGATCGGTGCCTTCAAGTTCTCCACGCGCTCGACGCTGCCGATGGAGAACATGGACGCACATGTGGCCGGCTACCTCCGATACCGCAAGAAGCACTTCAATGTGCTTATTACGCAATTCCTGGCCATGATCGTCTTCAAGACGCTGCTCACTGGTGGCCTGCTCGTTCTTGGCACGACATTGGTGGTGAACCGGTCCCTTACCCTCGGCCAGTTCGTGGCGGCGGAACTCGTGATCGTGACGGTGCTGTTCGGGGTCGAGAAGCTGATCCGGTCACTGTCGACGATCTACGACGTGCTGACGTCGGTCGACAAGATCGGGCATGTGATGGACCTGCCGGTGGAGGAGATCCAGGGGATGCAGTTGGCGAATACGACGGTCGGCCTGGCGGTGCAGGCGCGTGGGCTGAGCTTTACCTACCCCGATCAGAAAGCGCCGACCCTCGATGGCATCGATCTCGACGTTCGCCCGGGCGAACGCATCGGGATCACCGGTGTGGACGGCAGCGGGCAGACCACGCTGCTGCGCCTCATCGGCGCACTGCACGACGCCTACGACGGTACGCTCACCTATGACGGCGTGACGTTGCGCACGATAAATCGCGCCGCACTGCGTGAACAGATGGGGCAGGTGCTCTCGACCGCCGATCTGTTCGACGGCACGATCGAGGAGAACATCACCGTGGGACGTCGCTTCATCGATTCCGCCGCCGTGATCAAGTCGCTCCGCGACGTGGACGTGGACATTGCCGTGCAGGCGCTGCCGAATGGCATCAAGACGAAGATCGTCAACGGCGGCTTCAATCTCGGTGCGGCGATGGCGAGCAAGCTGCTGCTGGCGCAAGGCATCGTGGGCGAACCACGGCTGCTGCTCCTCGACGACTTCTTCCAGAACCTCGACGATGATTACCGCACACGTCTCATTCGCCTCCTGGTGGACCGCGCCATGCCCTACACGGTGATCGCGGTGTCGCACGACCCTGAGTTCCTGTCGGCCTGCGACGTCGTCATCGTGATGGAGGCCGGACGCATCGTCGAGCAGGGCAGCTTTGCCACTGTGGCACCGCGACTGGCCCGACTGGCCCGTACTGGCGTGACCGATGCCACCCTCCCGGTGACCTGATCATGGCAACGCCTCCCGCATCCGCATCGAACCGCGACGCGCTCGCCGATCACGATCACCTGGAATCGGCGCGCCTCCTCGTCACGCCGGGTTCACATCGCACGTTTTTCTACATCGTGCTGGCGACGCTCATCGGCACCGTGCTGGCCATGTTTCTTCCCTGGCAGCAATTCGTGGAGGGGAAGGGCGAGGTGACGGCGTTCGCGCCACGCGATCGTCCCCAGCTGGTGCCGACCACCAACAGTGGCCGTATCTTGGAGTGGTACGTGCAGGAAGGCCAGGTGGTGAAGGCCGGCCAGCCGCTGATGCGCATCGGCGAGGTGAAGGACGACTACCTCGACCCACGCACCATCGACCGTTATGCCGAGCAGGTCACGGGCAAGGCGCAGGCGGTGGACTCCAAGCGGGAGAAGGTCCGCCAGCTGGGCGCACAGATCGGACTGCTGCAACAGAATCTCGAGCTCAGTGAGCAGAAGGCGCGCACCAAGGTGGCGCAGTACCAAGCTGAATTACGTGCCGCAATCGTCGACTCGTCCACCTTTCTCATTCAGCTCGAACGGCAGCAGGCGCTGCTGGACCAGGAGTTGACGCGCCTCACGGACCTCGAGAACGCGCGCGTCCGCTACCAGAACTCGATTGCCAAGGTGCAGGAAAAGCGGCAGATGCTGCAGGCGGCGCAGATCGAGCTGACGTCAGTGCCGGTGGAGTATGGTGAAAAAATTGCCAAGGCGCGCTCCGATCAGGCCGCAACGCAGGCCGAGGTTGGCGAGGGGATCGCCGATGTCGCGAAGCTCAAGCAGAATGTGCAGAATCTCGAGATTCGCAACAGCTTCTATGTGATCCGGGCGCCACAGGACGGCACCGTGGTGCGTGCCACCCGCGCCGGCATCGGCGAGCAGCTGAAGGAAGGCGAAACGGTGGTCACCATCATGCCGGCCGATGCGCAACAGGCCGTGGCCCTGCTGGTGAAGCCGATGGACATTCCGCTGTTGAGTGTCGGCCGTAAGGTGCGCCTGCAGTTCGACGGCTGGCCGGCACTGCAGTTTGCCGGATGGCCCAGCGTCAGCGTCGGTACCTTTGGCGGCACGGTGGCGGTGATCGATCGCGTCCCGGGCACGAGCGGTGATTTCCGCGTACTGGTGGTGCCGGACAGCACGGGCAAGGGTGATGGCCCATGGCCGCGGCAGCTGCGCCTGGGGTCGGGGGTCCTCGGCTGGGCGATGCTCGACGAGGTGCGCGTCGGCTTCGAGATCTGGCGTCG
>Ga0105046_10018920_pt1 | contig 10467 bp, 9 predicted proteins | sample MAT03_FD_78385 | JGI IMG/M metagenome (GOLD analysis project Ga0105046, IMG submission 78385) | Freshwater microbial communities from Lake Fryxell liftoff mats and glacier meltwater in Antarctica - MAT-03 (megahit assembly) | ecosystem: Environmental > Aquatic > Freshwater > Ice > Liftoff... | reverse complement strand
GATCCCGAGGCTTTGCCGATCGCCTGCGCTGTGCAGGGCCGACCCAAGCGTTTTTACGATGCCGAGCTGGCCTTGCGCGCCGAGTACGGCTATCCGCCGTCCAGCGGCCTGGTCCGCGTAATGTGGAGCAGCCCCGATGAGCCTTCGGTGCGTGCCGCCGCCGAGACCGACGGCCAGCGCATCATCGACGTGTCAGGACCGCTCGGCGCGGTGGTGCTTGGGCCCACCCCGGCTGCTCTTGCCTGGCTCAAGGGCCAACACCGTTGGCATCTGCTGATCAAGGCGCCCAGCCGCGGTGCCGCGCAACACCTGCTTGATCAGCTCGGGCCGCTCAAGCGTCACGGCGGAGTAGTCACCGCGATCGACGTCGATCCGGCAACAACGGGGTGAGGATGGTGGCGGTCAGCGCCGGTCAGGTGCAGGCCTTCAGGAGAGCTGGGTCGCTTCACGACCATGCTGGATGATCGGCAACGCGCGGTCCCTGCTGAACGCTGTGCGATGCTTGGCATCGTGGCAGCTGCGGCATTCGGTGACACCCAGAGTGCGAATCCGCCGCGGTTCCGCCGCATGGGCGTCGCCGCCACGATGGCAGGACTGGCACGGCACCGCCCGTGCGACAATCGCAGTCGCTATGGCGGTGGTATGGCCGTCCTGGACCTGGTCCAGCCCGTCCGTTTGGAGTTAGCGTGCGGCGCAGCTGATTCCGTCGGCAGCGGTGCGCCACGCTGCTGTGCAATTCGCCAGCGCTGACGCTGGCGTCACGGTCTGGCATCCGGAAGGATGGGCGCATGGCCACCCCAGCCGAGCTGCTGCGCACATGGCTGGGCCAACAGCTCTGGCTCGACATTCAGCTGGCGCGTATCGCGCAGGGTGACGAGCGGACGCTGTTCCTCGCCTTGGGCCAGGCCGCCCGACGGGTTGGCCGCGGGCCGCTGGCGGCGGATTGCGTGCAGGCCGAAACGGCGCGCACGCGCTGGAATCCGGCCGATTGGAGCTGCGACCAGGCAGCGCGGACCCTGCTGGTCCTGGCGCTGCCCTCGGCGGATCCGGTGCGCTGGCTGGCGACCCTCGACCGCTGCTTCCACGCTGCCACCGTCGAAGAGCTTGTCGCGCTTTACCAGGCGCTGCCGCTGCTGTCGCATGCGTCGCTGCTGACGGGACGGGCAGCCGAAGGCGTGCGCAGCAGCATGGCGCCGGTCTTCGCCGCAGTCGCTCTGGACAATCCCTTCCCGGCCGAGCAATTTGGCGACGACGCACTCAACCAGATGGCGCTGAAGTGCTTCTTCGTCGGGGCTGACAGCGCGCGCATCATCGGTCTGGACCGTCGCTGGAATCTCGACCTCGGGCGCATGCTGGCGCATTACGCCCGCGAACGACGCATCGCCAGCCGTCCACTCGACCCTGCCCTACCGCCCCTGGCCCGCGCTTGCGGTGCCGACTGCCCGGATTGACGCCATGCCAGACGACCTCCTCCTCATCGACCCTCACGTCCACATGTCCGCGCGTACCACCGACGACTACGAGGCGATGCGTGCCGCCGGGGTGCGTGCGGTGATCGAACCGGCCTTCTGGCTCGGCCAGCCGCGCACGCGGGTTGGCAGCTTCGAAGATTACTACGCCAGCCTAGTTGGCTGGGAACGATTCCGCGCCGGCCAGTTCGGCATGCGCCACTACTGCACCATCGGCCTTAATTCGAAAGAGGCGAATGACGAGCGTCTTGCTGCTGAAGTACTAGAGGTGCTGCCACTGTGGGTCGCCAAAGATGGCGTCGTCGCGGTCGGCGAGATTGGCTTCGATGATCAGACCCCGGCCGAGGAGAAGGCCTTCCGCGCTCAGCTTGAGCTGGCTAAAGAGGTCGACCTGCCGGTGATGATCCACACGCCACATCGCGACAAGGGTCGTGGCACCAGCCGGTCGATGGACATCTGCCTTGAACACGGCCTGCCGCCAGGACGGGTGATCGTCGACCACAATACCGAGGAGACGGTCGCAGAAACGCTGGAGCGGGGTTTTTGGGCCGCCTTCACGCTTTACCCGCGCACCAAGATGGGCTCGGAACGCATGGTCGAGGTGGTGCGTCGATTCGGCAGCGAGCGCATCATCGTTGACTCCAGCGCCGACTGGGGGGTGTCCGATCCACTGGCGGTGCCGAAGACCGCGCGCCTGATGCTGGAACGCGGCATTCCGCGCATCCAGGTCGAGGCGACCTGTTATCGCAATGCCATTGCCGCCTACCATTTGGAAGAACAGGACTGGCTGAATCCATCGGCGATCGACCAGCGCGTGCTGTTCAGCGGCAACAGTGTGCTGCGCGGGCAGGCGCCAGTAATCCCACAGTCGGCCCGGACCGTGGAATAGCCGGATCTAAGGATTAGGCTGAACGCATGGCCGCTCAGACGCCGCGTCGTTTTTATGTCATCACCAACCGCGGTGAACTGGGACCATTCGATCGCATCGAACTCAGTGAGGCGGTGCGCAATGGTGCGGCCCGATCCGATGAACGTGTCCGTAACGCTTTCGGTCGGCAGCTGGGAACAGTCGGCGATGTGCTGTCCGGTGCCGCTTCGGGACGGACCTCAGCCAGCGGCCTGAGTCCGGTGGCCGAGCCGGCTCCGCGCCGTTCGGCGGGCCGATCGCCGGTACCATGGCTGGTTGGTTCGGTCATCGCCGCCCTGGTGCTGTTGGCGGTATTCGTTGGCACGTCAACGGACGAGTCGGCGAGCCCGCCACGTCCGGTGCCACCTGCGCCACCGGTTGCTTCCAAGGACAGTCCCGGCGCAGTCCCGCCGCCGCCAGTCACGCCCAAGGCGGGTACCACGTTGCCCGAAGGATGGACGGTCATCGAGCTGGGAGACGCCCGACCGAAGGGCAAGGCCGAGCTCGTCGAGGGGGTTTGGCGCATCACCGGAGGCGGGAGTGATATCTGGGGCGGTCGGGACGAGTGCCACTGGGTCTACCGGAAGCCACCACCCGCATTCACCGCGACCGTTCGGGTGGTGTCTATGGAAGCAACCGACGAGTGGGACAGGGCCGGGATCATGCTGCGTGACGACGAGGATCCCGCAGCGGCGATGGCTGCCATTATTGTCACCCACGGCGGCAAAATACAGTTCATCTACCGTGAGCAGATCGCAAACGATAGCCTGAGCGTGGATGCACCGGCAACGAGCTTCCCCGTATGGCTGCGTCTCCAACGCCGCGGCACAATGATCTCGGCCTGGTGGAGTGGTGACGGTTCCGACTGGCACCAGCTTGGCGAGCATCTGCAGATCCCCAGCCTGGGGGATGCCACGCAAGTGGGCCTGGCGGTCTGTAGTCACAACCGCTCGATCGCCAACCAGGTGGTGTTCGACCGGCTGGACATCGCACCCCTGCCTTGACCTGGGGCGAAACGGCTCACTATCCCAAGGCTACGACAGTGGTGAACTCCGGGACATGAAGAAGCTGCATTGCCCGGGGTTCTGTTCGCGCACCCAAACACCGCGTACGTCTAGCCTCGCGCTGCTGTCATTTCGGGACGTCCGCATTCCGCCGCTGGTAGCGGCAATTTAATAGGAGGCCCCTGTGCCCACTGGAACCGTTGTCCGTTTCGATCGTCGCCGTGGTTACGGCTTCATTCAGCCCGATGACCAGGGCGAGGATGTCTTCGTCCACCAGAACAACATTCAGATGGAAGGCTTCCGCTTCCTCGACATCGGCGAACGCGTGCAGTTCGAGATGGAAGTTGGCGAGAAAGGCATGAAGGCTGTTTCCGTCACCCTGACCGAACCCCGTAAGCCTCGTCCAGAAGGCGACTTCGGCGGCGGCGGCGACAACAACTACGACCAGGGCGATCGCGGCGGCTATAACGACCGTGGCGGTGACCGCGGCAGTGACCGCGGCAGTGACCGCGGCGGTGACCGTGGCGGTGACCGCGGCAGTGACCGCGGCGGCTACAACGACCGTCCGGCCTACCGCGAGCGTCCGGCCTACCAGGAGCGCGCTGCTGCGCCGGCCCGCGACCCGGCTCCCGTAGCCCAGTCGGACGACCGCACCAAGCGCAAGTTCGAACGCCTAGTCTCGATTCTGGTCGAGAAGGGCATCATCAGCCCCGGTGAGATCGACGGCATCGACGCCGCCGTCGCTGCGGCCGAAGCCAAAGCCTGAGCAACCCAGGTTGACGCTCGACCAGCGACAACCCCCGGCCGCAAGCCGGGGGTTGTTTCGTGTCCATGTGCTGTAGGCGCAAATCGTTCGGCTCGTCTGATACAGTTCCTGTATACCCGATCGCGAATGCGTTCGACGAACAGATCCGTCGCCTCTATGGTGCTGCCCTAGCATGAGTGATTCCGCCGTCACCCGCCGTAGCGAACTGCCTTGGCTTGTGGGCGGCCTGGTCGTGCTGCTCGGTGGCTGGTGGGCTCTCAACCGGTTCGTGTTGCGCGTTTATCCGGCTGATGCCACCGCTGGCGGCACGGTCCAGGTTCTGGGCTGGGGCACCGACCCCAATCCGGCCCGAGTCGAGCAGTGCAACATCTTCAACCGCGCCAATCGTGACCAGGGCCTGATCGTCCAGGTGGTGCCAGGCGGTGGTGACGCCCAGGGCATCGTCACGCGCAGCGCGGCGGGAAATGCCCCCGACTGCATCGATGTCTATAACCCCGAGGATCTCGGGAAGTACATCGCCAAGGGCATCGCCAAACCGCTCAATCCGTATTTGAAGGAGGCGAAGCTGGATCTCGCGCACGAGACCTGGCCGGCCCTGCTCGACAACATCAGCCGGCCGAACCCAGCGTATCGCCCCGGGATCGACGATCCGATCGACGCACGCATCTGGTATGCAGTGCCGAACAACGTCGATTATCCGTTCATCTACTTCAACCGTACGCTCTATCAGCGGGTTGTCGCTGAGCGCACCGCAGCGGGCCAACCGATTCCGCCAGAACCCTGGCTGGGTTGGACGTGGTGGGACTATGCAGCGCTGGCCAAGAGCCTGAACCGTCGCGGAGCTGATGGCCGCTTCATCAGCTTCGGTGGCCCGCCGCCCGACCCGTGGTTGTTGGCGATGCAGATCGGGGCCGGCATGCGAGGTGAGGAGGCGTCGGGATTCGCCGCCTTGACCGCCGACGAGCGGACTGCTCGCGGAGTGTCGGGCCTATCGTGGGAGGATTGCATCGCGCCCTTCGCGCGGCAGCCGGACGGTACGCTGACACCGTGGCCCAACCGCCAAGCCTTGACCACCTCGCTGCAGTTCAGTTACGACATGCAGCACGCCTGGAAGGCGGTGCCGACCTCCTCGGACATGCAGCAGATGGCGACCGGCGGCGGTGGCTACGGCGGAACCGGAATCAACGGGCAGTTCCTCGCTGGAACTGCGGGTATGATGTCAATGGGTCGCTGGTACTTGATGCAGATCCGCGCCAATGTTTCGTTCGACTGGCGCATGGTGCGCACACCGCGTTGGGCACCCTACGACGAGTGGGCGCGTTGGCAGCGCGAGGGGAAGGGCCCCGGCCAGCGCGACGGCGCCTGGGGCGACCGCGAGCATCAGGATCGCGGCTATCTAACGGTGATGAACACCCGCTGCACCTTTCTGACCAGCAGCGCCAAGGATCCGGCCAAGGCGTTCCGTTTCCTTGAACTGCTGATCCGCAATCACGACTACCAGAAGGTCATCCTGTTGGAGGACGGTTCGAGCGCGAACATGGCCATGACGCTCGATTACGTCGGCAAGGCCGACCCGCTGATTCCCGACGAGGTAGTCAATCGCACGCCCGAGCACGAGCTTGGCGCCGTGCACGGCCAGGTCGGCCGCCCACGCTGGCCGTTCAGCAATTACGCCCGGCACGAGAACATTCGCTGGAGCAATCTGCCGGCCTGGATGAGTCCGCGCGATCCGCTTGATCAAGCGCTGGTCGCCGGTGTCGGTCTGCGCGAGGTGCCCGAATTGGCAGCCTTCGCGAAGGGCGAGCGGTTCACCAGCAGCGACGTGCTGGGTAAGGATTTGGCCGCCCGCACAGTTGCGGCGATGGACAGGGCAGGCAGCGAGGGCTTCGCCCTCGACCAGCCGCCTGGCAGACAAGGGCCGAGTTTGGCCACCATGGTCGTGTTCGGGGGTTTGGCCGGCGTGATTGGCCTGCTCGCCTTCGGAGTCTGGCGCACGCGGAAGGAACCGCCGCATGCCTGATATCGATCCGCAGATGTTGGCCTCGCACGCCGCCGGCCGGGCCGCCAAGGCGCGACGCGCGCTATGCGCCGGCCTGTCGTTCATCTCGCCGAATCTGTCGCTGTTCCTGGTCTTCACCCTCGGGCCGACCCTGTTCACCCTTGGGCTGGCATTTTTCCGCTGGGATCCGTTCACCACGCCGGTGTTCGTCGGCTTCGAGAACTTCAACCGCATGTTCGCCGACTCGCGGTTCTGGTACTACTTGTTCAACACCGTCGTGTTCATGCTTGGCCTGCCGCTGTCGATGGCCGGGGCGCTATTCCTGGCCGTTATCCTATCGCAGAAGCTGCGTGGGGTGATCACCTACCGCACCATCTTCTACTTGCCGACCCTGACCTCGGGCGTGGCGTTGTTCCTGCTTTGGAAAGTGATGTACAATAAAGAGGGCGGACTGATCAACACGCTGATTCTGCCGGTGCTGCATCTGTTCGGCGTCACGGGCAGCGGTGGCACACCGATTGGCATGAGCGAGATGCCAGACTGGCTCAACCAGAGCTGGACCATCCTCGGCATGGAATGCTATCTGGCCAAACCGGCGCTGATCTTCATGGGCGTGTGGGCCGGTATCGGCGGCGGCACCATGATCCTCTACCTCGCTGCTCTCGCTGGTGTGCCGCCAGAGCTGTACGAGGCGGCCGAGATCGACGGCGCTAGCCGTTGGCGGCGTTTCTGGGACATTACCTGGCCGATGATCGCACCGACCACCTTTTTTATATTCGTCATGGGCATGATTGGCGGCTTGCAGGGCGGCTTCGAGATGGCCTACCTGATGACCAATGGCGGCCCGGACGACAGCACGACGACGATCGGATATCTCATCTTCACCAAAGGTTTCGGCGAATTCGAGTTCGGCTACGCTGCGGCAGTCAGCTTCGTGCTGTTCGCCTTGGTGGCGACGATCACGGCGGTGAACTGGCGATTCGGCTCGAAGGCCGGGGATTACTAAGATGGCTGTTTGTTCAGGGGCTTCGCCCCTGCATCCCTGCGGTCCTACCCCCGGGCTTTGTCGAGTCTCGGTTTTGCCGGCGACGCCGGCTAAACCGTGGCGGCATCGGCTGTGCCGATTTTCTACCGTCACCACCCATCGGCGCCCGCCCCATCGCTGCGCGAAGGGGCCCCATGTCGCGTGAGAAGCCATCTTTGTGGGTGACGATCAGCAGTCACACGTTCCTGCTCGCGTTCGGCGCGACCATGCTGCTGCCATTCCTGTGGATGCTGGCCACCTCGTTTAAAGGCGAGGCCGAGGTGTTCGAACGCAATCCGATCCCGATGGCGACCAGCCTGGGGGATGAGGGCAATGCGCTGCGGACCCGCGACGGCCGTGCGCTCTATGCGGTGGTGCGCGGGGGCGATGGCGTGGTCACCCGAGGAGAGCCACTCAGCGTGCGTCTGGGCAATCCGGTGCAGGAGGGCGCCAAGGGCGATCGTGCCCGCACGCCGAGCGGTGAAAACCTGTCCGACGACATCGGCCAGCCGGTGCAGTTGGGCAATGTGTTGAATGACTCTCGGCGGTTGGGTGAATGGGGCGGGCTGGCCCGCTTCCGCGATCCACGCGTGTATGTAAAATATGCCGAGGCGGTGACGGTCGACGCCGACTTCGCCGCCCCCGGATTTGACACTGTCGCCAACGAGGCTGCGGCAAAGGCGTGGTTCTGTGAGCGCCCGGGGCGCTACGCCGGCGCTTGGGAGCGACTCAAGCAGACACGTTTTGCTGGACGCGTGCCGCTGATGGTCACGCCGGCGATGTCCGACGCCTGGGCTCCGCTGTCAGGCAAGGCCGAACCGGTGATGCTCGGTGGGGTGCGGGTGCCCAACCGCCACCCGCACCCGCTCACGGAATTCTACCAGTTCAAGAACATTACCTGGGGACAACCGGGCGAACCCGTGCGCGACCTCACTCTGCCGGCTGCGCTGTGTCAGGGCGACGGCATTGCCGTGCGCTACGAGGCCGCCTTCCCGGTCTTCCGCACTGCCGACGACCCACTGAAGGCGGATGAGCGCAGTGATCTCGCCGCCTTCGTCGGCGACGAGCCAGCGCCACGTGCGGTGCTTGGGTCAGAGATCGCCCTGACCCGCCAGATCCGGTTGATGTGGTCGAACTACGAAACCGTACTGACCGATCCCAACGTCAAGATGACCCTGTTCGCCTGGAACAGTTTGTTCATCGCCGTGTGTGTAGTGGCGCTACAGGTTCTGACCTGCTCGCTCGCCGCCTTCGCTTTCAGTCGCATCGAATGGCCGGGCCGCGACACCATATTCCTGCTCTATCTCGGCACCCTGATGGTGCCCGGCGCCGTGACGATGATCCCGAACTACCTTCTGCTGCAGCAGTTCGGCTGGCTGAACAGCTTCTTCGGCTTGATCATCCCAGCCGCCGCCAGCGCCTACGGGACCTTCATGCTGCGTCAGTACATGCTGACCCTGCCGAAGGGCCTTGAAGAGGCCGCGCGCATCGATGGTGCTGGTCTGCTGCGCGTCTGGTGGGACATCGTCCTGCCGTTGTGCAAGCCGGCGATCATCACCCTCGCGATTTTTACGTTCAGCAGCGCGTGGGGCGCCTTCACCTGGCCGCTGATCATCGCGCCGGATGAAAGCGTGCGCGTCCTGCCTGTCGCGCTGAAGAACTTCAGCGGCAGCCAGAGCACCGCCTACACCCTGCTGATGGCGGCCTCGTTGATCATGATGCTGCCGATGCTCATCCTGTTTATCTTCGGACAGAAATATTTCGTCAAAGGCATACAGCTCGGCGGAGTAAAGGGGTAACCATGGCTGACATCCGGATCTCGAAACTGGTCAAGCTTTACGATAACGGCTATACCGCCGTAAAAGGCATCGACCTGCACATCCGTGACCATGAGTTCATGGTCCTGGTCGGCCCCTCCGGCTGCGGCAAGACCACCACTCTGCGCATGATCGCCGGACTTGAAGACATCAGCGGCGGCGAGATCGCAATCGGCGATCGCGTGGTCAACTCGGTCGAACCGAAAGACCGCGACATCGCCATGGTGTTCCAGAACTACGCCCTCTACCCGCACATGACGGTGTACGAGAACATGGCCTACGGCCTCAAGCTGCGCAAGATGCCGAAGCCGGAGATTGATGCCAAGGTCGCCGAGGCGGCGCGCATGCTGTCGCTGGAGAGCCAACTAGCCAAGCTGCCCAAGGCCCTGTCCGGCGGTCAGCGCCAGCGCGTCGCCCTCGGCCGTGCCGTCGTGCGCCAGCCCAAGGCGTTCCTCTTCGACGAGCCGCTCTCGAACCTCGACGCCAAGCTGCGTGGCGAAATGCGTTTCGAATTGAAGACCCTGCAGAACCGTCTGAAGACCACCATGGTCTACGTCACCCACGACCAGATCGAGGCAATGACCCTCGGCGATCGCATCACCGTGATGAGCGTCGGTGAAATCCAACAGGTCGCTTCCCCGACCGTGGTTTACGATCACCCGTTCAATCGCTTCGTCGCCAGTTTCATTGGCACTCCGGTGATGAACTTCATCACCGGCGCCCTCTCGCGTGACGAAGACCTCTTCCGCTTCGCGATCGACGGCGGCGCCACCATCGGCCTGCACATGCACCACCGTCAGCGTCTGGCCGCCACGCTTGGCGAGGGCCGCGTGCTTGGCATCCGGCCGGAAAACCTGTCGCACGCCGGGCACGTTGCCACCGCCGCCAGTGCGACGCGCGTCGACGCCAAAGTCGAGGTGATCGAGAACATGGGCGACCACCAGTACGTCTACCTACGCATTGGCGGACACCCGGACCCGGTGGTGATGAAGTGCAGCAGCCACCACCGCTGTGAACCGGGCGAGACCATCCCGGTCAATCTCGATACCTCCTTTGCCCACGTCTTCGCTGACGGCGGCGAATATGCCCCGACCCTGACCCTGCCGGACGGATTCCAGCGGCAGCAGTAGGCGCCTTACAGCGCCGTGTCGACTACCCGGACCTTGGTCCACATCGGTGAACACAGGGCGATGAAGGCTTCGTGGATCGGATCCTTCTGGTAGGCATCGTGATCCTTGATGGTGCGGAAATGCAGCAGCAGGACGAGGTCCCAGTCGATCTCGCTGACCGCACGCTTCTCGGTCTTGGCCGGTCGAAGGTGGACACGCACGAGCTGGCGCGTCCACCGACCCCTGACGGACGATAGTGATCAACGAACCATCTGCGACAGCACGAAGCCGACCCGATTGGGCCGGCTTCTGTCGTCGTAGTGGTCTGCGATGCGCTTTGCGGTGGTCGATTCGTGCCGTTGCTCGACGTCG
>Ga0105046_10018918_pt1 | contig 10468 bp, 9 predicted proteins | sample MAT03_FD_78385 | JGI IMG/M metagenome (GOLD analysis project Ga0105046, IMG submission 78385) | Freshwater microbial communities from Lake Fryxell liftoff mats and glacier meltwater in Antarctica - MAT-03 (megahit assembly) | ecosystem: Environmental > Aquatic > Freshwater > Ice > Liftoff... | reverse complement strand
TAGGCGCGTTCGCAACATCGACCACAACCTGCGTAATTCCCCAACGATCCCGTATATCAATAAAAATAAGTCCGCCCTGATCGCGGCGGCGATTGACCCATCCGGCCAGTGTGACGGTGTGTCCAGTGTGTTCGGCGCGCAATTCGCCGCAGGTATGCGTCTTCAACATACGATTTTGGCCTTATTCAATTTCAGTTCATAAAACGCGCAAAGCATAGCACGAGTCCCGCCTTTCTCACCAGTTGGAAAGACACACGAGTTTTACATGGTGAACTCTAAATATCTTATATGAACTATTGTGACCCTTCAACTATATCATCAATTTGCTGTGTCAACACACAAAAAGAGGAAATTCCAAAACAGTCGTATAATACAGAGACAATGAGGAGGAGAAACGATGGATAAGCCGATCACAGTTACACTGGAACTTCCCGCTGAAATTATGAAGCGTTTTGAAGAACGGGCGCAGGAGGAGCGCCGTCCTCTGGTTGATCTTCTAAGAGAGCGTCTTGTCTCCACATTCGATGGGGATGATGAGATGGAAGACACACCTGATGAGGAGATTCTGGCAGATCTAAGGCAATCTCTTGAGGAATTTCGTACAGGTCAGACACGCCCGATAGAAGAACTCTTTGATGAAATTCGTGAGTCGCGTAAACATGACCGTTGAAGTCAGATCAGCGCGGCAGTTCGATAAACAATTCAAGCGCCTTGTGCGGAAATATCCTTTGCTATTTGAAGATGCCCTTGAGTTGACTGCACAAATCAAACAAGGCCAACTTCCAGGCGATCAGATCCCCAATCTTGCCTATGAGGTCTACAAAGTGCGTTTGCCCAATCGCAACGCCAAAAAGGGCAAAAGCGGCGGCTTTCGCGTGATCTACTATGTGAAGACACAGGATCTGATCGGGATGCTGTCGATTTATGTCAAAAGTGAGCAGACAGACATCCCTCTCACAGAAATCACGGCGCTGATTGCTGAATTTTTATCGGATCTGCCAGACGAAGAGTAACGCCTCGCTTCTCCTTCTCCGCCATCACCAGACGCGCACTCGCCAGCGCCAATGTCACCGTCAGCCAGAACCACGTAATCGACGCCTGAAAATCCAGACGGAAGAAGTATAAATCAGCCACAGCATTGACCAGCGCTGTAAGCAAGGCCGCGTGATACCCCAATAAAATCGCATCGAAATCAGGATCATGCTTGGCAATTTGCCATGCCTTATAGCCATAGACAAACACCCCGCCCATTGCCAGCAAGAACAGCGCCACCCCTGTCAGGCCGATCTGATTCGCCATGATGAGATACATATTTGCCACATCGGTATAAAGCGTATTGTTGGGCGTGCCTGTAAAGCCAATGCCGGTCAGCGGGTACTGGCTGATGAGTTCGAGGGCATCGGTCCATTCGCCCACGCGCATCTGGGTCGCCAGATCTTCGCCGCGAAACGCCTGAAAAATACGATCAATGTAGCGTTGGGCCGGCGGCAAAAGCGTCATCAACATGCCTGCCACAATGAGAGGCACAAGATAGCGTCGATAGCGGGCGAGAATAATGATAAACAGCCCCACCGCAAACGCTAACAAAGAGGCACGGGAAGACGTTAGAATCAAGGCCAGCACGGTTACGCCCATGACACCCCATGTGAGCCAGCGCGGACGCAAAACCGGACTTGACGCAAACAACTGTGGCGCAAGCATCGCCGCGCCAATCGCCAACAGGCCGCCCAGCGCATTGGGATCGACCCATGTGCCAATGGCGCGTTCTCCCAACTCAGGATTCGACTCGACATAGCGAATCGCGCTCGCTTCGGGATAGCCGAGACGCCCCAGGCGAATCAGAAGGCTGTCGGCGGTGGCATCGGGCATGGCCCATAACACAATCGCCAACATCGCCTGCGCCCCGATGAAGACCGTTACCACCCACACGATGCGCCGCAGCGTCCTTGCATCGCGCAGCAAGTCGCCCAGGATAAATGTGAGGCTGATGCTGACGAGCGCCATCCCAAAGCGGCGGCCAATGGTGGCATTCGGCATCCCAAATCGCCAACCGAGCACAAAGGCAAAGATCAGCCACATGACATACAGAGCGATCAGGCCGTGAACAGGCGTGATTTGAAAGCCGCGCCGCCGTCCCGTCATCCACAGGCAAATATAGACAAACAGAAAGGCATACAGGGTGAGATCGAGAAAGCTCGGTTTAAAGCCGATGCTAAAGGGCAGAGTCGCGAAGGGCAGCATGATCATAATGCCCAGGATGCTATAGAGGGCAATGCGCAAATCCGTCAGCACATACAGGCCGATGAATGCCCCGGCCAGCGCCGCCACCGCGATGATCGGCCCGCCCAGTGACACCAATAGCCCTACACCGCCGCCGATGATTCCGAGTGTAACCCCGAGCAGGATGGCATAAAGACGCTTATCGATGCGGCTCAACCAGATTTGCAGCGGATAGAGTTGAGTATTCATGTCAAACCCCTAATTGAACCACAAACGACACGAACGAAGTCACCGAAGGTAAGAAAGACGCATCAGCGATTCTTGTGTTCTTGGGTGAGTTTGATCGTGGTTTATCTTTTTCTGATAACTGTCAATACGCCCCATAACGCCAGGATGCCCCATGTCAAGGCGCTCATTACAAAACCGATTTTGTAGCTCGTGGGATCATACATGAGTCGGATCGTATGGTCACCCTCTGGAATTGCGAGAGCGATCAAGCTCCCATAAGAACGCAGCAGAGGGACAGGGGCATCATCCAGCGTGGCACGCCAGCCAGGATAAGAAATCTGGGCCAGTGAGAGAATGGCATTCTGATCCGTCTCCACGTTGATGGTCAAGGATTCGGGCTGATAGTCGATGATACTTTCTGTGCCCTGTCCCGGTTCATCAGGCAGAGAGAGGCCAGGATCACCCTGAACGATGACGCTGGTACGCGGATCGTAACGGGAATCATTCAGTAAAGCATTCGCGAAGGCATCACTGTCGACAATATCGGCTTTATACATCAGCAGTGCAAACGGGCGCGGATCACTCAGGCGATGAAGTTTGTAGGCCCCCTGGCTGTCTGTGCCTTCCGCGATGATCTCAGAGGGCACGCGGAACGAATCGCGTTCGCTGAACACATATTTGACAGCGAATAACTCCCATGCCAGCGGATTATGAATGTAATCGCGATAAATCAGATCACGGGCCGGGGTAAAGAATAACGGGCTGATGCCCCGTATATCCGCCACCTGATACAGCGTACCGTAATTGGCTTCAAGACCACGAAAGCCATCGACGCGATACGGGCCGCTGTCATCTGCCATGACCATCTCTACGGCAGGCGAGAGAGGCAGAATCTGCTGTGCGGCTGGAATAGAATCGTAATTGCTTGGGGTGTCACGCGTGACGCTGAACAATTCCAGCACGATGAGCGCCACAATCCCGGCAAGAATAAAGCGCCTTTGCCCCTGCCATTGGAGCAGCAGCCACATCCCGCCTGCAATGGTTGCACTCAACAGGGCAATCGAGGCCAGTTTTGCGCTTTCCTGCCCAATCTGTAACTGCCATGCAACAAAGGCGAGAAGGGCCATGCCGCCTGTGAGGAAGGCAAGATATTTTGTCGCCTGTTTTGTGGTGGGGCGGGTTTCATCAAACAGAGTCGCAAGTCGTGCCGCGCCCAATCCCGCCAGAATCGCGAGGCTGTTGGAGACGAGAACGGCGGCCCGCTCTTGCCCGCGAAAAAAGCGCAGGCCGGGCAGCACGTTATACAGCGCTGGAAAGAGCGCCATATTGCCGCCAAAGCTGTGCAGCAGAGCAATCAGCGCCACGCCTGCCCAGAAAAGGGCTGTTTCCACGCGATGACGCAGCGCGGTATAGGCAAATAGCAGCGCGGGAATGCCCATATACAGGGGTGAAAACAGGCTGACAGTTCCCGGAAAGAACATTTGCCACACATCTTGCAGCGGGAAGCCGTTGCGCTTGGCGTCATAGCCCATTTCTGCGCGGGCAGTGAGACGCAAATACTCGACGCCGGGGAGCAGCGTCACAGCCGTGATGCCAAGTGCGATCACGCCAAACAGGATAAATCCCAATAACGCCCGCTGCCACGCAATTTTCTGTGTATAGGCACGATAGGCATACCACGCCGCACCAAGATAGGTCAAAAACCAGGCCGTTTGGGGATGACCTGCCATCCATGCCAGCCCTAGCGCCAGCCCTGCCACCGCCAACCAGCCCCATGAGAGACGATTTCGTGTCGCCTCAAGAATGCCGAGGGCCATCAGCGGCAACCACACACCCGATTCCAGAAGGGCCAGTTGCAGCGGGGGATAACCGCCAATGAAGCCGCCATAGGCCGCAACGATGCTGGCGACCAATGCGCCATACACACTGCCGCTGTGCCCTAATGTCAGGCGGCGCACAAAGGCATACATCAACAGGGCATAGAGCAGCACATGCAGCGCAGCTTCGGTTTGTAGTGCGGCATAAGACCATCCGCCTGTGTGATAGGCAGTGGCAATCGTCAACCATCGTGGAGGATAGAAAACCGCTGCTTGTGTATCGGCGATGAAGGGCATGCCACCATTGTTATAGGGATTCCAGAGGGGGATTTCGCCTGCTGTGAGACGTTCATATTGATATGCGCCAAATGTGACAAATTGGCCGCTAAAATCGCCTTGCTTGAACGAGGCTTGATCTTCCACAAAAGGCGTAAACAGACGCCAGAAGAACAGGAGCCATAGAATAAGGTGCAGCGCCATCACCCAGGAATCGGGGGACACGCGGCGCGATGCACGGGTTATCGCTGCCATGACTGCCGTACCTGTGCATAAAAATCGAGCGTGGCCTGCACGCGAGCTGTGGGATCGAAGGTGTGAGCCAGACGCGATGCGCCTGTTTGCAAGCGTTGGCGAAGCGCAGGATCGTTCAGACTTTTAAACGCCTGTGTGAGGGCATTGGGATTCTGGGGCGGGATAAGCCAGATATTTTCGCCATGCTCAAACGTTGAAATGGGCACAGTGGGCTGTGTCGTCACAATCGCGCACCCCTGCTGAATGGCGGCCATGAGACTGCTGCGCCGATAGGAGGCCCCATCGCGGAAGGGCATCACGACAACATCGACGGCCCGCAGCCATCCGTTCACATCGACATCGCTCACATCCCCGGTCCATAAAATATCATCAGTGAGGCCGTAATTCTGGATCTGGTACTTAATCTGAGCTGCATAGCCCGTATTGGTGGGGTCAGCAGTCCCAAGATGTTCGCCGATCATAAGCAGGCGGGCAGGTTGCTTTGTGGGGAGGGCTGCAAAACTTTCCAAGAGGGTATCGACGCCTTTGGTGTGATTGATGAAGCCGAAATAGCCAATCAGCAGCGTTTCGGACGGTACGCCCAATTTGGCCCGCCATGCCTGGGCATCATACTGCGGCGGCAGATCAGGGCGAATCGTGCTGCCAATGGGGATCATGGTGCTGTTGGGAAGATGCTTTACTTTGGCATAGTCTTCGTGATTGGTGGTAATCACGCCTGCTGATCGATAGGCCAATGACATCACAACTCGTTCACGCAGCAGCCCGGCTTTAGGGAAAAGATAGGGAAAGCGCAGATCATGAAACGTCGTAATCATGGGCGCGGCTTTTACCCAGCGCGGCAGCACATGAATCCAGGGCGACATACGATAGGCCGCTGTCTGATATTGGAGATTCAGCACATCGAGCCAATTCGCTTTGGCCCAGCGCTGTACGGTGGGCAGGCTGCGAAAATTCCAGCGGCGAATCGTGGTGTCTATCGCCTCACCATGCTGGCTTTGCGCGGGCGGTGTGCTAAACACCTGAATCGTGTGGCCGTGTGTCTGAAGTCCCTGCGCAAGAAGGGCGGTAAAATCGCCCACGCCGCCCCGCATGGGGGGATATTCGCCCGTAATCAGACCAATCCGCATTTAGGAAACCCTGAGTCCTGATCGTAAGACCCGCCAATAGAGTTGAATGCGCTGCAACCGTTCCGGGCGCATGGTGCGCTTGGGGCTGATGATGGTTTTAACCCCTTCGACAGCAATTTGCCACATATAAGAGAGCAGCAGGAAGATGCGCATGATGAGCGCAACGCGATAGCCGTGATACTTGCGCAGATAGCGCAGCTTGCTTTCCTGAAAATAGATGTGCTTATTCGCTCCGGCCTGTTCGGTGCTTTTGCCGCCATGATGGATCACATGGGCCTGCCCATAATAGACGACGCTCCACCCCTCGGATTTCGCGCGTTTGCACCAGTCCATCTCTTCGCTGTACATCACATAGCCTGTGTCCAGGCCGCCGATCTGTGTATAGACCTTGCGCCGCACCATGATCGCTGACCCCTGCACCCAATCCACATCTAAAACAGCCGTATCAAGCGCTTGCGTGACATAAAAATCATCGAGCCACTCTTTGGGCGCATAGCCTTGCAGCCATGTGCTCTCAAAAAAGGCCAGGGTCGGTGTCAGAAAGCGGCGGCGGCTCGATTGGGTTGTGCCATCCGTATTGAGTGTGTGCGGCCCAATGACCCCCACATGGGGATTGGCGTTCATATAGGCGACCAGACGTGCCAGAGCGTCGCCAATAACCTCGGTATCAGGATTGAGGAGGAAGAGATAGCTCCCCTGTGCCGCTTCGAGGCCGATGTTATTGCCGCGTGTAAAGCCGACATTTTCTGTCTGGGCCAGCATAGTAACCCAGGGAAAATGCTCGTGCGTGTGGGCGACGGTCTCGTCGCGGCTGGCCGAATCGACCACGATGACTTCTGTTTTGGGCTGTGGATAGCCAGACGGCGCGGCCAACGATGCCTGAATGCTTTTCAAGCACTGTTCCAGCAGCGCGGCCACATTCCAACTCACGATGATGATTGATAGATCCATGCGTCACCTCTTGGGCGGGCATTTTACCAGCATTTTACACCGGGCTGGAGATTCGTTTACATGTTGGCTGCATACTGCCTTTATCAAACATCGATCAACACAGACAAATAGGAGACAATATCATGGTGACACGGAAATTCAGTAAACTGCTTCTGATCGTTCTGATGGCCGCCACAGTGGCGGGTGCAGCAGCGGCCCAGGATGGCGCTGGTGGGCGTGGCAATGGCGGACGCGGGCGCGGTGCAGGCAACCTGGTCGCGATTGTACAGCAGGTGACAGAAGCAACTGATCTGACTCCCCGCGAAGTGACTGCGGCCCTCTTGAGCGGCCAAACCGTGTCGGAAATCCTGACCGCTAATGGCGCTGATCCGGAAGCCTTCGTGCAAGACAGCCTGACCCAGGCCCGCGAACGCCTCACACAGCAGGTGACCGCTGGCAAGCTCACGCAGACCCAAGCTGATGAACGCCTGATCCAGGTCGAAGCAAGTTTGCGTGCCTTTGTCTTTGAAGGGACACTGCCAGAAGGTGGTGGCCTTGGTGAACAGACTGGCCGCCCGCTGGTCCAGTTGGGCCAGATCATCATCGAGCAGGCGGGCCTGGATGCCCAGACCGTGATCCAGAGTTTACGCGAGGGCAAGACGCTCACGACCTTGATCGAGGAAGCGGGCCAGGATGTGGCCGTTGTGAAGCAGGCCAGCATTGACGCTGCGACGGTGGCGATCAATGAGGCAGTGACAGCGGGCAATCTGACTCAGGAACGCGCTGATCAGATGATTACCAATCTTGGAACTCTGATTGATCGCCTGTTGACGGGTGGCTTGAAATCGGGCGTGGAAGACGGCCAGGGTCCACGCGGTGGTGGCCGCATTGCAGCGATTGTGGCTGAGGCAACAGGCTTGACGATTGAGGAAGTGCGGGCGGAAGTGGCAGCGGGCAAGACTCTCGCGGATGTGCTGACCAGCAAAAACATCACGGTGGACGCCTTTGTGGAGACACACTTGCAAACGATGAAAGATCGTCTGGCTGAACAGGTCACCAATGGCACAATCACTCAGGCCATTGCGGATGCTCGTCTCGACCTGGCCCGCCTAGAACTGACCGAACGCCTGAACAACAATCTCACTATGGATGATTCCGGCCCAATGGATATGGTTCCGATGATAACCCCCGAAGCGACTGCTGAGTCGCAAGCGTAATCTATCGTTTCTCTCCCTGATCGCTCGTATGCCGTGAGATGACGTTCTCGCGGCATTTTTGTTTGGGGAGAATTGGCGGGCGATACTCATTGCCGCGTATTTGGGGGCGACCCTACAATCCTGATTTTGAATTTGGCCTGTTTGTGACAGAGAAATAATGACATTTAAGAATTTAGGACGGATGTAACGGTGAGACGTAGGGGAACGATGCATCGTGCCCTGACGACAATCCTATTTAAAAACAGGCCAAAGCCACCTTACAAGGGCACGATGCATCGTGCCCCTACACGCCCAATTTTGAATTTTCGGCATCTTTGTGTGATACAGATGCGGTTTTTAAGGCAGATTGAACAGATGCACGGCATTGGCAGTGGTGGCGGCAGCGATCTCATCCAACGAAAGCTGCTTGATGCTGGCGATGCGCTCGGCAATGAGGGGGATATAGGCAGGCTCATTGCGTTTGCCGCGATACGGGTGCGGCGTCAGGAAGGGGCCATCTGTCTCCACAAGAATGCGATCTAACGGGGTCGCAGACACCACACGGCGCAGATCGTCGGCTTTACCGAATGTGACAGGCCCGGTGAAGCCAAGATAGAAGCCCATCGCCAACACCTTTTCCGCAATCTCTAGCGGCGCAGAGAACGAATGCATCACGCCAGGGCGTTCCCGCATTGTCCCTGTGAGCGTTTTGACCCACGTTTCCAGAACAGAGACAATATCCTCACTCGCCTCGCGATTGTGGATGATGATCGGCAGTGTCATACGTGCGGCGAGTTCAAGCTGCGCTTCAAAGGCGGCGAACTGTTTGGCTTTAGGGCTGCGATCACGATAGTAATCGAGGCCAATCTCGCCAATCGCGACCATATGCGGCTTCTGAGCCAATGCTTCAATTTCAGCCAGTATAGCGGCATCAAAATCGGTGGTGCTATTGGGATGCACGCCAGAGGTGGCGAAAATTTTGCCAGGATACTGCTCGGCCAGCGCGAGTGATTCGCGCGTGGTGGCAAGATCAACCGCCGGAATGATGATGCGGGTGACACCTGCGGCGGTTGCACGGGTGATGACCTCAGCGCGATCCGGTTCATAGGAGTCAAAGTTGAGGTGACAATGAGTATCAATCAAAAGAGGAGGCATAAATCACACAGAGAGGGTAGGGGCGACCCGGTGGGTCACCCAACAATGAGAGGTCTTCACGGGCCATCCATACCTACGGTGACTTACCTTCGCTTCGCTCGGTGGCCACTGGCTCGTATCGGATAGGCCCGATTCTACAGATTTATATCGCGTCGGACGGGTCTTTTTTCAGGCGTTCCAGATCAGACTCAACCATCATCTGAATCAACTGCTCGAAGCGCACTTCGGGCTCCCAACCAAGAATGTTTTTAGCCTTTGTTGAATCCCCGACGAGCAAATCCACTTCGGCAGGGCGCATGAATTTCTCATCCTGCACGACGTAATTTTTCCAATCCAGATCGACACACTGAAAAGCCACTTCGACCAGACGCTCAATGGTATGGGTGCGACCTGTCGCAATGACGAAATCATCGGGCTTATCCTGCTGAAGCATCAGCCACATGGCCTCGACGTAATCGCCCGCAAAGCCCCAATCGCGCTGTGAATCCATGTTGCCGAGGCGGATCTCATGCGTGAGGCCGAGCTTGATCTTGGCCGCATGATAGGCCACTTTGCGCGTTACAAATTCCAGGCCGCGCCGGGGTGATTCGTGGTTGAACAGAATCCCGCTGACCGCGAAGATGTTGTAGCTCTCGCGATAGTTGATCGTGATCCAATGGGCATAGACCTTAGCCACACCATACGGGCTGCGCGGATAGAGGGGCGTCGTTTCTGTTTGGATTTTTTCTTGCACCTTGCCAAACATCTCGCTGCTGGACGCCTGATAGAAGCGAATCGAGGGGTCAACCGTGTGAATGGCTTCTAACATGCGCGTGGCTCCCAGCCCTGTTACATCTCCGGTAAATACGGGTTGATTCCAGGAGGTCGGGACGAACGACTGCGCGGCAAGATTATAAACCTCATGAGGGCGAATCTCGCTGAGGGCGCGGGTGAGGCTGGTTTGATCCAGCAAATCGCCCTGAACAATATTAATTTTGTCCTGGATATGGCGAATGCGCTCATAGCGCACGGTGCTGGTACGACGCACCATGCCATAGACCTCATAGCCTTTATCAAGCAGCAGCTCGGCAAGGTACGAGCCATCTTGCCCTGTAACGCCTGTGATGAGTGCTTTTTTTGTCATGTGTTTTCCGCTCTCCTATTGTCATTTTGCACGCGCTCGCGGCAGTCCTCTAAAATCGCACGCAAAGAGTGGGCAAAGGGAATTTGCGGTGTCCACCCGGTTGCGGCGTTTAACTTCTCATAGCTGCCCTGAATACAAGGG
>Ga0105046_10018917_pt1 | contig 10468 bp, 10 predicted proteins | sample MAT03_FD_78385 | JGI IMG/M metagenome (GOLD analysis project Ga0105046, IMG submission 78385) | Freshwater microbial communities from Lake Fryxell liftoff mats and glacier meltwater in Antarctica - MAT-03 (megahit assembly) | ecosystem: Environmental > Aquatic > Freshwater > Ice > Liftoff... | reverse complement strand
GATATCGATCGGCGGCTGCGACGGGGGGCTTTCGGCGGGTGCTTCGCTCGGCTGGGCGGGCGATGATGGATCGGTCGATGGCACCGGATCGGGGATTGAGGGGGGCGTATTGTCGGGCTGCTGATCCTGCATGATGCATTCTCCTTTTCGACTCAACGTCCTGGAGCGGCGCATGGTTGCCTTGACGGCCCGTCCGGCTTGCCCCGCGCCCGATCCTTGCTATAGCCGCGCACCTTAATGGCGTCCGCGCGGGCGTGGCGGAATTGGTAGACGCGCTTGGTTTAGGTCCAAGTATCGCAAGATGTGGGGGTTCGAGTCCCTTCGCCCGCACCACCTTCGCTGCCACATGGACGACAAATTTTTCTACGGGAATTCGGAAAAAGTCATGAAAACCGTCGAGACGGAAAATGAGGGCCTCAAGCGGGCCTACACGCTGACCATCGCCGCCAAGGATATCGACGCGCGGCTGGACCAGGAAATCAAGCGCATCGCACCGACGGTCAAGATGCCCGGGTTCCGTCCCGGCAAGGTTCCGGCCAACCTCATTCGCAAGATGCATGGCGAGGCGCTCCACCAGGAGGCGCTGTCGACCGCGGTCCAGATCAGCGTCCAGAGCCTGCTGACCGAAAAGAAGATCCGCCCGGCGATGCAGCCCGAGGTCGAGCTCGACCAGGCTTATGCGCCCGGCAGGGATGCCGAGATCAAGGTTCGGCTCGAGACGCTCCCCGATGTGCCCAAGCCCAAGATCGACAAGCTCCAGCTCGAGCGGCTGACGGTCGAGGCCGACGACAAGGTGGTGGCAACCCAGCTGACGACGCTCGCCTCATCGCAGAAGGCGTGGAAGACCGCGCCCAAGGCCCACAAGGCGGCGATCGGCGATTTGGTGGTGATGGACTTCGCGGGCAAGGTCGACGGGGTCGCCTTTGACGGCGGCACCGGCGAAGGCATGTCGGTCGAACTCGGCTCGGGGTCGCTGATCCCGGGGTTCGAGGACGGGCTGGTCGGGGTCAAGAACGGCGACGCGCGCGATGTCGACGTCACCTTCCCGGCCGATTACCAGGCCGAGAAGCTGAAGGGCAAGGCGGCGGTCTTTTCGATCAAGGTTACCGAGCTCAAGACCGCCGGCGAGACCAAGATCGACGACGATTTCGCCAAGACGCTCGGGCTGAAGGATCTGGTCCAGCTGAAAGGTCTGGTCCGCGACCAGGTCCAGCAGGAATTGAACGGCCTGACCCGCACCCATATGAAGCGCCGCCTGCTCGACCAGCTCGCGGCCGACCATGATTTCGAGGTTCCGCCGTCAATGGTCGAGGCCGAGTATAACAACATCATGGCCCAGCTTCGCCACGAGGCCGAGCATGAAGACGACACCGCCGCCGCGCTCAAGGAAATCGAGGGCGAGGCCGACGATTATCGCGGCATCGCCGTGCGCCGCGTGCGGCTCGGGCTGCTGCTCAGCGAAATCGGCGCGTCCAACGGCATCGAGGTCAGCCAGGCCGAGATGAACCGCCTGATCGGCCAGGCCGCGTCGCAATATCCGCCGGCGGACCGCGACCGCTTCATCCAATATGTCCAGAACGAGCCGATGGCCGCCGCCCAGCTGCGCGCGCCATTGTACGAGGACAAGGTGGTCGATTTCCTGTTCGCCAAGGCCGACGTGACCGAGCGCGCTTCGACCCGCGAGCAACTCGAAGCCGATCTCGAGAGCGAGGACGGCCATGTCCATGGACCGGGCTGCGGCCACGACCATGCGGCGCCGGCGAAGGGCAAGAAGGCGGCTGCCAAGACTGCCAAGACTGCCAAGCCTGCCAAGGCGGCCAAGACTGAGGCTGCTCCGGCAGCGAAGAAGGCCGCGGCCAAACCTGCTCCGGCAGCGAAGAAAGCCGCGGCTCCGGCCAAGGCTGCCGCCAAGCCAGAAGCGAAAAAGCCCGCCGCCAAGCAGCCGGTGACGAAAAAGAAGTGAAGCGCTGACAGAGGACGGCGGGTAGGGGAGGGGCATGATCGAAAAGACCAGCCCGCGCATCGCCGTACTGCTTCCTTGCTATAATGAGGAAGCGGCGATCGTCCGGACGATCGACGGGTTCCGCGCGGCGCTGCCGGGGGCGACGATCTACGTCTACGACAATGAAAGCAGCGACCGGACCATCGAGCTGGCCCGCGCCGCGGGGGCCGAGGTCCGCTCTGAACGGATGCGGGGCAAGGGCAATGTCGTCCGCCGGATGTTCGCCGACGTCGATGCCGACGTCTACATCATGGCCGACGGCGACCTGACCTATGACCCGGCCGCCGCGCCGATCATGGTCAAGCTGCTGCTCGACGACCGGCTCGACATGGTGGTCGGCACCCGGCTGCACGAGGCCAAGGACGCCTATCGCGGCGGGCACGTGCTCGGTAATCGGCTGTTCACCGGGCTGCTGTCGCGACTGTTCGGGCGCAGCTTTTCCGATATTTTCTCCGGCTATCGGGTGTTTTCCAAGCGGTTCGTGAAGAGCTTTCCCGTGCTGTCCGAGGGGTTCGAGATCGAGACCGAAATTTCGGTCCATGCGCTCGAGCTACGGATGCCGGTGGGCGAAGTCGAGACCACTTATGGCGCCCGTCCCGTAGGCTCAGAGTCCAAGCTGTCGACCTTCCGTGATGGCTGGCGGATCCTCAAGACCATCGCGACCCTGTACCGGATCGAGCGCCCGGTATTGTTCTATGGCTCGATCGGCGCGTTGCTGCTGCTCGCCGCGATCTTGCTGTCGATCCCGCTGGTGCTGACTTATCTCGACACCGGGCTGGTGCCGCGCTTTCCGACCGCAATCCTGGTCACCGGCATGACGATCGTCGCGGTGTTGTGCTTCTTCGCCGGGCTGATCCTCGACACTGTCACCCGCGGCCGACGCGAAATGCGGCGCCTGGCCTATCTTTCGCAACCCGGCCCGACTTGAACCTTGGCGCAATCCGCCCGATGTAGGCGGCAACATTTACCCTCCCCAAAGGACCCGCTTCCCCCATGGATCATCAGGATATCGCCGCCCAGCTCGTTCCGATCGTCATCGAGCAGTCCAACCGGGGCGAACGCAGCTTCGACATTTACTCGCGATTGCTGCGCGACCGCATCATCTTCGTCACCGGCGCGATCGAAGACCATATGGCCGCGATCATCACCGCCCAATTGCTCTTCCTCGAGTCCGAAAACCCGAAGAAGGACATTTTCATGTACATCAATTCGCCGGGCGGCGTGGTCACCAGCGGCCTCGCGATCCACGACACGATGCAATATATCCGCCCCAAGGTCGGCACGGTGTGCATCGGCCAGGCGGCATCGATGGGCAGTTTCCTGCTCGCTGCGGGTGAACCGGGGATGCGGGTCGCGCTGACCAACAGCCGGATCATGGTCCACCAGCCGTCGGGCGGGGCGCAGGGCATGGCAGCCGACATCGAGATCCAGGCGCGCGAGATATTGCGCATGCGCAGCCGCCTGAACGCGCTTTACGCCAAATATACCGGCCAGGCGATCGAGGCGATCGAACTGGCGATGGACCGCGACAAATTTCTCGAGGCGGACGAAGCCAAGACGTTCGGTCTGATCGACGAAGTGTTCGGGACCCGTCCCGCCGACACCGACGATCCCACCGGTGCGGGCGATATCACCCCCGCATAACTGGAGTAGGGATAGCGTGATCCAGCAAGTCGCCGCCCTTCCGTACCGGTCCTTTCCGGATGGATCGTCGTCGAAGCCATTCGTGCTGCTGATCACGTCGCGCCAGACCAAGCGGTGGGTGGTGCCGAAGGGCAATCTGATGGTTGGCAAGGCTCCCCATGAAGCCGCAGCGATCGAGGCCGAGGAGGAAGCCGGGGTGACGGGAATCATCTCGCCGCTGCCGGTCGGGCGCTTCCGCTACGAGAAATTGCTCGCCGACGGCGGCTCGGTGATGGCCGATGTCGAGCTGTTCCTGCTGGCGGTGACCGAGGAGCGCAGGCAGTGGATCGAAATGGACCAGCGCGAGCGGCGCTGGTTCCCGATCGGCGAGGCGGCGTCGGTGGTCGACGAGGTCGAATTGGGCGAATTGATCCACCGGTTTGGCGAAGGCTGCGGACCGCGGCCGGCAGGGTGACCGTTCGGCCGTTCGTCCTCGCGGTCCATTCGTCGATCCAGGTCGATCGACAATTCGGGGTTGTCGCTTCGCGCTGCTCTGCCCATATTCGGGACATGCAGCGGGATGTCGGGGCGCGTTAACGCTCCCAACAGTTTGAATGTGCAATAAAGCGGGCTAGCATGGCCCGGACCGGAGCGCCGCGAGCTCCCCGAGACAAGGACCGATATGACGAAGCTTAGTGGCGGCGACAGCAAAAGCACTTTGTACTGCAGCTTCTGCGGTAAGTCCCAGCACGAGGTCAGGAAGCTGATCGCGGGCCCGACGGTGTTCATCTGCGACGAATGCGTCGAGCTGTGCAACGACATCATCCGCGAGGAGAGCAAGTCGGCGCTGGTCAAGACCCGCGACGGGGTTCCGACCCCGGCCGAAATCTGCAAGGTGCTCGACGATTATGTGATCGGCCAGCCGCGCGCCAAGCGCGTCCTGTCGGTGGCGGTCCACAACCATTACAAGCGGCTCAACCACGGTTCCAAGACCGGCAATGAGGTCGAGCTCGCCAAGTCGAACATCTTGCTGATCGGCCCGACCGGCTGCGGCAAGACCTTGCTCGCGCAAACGCTCGCCCGAATCCTCGATGTGCCGTTCACCATGGCCGACGCGACGACTCTGACCGAGGCCGGCTATGTCGGCGAGGATGTCGAGAACATCATCCTGAAATTGCTGCAGGCGTCGGATTATAACGTTGAGAAAGCGCAGCGCGGGATCGTCTATATCGATGAGATCGACAAGATCAGCCGCAAGTCGGACAATCCCTCGATCACCCGCGACGTGTCGGGCGAGGGCGTCCAGCAGGCGCTGCTGAAGCTGATGGAAGGCACCACCGCCAGCGTTCCCCCGCAGGGCGGGCGCAAACATCCGCAGCAGGAATTCCTGCAGGTCGACACGACCAACATCCTGTTTATCTGCGGCGGCGCCTTCGCGGGGCTCGAGAAGATCATCGGCGACCGGCTGCAGGGCAAGTCGATCGGCTTTGGCGCGCATGTCGCCGCGCCCGACGAGCGCCGCACGGGCCAAGTGCTGAAATCGACCGAGCCGGAGGATCTGATGAAGTTCGGGCTGATCCCCGAATTCATCGGCCGCATGCCGGTGATCGCGACGCTCGAGGATCTCGACGAGGAAGCCCTGGTCAAGATTTTGATCGAGCCGAAGAATGCGCTGATCAAGCAATATCAGAAATTGTTCGACATGGAGGAGGTCGAATTGGGCTTCTCCGAGGACGCGCTCGGCGCGATCGCGAGGAAAGCGATCGACCGCAAGACCGGCGCGCGCGGGCTGCGCTCGATCCTCGAGGGGATCCTGCTCGACACGATGTTCGACCTGCCGTCGATGGACGGGGTCGACGAAGTCCATGTCGACAAGGACGTGGTCGCCGGATCGAAGGATCCGGTGCGAGTCTATGCCAAGAAGGACAAGGCGTCCGGCACCACGGGCGACGCCGCTTAATTGATCGAATCATCGCGATTTCCGGCGCTGCTCGAGCCGCGGCGCCCGGTGCGGGCGATCCTGGTCGGATGGGCGGTGACGACGATCCCGGCGCTGTTGCTGTCGCTGCTGGTGTCGGCGCTGCTACCGCAGGTGGCGGGGCCGGAAATTCCCGTCAACGGGCTGTCGACCGTCATGCTGCTGGTGGTGTTCGCGCCGCTGGTCGAGACGCTGATCATGGCGGCTGCGCTCGAGATTCTACTGTTGCTCTTGCCGCCGCGCTTTGCCGTGATCGCCAGTTCGATCGGCTGGGGAATCGCCCATTCGCTCGCCGCAGCCGCGTGGGGGCTGGTGATCTGGTGGCCATTCCTGATTTTCTCCACCTTGTACGTCGTGTGGCGCGGGCAGGGGAGGCTGGCGGCGATCGGCATCGTGTTTGCGGTTCATGCGCTCAATAATCTCGGTCCGGCGCTATTGTTGCTCCGCTCCGCTTAGGGCTGTTGCTGTTCTCGGCTTGAAGCGGTTGTTGCGCTCGGCCTGAGCGCTGCCCATATGGGGGTCATGAGCTCAACATTCCCAATCCTGCCGCTGCGCGACATCGTCGTTTTCCCCAATCGGATCGTTCCGTTGTTCGTCGGCCGCGACAAATCGGTCGCCGCACTCGAAGCGGCGATGGCCGAGGACAAGCAATTGTTCCTCGTCGCCCAGCTCGATCCCAATGAGGACGACCCCGACCGCGACGCGCTGTACGATCTCGGCGTGGTCGCCACCGCGATGCAGTTGCTCAAGCTTCCCGACGGCACCGTCCGCGTACTGGTCGAGGGGGTGCGCCGCGCGCGCCTGATCGAGCTGATTGAGGCCGACGGCCATTTGTCGGCGGTGGTCGAGGACGTCGCGGAGGAGGAAGCCGCCGAGCCCGAGGCGCAGGCGCTGATGCGGTCGGTGGTCGACCAATTCGACAATTATGCCAAGTTGAACAAGCGCCTTCCGGCCGAGACCGGGGTGCAACTGGCCGAGATCGAGGATCCCTCGATGCTTGCGGATGCGGTTGCCTCCAGCCTGTCGATCAAGGTCCCCGACAAGCAGGCGTTGCTCAGCGAACTGAACCCGTCGCGGCGGCTCGAGATGGTGTTTGCCTTCATGGAGGGCGAACTCGGCGTGCTCCAGGTCGAGAAGAAGATTCGCAGCCGGGTCAAGCGCCAGATGGAGAAGACCCAGCGCGAATATTATCTCAACGAGCAGTTGAAGGCGATCCAGCGCGAGCTCGGCAATGAGGATGGTGAGGACGGCGACGAGCTGGCCGAGCTGGCGACGAAAATCCGCAAGACCCGGCTGAGCAAGGAAGCCCGCACCCGCGCCAATGCCGAGCTGAAGAAACTCAAGGGCATGGCGCCGATGAGCGCCGAGGCAACCGTCGCGCGCAATTATCTCGACATCTTGCTGGGGCTTCCGTGGGGCAAGAAGTCCCGCCTCAAGCGCGACATTGCCGAGGCGCAGGCGATCCTCGACGAGGATCATTACGGGCTGGAGAAGGTCAAGGACCGGATCGTCGAATATCTTGCGGTCCAGGCGCGGACCAACCGTCTCAAGGGCCCGATCCTGTGTCTGGTCGGTCCGCCGGGCGTCGGCAAGACCTCGCTCGGCCGTTCGATCGCGCGGGCCACGGGTCGCGAATTCGCGCGTCAGTCGTTGGGCGGAGTGCGCGACGAGGCCGAAATCCGCGGCCACCGCCGGACCTATATCGGCTCGCTGCCGGGCAAGATCATCACCAATCTGAAAAAGGCCGGGACCAGCAATCCGTTGTTCCTGCTCGACGAGATCGACAAGCTTGGCACCGATTTCCGCGGCGACCCGGCCTCGGCGCTGCTCGAGGTGCTCGATCCCGAGCAGAACAATCGCTTCCAGGACCATTATCTCGAGTTGGATTACGACCTCAGCGACGTGATGTTCGTGACCACCGCGAACAGCCTCGACATGCCGCAGCCATTGCTCGACCGGATGGAGATCATCCGCCTCGAAGGCTATACCGAGGACGAGAAGGTCGAGATCGCTCGGCGCCACCTGATCCCCAAGCAGATGGAAGCCCATGGCCTGAAAGATGACGAGATGGTGTTCGCCGACGACGGCCTGCGCGCCATCCTGCGCCATTACACCCGCGAGGCCGGGGTTCGCACGCTCGAGCGCGAGCTGGCCAAGATCGCGCGCAAATCGCTTCGCCAGATCCTCGAGAAGAAGGTCGAACGGGTCGAACTGACCGCAGCCAATGTCGGCGACTATCTCGGCGTTACCCGCTATCGCTACGGGGTCAGTGAGGAAGAGGATCAGATCGGCGCGGTTACCGGGCTGGCGTGGACCGAGGTCGGCGGCGAATTGCTGACCATCGAGGCGGTCACGGTACCCGGCAAGGGATTGGTCAAGACCACCGGCAAGCTCGGCGAAGTGATGCAGGAATCGATCCAGGCGGCGATGAGCTTCGTCAAGGCACGGGCGCCGGCATACGGCATCAAGCCGTCGATTTTCGCGCGCAAGGATATCCACGTCCATCTGCCCGAAGGCGCGGTGCCCAAGGACGGCCCGTCGGCGGGCGTCGGCATGGTCACCGCGATGATCTCGACCCTGACCGGCATTGCGGTTCGGCGCGACGTCGCGATGACCGGCGAAGTGACGCTTCGCGGCCGGGTCCTGCCGATCGGCGGTCTGAAGGAAAAACTGCTCGCGGCGCTGCGCGGCGGGATCACCACGGTGCTGATCCCGGCCGAGAATGAAAAGGATCTGGCCGAGATTCCGGCAGCGGTGAAGGACAAACTCAAGATCCACCCGGTGGCCCATGTCGACGAAGCGCTGGCGATTGCGCTGACCGAGCCGGTGACGCCGATCGAATGGTCGGACGTCGACGAACATGCGGCCGAGCCGGTGCCGTCCCCTGCCGGGACAGGCGAAAGTCCGGCGGTTCGTCACTAGTGCTTTGACTTCGCGGCCAGTTATTGCCTTAACCGCGGATCGACCATGGCCGCGAGTCTCCGCGTGCAAGTTCGGGAATTCGGCAAGCTCGGGAGTTTGGAATGAACAAGCAGGACCTGATTGGCCAGATCGCCGATCGCGCGGGACTCACCCGCTCGGATTCGTCGCGCGCGGTGGAAACGATGCTCGAGGTCATCACCTCGGCCTTGAAGCGCGGCGACGAAGTTCGCCTGGTCGGGTTCGGCAATTTCTCGGTGACCCGGCGCAAGGCCTCGGTCGGCCGCAACCCGCGCACCGGCGAGCCGATGCAGATCAAGGCCAGCACCCAGCCCAAGTTTCGCCCCGGGCGGATCCTCAAGGATGCCGTTCAGTAAGCTGGACAGGCAACAGCCGCTTGACTATCGGCACTCGACCGATGTTGCTCAAGCAAGGTGTCGGGGGCATGGGCGCGTAGCTCAGTGGTAGAGCACACCCTTCACACGGGTGGGGTCGCAGGTTCAATCCCTGCCGCGCCCACCATGCCTCAAATTGAAAAGTCGATGACATTTTGACATTTCAGTCATCGACCCGCCACCTGACGGCAAGACGGGGTAGCACGGAAACTGCATTGCCGCCCAATCGCAATCCCGATAATTGTTCGACTAATCCAGATAGCCCGGCTGGAAGCTCGCCACACGCAGCAATTCGGGCCAGTCGAGGAAGCGGATTTCGCGGCCGTTTCGCTTGATCAGCTTCTGGCGCTCGAGATCGGCGAACACGCGATTGACGTTGACCGAGGTCTGGCCGGTGATGTCGGCGATCTGCTGCTGGGTGAACGGGTTCATGAGCGGTGCGCTATGCACGTCGATGCCGTAGCGGGTGGCGGTCTCGCACAGCAAATGCGCGACTCGGGCGGTCGAATCGCGGCGCCCGGTATTGACCAGCCATTCGTAGCCAATCGACTCGTTGCGCTGGACCAGCCGCCAGAAAAAGCGGGCGAGGTCGGGATTGTCTTCGACCACCTGGTCGAAATCCTCGGACTTGCCGATCAGCACGTCGCTTTTGACGATCGCCTGGATGCCATAACTGGCATTGCCTTCGCGCGGCAGCACGCCTTCGCCGGGGAAACGCAAAGCGACGATCTGCCGCCGGCCGCTGGAGTCGGTTTTATATTTCGCCACCAGGCCCGATGTCACGAACATGACTTCATTGCGCGGCATACCGGGCTCGCGGAACGGGCGGCGCGGATCGAGATGCACGCTGCGATGCGGCATTTCGTCGAGCGCAGCGGCCAGCACCGAATCGAGGCCAGCCTTGATCAGCGTGTCCTTGAGGGGCACGCCGGTGCCCGACTCGCGCCTTGCAATGCGACTTGAATTCAACATGCACTCCCCAACTCAAATATTTGCGCTCATCGAAATCGATGCGCAAGCGAAATGCCCTGTTTTGTAAACATTGGTGAATCGGCGATGCCGTTACCAACCTTGGCGAAACGTCTCGACCGCCTGCCCGATAGCGGCCGAATCCAGCTCCACCGCCGACTTGAGGTCGGGCGGACCGGGCCAGCCGTGATCGGTCAGCGTCAGTCCAGCGAAGGAACGTGTCCCTCGATAGCGGGGAAAGATGTGAAAGTGAACATGCGGGTCGACCATCATCAGCATTAAATAGTTGATTTTATCCATGTTTATCGCCCGGCGCAGCATTTGCTCGAGGTCGGCGACGATCGTGCCCTGCTCGGTAAAGGCCGCCGGAGGGAGCGCGCCGTAGGCGGTGACATCGCTTTTTGCGGCGAGGATCAGCGATCCTGCGGTGACCTGTGCCGGGCGTATCAGCAGCACCCAGTGATGAAAGTCGCGAACCAGCGTCGCGGGGTAACCAAACTTTTCGATTGTCGCGTTGATCATGCGCCTCGCCTTGCCATATAAGCCCCCGACCCTTAAGGACGCGGCGCGCCTTGTCCAAGG
>Ga0105046_10018913_pt1 | contig 10468 bp, 8 predicted proteins | sample MAT03_FD_78385 | JGI IMG/M metagenome (GOLD analysis project Ga0105046, IMG submission 78385) | Freshwater microbial communities from Lake Fryxell liftoff mats and glacier meltwater in Antarctica - MAT-03 (megahit assembly) | ecosystem: Environmental > Aquatic > Freshwater > Ice > Liftoff... | reverse complement strand
ATTTCTGTTTAGAGGCTTGCTTATTTAAAGTAGATCAGCAGGTTTAATCCTGGAATGGTTCGAGAAAGCGTCCATAGCAAAAGCGCAAAGTAAAGTAGCCCCACGCCCCACTGATACCAAACGAGGGCGGTGATTAATCCTGGCATTTGTTCATCGCGCAAACGAATATCATTGAAGCCAAATTTGAGCAAGTTATTGAGGCTGAAATCTAAGTAATTGAGCCAGCTCCAGCTTCTGTCCCAAAGGATAGGCGTGTAGCGCTCCCGAAAATAAGGAAATACTGGAATGTTGGGCAATCGACCAATTAAGAATCGCAGCTGACGCATACTGCCATCTTCAACAAAATAGCTACTGTCCATTAGGTCATGGTAGCGACCTCGCCAGTAAAGGATGCCGATGAGGATGGCTGGAATAGGAATGATGACCCCACTTAAACAGGCTAAGGTGAGCCAGGGCTGTTCTGATGTGCGAAATAGGGCAGAAAACCCTAGGATTGAAAAAATGCCGAAGCCGCTGATGCTCCAAACGACTTCTTCGGGCGTGGGAATGATGGGCTTTGGGTTCAATTTACGGAAGCGATCGACTAGCCAAAATAAGAAGGCGAAATGGGCGATCGCAATCATGCCCACCCCTAATACCAACCAAGAACTCGTTCCAAATCGAGTTAACAGCAACAGCAAGCTCAACCCTAGCCAATTCACCCCTTCTACAAACCAGCTGCCCACAGAAACAGGCTTGCCGACGACAATGCGATCGCGCACCTTGACATAAGCCCCCAGCATTCCTTCTAGCTTTAGCAAATCGGCAATGCTGCGAAAAGGCTGTTGAGAACGAGTTTGGGCGATCGTTGCGGCTTGCTTAGCCGAGAAGCCGACTGTTTGGAGTTGAGCCACCGGGGCAGTATTCAAATCCACTCCCAGCAATCGCTGCCGCAGTTCCTTCAGGCGCAACCGCTCGGTGGTGTACTCCACCTGGTTGGCATCCGAAATTTGTTGCTGCAATCGAAAGTTTTGCACCAGGTTTCGCAACAGCGTTTCATTCCCTTGAAGCGTTGGCACCGAAAGCACCCGCCCCACTTTGCCTAAATCGCCTAAGATGCGGGCAGAACGCGGGTCAAATTGCAGATCTGAAATGTTGAGGTAAGCCCCTTTTGCAAACCCTGCATTGGCAAGGTCTGCCTGGTCTAGAATGCTGGCTCCTCGAAGATTGACCAATTTGTTAAACTGGGTTTGCCGAAAGCTAACCAGTTTATCGAACCGCGTCTCTGTTAAAAATAAGGCTTGGGAAAACTTGTCGCGGTCAAAAAATACCTGTCCCATCCAGCGAATTTGCGAAAAGTCGGCTTTGTCTTGCCACTGAATGCGGGTAAAGTTTGCTAGTTGTTGAAACCGCGATTGATGAAAGCTAGCAAACGCGCGGAACTCACTGCTTTGAAAGTTGGCGTTGGCTTGAAATTCTGCCTGGTTGAAAATGGCGCGATTAAAAAATATGGTGCTGGGAAATCGGGCTTCGCGCTGAAAGACGGCATCGGTGAAGCTTGCCATTTTGCTGAAGCGCGCGCCTGACCAGTCTACGTCTTGCCCAAAATTTACCCCTTGTGCCTCAACCCGCCCTAGGAAAAACGTGTTGGTAAAATTGGCAAAGTTTTCAAAGCGGGTTTGCACCAATGTTAGGGAACCGCGCAAGACCGTGAGTTGGAGCGGCGTGGCGTGGCTTTGTAAAAGGAGCGATCGCGATAAATTACTCAACTGAAATAACCGCAAACTATCGCGCTTCAACTGTGCCTGCTCGGCTTCGCTGAAAGGAAAAGGCGTTTGCCCAAACAAATCTGTTCGCAAACCCAAGTCCCGAATCGTCAACTCTCCCCGAATCAGCGAGTAGCTCAAATCAATTCCTAGCGGCGATCCGGGCTGCTGAAGCTGAGCCTGAATTAAGCGATAAAACTGATCCCGAAAAGCTGCATTGTCGGGGCGTAGATCAATTACCAGCCGCCGCAAATCGATCGTCCGTATCCCTTCTGTTTGAGTGGGCGATTTCAGCCGTCTTTGCAGGAGTTCTAAAGTTAAATCGATCCGCTCAGGTGCAGGAGCAGCTAAAACGGGATAAGGCACAAAGAAAAAGCAGAGTAAGAGGCAAATTAACGCACGCAACACAGGCTTAAACAGGTAAATACTCCACAAGAAGTATAGGTGAGTCCCAGACCATCTCATATCACCCGACGCTTGATTGTCAGATTAGTAATTCACAGGGCTAGACCTACGGCTGCATCGCAACCTTTACAACCTTACGATGTTTCATATCTTGAAAGACTTGCTCTAGCTCGATCAGCGGCTGATGATCACTAATCAGCAACTCAAACGGTAAAGCGTTACTAGCTAACAAATTTAGGGCTTCCCGCACATATTGTGGCGTACTGTGAAATACGCCCTTAAGAGTCAATTCACTGTAATGCAACCGCTCGGTATTGACTGTAATGGTGGTGTCACGCGGACAGCCACCAAACAGGTTGACTGTAGCTCCAGGGCGGGCACAGGCGATCGCTAATTCCCACACCGCAGGCGAACCCGTCGCTTCTACAACCACATCTGCGCCCCAACCATCGGTCAGATCCTTCACTACTGCTGGAATATCGCTGACCTGATGATGGTTGAACGTCTGCGCCACGCCAAACTTCTCACCGATCGCCAACCGATCGCCACTTCCTCCAAACAAAAACACCTCCGCGCCCAACTGCGCCAATGCTCCTGCAAACATCAGCCCGATCGCCCCATCGCCTAGCAACACCACGCGATCGCCAGGTTTCGTATTAGATCGGGCAGCACCATGAAGAACACAGGCGAGAGGCTCAGTCATGGCGGCGATCGCATCCGGCACGCCTTCAGGAATCGGCAGCATGTTATGGCGAACGATTTGCGCCGGAACCTTGAGGTATTCGGCAAAGGTGCCATTGTTAAAACTGAGATCGGTGCAGAGGGAATATTCTTGTTTTTTGCAGAAAAAGCAGCTCATGCAAGGGGCGGAATTATTGGCGATAACGCGATCGCCAATCTGCCAACCCGTTACCCCGTCACCCAGCGCCACAATTTCCCCTGCCGCCTCATGGCCAAACAACGTCGGCAGGCTCAACATTTTGGCGTGTCCGCCTCGTCGCCACACCTTTAAATCAGTTCCGCAGGTGGTAGCAGCCGTCACCTTAATCACAACCTCACCCGCTGCTGGCGTCGGGTCAGCGACCTGCTCTAACCGCAAATCTTCCTGTCCGTAAAGTAAAGCTGCTAGCACGGCATCAATGAGTAATAGTTCTTAAAACGCCCTCTCTCAAAGGATGTTTGAAAAATCGTTGGTGTGACATCAGGCGTAAGGGCGCAGCATTCGGACAACTATATTTTCGGTAAGTCCGAGAACTTTTTGCCGAATGCCACGCCCCTACCGGAGATTGGCGATACTTTTCAAACATCCTCTCAGAATCTACTCGTAAACCCAAGGCATGATAGTAGGCTGCCAAGTAATGAGTTCATCTTTTGTGAACCAAAGCGCAATTTCTTGTTCAGCCGTTTCGACTGCATCAGAACCATGAATAATATTGCGACCAATGTTTGCGCCGTAGTCACCCCGAATGGTGCCCAGTTCGGCAGCCAAAGGGTTAGTTACCCCAATCATCTTGCGAGCTGCCGTCACCACACCATCGCCTTCCCAAACCATCGCTACGACAGGGGAAGCGGTAATAAAATCAACTAGACCTGCAAAAAATGGTCTGTCCTTATGAACGGCATAGTGGTTTTCAGCCAATTCTCGACTGACTTGCATAAACTTCATGCCCACCAAGATAAAGCCCTTGGTTTCAAAGCGACGGATGATGTCGCCGACCAATCCACGTTGCACGCCATCAGGCTTGATGGCAATAAATGTCCGTTCCAAAGGTAAGCTCCTCATTTGATTAACACGTTCCAGTCCAACCTTACCTTAGAGGATGTCTGAAAAGTCGTTGATGTGACCTCCGAGGGTAAGGGCGCGGCATTCGGGCGACAATTTTTCGGTGAGACCGAGAACTTCTTAGCCGAATACCACGCCCCTACAGATGATTGGCGATACTTTTCAGATATCCTCTTAGAAAAATCTGATCTCAGCAAAGTTTTGTAGGGCGCGCTACAGCTTTGTCCTACACCCTACAAAACTTCGCACTAATCCTTCTTCTTAATGTCGCGCGCCATATTGCGGAACATATCCATATTGGGATCACTACGACGACGCTCAGATGAATTTGAGGAAGTCGATGGGCTAGAGGACGCAGATGGGGGCGGCGTAGTGCCTGGCTGAGAGCCATTTGAAGGTGTGGTGTTGAAAGGTGAACTATCAAACGTGGACTGCTTTTTTAGATCAGATTTCTTCGTGGAAGATACTTCATTAAAGAATTCGTTAATTTCACCCACTATTTTCTTTGGGAAGGTTCTTCGGGTCTTCTTACTAGAACGCATGTAGTCGATGTCGCCAAAGGTTTTGGCATCATCATCAGATAGATAGAAAGCATCTTGGGACTGAGGGACTTCTTCTGCATTCCCCTTTGACTTGAAACTAAACAACCCTCTAATACCTCTAATAAATCCGGTCACGATTTCTCCTAACAATAAATATTAATTACATTATGCTAAGCATCGTGAATATTTATCAAGCCCTTCAATCCCCTATTTTGGAGGGCTTGACAGTTTTCTCACTCTTCCATGATCTGGATTAAGAGTGAACCTTGCTTAGAGGATGTTTGAAAAGTTGTCGATGTAACATCAGGGGGTAAGGGCGCGGCACTCGGACGACCATTTTTCGGTATGTCCGAGAACTTTTTAGCCGCATGCCACGCCGCTACAGATGATTGACGATACTTTTCAAACATCCTCTTAAGCAAAACTCAATGGTGAACGTAGATCTTTAATGAAGAATGCTTACACGCTGATCCCCAAACTGATTTGCGGTGATAGGCTTGGCTCGGCAAAGGGATTTCGGCGCTGTACCGGGAACCTTGATTAGCACTTCTACGTGATGTAGGTTATGGGGTGCTTGCTTGAAACGCAGTTATGTTAAGGACTATCAAAGTGAAACAACTTCAATGCAATTCGGTTTCTGTATCCTTGCAAAAAACACTGGATGAGATTTCTGCCAGAACTGTTGACCAAAAAGATGAAGTCGTTGATTTGCTTAGCGACGAGCAGCCGTCTAAAAGCCGTATGGTCGATATCACTTACAACCAATGTATTTGGTGGGAAGGTTGCTATTACTGCCAGGATGATTCGAGGAGTTGGTATCAGGTGAAGTGCTTTATTTAGTCGGGCGCAGAACCTACTGCCTTGGCGATCGCCACATCTCAGACTGAGCTAGAGCATTTCTGGTTGTTGCTTGAAAATCAGTGCTGCTTACCCAATCACAACATCTTTCTCAGGTACCGCTGCCCGTTTTGCCCATGCAGGTATTGCTGTAGATCCACCCTCGGATAATTGAATCGCCGCTTCTTGCAGATATTCTAAAAAGGTTTTGGCAACGACAGAGAGCTGCTTGCCTGAGAGGGAAACGATGTACCATTGCCGGGGCAAGGGAAAACCTTCCACATCCAAAATAGTCAGTTCTTCGCTATCGGACGTAAGGGTATGGCGGGAAAGCACGGAGAGTCCTAATTGACCTGCGATCGCCTGCTTAATCGCCTCATTGCTACCCAATTCCAGCCGCACCCGGACTGATAGCCCGTTGGTATCTAAAAGTTTTTGAAAAGAGCGGCGAGTGCCAGAGCCAGGTTCGCGCATGATAAACACCTCTTCTACCAAGCGCTTCAGGGGAATATTGCGATCGTTAACGAGGGGATGATTGCGGGGAGCCACGACCACCAACGGATTTTCTAGAAAAGGATAGACTTGGACGTCAATATGCTCTGGCAATTGGCTCATGAGATAAAGATCATCTTGGTTACGAGCCAGCCGATCAATCACTTGCTCGTGGTTAGTCACTGTGAGAGACACGTCAATACCGGGATAAAGCTGACAAAAAGGACCCAGCAGACGAGGCATAAAGTATTTGGTGGTCGTGATAACAGCGACCCGAAGTTTGCCTTGCTTCATCCCTTTGAGGTCGGCGATCGTCATTTCAAGCTGATCGAGCCTAACGAAAATATCTTGACAGGTTGAAAAAAGCTGTTTTCCTGCCTCAGTTAAATATAGTTTTTTGCCGACCTGCTCAAATAAAGGCAACCCGATCGCCTTAGTCAATTGCTTGACCTGCATGGAAACCGTGGGCTGAGTTAAAAACAATTCTTCGGCTGCGCGAGTAAAGCTGCTGTGGCGAGCAGTAGCTTCAAAAACTTCAAGTTGATGTAAGGTTGCGTGAATCAATTGCCCTTTTTCCTCTGTAATGGCGTGGCTAAGAAACGAAATTTTTTATAGATAAAAGTCTATCATAAATATCAAAACGAGTGATTTTTATCTATGGAAAATCGAGTATATTTATTCTACTGGCAACAGTATGAATTCCCTTCCAGTCAGCGTTGTATACTTTCGGGGTAAAGTTTTGCATTCAGATAACGCCTTCTTTATCCCTAGGTTGGTGGATGAAAGGGTGACCTGAAATGTCAGCGTTTCCCGATCGCCAGCAACGCTTTTTCCCTATTTTTTCAGTGAGATAGAAACTATGGCAGACATTGTGGACATTGCGGTTGGCGCAGGCTCCTTCACTACACTGGTGACCGCAGTACAAGCGGCTGGGCTAGTAGAGACGCTCAAGAGTCCGGGCCCCTTCACTGTATTCGCCCCTAATGACGATGCCTTCGCCAAGCTGCCTCCTGGCACCATCACTACATTGGTGCAGAACATTCCGCAATTAGCACGCATTTTGACATTTCACGTCGTTCCTGGAAAGCTCATGCAGGCAGATTTAGTTAAGTTGGGCATGGTGACTTCGGTCGAAGGTTCACCGATTCCAATTCATGCCAACGGCGCATTCGAGGTGAAGAACGCCACGGTTGTTGCCGCTGACATTGAAGCAGACAACGGCGTCATTCACGTAATTGATACCGTGATGTTGATGGGTTGAATTTGATAGATACTTTTTGGCTCATCGGGATCTAGAGCAATCCTTCCAAATCAATTTCCTCAATAACTTGCAGTCCTCGCGGATCGCCTACTTTCAGCAGAGCAGAACGGGCATCTTCCCGAACGCCCAGTTCTTCATCTTCGGCAAAAGCTTCAATTAAGGCATCGATCGCCGTGGCATACACCACATTAGAAGGCAACTCGCGGCAGAGCTGACCAATTGACCAGGCGCAATTACTCCGCACAGCGGCGATCGCATCTCGCCGTAATCCTTGAATTAAAGGCGGTATGGCAGCAATTATTGCCTCATAGCTAATGACCGCCATCTGTGCCAGAGCCGTGGCAGCCCACAGGCGAACGGCAGGAATATCTGTTATGAGGGCATCGACCAAAGGCTCTAGGGAACGGCGATCGCGGCTATTTCCCAATGCCCAGACCATTCCCTTACGCGCATGACCATTCCAATCGTTCTGGAGTTGGGCAATCAACGGCTCAACGGCAGTCGGGCTAGGATTTCGCCCCAATCCATAGGCTGCACTGACCCGCAGCAGCGGACAGGCGGCGGCTAGGAGATCTATTAAGTAGGGAATAGCGCGGGCATCTGCTATTTCGCAAAAGGCTCTGGCGGCGAGAATTCGCTGCTGCTGCTCAGGCGAGTCTAGCAGACGCAACATCTCGTCTGGGTCGGGCTTGGCGATCGCCTCTTCAGCCCCCACTGTGCCCACGTGGTCGAGGGGATCGAGTTCGATGGCGGTGTTAAGGACTGTTAAGTCGTCGTTGTCATCCATACTGCCACTTTACCGAGAAAAGGGACGAAGATAACGGGATAATAAAGAAGCATAGCGAAAGTCACGCTGGCAATTCTAATTAGCCTCCTTAATTAGAATTTCTGATTAGTATTTTTCTGATTAGTATTTAGTAACTGGCATCTGACTGGCATCTGACTGGTACCAACGACTGGCATTCAATGAGCATTCAAACTTCTGTGTTGGACGAGTTACTCAAACGCTCGCCTCACTTACGCCCCCAACTTTACTTCAAATCCTCTCTAACGGCTCTCTCCCATGCGATGGAGGATCAAGTTTTGGCGGGTGGGGCAGCTCAGTCGCCGTTGGTCATCGCCAGCTTTCAGCGAGAACGATTTTACCGCCAGGAGGCAAATCGCTACGGGCGAATTGCAGCGCTGACTCAGCATGTATATGTCTTGGCTGCACCCGAAACCAGCTTCACCAACGAGTCGCGGGAATATGAAGCGATCGCTTTTGACCCCAGCGATCAATTGAGCCAAGAGTGGCATCTGGCGGTGATTGGACAGAAATATGCGGCTTGTCTGGTGTGCCAGGAACGTAAAAATATTGCTCCTGAAGCGGTTACCACCGACTTGCCCGCAATGGATCAAACCCGTCGCTTTGAAGGAATCTGGACGTTCGATCGCCAGGTTAGCTATCACACTGCTGATATTTTGCTAGATCGCATTCTGGTCTATCGTCCCGAATTGCGACAAAAGATTGAGCAGGCAAAGCAGGACTTTTTAGGCGAAGTTTCCCTGCGAGTTCAAGAAGTTGACCCAGATCCATTTGCGCAACGATTGGTGACGTATATTCAAGCCAGCCAATATAAATTGCAAAAAGCCTATCGTTCGATTGCCTCGCAAGAGCGCCGGGAGCGGTTGATCAACTCGATTACTTCGGCAATTCGGCGATCGCTTGACCCCAACGAAATTTTTAAGGTAGCTGTCAAAGAATTGGGGCAAGTGACCCAAAGCTGCCGCTGTCTGATTTATCCCTGCAAAGCCACAGACGCTAGCACCACGATTACCCACGAATATCTAGCCGATGGCACTTTGGCTTCTTTGGTCGGGCAAACCTGGTCGCTGGTTAATAACCCGCTGTTTCAAATTACGGCACAGAGCCAAGAAAGCTTGGCAATTAGCGATACTCGGGCAAAAGGGAACGGGTTAGTTGACTTTTCGACGATGGGCGATCGCCTCGAACGCTGGCAAATTCGCTCATGGCTGATGGTTCCCATCCTCTATCAGGGACAACTGCTAGGCATAGTCGAATTGCAGCATTGCCAAGCCACTCCCCATGTCTGGTCTCACGACGAAATCACGCTGATCGAATCCGTTGCCATTCAGCTTGGCGTGGCGCTCATTCAAGCCGAATCCTACGCCAACCTAGAAGACCTCAACCAACAGCTTGCCGCCCTCGAACGCACCCGTAGTAACCTGATCGCCATCACCGGGCACGAACTGCGCACCCCTCTTACCACCATTCAAGTCTGCTTAGAAAGCCTTGCCAGCGAACCTGACATGATGCCAGAACTGCGTCAAGTCATGCTAGACACGGCTCTAACTGATGCCGACCGAATGCGAAAGCTGATTCAAGACTTCTTAATCCTGTCTCGCCTGGAGAGCGGTCGAGTCGAGTGGCACCTCGAACCCATCTCCCTTGATGAATGCGTCCATCTTGCCCTGAGCAGCATCCACACCCGCCCCGCCCAAACCTTGCCCCACATCCGCGCCCACGTTCCCTTAGAGCTTCCCCTCGTCCAAGCCGATGGCGAATGGCTAGTAGAAGTCATTTCCAAGCTATTGGACAACGCTTGCAAGTTCACAGAACCCGAAGGCGAAGTCCTGATCGAAGCCAAACCCAACGGCGGCAAAATGCTAGAAGTCACTATTACAGACACCGGGCGAGGCATTGAACCCAACCGTCTAGAAACCGTATTTGAACGCTTCTACCAAGAAGAAGGCGCCCTCCGTCGCACTGCTGGAGGCACGGGCATAGGGCTTGCCATCTGTCGGCAAATTGTCCGCAACCTTGGCGGACAAATCTGGGCAGAGTCTCTAGGACGGGATCAAGGCAGCCAATTCCACTTCACCCTACCCATCGTCCCAGAGCTGCCACCCGATAAACAGACGGAACCCAAACCCGAAAAAGGAAAACGCCAATCCAAAGTAAAAAGTAAAGAATAACCCATCACGCCGATTCAATAGGGGTAGTGCCCCCGTGCCTACCCCGAATCTTCGCCACCCCACCGACCCTTAATCTCCGCCACCCCACCGACCCTTAATCTCCGCAACCCCACCGACCCTTAATCTTCGCCACCCCTATCGACTCTACCGCTGCTCTTCCGTATTGCCTTGAACTGGACGAGCCTTAAAGCGCGTATACCCAAAAGTCGCGATCGCCCCCAACACCAGCCAATAGGGACTGTACACCATCAGCCAAATCCCGAGTTGAAGTAAATCCACCGTGAATTTGCCAAAAGAATGGGTCGCACTCTCCCAAGTGTTGTTAATCTGCGCACCGACAGCAGGCTGCGATCGCACCGAAGCCGTGACCTCAACCAAATTTAGCTGAACAGACGAATAAGCCACTTGATTTTGCAGCGCCATCAAT
>Ga0105046_10018908_pt1 | contig 10469 bp, 9 predicted proteins | sample MAT03_FD_78385 | JGI IMG/M metagenome (GOLD analysis project Ga0105046, IMG submission 78385) | Freshwater microbial communities from Lake Fryxell liftoff mats and glacier meltwater in Antarctica - MAT-03 (megahit assembly) | ecosystem: Environmental > Aquatic > Freshwater > Ice > Liftoff... | reverse complement strand
TTTTTACGTCCGGCAGCGGCTGTTGATAAAGAGAAATTACAACGACTGCGGCAGCTGGGTGCAACTTATCTTAAACGTAGACTAGCTGAAACACGCCGTGCACGAATTCAGCGATATCAGGTTGTAACGATAGAGGTGATTGAGGCTCGCTTTTGCCTGCCTAAGATCAATCTTTTGCTTGAAGCGTGATTAGCCTCATAGACAGACAATAAATGCCAATTTTTCAACTTCCACCTCTCGACGACCGTGGCGCTGAGTGTTACCGATATAGGCAATATGGCGATAAAAATTGGGATTATTGGGCTTGGCTATGTTGGGCTACCGTTGGCGCTAGCATTTGGAAAAAAATTCCCGGGGACAATTGGATTTGATATCGCGGAACTGCGAGTGCAATCCCTGGCGCGCGGCGAAGATCTTAATGGCGAAGAGAGCTATGAAGATTTAACAGGCAGCAATCTAAGCTATACAACTGACCCGCAAGCGCTATGCGGGTGTAATTTTTTCGTAGTGACTGTGCCAACTCCGATTGATGAAAATAAGCAGCCTGATTTAACTCCGGTCAGACTTTCGTGCGAAACAGTCGGCGCATACATGAGCGCAGGCGCCATCGTATGTTTTGAATCGACCGTTTATCCGGGCGTTACAGAAGATTTCTGTGCGCCGATACTTGCAAAGTTTTCCGGACTGCGGCGTGACCAATTTAAGTTAGCCTACTCACCTGAGCGCATTAATCCTGGCGATAAAGAGCACACCTTAACGCGCATAAAAAAAGTTGTTTCCGGCGAAGATGCTGCAACGCTGAAAACTGTCGTTGAAGTTTATGGAGCTGTAATAACCGCCGGGCTGCACTGCGCATCGTCAATTAAGGTGGCAGAAGCTGCAAAAGTTATTGAAAATACGCAGCGTGATTTAAACATCGCGCTAATGAATGAGCTTGCGATGATATTTGATCGCATGGGTATCTCAACCAGAGAAGTACTTGAGGCCGCTGGCACGAAATGGAATTTCTTAAAGTTTTCCCCCGGCCTAGTCGGTGGCCACTGTATCGGGGTAGACCCCTATTATCTGACGATGAAAGCACAACAATTGGGATATCATCCAGAGGTTATTCTTGCTGGACGCAAAATTAATGACGGCATGGGTTCCTGGATTGCGCAGCGCACCGTAAAAGAGATGGTAATTAGTGATATGCCTGTAAAAGGCTCAAAAATTGCTGTCTTGGGTGTGACGTTTAAAGAAGATGTCTCTGACATTAGAAACTCTCGAGTACCGGATATTGTTAAAGAGCTAAAAGAATTCGGTGTTGAAGTGGTGGTGCACGATCCGCTCGCCTCACCAAGCGCTACTAAACATGAATACGGTTTTGATTTGGTAGCTTGGGAATCATTAAAAGAGCTTGATGGAATTGTGCTTGCTGTTAGCCATTCCTTTTATACCAAGATGGCCCTATCCCAGTTACTAAAACCAATACATAGAAAGTGCGGCGTAGTTGTAGATATTAAAGCATGCTTGAAGCGGGATTCTATTACAGCGGCTGGGCACCGATACTGGGGGCTATAAACAATTTTAGTAACTGAGAACTAATCCGATGAAATATGACGACGTCTGCCAAGCGCTAATGGTAAAACCGCAAAATTGGTGCGTCACCGGCGCGGCTGGATTTATTGGATCTCACATCGTTGCTAAACTTTTAAGTTTAAATCAGCGTGTTAATGCACTGGATAATTTTGCAACTGGCTCGCGTGCAAATCTTTCGGCTGTCAAAGCTTGCGTAAGCGAGGAGCAATGGGCCCGATTTAATTTTATTGAAGGGGACATTCGCAATTCTAGTGACTGCGAAAAAGCGCTGTTAAATTGCGAGTTCTTAAGTCATCAAGCGGCCCTTGGATCAGTGCCACGCTCCATTGCAGACCCAGTACTTTCAGCTTCCGTTAACGTCGTTGGCTTTGTGCAGATTTTAACTGCTGCAAAAAAAATGGGGCTAGCTCGCGTCGTTTATGCCTCCTCTAGCTCAGTTTACGGAGATTCCGCAGAGTTACCGAAGGTTGAGGCGCGTATCGGCAATCAACTCTCGCCCTATGCTCTCACAAAGGCGATTAATGAGCAGTTCGCACTTGTTTTTCAAGCCTGTTACGGTACGCAAAGTATTGGACTGCGATATTTTAATGTTTTCGGGCCACGCCAAGATCCGAATGGACCGTATGCAGCAGTGCTGCCGCGCTGGAGCACGGCCATCAAATCTGGCCTGCCTGCAATTATTTATGGAGACGGCGAAACAAGTCGCGATTTCTGTTTCGTCGACAACGCAGTGCAAGCAAACATTTTGGCCGCGACGAGTGGTAATCTAGAATGTGTTGGCACTGCTTTTAATATCGCCTGCGGTGCGCAGCATTCTTTGAATGCAACTTTTAAGATATTGGCTGAAATTCTGCAAAAACCGTTAGTGAAACCTGTTTACGAGGCAGTGCGCGCAGGTGACGTGCGCCATTCGCTTGCTGATATCACTAAAGCGCGCCAGCTGCTGGGGTATGAGCCAACGGTTGGTTTAGCGGAAGGTTTGCAGTATTTTCGGTAACTGGTCGTCAGAGTTTTGTATGCTCACTGGCATACAAGCAAAGGATTAGGCGCGGTTTCGGCGAGAAGCCAGGAACGATTGAATCGCCAGGCAGAGATACCCAATTGTTGCTAAGGCCATAATTCCTTGCACAACGACTGCGAAGGGACGGGCCACCGTTTCACCGGCGATTAATGCTGGCAGCTGACTCAGACCACGAAATGTTCCGAAGAGCGAGAGCACCGCTAATAATGCCGCACCATGCATAGCATATTTCCGAAACGCCTCACGTCGGGCAATAAGTCCAACCACGAGAAAAAAACCGCCGAAGAAGGCCGGTATTAAAGCAGTTATCGATGCAGCGCCTGAAAAAAAGTATCCACCAATGCCAAGGGCGATCAAAAAAAGGGCGAAAATAATTGTTATATTTACCATGGGGGTAACGCTACCGTGAATTGGCTGCGGCCAAAAGAGGGGTGGAGGAAAGAGGCAGGAGCGTAGATAGCTTAGCGACCTTTTCGATCGGCTTTGCAAAATATTCCAGCCACGCAGCGGAATCGACTAGGTTCATACCGCATTCCGTTTATACGCGATCTTTTTCGCGTTCTACTGAAGTGTCGATTCCTTTCAAAAAGCCTCGCATCTCCTTGAAGTTCCTTTGAGGAATATACTCAATCCGATTATCATATTGGAACACAGGGACCTTCTCTCCGGGTTTAAGCTTCATCGCCTTTCGAAGCACTGCCGGAATTACCACCTGAAACTTTGGTGAAATCGTAGTGGTTATTGATGACATTGGAGACGCCTTATCGATACAGAACGGCATGTTGCTTTTGAACATGCAGTACACCCCAACGTTACTAGCCGAAGATTATCTTGCTGTGCGGGCAGCGTTTTTACGCCACATCGGCCACGGGGTTGCGTAGGCAGTGCCGGAACCGGCGGCGCTTCCCAGTCCATCCGCAAAACTTGTCCAGGCGTAGATTTTTCCGGAACTACTGCCACCACCAGCTACTAAGTCTAGTACTCCATCCTTATTGACATCACCGATTGCCGGGGAATTATTAGTTGAACTTCCATGCGAAAAAGTTCCAAGGCCATTGCATTCAAAACTCGACTTACAGCTTAACTGCTCCCCTGTTTGAGCAGCTAAAATGGTGATTCCGCCATTATTTGTAACTGCTACTTCAAGTGAGCCGTTGCCGTCTAAATCAGCAATTACCGGAGATTGAAAATGGCCGCCGTTTGAATCGTTACGCAGATTAGAATACGGAATAACGCTCCACATAGGAGTTTGGCTTGCGGCCTTCCAAGCGGAAACTCGGCTAAATCCGTCACCACCCAAGTTAGTAGCGCCGCTTGTCGTAGCAACAATTTCAAGCACGCCGTCGTCGTCGATATCAGCAATAGCCGGTGAAGAGGGGGAACAGGTAAGGGTCGGAAGAGTTTGCAGCACCTTGCCAGTCTTAAGACTTAAAATTTTAATCCAGTTTCCGAAATAGCGCCCAGTAGCGCGCTTAAAATAACAGCCCGATTGAATCATCACTTCCTTGCCTGGGTTACTTGCTAAAACATCCGCTACCACCGGTGACGAATAAATGGATTGGTCCAAGTAAGTTGACCACACATAAGCTTTAGAATTTCTAAATCTTAGACGCTTAGACTTTGCGGCACTTCCATTCGAAGTAAGCTTTGCTGTTTTAAAAGCATATACAAAACCCCCGTTTTTCGTGGCTGGTACTAGGCGATCGTTTCTGCTGATATCTGTTGCAATAATCATTTCAAGATTACTGTCGCTATCAACGTTAGCAAAAGTTGGCGAGCCCCATACAGTATCAGCCGCGTTGTAAAACCAACGAACTACGCCAGAAGCTTCGAGTAAATAAACGTTACGATCAAAACTTCCAAATCCAACTTCAAGTTTTCCGTCGCCATCCACGTCGGCCAAAGCAGGAGTACCGAACACACCAAACATGATTGAGCCGTAGCCGTTTTTCTTGGCATTTTTCTGCGTACTAAAATTCCATTTAATTGCGCCATCTGTTCCGCGATAAGCCGCTACTCCGCCGTCGCAAGTGCGCGCTCCAAGTCCACCGTAAGAAGCAACAACATACTCAACCCCGTCACCAAAAAGTTCGCCCACAGCAGGCGCGCCATAAGCTTTATTACCTGATGTACTGCCTGTGCAATCAGCACTTGGAAGCCGTACCGACCACAGTAATGTGCCGTCGCTTTTTGTAACGTTCAAGATTCCGTCAGGAGTTGTAACTGCTATTTCGTTGCCGTTGGTTGCATCGCCATCAATCTCTGCAATGACAGGCGAACTGTAACGCACTCCGCGCCCTGGTATATCAGCGCCACCTTCAAAGCCTGCCAGTACAGTTGGTGATGCTGCGAAGGATAAATTTGTTGATACCCCGCAGCTTAATGCGCAAAAAGCGAGCGCTATGGGCAGTTTAGAAATTTTGACTGAACATAAGTTTATCGTGGCCTTTAGCATAGGTAGCTAAGGTCGACGTAAAAAGCTTTAAACGTTAGAAGCCAGCGCGCATGATTTTTTATTGCGAGTTTCTATGAGGCTTAAGGAACAACCACATCAGCAAAGTTATCCATGATGCGGCCAGAGACCAGGCGTTTCATCCGATCCATAAATTGATCGTACGAGAGCGTTATTTGCTCTTTCACGCAATAACGGCGCAACGTCACATTGCGCTCATTCATCTCACGCTCGCCTAAGATGATAATATTTGGCACCTTGCGAGTTACTGCGTCGCGGATCTTTTTGTTAAAAGAGCTGTCACTTAAATCAATCTCAACTCTAATGAGATCGTGGCGCAACTGCGCTTCAACTTCTTTGGCATACGCATCGACGGTGGGTTTCACAGGAATGATCACACACTGTATAGGCGCCATCCAGGTTGGAAAAGCTCCGCCAAAGTGTTCGACCAAAAAGCCCACGAATCTTTCATGAGAACCAAGAGGTGCGCGGTGCACAATATACGGGCGATGCGACTTGCCGTCTTCACCGATATACTCAAGCTCAAAACGAATCGGTTGGGCAAAATCAAGCTGCGTCGTACTGATGCTCTCCTCGCGACCAGCGACTGATAGTGCTTGAAAATCTATCTTTGGGCCGTAAAAAGCTGCTTCGCCTTTGCCTAAGTAGTATTTCACCCCAGACTCATCCAAGAGATCTTTCACAATCTTCTCGGAGAAAGCCCATAGCTCAGGATTATCAGCAAACTTAGCGCTTTTCTCTGGATCGTGGGTTGAATAGCGAACGCTGACACCTTCAAAGCGCAACAATTTGTAATACTCCATGCACATGTCAAAGGTCGCTTTGAGCTCGGTCTTTAGCTGTTCAACGGTGCAGTATATATGTGCATCATTTTGACAAATAGAACGCACGCGCAGCAGTCCACTTAAGGTGCCTGAAGACTCATAGCGATAGACCGTGGCGAACTCAGCCAAGCGCAGCGGCAACTCGCGATAACTGCGCGGGCGATGACCAAAGATCTGATGATGATGCGGGCAGTTCATCGGTTTAAGATAATACTTTGACTCGCCATCAAGCTCCATCGGCGGATACATGGAATCCTTATACATCTCAAGATGACCTGAGGTCGTATAGAGATCTGCCTTGGCCAGATGAGGTGTAGACACACGAACATAGCCCGCGCGCATCTCTACTTCCTTGGCATAGGTTTCAAGTGCATCACGAATTGCGGTGCCGTTGGGCATCCACAGCGGTAAACCCGGGCCGACCTTTTCAGAGATCATGAACAGCTCAAGCTCTTTTCCTAGCTTGCGGTGATCGCGCTCTAAGGCAAGCGTGCGGCGTTCAATGTGTGCATCAAGCGCTTTGCGATTCTCAAACGCCAATACATAAATACGCGTTAGCTGCGGATTCTTTTCGCTGCCTCTCCAATAAGCGCCCGCCAATGAGTCGATCTTAAAGCAATCCGCTGGGATCTGTCCGGTATGCTCCACGTGAGGCCCGGCACACATGTCTTCAAACGGACCATTCACATAAAAGCCGATCTCTTTCTCGCCGCGGCTGGCAAGCTCTTCACAGTACTCAGCCTTAAAGGCTTGGCCTAAGCTTTTTAAATGATCGACTGCGTCTTTCGCTAAACGTGAAGAGCCCACAAATTTTTGGTGCTCATTAATGATGCGACGCATGCGGCGTTCAATTTCCGCAAAGTCAGCCGGAGTCAGCGGCACTTCAAATTTAAAATCATAATAGCACCCCGTATCAATCGGCGGACCGAAGGCCATCTTGACCTCAGGCCTCAATTCAACCACCGCTTGCGCCAGCACGTGAGCTAGCGAGTGACGGATCTTGTAGATCTTTGAGTTGGTATCAACGGCTTCAGAATGTTGCATGCACAATCCTTTGAGTGATTAGGTTAAGAATCGTAGCATTGCCTCTGCTTTGCAGTAAATGAGAAGTTGGGGGCGTTCGAAGGAATTCTGCCGCGTAGTGTCACTTTTGAAAGAGTTTTCAGGAGAGAATGGAATTATCCTCTTTATGCGTTGGAGTTAGAGCTTAATCCGAAATAAAGCAACGAAAAACTAAGGTTTTCATCCCTGGAAATGGGCGCCCTATAAATCTTTAATAGGCATAGATTTTTCGTAACTGGTCACCACAGTTTAGATCCTTCGAGGTAAAGCGAAGCCAAGCATTAGCATATAATCCATATTGGAGCTCATATCTCTTTCTTGTCAGCCCCTAACCGGGACAGCTATGGTGCTTGAATTTCTAGGGCGATAGTAGTGGGAGAATCAGGGACAATTCCATGTGTCCCTGATTTCAGTTCTTTTAAAGTTGCTTTAAAAGAATATCGTTCCGAATAGTTGCCGCATCGTGTAGTGTTTTTTCCAAATCCATCTTCAGACGCGCTTCGCCCTCGTCGCTCTTCGCCGTACGTATTTGTGACAAATAATCAGCTACTATTTTAAGCTCCGGAAAATCTGGAAATTGCTTTTGGGCGTTGCGCAACTTCTTCTCAGCCTCATCAAATTTAGATTGCCGAATCAATTCCTTAAGGAGCGCAAGTCGCGGCCCATGGGCATTTGGTCCGCTTACTTCATTCTCTTTTAATAAGACTAAAATCTCATCACTCTTTCGAGGGTTTGAGAAAAGGAGGCGGCTAATTAGTACTTGGCGATCGAAGTTGGCCTTAATAAACGGATCCTGAAATTTGTATCTACTAATCCCATATTTTTGGTCAAGTGCGCTTCTTCTTTGTTCACCTTCTTTCTCTATATCATTTAAAGATCCCGCAAGCGGAGCAAGCGATTTATTTAGTCGATCCAAACTTTCATTAAGCAGTTTAATATTTTGCTCTGCTTGCTCTTCCTTAGATATCGACTGGTTGCTGTTTATCTCGACAGATTTGGCTAGTAACTTTCCGTCCGAATTCTCCCGATTTAATTTAAAAAGTTCAGCGAGTGCTACTTTAGCCTCGGGATATTTCTTTAAGTCTACATAGGTTTGCGCTAGTTGAAGCCAGGCTTGCTCTGAACGCGGATTGTCATTTGTATTTTTGAGCGCTTTTTGCTCAACTTCTTTATTAAATTGCGTGCTGATTTCTTCTTTTTGTGAAGTTGGTTGGGCGATAGCCCTAGCGATGCAAACATTAGTTACGAGAATGAGACCCAGAAAAATAGATCCAATATGGGGGTGTAAACGACTGTGAAAACGAATGTGCATAAGTCCTGAAATCTTTAGTTTATAGGCTTTTGCGATTATCTCTGTTTCTTCATTTATCAGAGTATTTGTCTGCTCGCATTAAAAATATTTAATGCCCAGGTGCGAGAAAGTCCCCCGGCGACTCGTCCACCCCAACTTTTTTAGTTATAAATTTCAATATCCTAGAATTCGAAGAATTTTTTTAGGCAACCTCAGCTCGTCTACCGCCATCGCAACTGCGAACCGAAAAAGTTGGGGTGGACGAGAAATACTAGGACGAGAAATACTCGAACGAGAAGTACTCACGGAGAAATCAAATCAGCCCGCCTCCAGCGCCTTGTTCGCCTGAGACTCCGTTTGCTTAAAGTGCATCTATCAGGACCTTTCTTTTCTGCTGATACTCTTTTTCGGTAAGTAGCTCGTCTTCGTGTGCCTTCTTTAGTGCTTTAAGCTTCTCTATATTTTTATCCACCGGCTTTTCACTACTTGCTACTGGTGCCGTTGAACCGTGCTTAATATCCGGTCCAGCAGCGTCATGGATTTTAAGGTAGCCCGGATTTCCAGCAGGAATATTATTTTTAGAAATAGATTTTGATACTTTGGCTGCAATTTCATCTAATAGAGGGTAATAGCTTCCTATATTAGTATCAGATGCCCTATATGGCTCGACTAATGTCCAAACGTCCTTTTTTGAAACCACATCGATGAGATGCGCTTCATTTAGAGTTACAAAGTCATCTCTAAAAGTCATTGGAGCGGCATCACGAAACTCCCCCAGCTTCATTATCAAGCAATATTTGAAACCACTTGTATTAGCCGCCTGCAAAGCATCCTCGAATTTATATGGAATATCATTACTAAACCGGGTGTCGGCCGGATAGGCTTTGGCCGTAAGCGATGAATTGCTTCCAATATTTCTAACTACAGCCATCTGTAGATAGCTGCCACTGTTCGAAGCAATGGGGTGCACCTTGCCACCTTGCACCGCATTACCTGGAGGCATCACCAGTATGCTCCCACTAACAAACGGAGTTTTAGTTACCTTGATTGAACAGCCAGCACTTAGGATAATTATTAATAACAAAGCAATAACTTGAATTGTTTTAAAAACGCGAGATATCTTTCTTAAAAAATTTTGCATACATCGTTCTGCGATATTTAGTTTAAATCCATAGAGGTAAAGCGGCACCAGATGTAGCATATACTCTATATTGTAACTGCTGATATATCTTTCTTGTCAGCCCGACTCGACTTAGCTCGCCGCAGGCCACTCTTTTTGCTGAGCACTAGGTGGCAGCGATTTCTTGTGGCCAGTTACTACGAATAGATGATGATGTTATTCACGGTTCGTTTGGCGGACTAGCCCACCTCCAGAACCACACAATCTTCCTTAAAAAATGGTACCGAGCAATGAAGCAACAGAAACGTAATTTTCAAATTATTTACAACGGTTCATTAGAAAATCTTGATGAAGACTTGGTATATGAGCAAAGTTTCTTCAAAATGACCCCTGAAGATAGGCTTAAAGCTTCTTGGGAAATGGTTGTACACGCATGGGAGCTAAAAGATAAATCAGAAAATGAGCTCAGACTTAATAGAACTACTTCAATACTTAAAAGAGTTTAACGTAAGGTACCTTATTATTGGAGGTCAGGCTGTGGCGACGTCCGAAAGTCCGTTGAAATTTTAGGATTGAAGCTCTAAACTGGCGTAAGCGGTCATCTTGCGGCGTAATTTTCTGTTTTAAATATCTGTGCGATTTTTAAGCCGTCAGCGAACACACGTGAATGTGCTGTATGCGGACTAGACGTAGGGCAATTAAGCCTTTTGCGCTGTTTTAATGTTGAACCCATTTTTATAAGCGCCTAAATTTTCAGGGATATTTCTTGTACTTGCAATTAATACTTTCGCTTTTTGAGGGAAGGAGTAGGGTCGTGTTCCCATAGGACATTCGCTGTTGTTATGGTGATGCAAACTGGACCGGATTCTAAAAATCCTAATAAACGCCCCGAAGAAATCTTCGACTGCAAATTGCGTTTAGTGAATGGTCCAAGAGCTGGCGATGCAGTCGTTCTTTGTTATCGAAGTAATCCAACCTATGAACCTAAGAAACGCAGTTGAAACTGTTCAAGAGCGCTGAAATACCTGATATTGGCGGGCGTGAGCAAGAAAATGATGCGTCGGCAGTCTCACCCTGTGGGTGAGCGTAAATCAGGTTCA
>Ga0105046_10018907_pt1 | contig 10469 bp, 8 predicted proteins | sample MAT03_FD_78385 | JGI IMG/M metagenome (GOLD analysis project Ga0105046, IMG submission 78385) | Freshwater microbial communities from Lake Fryxell liftoff mats and glacier meltwater in Antarctica - MAT-03 (megahit assembly) | ecosystem: Environmental > Aquatic > Freshwater > Ice > Liftoff... | reverse complement strand
GCTTCCGCGACTTTCTTGCCCGCGTAATCCAGGAACAGCGCGATCATTTCGCCGGCGAATTGGTTGCCGCCCAGCCGGACAAGGCGCTCCAGGGCGGTGGGATCGAGGTTGGGGACGGGAAGCATGGGGGAGGGGTTAGATCCGAAATCCGAAATCCGAAGGCCGAAATCCGAAAGCCATCCGAAATCCGAAATCCGAGGACCAGGTGCCAACACTGCTGAAGCGCGGCTGTGGCCTCTGGGCCCGCCGCGCCCCGCAACCACCGTCCGTGTCCGAGCGGCTTCGGTCTGCTGGCTCTGGATTGGCTTCGGCATTCGGATTTCGGATTTCTTTCAAGCCTTCACCCCTCCGGCCAGCGCCTTCGCGATCGCCGCCAGCAGCAGATTCTCATCCACGATCGGCTTGCTCACGTAATCGTCGAAGCCTTGGGCGAGGTATTTTTCGCGATCACCGGCCATGGCGTGCGCGGTCAAGGCGATCACCGGCAGGCGGCGCAGGAGCGCGTGCGCGCGCAGCCGGCGCAGCACCTCGGTGCCGTCCAGATGCGGGAGCGAGACATCCAGCAGCACGAGGTCGGGCGGCGCTGCTGGCAGGCCGGCGAGCGCGGCCAAGCCGTCCTCGTATTCGGTGATCGCATAAAGCGATTCGAGGATCACCCGCACGAGCAGACGGTTGTCAGGATTGTCTTCGACGACGGCGATTTTCTTCATGGGCACAACTTCCAATCAGGCTGCTACCGGCGGGCCGACCCGCGCGACTTCCAAGCCGAGCAGGCAGACATCATCAATGAACTCGGCACCGGCGGAGAACGCTCGCACTTCGGTGACCAGCGCGTCGAGGAGTTCCGGCAGCGGCAGATTCAGGTGCTGCGTCGCGGCGGCCAGCAGGCGCGGCTGGCCGAAATCCTGGCTGCCGTCGGCGGACAGTACCTCAAACAATCCATCGGTGAACAGCAAGACCCGATCCCCCGGCGTCAGCGGTACCTGCGTCGTGGCGTACGTCGCCTCGGCGGACAACCCCAGCGCCGGTCCGGAGCGCGGTAGGACGCACAGCCGAGTGGCCAGGCCGGCCGGCGGTTGCAGGTGAATCGGCCGCGGATGGCCGGCGTTGGCAAAGCGCATCTGGCCGCTCGCAACGTCGGCGATGAGGTAGAACGCCGTGGCAAACAGCGGTGTGTCCGCCGGCTTGATGAGCGCGACCAGCCGGCGGTTCATCTCCGTCAGAAACTCCCCCGGCTCGCGCAGGCGCGGCGCGAGATCATCCACCAGGGCGCGCAGCATCGCCGTCACCAGCGCCGAGCGGATGCCGTGGCCCATGACGTCGCAGATGAACAGGCCCGCCGCGTCGTCGGACAGAGCAATCACGTTGAAGAAATCTCCGGCCAACTCGGTCGCCGCCTGGAAACGGTGGTGAAAGCGCAGCGCCGAGTCCTCCCGTGACGCGCCGCTGGGAAAACGCGCAAAGGTGGCCGGGAGCAACGATTGCTGGAGCTGCCGGGCCATCGCGAGATCCGCCTGCATCTGGAGATGGTAGGCGGCGACCTGATCCGCCAGCCGCTTCTGCGCGAGTGCGCTCTGGATGGCCCGTCGCAGCGGGAGGACATCGAGGTCGGCCTTGGTGAGATAGTCGCGCGCGCCGCGTTTCATGGCTTCCACGGCGACCGCTTCGTTGCCACTGGCGGTGAGCATGATGACGGCGGGCTGCTGTCCGGCGGGCAGGTCGCGGATTTGCGCCAACAGCTTGAGGCCGTCGGCGTCGGGCAAATTGTAGTCCAGCAGGACGACGTCGTAATCGCGGAGGCAGATTTCGGTGAGCGCCTTGCCGGCGGTGTCGGCCCATTGCGGATCGCAGGGGAGGGCGTCGCCCAGCGAGCCGACGAGCTGCCGCAGGAGCCGGGCAAAGACCGGGTCGTCATCCACGATCAGCACCGAAACAGGGATGGGGTTCATACGGTTTTTACGTTGGCGGTGCTTGAGGTGTCGGCTAGCAGCCCCGCGAGCAGGCGCTTGAGATCCGAGGCAAACACGTCGGCCTTGCGCAAGACCTCGCGCGTTTGGAGCCGCAGGTGCTCGGTCTCGGAGAGGGTGAGTTCCTTGCCGGTGATGACGACGACCGCCACCCGAGCGAAGCGCGGTTCAGCGCGGAGAGCGTTGAGGAAACTCGTGCCGTCCATCACCGGCATGATGAGGTCCAGCACGATGAGGTCGGGCAAGAACTCCTTCAGCACGTCGAGGGCCTCGCGACCGTGGGCGGCGGTGCGAATCTCCGAACTGGCTTCCTCAAGCTGCGTCACCAGCACGCGTCGGGCGTCCGCGTCATCGTCCACGACCAGGATGCGCGGCTTGCCGTGCGGGAGGTTGCGCTGCAACGCGGCGAGCAAGTCCTCCCGGGCCACGGGCTTTTGCAACACGTCCACCGCGCCGAGAATGCGCCCGCGATTCTCGCCCGCGACGACGCTCACGACCACCACGGGGATGTCGCGCAGTTGCGGATCCGCCTTGAGCGCGCGGACCACATCCCAGCCGTCCACCAGCGGCATCATGAGGTCCACGGTGATGAGGTGGGGCCGGAACTCGCGCGCCATGCGCAGGCCCTCCTCGCCGGACGGCGCGACGATCACGCCACAGCCGAACTCCTCGATCATGTGTTCGAGCAGCGTGCGCGAATCGAGTTCGTCGTCAATCACCAGCACCCGTTTGCGCTGGAGCGCGGCGGGCAATGCCACCGCCGGCGGCGCGGCGTTGGCGGCGGGGGCGCTGGTGCGGGCGGGCGTGCCGGACGAAGGGTTGAGCATCACGCTGAAGGTGGAGCCCCGGCCCGGCTCGCTCGTGACTTCGATGCGGTAGCCCATGAGCTGGCAGAGGGCGAGGGAAATGGTCAGCCCCAGACCGGTGCCGCCGTACTTGCGCGCCGTGCCCGCCTCCGCCTGCTGAAACGCCTCGAAGATGACGCGCAGCTTGTCGTGTGGGATGCCGATGCCCGTGTCCACCACGTCGATCTGCGTGGGCTGGTGCGTGGCGGGATCGGTCTTCACGCGCACGGTGACGCTGCCGGTCTCGGTGAACTTGAGCGAATTTCCAATGAGGTTGATGAGCACCTGCTTGAGCTTCTCGGCGTCGGTGACCAGGGGCGCGACGCTGGCTGGCAACTCGGAGAGCAGCAGGATGGGGCGGTCACGCACGAGTCCTTCCTCCTGGGCCACGGTTTCCCGGACCAACCCATCCAGCGCGACGGGCGCGAGCTGGAGTTCGACCTTGCGGGCCTCGATTTTGGAGAGGTCGAGAATCTGGTTGATGAGGGCCAGGAGGTGTTTGCCGTTGGCAACGATGCGTTCGAGGAAATTGAGCTCCGCGGCGGTCAGGCTGCCGCTCTTGTTCTTGAGCAGGATGTTGGCGAAGCCGATGATGGAGTTGAGCGGCGTGCGCAATTCATGGCTCATGCTGGCGAGGAACTGGCTCTTCGCGCGGCTGGCTTCCTCGGCGCCGTCCTTGGCCTGGCGCAGCGCCTCCTCGGCCTGCTTGAGCTCGGTGTAGTCGCGCGAAATGCCAAACGTGCCGACGACCCGGCCCTGGGGGTCGCGCAGCGGCATCTTCGTGGTGAGCGCCCAGCGCACCCCGCCCTCCGGCGGCGTCTCCCGCTCCACCAGGCCGATGAGGGGCTGGCCGGTTTGAATGATGCCCTGCTCGTCGTTGTAGGCCTGTCGGGCGTGCTCGCCGCCGAAGAAATCGAAGTCTGATTTGCCCACCAACTCCTTTGGGTCCGTCAGGTGAAAGAGCTCCGCCATCGCCCGGTTCACGCGGAGGAAGCGGCTTTGGTCGTCCTTGAAATAAATCCGGTCCGGCACGTTGTCCATGAGCGTGTTCATCAGAAACCGCTCGTGCCCCAGAGCCTCCTCGGCCCGGCGGCGGTCCGTCACGTCCCAGTAGATACCCAGCAGCCCGATCACCTTGCCCGCGCCGTCGCGGACCGGCGTCTTGAGCACCTGGAGGGAGCGCGGCTTGCCGCCGGGTTGCGGCAGCTCACGCAGGCTCTCCTGGGTATGGCCGGTCTCGATAACCTGCCGGTCCTCCGCGCGATGCTCCGCGGCCACGGCGGGCGGGAGGAAGTCCGCATCGGTCCGGCCCAGCAAGTTCTCCAGGGGCTGGCCGAGGGTCTGGCAGAACCGCTGGTTGGCAAAGGTGAAGCGGCCTGCGAGATCCTTCCGCAAGATCTCCAGCGGCAGGCTCTCGACGAGCGAGTGGTAGAGCGCCTCCGATTCCTGCACCACCTGCTCGGCGTGCCGCCGCTCGCGCATTTCTCCCTGGAGTTGTTCGTTGGTCCCGCGCAGCACGGCCGTCATCTCCGAAGCGATCGCCACGGCTCGCGCCCGCGTTGTGCTGAGCGAACAGGCGATGCCGAAGAGCAGCAGACTAATCAGCCCGCCCCCGATGCCCACCAGCGCGGCCGAGCCTTTGGGCAAGGTCGCCTCGAAGGCCGGCTTGCTCGCGAACTTCAGCAGCCACGAACGCCCGCCCAGCTTGAACGGCGACTCCGACGCGAAGCGCGGCTCCGGGCCGGGCGCGGCGGTGGCCGCTACCGGCGCTTCGCCGAAAATCACCCGCTCCGCGCCCGTACCCTTGCTGTCGTGGACCTCGAAACGTAGCGCCGAACCTTTCGGGCCGAGCACCTCCCGCATCAGCCCCGCGGTGGTGAAGCGGGTGAACACCCAGCCTTCAATTCCCGCCCGCCGTTCTTCGACCGTCCCCGTGCGCGCACCATGGCGATAGACCGGCAGCAGCATGAGAAACCCCGCTTGCGGCCCGCGGCCATCGTCCTGGATCGTCATCTTCCCGGTGATGGCGGTGTCGCCGGTGTCCCGCGCCAAGTCCGCGCCGGCACGACCCTCCTCGCCGCTGCTAAGGTCAGCGCCCAGGCGATCGCGGTGCCGCGGCTCCGGCTCGAGATACTTGATGAGGAACAAGGTTTCGTTCGTGCTCAACTCCTGGACGCCGAACTCCGGCGTCTTGTCCTCGCGGGTGATGCGCAAGAACTCCGCCAGGCCCGCCCGCGGCACGCAGGCCGCAAATCCCACGCCGTCCACGCCCGGGAAACGCTCCTCAATGCCGACGCGCTCCAGATAAGCCCGCCACTCGGCGCGTTCCACGGAAGAACTTGCCGCGTAGAGGCCGACGGCGCCGTGCAGCACATCCTGGTAAATCCACATCCGCTCCGTGAGCGCCGCCGTGATGCGACTGGCCTCCTCGTCGAAGCGCTTCTGGGCCTCCAGTTCCCCGTGTTGCCGGGCCAGGAACCAGCCGCCCGTGCTGGCGGCCATGCTGATGGCCAGCACGACCCAGGCGACCGGCTGCGAGAAAAACGACGGCCTCGCCAGCGTGGCCAGAGCAACGGGAGTCGCTGAGGCGGCACCGGGCGGAGCACCGTTGTCCTGCGGAATCGTGGTCGGGTCGGGCATGGAATTTCCACGTGCCCCGGAACTATTTCCCGGGAAGCGGGTCGTGCTCCGACCGGCTGGCTGTCAGAGCGGCGACGAATCAAATGGTAAGCCCGGTCGCCGCGCGCGCGAGTTAAAAACCTGCCCCACTCGTCACCCGGGCTCCTCCGCCGGTGGCTGGCGCGCTGGGCCGCCGCCCTCCGGTTTGCCGCTTGTGAGGGTTCGCGCCGCTTGGCACCCTGCCGCCGTGAGCCACCTCGCCCGCGCCCGCGCAGTTTTCAACGTCGAGATCGCCGCCCTCCAGGCGGTGCGGCGGCAGTTGGACGGGGCCTTTGAGCGCACGGTGGAACTGCTGGTCCGCACCCTCGCGCAGCGGGGCAAGGTCATCGTCGTCGGCATCGGCAAGTCGGGCAACATCGGCCGCAAGATCGCCGCCACCTTCACCAGCACGGGCACCACCAGCGTCGTCCTCAACAGCGTGGACGCCTTGCACGGGGACATCGGCATCGTCAACGACGGCGACGTCGTGCTGGCGCTGAGCTATTCCGGCGAATCCGAGGAGTTGCTCAACTTGCTCCCCGCACTGCGCCGCTTCTCCGTCACGGTCGTGGCTATGACCGGCGCCCCGCGCAGCACGCTGGCCCAGCATTGCGACCTCGTGCTCAATGTCCATGTGCCCCAGGAAGCCTGCCCCTTCAACCTCGCCCCGACTGCCAGCACCACCGCCATGCTCGTCATGGGCGACGCCTTGGCGATGGCCGTGCTCCAGGCCCGCGGCTTCAAACAGGCCGACTTTGCCCGCTACCATCCCGCCGGCGCCATTGGCCGCGCCCTGCTGCTGCGCGTCGGCGACATCATGCGCGCCGGCGAGCGCAGCGCCGTGGCGGTTGAAACCTTGTCCGTGAAGGATGCTCTCCTCGTGATGTCTCAGGCCAAGTCCGGCAGCGTCAGCGTCGTCAACGCCCGCGGCCGGCTCGTCGGCGTGTTCACCGATGGCGACCTGCGGCGCCGCATGGCTTCGGACGAAGACATCCTGGCGCGCCCCTTGCAAGCGGTGATGACCCGCCAGCCCATCTCCGTGCGTGACACCGCGCTGGCCGTCGAGGCCGTGAAGATTTTCAACGAGCGCAACATTGACGACCTCATCGTCGTGAACGCCCGGCGCGAACCGGTCGGCCTCATTGATTCCCAAGACCTCCCCAAACTCAAATTGCTCTGAAACTATGAAAACCATCCTGCTCGCCACCCTCACCGCCGTCGCCCTCCTCCCCGCCATGTCCGCCCCGGCTCAAACGAATCCGCCCTACGCCGCTCAAAAACTGGAGTGGTCCCTCACCCGCCAGCACAAGCTCGATTACCTGCTCTATCTGCCCCCCGGCTACCAGGCCGACGCCACCAAGCAGTGGCCGCTGATGCTCTTCCTCCACGGCGCGGGCGAGCGCGGCACCGACGTGCAGCGCGTGGGCGTCCACGGGCCGCTGCTCAAGGTCCGGCAGGGGACGAATTTCCCCTTCATCATCGTCGCACCGCAATGTCCTGAAGGCGAAATCTGGGACCGCGGTCAACTGCTCTACCTCCTCAACGAAATGAACGCCAACCTGCGCGTGGACCGGAGCCGCGTCTATCTCACCGGCCTGAGCATGGGCGGCTATGGCACTTGGCAACTGGGCCTCACGCACCCGGAATTGTTCGCCGCCATCGCCCCGATTTGCGGCGGCGGTTCGATGATTGATCCCTTGCTCGTGAGTCGCGAGCAAGGGGTCGCCCTGCGCTCCCTGCCGGTGTGGGCCTTCCACGGCGCCAAAGATCCCGTCGTGCCGCTCGACGAATCCGAGCGCATGGTCGCCACGCTCAAACGGCAAGGCTGCAAGCAGGTGAAACTCACCGTCTATCCCGAGGCGGACCACAACTCCTGGGCCGCGACCTACGACAACCCGGAGTTCTACGCCTGGCTCCTCAGCCAGCAGCGTACGCCCGCCGCAGGCAAACCCTAAGCCGTAACCAGGCAGTCGGAGCTTGGGCTCTCTCAGCCGCAGCCGCGTGCGCAAACCGGTGGCGCAGGGTTTTACGGCAGCGTCTGCCGCCGCGTTCGCGCTCATTGGTTGGTGGTCGTGGGCACCTTGAGGGGTGAAGCTGGCCTGGCCCTTGTTCTCCGCGGCTGCGGCTGAGACAGCCGCGCTCCGCGACCGCCTGGCTACGGCTAAGTTGCAGCCCGGCCCTGCGAGCACCGAGGATCTGGAGTGAACCGGAACTGGCCAAGGTCCAGCTCGCCCGCCGGACCACGTTCCCTGAGCGGCGGCAATCGGCGCTCCCTCGCGCCGCGGCGGAGGGCTGGGGTGGGGAAGAAGGATTTCCCTCACACCGCGGCAAGCTGCCTGAGGCGTTTTTAGGCAGCGTCGCTGCCAACTTGCTCGCCGGCCAAAATCCAGACTTCCGGCCCGCGCGCTTTCCGCGTATCAAACGGCCATGAAATTCATCACCGATTTCAAGCCCTTGCTCCGCCGCTGCGAAAACAGTCTCGCGCCAAGTCTGGCCTTGGCCGCGCTGTTGCTGGCCAGCCTGCCAGCCGCCGGGGCCGATGCCGGCTTTGCCTTCAAGGAGTTGGACGATCGCTCCCTCGGCCTCTACGACGCCGGTCAGCCCGTGTTGGTTTACAACTTCGGCGTCATCCGCAAGGACGGCGTGCCGCCGGATCGCGCCCGCAGCACCTACGTGCATCCGCTCTACGGCTTGGATGGCGAAGTCTTGTCGGATGATTTCCCGAAGGACCACTATCATCACCGCGGGCTGTTCTGGGCCTGGCCGCACGTCATCATCGGCGGCAAGGAATACGACCTGTGGATGCTCAAGGGTATCGAGCAGCGTTTCGAGAAATGGCTGACCCGCGAGGCGGGCGCCCAGCGCGCGACGCTCGCCATGCAGAACGGCTGGTATGTCGGCGGCACCAACGTGATGCAGGAAACGGTCCGGCTCACGGTCGGCCCAGTAGAAGGCAAAGGCCGGGCGATAGACGTGGACCTGACGCTCAAGCCGGTCGGCCAGCCCGTGACGTTGCGCGGGGCGGAGGGCAAGAGCTACGGCGGGCTGACCTTCCGCATCGCCCGGGGCACGAACACGGCCATCACGATTCCCGCTGGCGTCACCGCAGGCGACTTGCCGATCACGAATCTGCCCTGGGCGGATCTCACCCGCCGGCTCGACGGTCGCACCGCGCCCAGCGGGGTGGCGATTTTCATCGCGCCGACGCATCCGGATTTTCCGCCAGAATGGCTGACGCGGCATTACGGCGTGCTGTGCATCGGCTGGCCGGGGGTGAAGGAACAGACCTTGGCGCCCGGCAAGGAGGTGAGCTTCAGCTACCGCGTGTGGGTGCATCGCGGCGCGGTGACCGATGCGGAACTGGCCTCAGCCTACGCCGCCTGGGCCGGGCCGGGCGCGGCGCGCAAGGCACGGCGGTAGGCGACTGGCTTCAAGGCGCGGTGGCGATTTGCTTGCCGGCTTCCTTGTAAATATGCGGATGCAGCACGCCGACGAAGGGGAGGTTCCGGTAGCGCTCCGCGAAGTCCAAGCCGTAGCCAACGACGAAAAAGTCGGGAATTTCAAAGCCTACGTAGTCGGCCTCGATGTCTTCGGTGCGACGGGCAGGCTTGTCGAGCAGGACGCAGGTCTGGATGCGGCGGGGCGCGAGCGCGCGGAGCTTGGGCAGGACGCGGCTCATGGTGCGGCCCGTGTCGAGGATGTCGTCCACGAGCAGCACATCGCGGCCCCGGACGTCGAGGCGGAGTTCCTTGGTGAAGACGAGGTCGCCCGAGGTGGTGCCTTCGTGGTAACTGGACACGCCGATGAAATCGAGGCGCAGCGGGAGATTGAGGTGGCGGATGAGGTCGGCGAGGAACATCACGGTGCCGTTGAGGAGCGAGGCGATGACGAAGTCGCGCCCCCGGAAATCGCGCTCAATCTCGCGGGCAAGCTGGCGAATGCGACGTTCGAGCTGCGCGTCGGTGATGAGAATGCGCTCGACCTCCTTGCGCCAGCGGGCGGGCACGTTGGAGGGTCGTCGGACAGGGGCGGGCTTCAGAGGCATGGCGCGGCGAGGGTAGTGGAAGGGAGCGGACGGGCGCAGCAGTTTTTGGCAGGGCAGAGCGCGCCCGCTGGGGGACGAATCACCCGCCATCCGCCGCCCGCCAGAGATACCAGCTCGCCGTGGTGCGGAAGGGCTGCCAGCGCGCACCGTATCGTCGCAGCGCGGCCGGGTCCGGCAGCTTGCGCTTCCCAAACGCCAGCATGAAGCCTCGTCGCACGCCGTAGTCGTCCACCGGCAGCACGTCCGGCCGGCCCAGGTTGAACATCAAGAACATCTCCGCCGTCCAGCGCCCGACGCCTTTCACCTCCGTCAGCCGGGAAATGACCTCCTCGTCGGCCAGCCCGTCACACTCGGCCAGCGTGGGCAGGGCTTGGGCGCGGTCCCGCGTCGCGAGATCGAGGATGTAGCTGGCCTTGGACCGCGAAAGTCCGGCACTGCGCAGTCGCTCCAAGTCTGCACCCAGCACCTGGTCCGCGCTCGGAAACTCCGCGTCGCCGAACAACGCCACGAAGCGTCCCAGGATGGTTTCCGCCGCCTTGCCGTGGAGTTGTTGGAAAATGATGGATTGCGTCAGCGAGCGGAACGGCGGCAGCCGGCGGGGCTTAAGCCGGCACGGCCCGACGCGCGCGATCAGGCTGCCGAGCTTGGGATCGGCCTGGGTGAGATGGGTGATGGCTTTGCGGGTCACGTCGGCAATGTGCCGGCGCGCGGGCGAAAGAAAAGTGCCTCCGAGCGCCGGCAGACGGCTCGGGCCTGCAACCCCCAGCGCGTAGGGCGGACATTCCTGTCCGCCAGTGACGGCGACTTTCTTGTCGCCAGTCCCCAACTGCGAGTGCTCCGCGAGACGGCGGATAGGAACACGGGACACGAAAGTCCCGTTCACTGGCAGACTGGAAAGTCTGCCCTACGCACGTAGGGCGGACATTCCTGTCCGCCAGTGACGGCGACTTTCGT
>Ga0105046_10018904_pt1 | contig 10470 bp, 14 predicted proteins | sample MAT03_FD_78385 | JGI IMG/M metagenome (GOLD analysis project Ga0105046, IMG submission 78385) | Freshwater microbial communities from Lake Fryxell liftoff mats and glacier meltwater in Antarctica - MAT-03 (megahit assembly) | ecosystem: Environmental > Aquatic > Freshwater > Ice > Liftoff... | reverse complement strand
CTGTTCGATCTCGGCCACCTGCATCGCCGAGATGATGAACTGCGAGTATCCGGCGCTGCTCGGGCGGGTCGAGCGCTTCGGCGGCACGCCGGCGATCGGTACCGATGTCGACCCCTACTGCAACGCCTCGATGCTGGCGGAGATGCGGCGCTGCTTCTTTCATCAGCGCGAACTGGACAACGCAGCGGCGGCCAGAGCGGGCCGGCATCCGCTTCCAGCGCATGCCACCACTACTCGCGCGGTGCTGCGCTGGGCGACGATGGGCGGCGCGCGCGCGCTTCGCCTGAATCACCGCATCGGCTCCATCACCCCGGGCAAGCAGGCAGATATCGTTCTGGTGCGGGCGAACGACCTCAACCTGTTTCCCGCGCTTCCCGGTGGTGATCCGGTGCACACCGTGGTGATGAATGCCGAGACCTCCAACATCGACAGCGTGATGATCGCCGGGCAGTTCGTGAAGCGGCAGGGGCGGCTGGTGTTCCCCGAGTTGCGGCTGCGGCAATTGCATGCGGAACTGCTGGCTGTTCGCGAGCGGGTGATGGCGCGCGGCAGCTATGCCTATCGACCGGCCGAGGCCGGTGAGCGTATCTTCTCAATCTAGCGGTCGAGGTTCAGCGGTCAAGGCCCGGCGAAGAGGGCGTGTTGCAGGCTCGAGGGGGCAACGAGTATGGATATCGGATGGGGGTCAAGGCGTGTCCGGGTCGGCGTGGCCCTTGTGGCGCTCGCCATCCTGTGTGTCGGGGCCGCATCGGCCGCGGGCAGCGTGGACGCTTGGCCGGTCAAGCCGATCCGTCTGGTCCATGGCTTCGTGCCTGGCGGCAACGTCGATATCACTGCCCGCATCATGGCGCAGTCTCTGACCGAAGGGCTGGGCCAATCGGTGATCGTCGATACCCGGCCTGGTGCCGGGGGCACGGTGGCCGCAGCGATCGTTGCAAGGGCGCAACCGGGCGGCTACACCCTGTTCGCCATGGCATCCGGGCACAGCATTTCGCATGCGCTCTACAAGTCCGTGCCCTACGACCCGGTGAACGACTTCACCATGGTGTCGCTGGTGGCCAGCTTCCCGTTCGTGATCGCGGTCGGGGCCAACCATCCGGCGAAGACGCTTGCCGACCTGTTGAAGATGGCGAAGAGCGAGCCTGGCCGGTTGAACCTGGCGCATGCGGGCGTCGGCACTGGCATGCACATGACTGCGGTCCTGGTGCAGAGTCGTACCGGTGTGCGCTTCAACGAGATTCCATACAAGGGGGGCACGGCAGCGCCGTTGGCCGCCGCCACCGGTGAGGTCGCGGTGGTGTTCGATACCCCGGCCGGAATGGAGGCGCTGGTGCAGGCGGGCAAGCTGCGCCCGCTCGCGGTGAGCTTTGCCCAGCGCTGGAAGAACTGGCCCGATGTGCCCACGGTTGCCGAGAGCGTCTCGCCCGGCTTCGATGTGCGCGGCTGGCTCGCACTGGCGGGACCGCGCGGGGTTGCCCCGGCCGATCGTGGATCGGCTGGCGCAGGTCCTGCATGCCGGGCTGGCACGACCTGAAGTCGCCGAGCGGTTCCGTCAGATGGGCAGCGGGACTGCGCCTACCCAGCCCGCCGAGACCCAGAAGTTCCTCGCGGCCGAGGTCGCGCGCTGGCGGACGGTGGTGCACGACGAGCGCATCTCGTTGCCGGAGTAGGGCAGCTTGCTGGCGCCCCGGCACGCAGGATCGCGGGTCGCATCGATCAGCGCATCGATTGTCGCATCGATCGGCGGATCGATCGTTGCACTGTTCGCCGCGGCAGCGCTGTTCGCGTCCGTGGTGTTCGCGCAGCGGCTGACCGAGGCTCTCGGCCAGCCGGTGATCGTCGACAACCGCTCCGGCGCGACGGGCATCATCGCCAACGAACTGGTGGCGAAGTCGCTGGGTGATGGCTACACGCTGCTGGCGACGCCCAGTTCGTCCCTGACCAGCACCCCGCATCTGAACGACAAGCTGCCGTATGACGCTTTGCTCGATTTCGTGCCGGTGGCGCAGTTGAGCGCCTACGGCTACGTGCTGGTCGTGCATCCGAGCGTACTGGCGAAAACACTGCGCGACCTGATTGCACTTGCGCGCGCCCGGCCTGGGGGCTCAGCTATGGCTCATGCGGAACCGGCAGCGGTTTCCATCTCGCCGGTAAACTGTTCCAGAAGCTGGCGCAGATCAAGTTGCTGCATGTACCGTACAAGGGCGGTCCGCCCGGGGTCACCGATCTGCTCGCCGGGCGTATCGACTTCATGTTCTACAGCCTCGCGGTGATCCAGCCGCAGGTGCGTGCCGGCCGGTTGCGGGTGCTCGCGGTCACGGGCGCGCAGCGCGATCCGCTGCTGCCTGAGGTGCCCACCATGGCCGAGGGCGGCGTGCCGGGCTACGAGGCCATCGGCGGGCACGGTCTGTTTGCTCCAGGCGGGACGCCGCGCGAGATCATCGAGCGGTTGAACGCCCAGGTGGTGCGTATCCTCGCCACAGCCGACGCGCGAGACAGGGTCGCAACAGGGCATGGGTAGCGCTGCCGCCAATCCGGCTCAGCTTGCGCAGCGGATGCGCGCCGACTTCGACTTCTACGGCTGGCTTATCCGTGAGCCCGGCATCCGGGGCGATGGCAGCTGAGTGGCATCGAATGCCGCGCGGGTATTAAGTACAGGTCAGGCGTACCCGGGACGATTCACTTGACGGCGGTCTCCCGCCGCGTCAAATCTGCGAAGCGGGTGCGAAGTTCGTTGTACTTCACGCGCACCCCCTCCTGCTCATTGCGCTTCTGCGAGATCAGTCGCTCGGTCGCGGTCACGTCATTGGCCGCCCGGCTCATGTCCTCGGTGAGGTTCTCCGGCGGTGGCTTCCCGTTCTTGGCAAAGGTGTCCATCCGGCGCCGCAGTTCGGCCTCGGTTGCCTTCAGCTGCTTGAGCGAGGTCTGCAAACCAACGATGGTGAGGTCGAGTTGCTGCAAGTCGCGGTCGCGCCTGGAGTCGATCTCGCCCTCGCTGGTGTAGGAATTGAGCAGGGCGAGGTCGCGCTTGCGCTGGACTGCGCGCTCCTGCTCCTCGACCTTGCGCCTCGCGTCTTCTTCCTGCTTTGCGCGCAAGGCCTCGCCCGTGAGCACGGCCTCGCTCTTCTTCACTGTGATGCCGCGGGTGTTGAGCTCGCGTGTCGGGTTGTTGGCGTACTCCGGCGGCACGGTGTAGCCACAGCCGACCTGCCGGCCGTTCTTGTCGCTCCAGCAGATGATACCGGTGCCCCTGGGGTTGGCCGGCGGCGACGATTGCGCAAACAGGGCGGTGCCGAGGATCGACATCCCCAGGCCAGTCGCGAGGACGATGACCAGTCTGCCAGCCAGCCTTCGGATCAGGCTTCGGATCAGACTTCCGATCAGGCTTCCAATCTGGCTTCCAATCAGCGCGCGTCGCCGGGTCATGTCATCGGCTCCCGTACTGTGCGCGGTACTGCTCGACACCTGCCAGCGGCGCCGCCATCTGCGGGTCGCGCCCGAGATACTCGACGATGTCATCCAGATTGGCAATGCTGATCACCTGCAGGCCCATCTGCCGGCGCACTTCCTCCACTGCCGAGAGATCGCCTGTGCCGCGCTCCATCCGGTCCAGCGCGATCACTACGCCGGCAGCGGTCGCCGCGCCCGCCGCGATATGGGTCAACGATTCACGCACCGAAGTGCCGGCCGAGATCACATCGTCGATGATCAGCACCCGGCCCTTGAGCGGGGCGCCGATGATCGAGCCGCCTTCGCCATGATCCTTCAGTTCCTTGCGGTTGAATGCATAGGGATAGTTGTGGCCGCGACCGGCCAGTGCGATGGCTACGCCAGCAACCAGCGGGATGCCCTTGTAGGCTGGGCCGTAGAGCATGTCGAAGCCGATCTTCGACTCCAGGATGGCCGAAGCATAGAGTTCGGTCAGGCGCCCGAGTGAGGCGCCATCGCTGAACAGGCCGGCGTCGAAGAAATAAGGCGAGTTTCTGCCGGCTTTTGTCACAAAGTGACCAAAGCGCAGTGCCTGGCGCTCGGTGGCAAAGGCCACGAACTGTTGTCGGTAGCTGTTCATCAGATCCGGATGGTGTGGAGAAAGCTGTTCTGTTTCAAGGTATTCCGGCACGCGCGGAGTCTGGTCCTAGTACACTGCCAGGCTGGACCCCGCTGATTCTTCGACACTTTTTCAGCGCAAGCGGGTTACCTTGAAACGGGTAAAGCGACTTCCATGCCCAACGATACTGATTTGAACGTCAGCATACAGCCTTGCTCCGACTGACTACCGCCAACCTCAACGGTATTCGGTCCGCCGCGTCCAAGGGTTTCTTCGACTGGATGCGACGCAGCCGCGCCGATGTGGTGTGTGTGCAGGAAGTCAAGGCCCAGGTGGCCGATCTGGATACGAAGCTGAGGGCCCCGCGCGGATGGCATGCCGCCTTCCACTGCGCTGAAAAGCGCGGCTACAGCGGCGTGGGGATCTATTCCCGGCGGCAACCCGACCGGGTGGTCGAGGGCCTGGGCATTGCCGAGATCGATCGCGAGGGCCGCTTCCTTCGTTGCGATTTCGGCGCACTGTCGGTGGTGTCGATTTACCTCCCGTCGGGGTCGGCCGGGCCGCATCGGCAGGAGGCTAAATTCGCCTTCATGTCTCAGTTCATGCCCATGCTTGCGCGGCTGAGAGAGGAGGGGCGCGAGTTCATCCTGTGCGGCGACTGGAACATCGCGCACCAGCCGATCGATCTGAAGAACTGGCGCAGCAACCAGAAGAACTCGGGCTTCCTGCCTGAAGAGCGGGCCTGGCTCACCGACGTATTCGAGCGGCACGGTTGGGTCGACGTGTTTCGTTCGCTGGACGATCGCCCGGAGCAGTACACTTGGTGGTCGAACCGGGGCGAGTCCTGGGCGAAGAACGTCGGCTGGCGAATCGACTATCAGATCGCGACCCCGGGGGTCGGGCAGTCGGCGACCCGCGCGGCGATCTACAAGGCGCGGCGGTTTTCAGATCATGCGCCGCTGACCATCGATTATGCGTTCGACTGGTGAGCCGGTGAGTGCCGGTGCTGGTTCCACTGCCAGTGTCACTGCCAGCGCCGGCAGCCAGGGCGCAGCCGTGCACTCGGGGACAGTCCCTGACCATGGTTCTGCCGACACCCGCCGCCCCGGCTGGCGGGGTTGGGTCGATGCGACGAAGGTCTATGGCGAGCCGCCGGTGGCGCGCATGCTGCTGCTCGGATTCTCCGCCGGCTTGCCCCTGTTGCTGGTGTTCGGCACGCTCTCTTTCTGGTTGCGCGAGGCCGGCATTGCCCGCACCACGATCGGATTCCTGAGCTGGGTCGCGCTTGCCTATGCGTTCAAGTGGGTGTGGGCGCCGCTGGTCGATCGGCTGCCGATTCCGTGGCTTACCCGCGCGCTCGGCCGCCGGCGCAGCTGGTTGCTGTTCGCGCAGGCGTTGATCGTGTGCGCGCTGATCGGCATGGCGATGTCCGATCCGCAGCGTTCGCTGCAGCCGCTGATTCTGTTTGCCCTGCTGCTCGCAATCGCTTCCGCGACGCAGGATATTGCGTTGGACGCGTACCGAATCGAGTCCGCCGGTGTCGAGCGCCAGGCGGCGATGGCGGCGGCCTATCAGACCGGCTACCGGCTGGCGATGATCTGGGCCGGCGCCGGCGTGCTGTGGATCGCTGCCCGCTTCGATCCGAGCGAAGCGACCTATGAGCAGACGCCCTGGATGATGGCCTACCTCGCGATGGCGGCGTCGATGTCGGTCGGTGTGCTCACCGTGCTGCTCTCGCCCGAGCCGGCGGTGCGGCCGCGCACCGAGGAAGCCGCGGCGGAGAACAGCATGGCGCAGCGCCTGGCGCTGCGCATGCCGCTGCGGCTTGCCCGGTTGCTAGCGTGGCTGCATGGCGCAGCGGTGAATCCGTTCGTCGACTTCATCGTGCGCTATCGTTGGCACGCGGCGCTGATCCTGGCGCTGATCTCGGTGTACAGGATCTCGGATGTGGTGATGGGCGTGATGGCCAATCCGTTCTATCGCGACATGGGCTTCACCAAGGACGAAGTGGCGGCCGTGTCCAAGGTGTATGGGCTGATTATGACGCTGGTCGGCGTCGGTATCGGTGGCGTGATGGCGATGCGCCTGGGCGTGATGCGCGTGTTGATGCTCGGTGCGCTGCTGTCGGCGCTGACCAACCTGCTGTTCGCCTGGCTCGCCGGTCACGGCCATGATGTGACCGCGCTGATCTGGGTGGTGTCGGCAGACAATCTTTCCGCCGGCATCGCCTCCTCGGCGTTCATCGCCTATCTGTCCGGCCTCACCAATGTGTCGTACTCCGCCACCCAGTACGCGCTGTTCACCTCGGTGATGCTGCTGCTGCCGAAGTTTCTTGCCGGGTTCTCCGGCTGGGCGGTGGATCAGGTCGGCTATGGGTGGTTCTTCACAGCGACGGCGCTGCTGGGACTGCCGGTGCTGGTGCTGGTGTGGCTGGCAAGTCGGTTGCAGGCGGCGCCGGTGCGTCCGGCGGACGCGGCTGCGGCGAGCGTGATGTCGTCTTGACGAGGGGCATTGGCGTCGGCGGCGTGACTTGTACCCACGGCAATCGAAATCGTGAATCGTGCGGACGAAGATAGTCGCCTGCACCTCACAAGGCGCGTGATATCGGTGAACTGTGGCCGCATCGCTGGTAAGCCCACACCCGCGTGAGCGCGTTGGGCACTGACTGAACATCAGGCTGCGGCGCAAGGTGGGGCGGTTGGACGCTTAGTGCGACCCGAGTATCGGCCCGGACGCGCAGTTTTCCGAGTTCGGCGCTCGCAGAGCATTGTGGCAAGCTATCCTCGTCATTCAGTGAAGGAGGTCACCATGGCCAGACCCATCGACGCGCTCGCAGAAGAAGTGCTGCACCTCTCTACAGCGGAACGCTCCCGGCTGCTTGATCGGATTGTCGCGAGTCTTGATGCAGATCGCGCTCGGGATGAGGCATGGGACGCTTTGGCCGCCCGCCGGGACGCCGAGATCGAGTCCGGGGCAGAAGCTGCCCTTTCCGGTACTGACGTTGTCGCCCGGCTTCGTGCAGAGCTGGGTTGAGTTACCCGCTTCATCGAGGTGCTGCGCAAGACCTGACGGATGCTTTTCGCTTCTACAAGCGTGAAGCGGGAGTCGGGGTTGCCGGGCGGTCGCGCCTGAACACCGAAATCGGCCGCGCGCTGATGCAGCCGGAAACCCTGTCGAGGATGCGAGCGCTGGGCGCCGAGCCTGCGCACAGTACGCCAGAGGCCTTCGACCGGTTCATCCGGGCACAACTGACGCTGATCGTGTCGATTGCCAAGAGAGCCGGTGTAAGTGCCGGCGGCTGATCTTTATCGTGGGTTAGCGCGCCGCGGGCGCGACGTGATCAGCGCGTGGTGGTTCTGCCGGTGAGACTAAACGCGGCGACGGCGCGCCACGGCAGCCATCATGGCCAGTCCACCGAGCCAGAGCAGAGCCGCGCCCGGCAACGGGATGACCGTCGCATTGGAAAGTGCGCCAATCTGGCCACGGAGCTCGCCAGCCGGGAACACCTCCGAGTGGATATTGAAATAGGTCTGCCCGAGCGCGAGCGCCTGCAGGAAGGTGTTGGACACGACGACATCGGTACCGGTCATCACGCCGCTCAACACACCGGCCAGAGGCGCCACGATACCCGCGGGTGGGAGGCCACCGACGATATCGACCAGGACCGGCGCGTTCGATCCCGGCAGGCCTGTCCCCAAGATCGTCGAGCCATGAATATGGGCAACGCGCAGTCCCAGCCCGGTGCCGGGCTGCGCTGTCAAGTTCGAAAAGGTGATGTTGAACGAGATCGTGTTGTTCGCATTCAGGCTGAACGTTCCGATGCCAGACCCCTGCGTGGCGACTGGGGGAATTTCCTGCGCCCCGGTCAGCACGACATTGACGGTTGCGGCTTGCGCGAGACCTGCGAACGAGATCAGAACGGCAGCGGCGATAAGGGATTTGACGTTACGCATGGCAGTCTCCCAGGGGCGATGACGGGCGAGGGCGGGGGAACAAGTTGCAGCTTGCACAGATACACTAGCACGGCAATGTTGCAGCCGCGGGAAATCACCGGCCGGCCACCGGTCTGTTCGATCACGATCCTGCGCTCCTTGATCATTCGCCCCCAGCGCTCAAGCTGACTGCGGATCTACTGGTCGGCTTGAGCGGGTGTGCTCGTGACCGCCTCCAGGCCCGGTTCTGCCAGGCGCTCGCGCAGCGCCGGGTGGGCCAGGATGTTCACCGTCTCGGCATGCAGCCGGGTGATGATCTCGCCCGGCGTGCGCGCCGGGGCGACCAGCGCCACCCAGGACTCGGCTTCGAAGCGGGGCACGGTTTCGTTCATCGCCCACTGAACCTCGCAGCGCCGCGCTGCGCTTGTCCGAGGTGACCGCGATCGTGCACAACCGACCGGCCATCCAGTGGCCGAAGATACATGGCTGCGCAGTGAACGCGCGATGCCACCGGTGGAACAATGGCCGGAGTTACGATGGCCGGAGTTGATCGATGCCCAGGCCGATACATCCAGGCCGATACATTCACGGGCGAGCCGCTTCTGCGGTCTTTGTGGTGAAAAGCGTCGCCTGCGCCATTTCGCAGGACACCTGCGCGCGGTGAAAGCAGCGCCGGCGTGCTAGGTCCTCAGAAACGGATTGATGATGCGCACGCCGCCGAACGAGCCGCCGTGCTGCAGATCCTCGGTCAACAGGCATGCGCACCCGCTGACGATTGCGGCTTGCACGATCAGTGCATCGTAGAACGACAGACGATGAAGGACGTGCAAGTCAAGCGCGGCGCCGATCAGATCGGCGCCGTTGGCCACGAGATGAAAGCGCGCGTAGAAGTTCAGACGCTCACGCACCAGGGCGGGCGGCAACAGCAGTTTGCGCAACGCAACGTTGGCGAACTCCTGCAGGACCTGAGTGGACAGCACCGCGGTGCCAGCGGCCCGATGCTGGCTGATCAGTTCGATCGCGTGCTGTTGTTTCGTCGGCTCGTCAATCGCGTCTGCATAAACCAGCACATTCGTGTCCAGGAAACTACGCACGCCGGTTGGCTTCTTCCCGGTCGAATTGCCAGCCGTTCAGGCGTCCGGGCGAGCTGAGCGCCGAGGCCTTGAACGCGTCGAGATCGGCAGCGAGTTGCTGGGTACCGGCAAGCTGCTCCAAGTAATCCCGGACCGCCTGGTTCAGGCTCTTGCCCATCGCGCCGGCCGCTTTGCGAGCCTGTTCTGCAACGCGCTCGTCCACCGAGAGAGTGATGTTCATCGCATACCTCGCCTGAATGCCTCGCACCCGATGTGTGTGCACATATTATGTGCGATCACTAAAGCATTCGTCAAGCAGCGGTTGACGGCTTCAAGTGCTGGTCAAGACGCCATGCACCTGGCGAACGCCTTGCGCTGGATGTGGTCAGGCAGAAAGCCGCCCTGCGCATTGGCGGGATAGATCGGACAGAACCCGATCATGGTCGACGCCTCCTCCGCACCGCGCTTTGCTCCCGCGCTTTCCCGGATTACAGCCACGGCGCCGAACGCCCCTGTGCAGTGAGCAGCGCCACTGCTTTTCGGTCGAACGAAACAAACGTGTCCGCGCCCAGCGAGCTGCCATCGAACGCGATCACGCCATCGGCGAAGTCTCCTCCTGCCTCCAGCGTCAACAGGCCGGCCTCTGCCGCCGGTCTGCCGACACGCACATTGGCCGCCGCAAGAAGGGCTCGAATGGCGTCTGCAGCATCTGCGGCCTCGAGGTCGTACAGCCTGAGCAGCACCCAGACGAACGCGCACGCGGAAGGTAGTGTGACAGCAACAAGCTAAGCCTTGGTCAGCAATCTCCCGGCGCGCTTCGCCTGTGCAGGATCATCGCCGAGGGCAGCGCGCACCAGAACATTGGTGTCGACGGTGACCTTCATCGCTTGCCGGCCCAGCCCGCGACTGCCGCCTGGTTGATTTCCTCGATGGTGGCAATTCTCTTCGTCCTGCCGTCTTCGTCCTGCCGTTGAGCACACCGACGAAGCTCGCGATCTTTCCGGTGGACCGGGATGCCTTCAGCAGCCCCTGGCCATCGGGCAGAAGGTCGAGCTCGATCTTTTCTCCCGGCCGGATGCCCAGATGCTGCAGGACACCCTTTCTGAACGTTACCTGGCCGCGAGCGGTCACAGTCAAGATGGCCATGGCGCCAAGCTCCATTTTCGTTTCTCCACTTGGGCAGTTGTAAGGCGAATTTGCCTTACGGTCAATCCGCGACCCGGCACCCGCTACGCGAAACCCACGACCCGACACTCGGGACGCAGTTCGTGCCAGCGTGCTGCCGCGCGTAGCCGTCAGTCGGGCTGTGGTACGCCGCCCGCTTGGGCGAAGATCTCGCGCAGGCGCACCGGGTCGCGAGTGTGGCCCAGCGCGACCATCAGCAGGATGCGCGCCTTGATGCCGCTCAGGAAGCCGG
>Ga0105046_10018903_pt1 | contig 10470 bp, 3 predicted proteins | sample MAT03_FD_78385 | JGI IMG/M metagenome (GOLD analysis project Ga0105046, IMG submission 78385) | Freshwater microbial communities from Lake Fryxell liftoff mats and glacier meltwater in Antarctica - MAT-03 (megahit assembly) | ecosystem: Environmental > Aquatic > Freshwater > Ice > Liftoff... | reverse complement strand
GTAAACTTCGATATGGAGCAGTTCGCCTTCAAAGATTTCACCATCGAACTCTTCCAGCGCTGCTGTGAACAAATCAACTTCCACGCCGGCCTCGCCATGCAGGCCTATCTCCGCTCCGGCGAAGATGATGCCCGCCGCGTCTGCGAGTGGTCCCGCGCCAAGAACCGCCCCGTCACCGTCCGCCTCGTCAAAGGCGCTTACTGGGACTACGAAGTCATTAACGCCGAGCAGCGCGGCTGGCCCGTCCCCGTCTGGCCCAACAAACGCATGACCGACGCCTGCTTCGAACGCATGACCGAGATCTTCCTCGACGCCATGCCCCGCCAGGCCGGCCAAGGCGGCGTCAAACTCGCCCTCGGCTCCCACAACGTCCGCTCCATCGCCGCCGCACTCGCCGGCCTTGAGAAGCGTGGCCTTCCCGCCAACGCCATCGAGCTCCAAATGCTCCACGGCATGGCCGACCAGCTCAAATACGCCGCCGCCGACATGGGCCTGCGAATCCGCGAATACGTTCCCGTCGGTCAGATGATCCCCGGCATGGCCTACCTCGTCCGTCGCCTGCTCGAAAACACCAGCAACGAAAGCTGGCTCAAAGCCGGCTTCCTCGACAACGCCGATGCCGACAAACTCCTCGCAAGCCCGCACGACTACGCCAACGGCACACGCATCCGCCCCGGCGCAGGCATCGGCCTCGAAGCCGGCGGCAAGTCTCCCGGCACTAATCCCGACAAACACAAACTCTCCGCCGCCGTCCCCGGCATCGGCGATGGCAAGCCCTTCTTCAACGAGAGCTTCCGCGACTTCGCCGTCAAGGCCCAGCACGCCGCCTACAGCGCCGCCATCGCCTCAAGCAAAGTCCCCAGCGTCGCAAACTCCACCACCCCCGCCCAGGCCGCCGACATGGTCGCCGCCGCCCATGCCGCCTTCCCCGCCTGGCGCGACGCTCCCCCCATGCTCCGCGCCGCCTCGCTCGCTCGCGCCGCCGAGCTCATGCGCGCCCGCCGCGACGAACTCTCCGCCGTCATGATCAAAGAGGCCGGCAAAACCTGGCGCGAGGCCGATGCCGACACCTGCGAAGCCATCGACTTCTGCGACTTCTACGCCCGCGAATGCGTCCGCCTCTTCTCACCCCAGCGCATCGGCCGCTTCATCGGCGAGCTCGACGAACAGTGGTACCAGCCCCGTGGCGTCGCCGTCGTCATCGCCCCCTGGAACTTCCCCCTCGCCATCTGCTGCGGCATGACCGTCGCCGCCCTCGTCACCGGCAACCCCGTCATCGTCAAACCCGCCGAGCAAACCCCCGGCATCGCCAAGCTCATGGTGGACATCCTCCAGCAGGCCCTTCGCGAAACGCTCTCGCAAGACCCGCAAGGCAGCGACCTCGCAACTATCGCCGGCCGCCTTGTCCAGTTCTGCCCTGCTCCCGGCGAAACCACCGGCGCCGCTCTCGTTCGCGACGAGCGCGTCGCCCTCATCGCCTTCACCGGCAGCAAGCAGGTCGGCCTGCACATCATTCAGTCCGCCAGCGTCACCCCGCCCACGCAGCACCACGTCAAGAAGGTCACCGCCGAGATGGGCGGCAAAAACGCCATCATCATCGATACCTCCGCCGACCACGACGAAGCCATCCTCGGCGTTCGCCACTCCGCCTTCGGCTTCCAGGGCCAAAAGTGCTCCGCCTGCTCGCGCCTCATCGTCGTTGACCCGCAAGGCCCAAATGGCCCCGCCATCACCCACTTCCGCGAGCGCATCATCGAGGCCACCCGCGCCCTCACCGTCGGCGATCAAACCCTCCCCGGCACCGATATCGGCCCCGTCATCGACGCCGAAGCCAAGGCCAAGATCGAAGGCTTCATCACCCGCGCCAAACAAGCCGGCCTCCCTTGCGCCTCGCTCCCAGTCCCCGACGGCGTCGAAGCCCGCACCGGTCGCCACTACGTTGCCCCCCACATCTTCTGGAACGTCCCCGAGCAGCACGAACTCGCCCAGGAAGAAATCTTCGGCCCCGTCCTCTCCATCGTCCACGCCAAAGACTTTACTGACGCCCTCCGCATCGCCAACGGCGTCCCCTACAAACTCACCGGCGGCGTCTTCACTCGCAAGCCCACCAACATCGACCGTGCCCGCAATGAATACCGCGTCGGCAACCTCTACATCAACCGCGGCATCACCGGCGCCCTCGTCGCCCGCCAGCCCTTCGGCGGCTTCGGCATGAGCGGCGTCGGCAGCAAAGCCGGCGGTGTTGATTACCTCCTCCAGTTCGTCGAACCCCGCGCCGTCTGCGAAAACACCATGCGCCGCGGCTTCGCGCCCGAACTCTAATCACCCCGCGCCAGCACGCAAAACTGGCACGGGGCCGTCCATCCAGACGGCCCCGCGCATTCTCAACGATTGATCCAGCAGGCCCTCGCCTCACTCAACATTCAGGTTCGATGCAAACGCTTCCATCTCGCGACGCAGCGTCTCGAGTTTCTCACCCTCGCTCTTGCGCTGCGCCCGCATCGGCTTGATGGCGTTGTTCAGTTCCTTCAGTTCTTTGGTGTAGTCACCATACAACTCCCCATTCTGTGGCAGCCGCTGCATGGTCTCGCTCACCCTCGTCTGCTCGCGGGTGTTGATCTCAAGTTGGCGGTCAAGTTCAGCAATCGTCCGCTCCGAGTTGGCAATCGCCGTGTTCCGCTTGCTGAGTTCGCTAAACGCCGCCATCACGGCATCAGAAAGTTTGCCCGCCTTCTGCCACACCGCCAGCGTGGCGTAGCCAAACGAACTCAAACCCACCCGCTGATAGTCAATCCGCTCCTGCCGAACCGTCAGATCAACGCTCTTACCCGCCTCCGCCACCGCCTCAAACCGCAGCAAATCCTGCGTCTCACCCTCGGGCTTGGCCGGGGCCACCAGCGTCCAGCCGTCCATCCTGGGATGCTCCACAATGAAGGTCCGCGCCCGCTTCTGATCTTTGTTGACAAACGTGTACGTTTGCGAGTTGATCTGCTTCACCGTCTGCTCAAACGCGCCATTGACGATCTTCACCTTCACGATATCGCCCTTCGAGTCGTTCTTGGTGTTCACCGCCACATCCAGATCAACCGCATACGCCAGCAGCCGCTTCTCGCCGGGGCTCACCTGATTGATCGTCGCATCACCCGCGTACGCCGTCCCGTCAAACACCGCCAGCGGCCCCGGCAACAACTGCAGATCCGAGGTATTGGTAATCTCAACCCCCCGCATCGGATGGTCCGCCCGATCATTCTGGTTGTAAATACTCACCCGTCGCCCACTCACATTGGCCGACAGGAACGGAATCATCGCCGACCGCTGCCGCTCCACCGTGATCGGGTTGGTCACTTCAAAGAAAAACACTTCCCCGATCTCGCCCGCCGTGGCCTGCGACTGCGGCGAATACTTGGACAGATCTTCAGGCGAAATCTCCATTGGTGCGAGCCCACCAGCGACATTCATTTCCGACGTATCACGCGCTCGATTGGCCCTGTCCTTAAATGTACTGCCACCTCCCACCATGGCGCTCGCTGGCGCCATCGCTATCGCCGCCGTCGCCCTCGCTTCCGCCTTCGCCGCGCTCTCCGTCCCCGCCGCATACATCTTCGGCAGCACACCCGGAATCGTCGGCACCGCAATCTCCGGCCGCCCCATATACAGCGGCTCCGCAAGGTCCATCCTGAACGATACCGGCCGGCCCGATACCAAGGACAACCTCACATCCTTCCAGTCAGTGTCCGTCGTATTCTCCACGATCGCCCACCCTTGCAGGCCGAGTGAACCTCCCGACTTCGCCGCGTCTTTACCAGCGTTCTTCACCTCCGCCGCATCATCAAGCAGCAACCGGTACGACGTCTTCCACACCGGCATCTCATGCACATACCGCACCACCACCCGCCGTCCGCCATTGCCCGACAGCGTCAAATCCACCGATTTCGTCCGCTCGCCGCGGCTGTCCGCCACTGCGCTCAGCGCCCGTCCCAGTTCGTCTGCCAGTTGCTTGTCGACAATGTTAAAGTTGGTCACGCCGTTGATATTGATTGACACAATCCCCTTGGCCGTCACCAGCGTCACAAACGGCGTCTCCACCACCGGCGCATCTTTGCCCCCGCCGATCGAGGCCACCTTCCGCGTCTCAACGCCCAGCACCGTCCCCGTAAACTCGCCCTCGGCCGCCGTGAGTGTCACCCTCGAACCCCGCAGCCGCGACAGCAGCATCGAGAGTGATGGATTATCCGCAATCGGCACACTAAACGAGTTCAGCCGCCGCGCCAGCGGATCACGGCTCGCATAACTCACGCTATCGATCCGCCCGCCATCAAGGTCCAGCAGTTGCAGCGACTTCAAAATGTCGTTGATCTGCGTGACATCAAACTTCAGTTCAACCTTCGAGTTTCCATCCACCAGTCCGTCCCGCTGAAACGCCCCCACGCCCGACCGATAGAGCGTGATCTTCCTGATCGGCAGCAACTCACTCCCGTCCGCCGCTTTCGTCGCCTGCCCCGCGCCCCCCGCCGGTCCAGCCCCGCTGCCGCCCCCCCCCCCCGCCTGCGCCATCGCTCCAGTCGGCCCGGCAGTCGCCAGCGCCAGCCCCGCCACAAGTGTGAGTGCAAGAATTCGATTGAGCATAAAGGTTCCTCGAAAAATGGAGCCGACCACGGGCAAGCACCCCATCATGCTACCACTCCGCCGCCGTCAGGGTGACAATGCACACGCATTTCATCTCCCAGTCAACCATGAAGGTCGGCCCGCCACGCGAAAGTTCATCCCTCGCGCCCTCCCCATCACGCTACCGTAACACTCGCGCAACACCGCCACGGCCTTGCTGCGAGTTTTGCGGCTTTCCAAAGCACCCCTCCATGCTCCTCCCCGTCCTCCAAACCAACTCCCCATCCATAGATCGCCCGATCAACCCCGCCGCCCGGGCCGCTCTCGCCGGCGATCTTGCCCGCCTCTGCCGCGGCCAGGTCCGCTTCAGCCGTCACGACCGCCTCCTCTACGCCACCGATGCGTCGATGTACCAAATCGAGCCCATCGGCATCGTCATCCCCGCCGATGCCGACGACGCCCAGCGCATCATCGAGTTCTGCTTCCACCGCCACCTCGCCATGCTCCCCCGCGGCGGTGGAACCTCCCTCGCCGGCTCCACCGTCAATCACGCCGTCGTCATTGATCTCACCCCCGGCATGCGGGCTCTCAAACACGTCGATGCCGCCAATCGCACCTGCGAGGTCGAATCCGGAATCTCGATCGACGACCTCAACGCCCAGCTCGCCCAGCGCGACACCGGCCTCTACTTCGCCCCCGATCCCGCCACCTCCGCCCAGTCCGCCATCGGCGGCAACATCGCCACCAACGCTGCCGGAACCCGCTCGATCCTCTACGGTCGCACTAGCGAGAACCTGCTCGCCATCGATGCGTGCCTCGCGAGTGGCGAACGTGTGCGCTTCGAAGCCGGCGCCGGCAAAACCAACCCGACCGCTCGCGCCCTCGCTGAGCAGGTCATCGACATCGTCCGATCCGTCGAACCGCTCATTCGCGAGCGCTATCCCAAAACCCTCCGCCAGAACGCCGGCTACGGGCTCGACCGCATCCTCAAACAACTCGATGCCGGTGCCACCGCCGAAACCCTCGACCTCGCCCAACTCCTCTGCGGTTCCGAAGGCACCCTCGCCACCACCCTCGCGGCCAAACTCAAACTCGTTCCAGTCCCCAAGAGCAAGGGCCTTGCCCTCCTCGCCTTCACCTCCGTTGATGAGGCCATCGCTGCCGTCATCCCCATCCTTTCAACTGGCCCCAGCGCCGTCGAACTCGTTGACAACGTCGTCATCGAAGCCGCCCGCAACAACCTTGAATGCAGCCCCTTTGTTGACGCCTTCCCCAAGCCCGCCGGAACCAAGGGCGATCCCGTCGCGGTCCTCTATGTTGAATATCACTCACTTACCGGCCAGGCCGAAATCACCCAGCGCTTCGCCGCGCTCGAGGCCCTTGTCCCCCACGCCGCCAAGCGCCTGGTGACCGATGCCAAAGGCATGGGCGACGCCCTCAAACTCCGCAAAGCCGGCGAGCCATTGCTCCACGGCCTCCCCGGTGCCAGAAAGCCCCTCACCTTCGTCGAAGACAACGTCGTCCCCGTCGAAAACCTCGGCCGCTTCGTCCGCGAGTTCCGCGCCATCGTCGAGCGCGAAGGAACCCGCGCCGCCTTCTGGGCCCACGCCAGCGTCGGCGTCCTCCACGTCCGCCCCATGCTCGACCCCCACGACCCCGCCGATCTCGATCGCCTCCAACGCATCGCCGTCGAAGTCGCCGATCTCGCCAAATCCTGCGGCGGCGTCATGAGCGGTGAACACGGCGATGGCCGCATCCGTGGCCCGTTCCTCCGCCGCTTCTTTGGTCCCGAACTCATGACCGCCTTCGCCCAGGTGAAGGCCGCGTTCGATCCCAAGAACCTCCTCAACCCCGGCAATATCGTCGCGCCCGGCGACGTCGCCAGCATCGTCGAGCGCACCCGCATCGCCCCGCTGCCCGGGCAGCACCCGCATCCCCACGTTCCCGCCGTCTCCACCTTTTTCGATTACGCCGATCAGGACGGCTTCGGCCACGCCATCGAGATGTGTAACGGCGCTGGCGTCTGCCGCAAGACCGCTGGCGGCACCATGTGCCCCTCCTATCGCGCCACCCTCGACGAACGCCACTCCACTCGCGGCCGCGGCAACGCCCTCCGCATGGCCATCACCGGCCAGGCGAGCGAGCCAGGTCCCGATGGTGCCCCCGGCTTGCCGGTGTGGAATGATCCAGAAACCATTGCCACCCTCGACCTCTGCCTCAGTTGCAAGGCCTGCAAAAGCGAGTGCCCCAGCAACGTCGATATCTCCAAACTCAAGGCCGAGTACACCGCCCAGCGTTACCAACTCACCGGCACCATCCCGCTCGCCGCACTCCTCACCGGCCACGTCCGTGCCCTCAACCGCCTCGGCTCACTCACGCCCCTGCTCGCCAATGCCATCAGCAACTTCGCCCCTGTGCGGGCCCTCGTTGGCGCCATGATGCACATGCATCCCCGCCGGTCACTCCCTCGATTCTCGACCAGTCTCTATCGCCTCGCGGCCGCCATGGGCGTTCCGCTGAGTCTGCCGGCTCCATCAGCAATACACGCACAAGCGACCGCCACACCTCCCACCGTCGCCCTCTTCGCCGACTGCTTCACCACCTACAACGAATCCTCCATCGGCATCGCTGCCATCAACGTGCTCCGTCGGCTTGGCTATCGCGTTGTGCTGCCCCGGTCGGGCTGCTGCGGCCGCTCGATGATTTCCGTCGGCATGCTCCCGCAGGCCATTGCGACCATCGATGCCACCCTCGCCCAGCTCCGCACCGCCATTGACGACCCTTCCGTTAAAGCCATCGTCGTCTCCGAGCCCTCCTGCCTGAGCGCCATGAAAGACGATTGGCTCACGCTGAAGTGCCAGACTCCGCTCGCCGTTCGCAAGGCCCTCGCCGCCAAGGCCATGCTCGTTGAGGAGTTCGTCGATCGCCATTGGGACTCACATCCAGCGAAACCCACCATCACTCCGGCTGCTCACAGCGGCGAACCGGTGCTCCTTCACGGCCACTGCCATCAAAAAGCCCTCTGGGGTGCCGAGACCAGTGCCCGCGCCCTCCGACGTTTCTTCGGGCCTCGCGTCCGCATCCTCGACACCGGCTGCTGCGGCATGGCCGGCTCGTTCGGGTTCGATGCCGACAAGTTCGACCTCTCCATGAAAATTGCAGAGCTCCCCGGCAGCGGCCTCCTTCCGCACATCCGCGCTGCCACACCCGGCACCATCACCTGCGCCCCCGGCACTTCGTGTCGCCATCAAGTGCACGATGGCTTGCACGGCCAGCACCGCGCACTGCACCCCATCGAGCTCATCGATCGCGCCCTGTCATGAGCCTGCCGCCCGCCCCTCACGCCACCTCACCCAGCCCCAGCCACTTCCCGTGCGCCCGCAGCAACCGTCGCTTCAGCAGCGCAAGCTCCGGCTTGTCAAGCTTCGGCGACGCCTTCACCATCGCCATTGCATCCCGCCGCGCCATCGTCAACAGGTCAAGGTCCTTGGAGAGGTCCGCCACCTTGAACGGCGGCATGCCCGACTGCCGCACGCCCAGCACATCGCCAAAGCCACGAATCTCCAGGTCTTTCTCTGCGAGCTTGAAGCCATCCGTCGTCGCCGCCAGCGTCGCCAGCCGCGCTTCTGATTGCGGCGTGACGGGCGTCGCAATCAGGATGCACGCCCCCGGCTTGCTCCCGCGCCCCACCCGGCCGCGCAGCTGGTGCAGCTGCGCCAGCCCAAACCGCTCTGCATGCTCAACCACAATCACCGTCGCATTCGCGACGTCCACACCAACTTCAATCACCGTCGTCGCGATGAGCACGTCAATCTCGCCCCTGCGAAACCGGTCCATCACCGACTCGCGCTCGTGCTGCTCCATCTGGCCGTGCATCACATCCAGCCGCTTGCCCGCCAGCTCGGCACGCCCCAACCGCTCGTGCAGTTCCTTCACGCTCGCCAGCGACCCCGGCCCGTTGATCGATGTGCCGTCATCCGGATCACCCGGCTCGATGGCGGGCGCCACCACGAACGCCTGCTCACCCTTCTCAACCCGCTCGCGCACCCAGGCGTACACCTCCCCCGCCAGCGGCGGAGGCACGACCCGCGTCTTCACCGGCTTGCGCCCGGGCGGCAGCTTGTCGATCGTGCTCACATCCAGATCGCCAAACAACGTCATGGCCAGGGTCCGCGGGATGGGCGTCGCGGTCATCACCAGCGTGTGCGGCACCAAGTCGGCACTCTCACCCTTGGCCCGCAGCTTGGCCCGCTGGTGCACGCCGAAGCGGTGCTGCTCATCGATCACCACCACCGCCAGCGAAGCAAACTTCACGCCCTGCCCGATCACGGCGTGCGTGCCGATCACCAGGTCCACCTCGCCCGACGCGATTGCCGCCGTCGCCTCGCGCCTGGCCGCTCCCTTCAGCGCGCCTGTCAAGAGCTGGACCCGCACCTCCGAGCCCTTCAGCAGTCGTCCGATGCTCGCGGCGTGCTGCTCGGCCAAAATCTCAGTCGGGACCATGAGCGCCGCCTGATGCCCGCTCGCCACCGCCATCAACATCGCGTAGAGCGCAACGGCCGTCTTGCCAGAGCCCACATCGCCCTGAATCAGACGGTTGGCCGGCTCGGGCTTGGTCAAATCGGCCGCGATCTCTTTCACGACCGCCGTCTGCGCGTCCGTCAGTTCAAACGGAAACCGTTTGCGGATCCGCGTGTCCAGCACCGGCGCCCAGCGCAGCACCGGGGCCCGCGCGCCCCCGCTGCGTTCAAGCCGAGTCGCCGCCAGCCCAAGTTGAAGCAGAAACAACTCGTCGTACGCCAGCCGCCTTCGGGCCCGCTTGGCCTGCTCTTCCGACTCCGGCTGGTGCATCTGCGCATAGGCGCTGGCCAGGTCCGGCAGTTCCCGAGGCTTGCGGTACGCTTCATCAAAGTGATCAACGATGAGGGGAAGCGCCAGTGGCAGCACCGACTTCACGGCCCGTTCGATCTGGATTGACGAACACGCCTCGCTCGCCGGGTAGACCGGCCGAAATCGCAGGTCGCGCATGGCCGGGTCCGCGGCGGTCTCTTTGATGACCTCGAACTTCGCACCCGTGATCTGCATCATGCCCATGCGGGCATTGACCTTTCCCTGCACGCGGACCCGCAGGCCGGGGTGGAGTTTGTCTTTGAGGTAGGGCTGGTTGAACCAGACCAGGTCGAGCCGGTTGGGGCCATCGGTCAGCACGGCTTCGAAGCGGCTCTTGGCCGAGCGGACCAGCCGCGTCGCCTCGATTGTTCCGCGCACGCTCACGATCTGCCCGGCCGCGATCTGGTCCATGCCGCTCTCGGCCTCTTCACGCTCGTGCCGGAAGGGGAGGTAGGCAACAAGCTGGCCGACGCTGCGGATGCCCAGCTCGCGGATCGACTCGCCGAGTTTGGGCGTGATGCCGGGGGCTTGCTCGATGGGCGTCTCAAGCGCGATCGTTGCGGTGACGGAAGAGACTAAGCCGGCAGGCCCTGGGACGGCAGGCCCTGGGACGGCAGACACCGGGACGGCAGACACCGGGACGGTAGAGCCCGGGGGAGGCGGCGATTCGGGTTGTGCTGCGCCCTTGGCCATGGTGCGAGCGTAGAAGGGTGCGAGCGTAGAAGGGCGCGGGCCGAGGGGCGTGCGGCGAACAGCAATTGTGGGGCCTTGCGCGCTTAGATCTTGGCAGGCTCGTCGTTGGCGGCCGGGTTGGCGAAGTGGGCATCCTGCACGGGCACGACGCACTCAAGAATGTGCTGGAGCACCGCGGCGGGTGAGCCCATGGCGTTCACCGTCGCGATGGATTCCTTGGGATAGCACGCGAGGACGGGGAACGTTTCGGCTTCGTAGACGTCCCAGCGCTTGCGGATGACT
>Ga0105046_10018902_pt1 | contig 10471 bp, 6 predicted proteins | sample MAT03_FD_78385 | JGI IMG/M metagenome (GOLD analysis project Ga0105046, IMG submission 78385) | Freshwater microbial communities from Lake Fryxell liftoff mats and glacier meltwater in Antarctica - MAT-03 (megahit assembly) | ecosystem: Environmental > Aquatic > Freshwater > Ice > Liftoff... | reverse complement strand
TGGGCAGGCACCCCCTCCCCCCTTGGGGGAGGGGGCCGGGGGGAGGGGTTGACCACGCGAGCGCAGCCGGGGGGTTCGCGGGCCAACCTAACCCCCCCGGCCCCCCTTCCCTAAGAGGGAAGGGGGGGGACGCACCGACCGACTGGCCGGTCCCCTTCGCAGGTATTGCGGTGTCGCAGGAGGAATCGTTGTTCGGGCACCCCCTCCCCCCTTGGGGGAGGGGGCCGGGGGGAGGGGTTGACCACGCGAGCGCAGCCGGGGGGTTCGCGGGCCAACCTAACCCCCCCGGCCCCCCTTCCCCGGGAGGGAAGGGGGGGGACGAGGCGCTGGACACGACCGGCGCACGTTCGACATCGGTGCTGTTGCGGGACGTTGCGGCGTTCCCATCACCCGGCCCCTCACGGGGCTCAGCTCGCCCGTCGCCGACCGTCGTCTCGCCGAGTTGGAAGTTCAGCCGCCGGCCGTCGCCGCCGAGCGTCACGCCGATGCGCCCCTTGCCGCCCAGGAAGCTCGGCAGCGTGATGTCGCCCGACCCGCCGCCGAACACCTGCGCCTCGCCGACCGCCGGCACCACGACCTTCAGCTTCGCCCGGCCGGTCAGGAAACCGCTCTCCAGGCTGAGCGTGCCGGGAAGGTTGCCGCCGAGGTTCTTCAGCCCCCACTTCGCGGGCAGGTCCTTCACCGCCAGCTTCTCCACCTCCACCACGATCGGCTCGGCCACGGACGGCTCCGGGGCGAAGTCGTACTTCGCGGCCACGCGCACCACGCCGCCGGCGAGCTTGCCCGTCGCCTTCGGCCGGCCGTCGGTGCCGCCCACCTCCACCTTGCCGGCGTGGACGCGGACCAAGCAGTGAACGTCCTGAAGGGTCACGTCCGCGGGCGGCAGCGCCAGCGTCGCCGCGCCCGTGGATTGAATGCGGACGTCGTAGCCGACCTCGCGCGCCGGCGCCCCGCCGACGGTGACGCGGACGGTCGCCTTGCCGCGGCCGGCGGGCTGGGCGTTGTCCCACACCTCGCGCGGGATGAACGGGATCGACCGCAGCAGCTCCAGCGACAGCGGCGCGTCGTCGGTCGCCAGGTCGGCCCAGCCGGCGTCGGCGCCGCGGTCCACCTCGCCGGACAGCTTCCACCGCCCCCACGCCGGGTCGTCGGCGCCGCCGGACAGCACCACCTTCGCGCCGTCCGCGCCGGCTTCGAGCGACACGCCGGACACGGTGAACGCCGGCCGGCCTTCCTGACGAATCGTGATCTTCGCGCTCTCGACCACGACGTGCGGCACCGACCCGTCGCCGGCGGGCGGCCCCACGGGGAGCGTGGGAAGGGTGGTGAGGAGCTTCCCGGAAGCGTCCAGCCGCAGCGACACGGACACGCCGCGGAGGCGGACCTCCTTCGGCCGCACCCGGCCGGTCACCAGCTCGGTGAACGACACGTCGGCCGACGCCGACTCGACCGACAGTACCTCGGCGTCGGGCGAGTTCGGCAGCGCCGGGTCGAGGACGCGGAAGCCGATCGTGGACGACAGCGGCCCGACGTTCAACTCGCGGACCTCGACCGGCAGGCCGATCGCCTCGCCGAGCCGTTCGGCGACCACGGCGCGGCCGCCGGCCGACTGGAGGTACCACCCCGCGCCGACCCGCAGGGCGATGCCGATCACGGCGGCCGCCCCGACGAGGATCAGCGTCACCCGCCCGGCCTTCCACGCCCTGCTCATCATGCGCCCCTCCCGTGGACCGGCGCCACACTGTGCATCCGGCGTTCCGCGGCCGGAAGGGCGAACCCGGCCGCGCGGGCGGGCGCAGCGGATTGCCCTACTCTGGCGTCGTCACCGGCACACCCGTTGCTTAACACCCAAACCACCCGGGCCGCCTCCGACCTTTTCGGACGCCCGACCCCGCCCCCACAACCGGAGCCCCCATGACCCGCACCCTGACCGCCGCGGCCGTCGGCCTGTTCGCGCTCGCCTCCGCGGCCTGCAACCGGAGCCCCGAGGGCGGCACCGCCGGAAAGACGTTCCGCATCACCAGCCCGGTCGGCGACACCAACCTGAAGCCGGGCGAGGAGAAGACGGTGGTGCTGACCATCAGCCGCGACAGCGGCTTCACCGAGTCGGTGACGCTGAAGGCCGACAGCCAGAGCCCGAAGATCACCGCCACCATCAACAAGACGACGATGGAGGCGGCGGACAAGGACGTGACGCTGACGGTCAAGGCCGCGGCCGACGCCCCGAAGGGGCCGCACATCATCAAGGTGACCGGCACGCCGAAGACGGGGACGGCGACGAGCCTGGATGTAAGGGTGGAAGTGGTGAACCCGTAATACCTGGTAGATGAACCCGCCGCCGCGGGCGGCGGGAACCCCAACCGGAGGTACTCCGATGCTCCGTATGGCCCTGGCCTTCCTGATCGTGGCGTTGATCTCGGCCGTGCTCGGGTTCGGCCTCATCGCCGACGTGTCGCTCGACGCCGCCAAGATTCTGTTCTTCGTGTTCCTGGTGCTGGCGGTGGCGTCGTTCGTGGCCGACGCCTTCCGCGGCGGCGGCCGCGTGATCGACCCCGTGTAGCGGGGCGAATCCCACGACAACGAGAAAGCCCGGGGACGGCCGTCCCCGGGCTTTCTTCGTTTGTAACTGGCACGACCCGTGCAACTGCCCCGACCCGTCCGGCCCGCCGCGTCGGCAGGGCCGTTCCCCCAGGAGTACACAGATGGCCCACACTGACACCACGCGCACCGACGCGGTCCAACTTTCGGACGTGGTCGGCGTCCGCAGCCGCGTCTGCTGGGGGGCGCTGCTCGGCGGGGCGGTCATCGCCCTGGCCGCCGCCCTCGTGCTCACCTTCCTGTTCGCCGCCATCGGCATCAGCCTCCGCGAGACCGACCTCCGCGGCGAGACGGTCGGCATCGCCGGCATCGTCGCCGCCATCGTCACGATGGCTTTCGCGCTGTGCCTCGGCGGCTGGGTGACGAGCCAGCTGACCGCCGGCGAGACGCGCCAGGAGGCGGTCATCTACGGCGTGCTGACGTGGGGGCTGGTGACCGCGGTGTCGATGCTGATGGTCGGCATGGGCGTGCGGGCGGGCTACTTCGCGCTCCTCGGCGGCACGATGGTGGCGCAGAACACGCAGACCGTGCAGCAGCGGTCGTGGGACGACCTGGCCCGCGAGGCCGGGGTGAGCCAGGCGAGCATCGACGCGGCGCGGGCGAACCTCGACCCGGCGCGGGCGCGGGCGGCGAACGACCCGGCGGTGCGCGAGCGCGCCGGGCAGGTGGCGGTCGCGGCGTCGTGGGGGGCGCTGCTGGCGCTGCTGGTGTCGATCGCGGCCGCGGTCGGCGGGGCGGTCGCCGGGAGCGGGCCGCAGTTCCGGCTGTTCCCGACGACGCCGGTACACCGGCCCGAGATCATCGTGGCGCGGTGATTGTGCTCCGAAGCCCGGGGACGGCCGTCCCCGGGCTTTCGCACATCAGATCGGCTCCGGGTGATCCGTATCCGTTGCTCGTCCCGGGGCGTTGCCCCGGGCTATGCTGTCCCAGCCCTTCGGGCTGAAGAGGGCGGCTGGGTTTTCAGGCCAACGGCCTGGGACAGCATAGCCCGGGGCAACGCCCCGGGACGAGCAACGGATCAACCAGTTTGGTATCACACCTTCACCCCTTCCCCCCTCCGCCGTACAAGTGCCTGCCCCGGCCGTGCGCCCGCGGCCCCCACCGGACGGCGCACGCGCATGCCCTGGCTCACCACCACCGACGGCTTCGTCGCCCGCAAGGACTGCGGCGCCTGGGAGAACTGGGAGGTCGCCCTCCACGTCGTCTCCGACCTCCTCATCTGGCTCGCGTACCTGTCGATCCCGCTCGTGCTCGTCTACTTCGCCCGCCAGCGGCGCGGGCTGCCGTTCTCGTGGCTGTTCGTCCTGTTCGCGCTGTTCATCCTGGCCTGCGGCACCACCCACCTCGTCGAAGCGATCATCTTCTACGAGCCGCTGTACCACCTGTCGGGGGTGGTGAAGGCGGTCACCGCGGTGGTGTCGTGGATGACCGTGATGGCGCTGGTGCCGGCGGTGCCGAAACTGCTCGACCTCACCGCCGCGGTGGCGGCGGCGCCCGAGGCCGTGCCGACCGCGCCGCCGGGCCGGCCGCGGCGGCACGGGTACGTCCTGGCCGTGGTCGGGGCCGCGATCGCGCTGGTCGTCCGCGCCCTCCTCGACCCGCTGCTCGACAACAAGTTCCCGTACCTGATCGCGTTCCTGGCCGTCATTTACGTCGCCTGGGAGGCCGGGTTCGGGCCGGCCATGCTGTGTACCTTCCTGCTCGGGGGGCTCACCGACCTGGCGTTCGTCGCGCCGCGGTGGGAGCTGTTCGGCGGCACGTTCGCCGACCGTCTGGCGCTCGGGCTGTTCCTGTTCAGCGGCCTCGGCGCCGGCGTGTTGGGCGAAGCCCAGCGGCAGGCCCGGGAGCGGGCCGAATCCGCCCTCGCCGCCGCCCGCGACACGGCCGAGCGGCTCGCCCTCACCCTCGAAGCGGCGCGGCTCGGCGACACCGTCCGCAAGCGCGCCGAAGACGACCTCCGCCGCAGCGACGACCGGTACAAGGCGTTCGTCGCCCAGAGCACGGAGGGCATCTGGCGGTTCGAGCTCGACGAGCCGGTGCCGACCGACCTGCCGGTGGTCGAGCAGCTGGCGGCGTACCACCGGCGCGGCTACCTCGCCGAGTGCAACGACGCCTTCGCCCGCATGTACGGCTACACCTGGGCGGTGGAATTGACCGGCGCCCGCCTCGCCGACTTCTTCGACCCCGCCGACCCGCGCACGACCGCGTTCCTGGCGGCGTTCGTCCGCGGCGGCTACCGGCTCACCGACGCCGAGTCGCGGGAGCGCGACCGGTACGGCAACCCGCGGGTGTTCCTGAACACGCTCGTCGGCGTCGTCGAGGACGGGAAGGTGGTCCGCGCCTGGGGGACGCAGCGCGACGTGACCGACCGAAAGGCCGCCGAGGAGCAGCTCCGCGCCGGCGAGGAGCGCTACCGGCTGGCGACCGAGGCCGTCCGCGGGGTGGTGTACGACGCCGACTTCGCCGCCGACCGGGTCGAGCGATCGGCCGGGCTGCTGGAGCTGGTGGGGGTTCGCCCCGAGGCCGCGGACCCGGCGCTGGGGTGGTGGCCGAGGCGGCTACACCCGGACGACCTGCCGCGGGTGCTCGCGGAGCACGACCGGGCGTACGCCCGCGGTGCCCCGACCTTCCAGACCGAGTACCGCGTCCGCCACGCCGACGGCCGGTGGGTATGGGTCGAGGACCGGTCGCGGGTGATGTACGGGGCCGACGGGAAGCCGCGGCGGACGGTCGGCTGCCGGGTGGACGTGACCCAGCGGAAGGAGGCGGAGGCGCGGCTGCGCGAGAGCGAGGGGCGGTTCCGCACGCTGGCCGAGGCGGTGCCGGTGGCCGTGTGGGTGACGCGGCCCGACGGCTGGTGCGAATACATGAACGCCCGCTGGGAGGAGGCGACCGGCGTCGGCCTGGACGGGAGCCTCGGCAACGACTGGCTGAACCAGGTTCACCCGGACGACCGCCCGCGCGCCGCCGCCGCCTGGAACGCCGCCGTGGCCGACCCGGATGTCGGCTACCGGATCGAGTACCGGCTGCAATCGCCCGGCGGCGGCTACCGCTGGTTCCTCGCCGCCGGGTTCCCGTACCGCGACGGCGGCGGCACGGTCGTGCGCTGGTTCGGCACCTGCACCGACATCGACGACAAGAAGCGCCACGCCGAGACGCTGGAGCGGCTGGTGGCCGAGCGTACCGCCGAGCTGGTGCGCAGCAACAAGGAGCTGGAGGAGTTCGCGTTCGCGGCGAGCCACGACCTGCAGGAGCCGCTGCGGAAGATTCAGACGTACGGGGCGCGGCTGAAGGAGAAGGCCCGCGACCGGCTCGACGACGACAACCGCGACCGCCTCGACCGCATGATGGCGTCGGCCGGGCGGATGGGCCGGCTCATCGACGACCTGCTGGCGTACAGCCGGGTGACGACCCGGGCGAAGGCGTTCGCGGCAGTCGATCTGAACGCGACGCTGGCCGAGGCGCTGGACGACCTGGCGGCGCGCGTCGAGTTGTCGGGCGGCACGATCGACGCGGGGCCGCTGCCGACCGTGACCGGCGACGCGGGGCAGCTGCGGCAGGTGTTTCAGAACCTGGTCGGGAACGCGCTGAAGTTCACGCGCCCGGGGGTGCCGCCGGCGGTGCGCGTGAGTGCGGCGCACACGGCCGCGGGGTGGGTGATCACCGTGACCGACAACGGCATCGGCTTCGAGGACCGGTACGCGGGGCGCATCTTCCAGGTGTTCCAGCGGCTGCACGGGCGGGGCGAGTACGAGGGGACCGGCGTCGGGCTGGCGGTGTGCAAGAAGATCGTGGACCGCCACGGCGGCACCATCACGGCGCACGGCCGTCCCGGCGAGGGGGCGACGTTCGTGGTAACGCTGCCGGCGCAATGACTCCGCCGCTTGCGGCGATGCACCGCGGTGCACCGCCGCGAGCGGCGGAAGGAATTCCCACCCGTGGGGCGCCGAACTCCCCGGATTCTCACGGCCGGGAACGGCGCACCCCCCGCGGTTATCCGCCGCGCGGCGGGGCGGTTGGGTTTGCGACGGGGTTTCCCGGAAATGGACGTTGCCGCATCGCACCGCGGTTGTAAAACCCGTCTTTGCTCGCGCGGCGGACCGTCCCGTCGCCCCGGTCGGAAAGGGACCCGATGGAACACCCGCCCCCCCCGCCGCCCGCCGGACCCGGATACTCCCCGGCCGTCCGCGGGATCGCGGCCGCCTCCGTCGCCCTGGGGTACTTCAGCCTGATCGTGTTCTTCTGGAAGCCGTTCGGGATGTGCCTCGGGGCCGTCGGCCTCATCCTGGGACTGACCTCCCTGGCGATCGGCAACAAGGGTGGCCTCCACGGCGAGAACGTGGCGCTGGCCGGCGTCGGCATCTGTACAGTCAGCCTGTCGATCACCACCGCCCTGTACTGGGGCATCGGGTACGTGACGTGGGGTTATGCGTTCTGGTGACCCGCCCCGCCTGCTCGCCGGCCGTCACCACGGAGGTTGCGGATGCCCCAGATCTTCCCGAAGGCCGTGAACCCGCTGACGCGGTTCCTCGTGCTGCTGCTCCCGATCGGGTTCGGCAGCACCGGCGTCGGGCTCGCCGCCTTCTACCGGTCGAGCTACGCGACCGGCCGGGAGGAGGTGGTGCCGCAGCCGGTGGCGTTCAGCCACGCCCACCACGTCGGCCAACTCGGCATCCACTGCAAGTACTGCCACTCGTCGGTGGAGGACTCGCACTTCGCCGGCATCCCGCCGACGGCGACGTGCGGGAACTGCCACCAGCAGGTGTGGCACGGCTCCGACATGCTCGCCCCGGTGCGCCACAGCCTCCAGACGAACACGCCGATCGTGTGGAACCGCGTCCACAACGTGCCGCACTACGCGTACTTCAACCACTCGATCCACGTGGCGAAGGGCGTGGGCTGCCAGAGCTGCCACGGCCAGATCGACGAGATGAACCTGACGTTCCAGGCCAAGACGCTGCTGATGGAGTGGTGCATCAACTGCCACCGCAACCCGCACGAGCAGCTGCGGCCGAACTCGGAAGTCTTCAGCATGACGTGGGCGCCCGGCCGGCCGGTGAACGGCAAGGAGCAGGTGTGGGTGCGGGAAGACCTGCCGAACTGGGGGAAGAACCCCGACGGCACCGACACCGCCGCCGCGGTGGAGCTGCTCGGCCGGCCGCGGCCGACGGACCAGATGGCGCTCGGCCGGAAGTTGAAAGAGCTGTACGACATCCGCGACGGCGTGACGCTGACCAGCTGCTCGATGTGCCACCGCTAACGACAAGGATGAAGGATGAAGGATGAAGGATGAATTCAGACCCGGCCCCTGAACTGTTTGGATTCATCCTTCATCCTTCATCCTTCATCCTTGGCCAAGAGGTAGCGATGCCCCCCGAAGCGAACGACGCCACCGCCGCCGCCAACCCGTCCGAGCTCGCGCGCGGCCTGCACGACTACATGAACAGCGCGGCGTTCCGCGACGCGATGGCCGACGAATTCCCCGAGGACGCGGCCGAGTGGACCGACCCGGTGAGCCGCCGCAACTTCCTCACCATCATGGGGGCCGGCCTGGCGCTCGCCGGCGCCACCGGCTGCTCGCCGCGGCCGGCGTCGATGCGGAAGATCGTGCCGTACACCCGGCAGCCCGAACAGATGATCCCCGGCGTGCCGCTGTTCTTCGCGTCGGCCGCGCCGATGGCCGGGTACGCCACCGGCGTCCTCGTCCGCAGCCACGAGGGGCGGCCGGTCAAGATCGAGGGGAACCCCGACCACCCGAGCAGCGGCGGCGGCACCAGCGCCATCGACCAGGCCAGCGTCCTCGACCTGTACGACCCCGACCGCTCCCAAACGCCGACCCGCCTCGGCGCCGGCGTCGGGCTCGACGAAGCGATCCGCGCCGCCCGCACCACGCTGTTCAACCCGGACGGCTCGCCGCGGACGGCCGTCCGCCTCCGCGTCCTCACCGGCGCCGTCACCTCGCCGACGCTCGCCGGCCGCGTCGAGGCGCTGCTGGCGCAGTTCCCGGCGGCCCGGTGGGTGCAGTACGAGGCGTGCGGGCAGGACAACGTCCGCGACGGCCTCCGCCGGGCGTTCAACGGCGACTACGCGGTGAACTACGACCTCCACGCCGCCGACGTGGTGCTGTCGCTCGACGCCGACTTCCTCGGCGAAGGCCCCGGCCACGCCCGCTACAGCAAGGACTTCGCCAGCCGCCGCCGCGTCCGCAACAGCATCCCGGCCGGCGGCGAGAACGACTACGTGACGCCCGACGGCATGAGCCGCCTGTACGTCGTCGAGTGCATGCCGTCGCAGGCGGGCTCGGTCGCCGACCACCGCCTGCCGATCCTGGCCGGACAGGTGGAAGCGTTCGCGCGGGCGGTGTACGACCGGCTCGTCAACGCCGCCGCCCCGGCCCCGGCCGGCCTGCCGACCGGGGCCCAGAAGTGGCTCGACCCGCTGGTGAAGGACTTGCAGCGCGCGGGCAGCAAGGCGCTCATCATCGCCGGCGACCACCAGCCGGCCGCGGTCCACGCGCTGGCCCACGCGATGAACAGCCGGCTCGGCACCATCGGCACCACGGTCCGCATCACGGCCCCGGTCGAGGCCCGGCCGGAGCGCGTCGATAACCTCGCCAAGCTCGTCGCCGACATGAACGCCGACCAGGTGGACGCGCTGTTCATCCTCGGCGGCACCAACCCCGCGTACACCGCCCCCGCCGACCTCGACTTCGTCGGCGCCGCCGCGAAGGTGAAGTTCAAGCTCCACCTCGGCCAGTACCAGGACGAGACGGCCGGCCTGTGCGAGTGGCACGTCAACGAGGCGCACTACCTCGAATGCTGGGGCGACGGCCGCGGGCACGACGGCACCGTCGCCCTGCAACAGCCGCTGATCGCGCCGCTGTACAACGGTCGCAGCGCCGCCGAGGTGCTGAACCTCGTTACCGCCGCGCCGCAGACGGACGGGTACGACATCCTCCGCGCCCACTGGCAGACGCGGCTCGGCGCCGGCCCGTTCGAGCCGGCGTGGCAGGAAGCGGTACGGCTCGGCGTGATCAAGGGTAGCCACGCCGCGGCGGCGACCGTCGTCCTCGCGCCGAACTGGGCCGCGCAGCCCGGCACCTACACGCCGCCCGCCGGCGACACTCTTGAGATCAACTTCCGCCCCGACCCGACGCTGTTCGACGGCCGGTTCGCCAACAACGGCTGGCTGCAGGAGCTGCCGAAGCCGGTCACCCGCATCAGCTGGGACAACGCCGCCTACGTCAGCCCGGCGACCGCGACGAAGCTCGACGTCGAGAAGGAGTTCCGCTGGACGGCCGGCGAGCGCGGCCGCACCGAGGTCAGCATCCTGACGCTGACCGTGAAGGTGGGCGACCAGGACCGGACGATGAAGTTGCCGGTGTGGATTCTGCCCGGCCACGCCGACCAGTCGGTGACGGTCCACCTCGGCCACGGCCGGGAGCGCTGCGGCCGCGTCGGCAACGCCGCGGACGAGCCGAACGCCGAGGCGAAGCTGACGCGCGGGTCGAACGCCTACCCGCTGCGGACCAGCGCCGCGCCGACGTTCGCCGCCGGGCTGCGGGTGGCGAAGACGAAGGACACGTACCACCTGGCCTGCATCCAGGCGTACTGGTCGATGGGGCAGGTGGACCCGCTCAACGGCCAGTTCATCGACCGCTCGCCGGTCCGCCGCCAGACGAACGAGGAGTACAAGGTCAACCCGTGGTTCGCCAAGATCCTGCCGACCGCGGCCGGCGAGACGGCGCTGGTGACGCAGAACATCCCCGGCCAGCAGGCGCCGCAGGGGAACCCGACGAGCGGCGTGGGGCGGCGGCAGGGGAACACGTACGGCCCGAGCCACGACGAGAAGCACGACCACAAGGACGGCGACG
>Ga0105046_10018901_pt1 | contig 10471 bp, 7 predicted proteins | sample MAT03_FD_78385 | JGI IMG/M metagenome (GOLD analysis project Ga0105046, IMG submission 78385) | Freshwater microbial communities from Lake Fryxell liftoff mats and glacier meltwater in Antarctica - MAT-03 (megahit assembly) | ecosystem: Environmental > Aquatic > Freshwater > Ice > Liftoff... | reverse complement strand
TCCGCGGTCGGCCGTTCAACGAGCCGTCGGGACTCCCCGCACATGGTGAATTCGGGGTGGTTCGTGTACACGTGGTCGAGCAATTCCTCTTCCGTCATCCCGCGAAGCGGGCGGAACACCGCTTCCATCCGCTTCGCTTGATCGGCGGAAACCCCGCTCCGCACCTCGCCGGTCGCTAACTGCCACCGCTCCCCTCTCGCCACGACGATGCCGTCCGAGGCGAGCGAATCGAGTTCTCGTCTAAGAACGAACGAGTACGGCCCACGGTGATGAGGGAGAAACTCGTAAAACGTCGGCCCCGCGACGGCAGACAACTGCTGACGCAAGACGAATAGCCACTTCACCAGTTCCAACCGAGACAGCGGGCGACCCGCCGCTCGGAGCGTCTGGATGACGAGTTTCTGTCGAAGCAGCATTGCATTTACCGAGTTAGCGGTCTCACGCATCCAAGGCGGTTGCGGGCCCGGTTCGACTCGATCCGCGACCGCAGCCACCCGCACGGACTGGCTTACCCTTCGGGGTCGGCCTTCGGGGTCGGCAGCAGGAACGACAGCAGGAACGAGATCGCGCACACCGACCCGCCGATGATGGCCGCCGCCGTCGCCACCTTGATCGGGTTCGGGCCGGTGAACTGTTGGGACAACAGCTCGGTGTTCAGCAGCGCCGCCATCGTCCCGATCATCCGCCCGCCGACGTTGGTGGCAAAGCTGCCGCCGGTGCCCCGCAAGTGCAGCGGGAACATCTTCGGCAGCAATTCACTCAGATAGCTGAACTGCGCCACCGTCACCAGCCCGCAGAAGAACACCGCAATGGCGAAGAAGACGTATTCCCCTTGGAAGAGCTGGTAGTACGTCAGCGGGAACAGCAGGATGCCGGGGACGACGAACAGCCGCAGCAGGTTCCGGCTGGACAGGAACGTGAGCAGCACGGCCAGCAGGATGCGGCCGGTCAGACCGCCGATCTCCTGCCACCGCTGGACGTTCCCGCGTTTGGCGTTGATGGCGTTCTTGATATCGTCGGCGTTCGGGTGCTTCAGCATTGCGGTTCGGGCCGTCGTGACCGCCTCTTCACTCCCCGTTCCCTCGGCCAGCGCCTTTCGAGCGGCGAAGAACTGGCCCTCGACCACCGCGTACCCGGTCTCTTCCTTCAACTGCGTGATGTCCGGCAAGCCGGGGGCCATTTGCAACGGCGTCAGTTGCAGCGCGCCGAACGCGGCGGCGTACCCGCAGGCGGACAGCACCGTCGTCACGAGCGTGGTCCGCAGCAGCCCGCCGGAGAACAGTTCGCCGAAGCTGGCCCGGCGCAGGGTGCCCGCCCGTTTCTTCAGCTTCCACGCCTGTGACTCCGGGACGAACGGCATCAACAGCAGGATGAGGCCGCCGGGGACGAGGCCGGTCAGAAGGGTGTACCGCCAAGCGGTGTTGTTCGGGTTGTGACCGTCCGGGAACGGCAGGCTCGGCAGGGCATCGGGATTCACGCTCAGCGCGTGGCGAATCTCGTTGTACACCTCGGTGACGAGGATGCCGCCGACGGACGCGAAGGCGAGGGTCCAGCCGATGGCTTTCTCGCGGGTTCGCTTGTCCTGGAACAACTCGGCCAGCCAGGTGACGGCCGCCACCGCCTCCACGCACACGCCGATGAATGTGGTACAGCGGAAGACGATGAACTGCCACAGCTCGGTGCTGAACGCGGCGGCCACCGGCGAGAACGAGTACAAGAGGATGCTGCCGACCATCACCGTCTTGCGGCCGACGCGGTCGATCAGCCAGCCGCCGAACAAGCCGAACACGCCGCCACACAGCGCGGCGATCCAGAGCATCCGCCCGGACCACAGCCGCACCGCGTCACCGTCCGCCGGCACGTTCATCAACTCGGACAGCGCCTGCGCCCCGATGACGGGGAACATGAGCAGTTCGTAGGTGTCGAACAGGAAGCCGATGGCGGCGATGGCCAGGACGAGGAACCGCGTAGTGGCGGACAGCGGGGCGAGCGGCAACGGAGCGGGTGACGACACGGAAGCATCTCCGGAGGTGTTTACGGGATGGTCAGGATACGAAAAAGCGTAGGGCCGGTTGCCCACGAACCCGCACCCGCCACTGGATTTCGCCCGGCCGGTCGGTCATCATAAAGGCATGAACCGCACCGTTGCCGCCGTCGCGCTCGTCCTGCTGTCCGCTGCCGTCGGACACGCGCACCCGTTGTTGGACTTGGAGTTCGAGCGCATCATCGCCGTGCGCCTGGAGGCAACCGGGGCGACGGTGACGTACACCCTGAAACTGACCGAGTCGTCGCGGGTGCTGGACGGCAACAAGTTCTTCCGCGACGAACTGCTAAAGGGCGTGACCGACGGCCGCAAGCACGGCGAGAAGTACGCCGCGCTAAAAGCCGCGACAATCGCGCAATCGATGTACGCCGAGCTGGACGGCAAACAGGTGAAGTTCCGATTGGACGAGAAGAGAACGCCCAACGTCGTCCCCGGTTACGAGCCGGACGGTCAGTTCCGCATTGAAATGCACTTCCGCGCGGACTGGCAGACGACGCCCGGCCGCAAGCATACTTTCACCTTCCGCGACCTGACCGAGTTCACCAACAAGCAGAATGACGCGGTTGTTGAAGACGTGCCCGGCCGGGTGACGCTGACCCTCGACGCGCTGAAGAAGCCCGGCGATCTGGACATCGACGCCGACGAGCCGGAGCGCTACCGGGACAAGCCGCTCGCGGAAATCCCGCCCGGCAAGGAACCCGACCGCCGCCGCTGCTCGGCCGCGTTCACGGTGCGCGCCCCAGTCGGACCGCCGCCGGCCGTCGCGCCGCCGCTGACGCCCCCGCCGCCGGAAGGGGTCGCCACCGTCGCCCCGCTGACCGACGACCGACCGCTCAACGGCAACCTCGACCCGCTGTTGAACTCGAAGCTCGGCCTCGTCGCGGTGCTACTGCTAGCGGCGCTATTCGGGGCCGGCCACGCCTTCACGCCCGGCCACGGCAAGACGATGGTCGCCGCGTACCTGATCGGCGAGCGCGGCACCATGAAGCACGCCGTCGTTCTGGGTCTGACCGCGACTATCGCGCACACGGGGTCCGTCATCCTGTTGGCGATCATCCTGTTTTCCTCTTACGGCAACACCGCCCCGGCGTCGGCGCAGGCGTGGCTGAACATGGCCGGCGGGCTGTTCCTGTTCCTCGTCGGGTTCTGGCTGTTCGTGCAGCGGGTGCGGGGGCGGGCGGATCACGTCCACCTGTTCGCCGGGCACGACCACCACCACGGACCCGGCGGACACACCCACGGGCCGGACTGCGACCACGACCACCACCACGCGCCGGCCGAGATACCCGCCGGCGGGTTCGGCTGGTGGCGAGTGATCCTGCTGGGCTTGGGCGGCGGCATCATCCCCTGTTGGGATGCGGTGGGCCTGTTCTTGGTGGCGATGGGCGACGGCAAGATCGGGCTGGCGATTCCACTGCTGATCGCGTTCAGCGTCGGGTTGTGCGCGGTGTTGATCTTGATCGGCGTGGCGGTGGTGTACGCCAACCGCCGGGGGGCCGTCGCGTTCAAGGAGAAGCGGTGGTTCAAGGCGCTGCCCATCATCAGCGCCATCGTGCTGCTGGTGCTGGGCGGATGGTTCCTATCCGACGGCTTCAAATTGCTGATGGCGACGGGGTGAAGGTCGCGCACTCACACCGCCACGAGTAGCCGGGGCGCGAACGCGGCCGGCGGGCGCGGCTCGTCTTCGACCAGTTTGCCGTGCGCCATCTTCAGAATGCGGTCGGTGCCGCGCGCCAGTTCGGTGTTGTGCGTGACCATCACCACCGTCAGCCGGTCCTCGCGGTTCAACTCCTTCAACAGCCCGACGATGGACTCGCCCGTCTCGGCGTCCAGGTTGCCCGTCGGCTCGTCGGCCAGCAGCACGCGGGGCCGCATCAGGAGCGCCCGCGCGACGGCCGCCCGTTGCATCTCCCCGCCGGACATCTCCCGCGGCTTGTGCGCCACCCGCCCGCCGAGGCCGACGCGGTCCAGGATTTCCGCCGCCCGCTTCCGCCACTGCCGCCGCACCCCCCACCAGCCGACGAACGACTCCGACACGTACGCCGGCATCAGCACGTTGTCGAGGGCCGACAGTTCCGGCAGCAGGTGGTAGAACTGGAAGACGAAGCCGAAGGTGCGGTTGCGGAGTTGGTCGCGGGCGCGGCCGGTCAGGGTGTCGATGCGGTGGCCGTCGAGGGTGATGGTGCCGGCGTCCGGCGCGTCGAGGCCGCCGAGCAGGTGCAGCATGGTACTCTTGCCGGACCCGGACGCGCCGACCACGCTGAGGAACTCGCCCGCCCGCACGGTCAGGCTCAACCCCCGGAGGACGGGCACGCTCACCCGGTCGCGGGCATACGTCTTGGCGATGTCGGTGGCGGTCAACATGGGGGGAGTTCCAAAAGGTTCCCAGGGGCTTCCGCCCCTGGCTACGTCCGACGGCCGCTCCGCGGCGAAAAGAAACCGAAACCAACCTGTGTTCTCTTGTCTTCTCTGCGTCCCGGAGGGACCGTCGGACGTAGCCAGGGGCGGAAGCCCCTGGGAACCTTGGAACCTTGAACCTACTCGAACCGCAGCGCCCGCACCGGTTGCAGGCGGGCCGCGCGGAGGGCCGGCAGCACGCTGAACAGCACGGCGATGGCGGTCGCGCCCAGGTTCACGTAAACGATGCTGCTCAGCTCCACGTTCACCGGGATCTTGTCGAAGTAGTAGACCGAGCGGTCGAACACCGGCTTCCCGGTCAGGTACGACACCCACGTCTCGATCTCGTTCACATGATGCGTGATCCACAAGCCCGCGAGCGTCCCCAACCCGCACCCGATGACGCCCAGCAGCAGGCCGTACCCCAGGAAGATGCTCATCACCCCCCAGTTGGACGCGCCAAGCGACTTCAGGATGCCGATGTCTCGGAACTTCTCCGACACGATCATGCTGAAGATGGCCAGCACCCCGAACCCGGCCACGCCGACGATCAGGAACAGCAGGATGTTCAGGATGCCGCGCTCGATGTCGATGGCGGCCAACAGCGGCCCCTGTAGTTGCTCCCACGAATCGACCCGCGACTCCGGCTTGGGCAGCAGCTCTTGCAGCGCCGGGACGATGTCCGAGTGGATCAGCATGGAATCGTTCCGCACGTCGTCCTTCAATTTCACTTGCAAGGCGCTGGGGTGGTCGCCCATGCCGCGGATGCGTTGAAGGTCACGAATGTCCACATACACGAAACTGCCGTCGTACTCGCTCATCTCGGCCTTGAAGTAGTCCGCCACCACGAACGTCGCCGACGCCGGTTTGGTGCCGCTCGCCCCGTAGGTGAGCAGCGTCACGTCGTCGCCAGGTTCCAGCAATGGCCAGTCGATCTGTACTTTCGTTTTCTCACCGGTCTTCTCGTCGATCCGTTCCACCGTCTGTCGGGAGTGGGCGAGGGAGAAGCCGAGGATCGCGCCGGGCAGGCGGATCGGCTCTTCGACGGCGGGCGTGGGCAAATACGGCAGCGGTGGGGCCGGCGGGCGCGGCTCGATCACGGGGGTTTCGAGGAACCCGCCGGGGTTCATGTCGGGCACCCGCACCAACGGCAATTCCTTCGGCTGCGCGGCCGCGCGAAAGTCGTCGAGGCTGTCGCGGTAGCGGTTCTCGCGGTGGCGTTCGAGCGCGTCGGTGGTCATCTCGAAACTTGGGACGGCCACGTTCTTCTGCCGCACGAGGTACTCGGCGAACCCGCCGACGCCGGCCTGCCGCACCGGATCGACGCCGATGACGTGGACCTGCCTCGTGAAGGGCACCTTCCGGCCGTCTCGGCGCACGGTGAACTGCAAGAGCGCGGCCACTTCCACCGTCGGGGCGGTGGCGGCGATGTGCTTGCCCACCGGCGACGCGGCCACCTTCGCCTCCAGTTCCTCGGTCGTCTCGTTGAACCCGTCGGTGCGGTCGGACTTGATCCGCACGTCGGACAGGATGCCCCGCAGCCGGTCCCGCAGCTTCGTGCTGAACCCGCTCATGACGCTGTTCACGACGATGAGGGTGGCCACCCCGAGCAGCACCGACACGATGCACACGAACGCCAAGTAGCGGGTCCGCAGGTAGCGAAGGCAGAGCAGCGTCTTGTACACGGCGGACCCCTGACCGGGAGCGGAACCCTACTCCCGCGCTTGTAACACCTCCCCCGCCCGCTGCCAAGCCCGACCGCGGCGGCGCGGCGGCGGGTGTGGCAATCGATTTTGGCGAGCGGGTGGCGTAAGCCCCCTGTTGCGTGGAGAGTCGCCAACCAAACAGGGGGACTTACGCCACCCGCTCGCCCGGAAACGTCACAATCCGTTGCCGCGCCGTTTCCCGCTTGCATCCGGCGGGGCGGGTGGTATAGCGGGCACCTTCCACGGCCACACTCACGGACGGGAGACACGGGTTATGGACGCCCCGGTCCGCCGACTCATGACCGCGCTCGCGCTCGGCTCGCTGCTCCCCACCGGGTGCGCACTGCTCGACCGCGACACCGACCGGATGGTGCAGTCCGAGTTGCGGTCGAAAGGCCCACTGCCGGCTCCCGCGCGGACGCCGCCGGTGCCCGCCTTCGACACGCCGCCGGTGACCCGCGGGCAGGCCCCGCGCGGGCCGGTCATGCCCAGCGGCCCGCTGCCGCCGGCCGTCATCGCCCAGTCGCCCGCGCCGGTGTCCACTTTACCGCCGCACGCCGACCCGCGCCGCCCGGACACGACGACCCCGCCTTCCGTCGTGCCGGCCAACCCGCCGGCCACCCAGGTGAAGATGGTGGCCACCATCGGCCCGGAATACTTCGTCACCGAAGAAGAAGTGGCGATGCAGGTCCGCCAACGGGCGCGGGACTACATCGCGCTGACCGGCCCGGAGCGGCTGGCCAAGGAGCGGGAAGTTTACCGCGAGGAGCTGAAACGCTTGATCGAGCGGGAACTGATCGTCGCCGAGTTCGTCGGGCGGGTGACGAAGAACAAGCCGGAGGCGCTGCCGGGCATCTGGCAGAGCGCCAGCGAGATGGCCGACCGGCAGATCCGCGAACTGCGGCGGGCGAACGACATGGTCGCCGAGGCGAAGTTCACCGAAGCCCTTCAAATGATGGGGCTGTCGCAGAAGGCGTTCAAGCGGAACATCGAGCGGATGATGATGACCAGCATGTACATGCGGGAGCTGCTCAAGGACAAGGGGAAAGTCATCAGCCTGGCGGAGATCGAGGATTACTACCGCCGGCACCCGGACGAGTTCCGCGTGAAGGATCGGGTCGTGTGGCAACACCTGTTCGTCAGCTTCTCCGGGTCGCAGTCGCCGGCCGAGGCGAAGCAGAAGATCGACCGGCTCCTGACCGCCGCGCGGGGCGGGGCCGACCTGGGCAAACTGGCCACCGAGCAGGGGCACGGCGACAGCGCCCTTCGCGGCGGCGAGGGGGTGGGCACCAAGCGCGGTGAAATCCTGCCGCGCGAGTTGGAGCCGACGGTGTTCGCGGTGAAGGTCGGGCAACTCAGCGGGGTGGTGCAAACGGCCACCGGCTACCACGTCATCAAGGTGTCGGAACGGGACGTGGCCGGCGTCCGCGCGTTCGACGAGAAGGTGCAGGCGGACGTGCGGAACAAGCTGACCGACCAACTCGTCAAGGTGGAGCGGGAGAAAGTCGTCGATGACCTGTGGCGGCGGTCGGCCGTCACCGTCATCGACCCGTGAGGGCTGACGGAGCCGGATGCGTGAGCGACGGTCTTATACCAAGTTGCGTTGATTCCCAACTGTAGCCGGCCTCTGTGAGGCCGGTCGGTCCCGGCCTCACAGAGGCCGGCTACAGCAGCAACAGATCAATGCGATTCGGTCTTACTTGGGACCGTCGCTCATGCGTCCGGCTCGGACGAAGACCGTCGCTCATGCGTCCGGCTCGGACGAAGACCGTCGCTCACGCGTCCGGCTCGGACCAATCGATCACTTCGCCCCGGACAGAATCCAGTCTTTGATCGTTTTCTTCTCGGCGTCGGTCATCTTCTCCTTGGGCGGCATGGTGCCGTCGTCGATCCGCGTCCAGATCAGGCTGTTGTCCAGCTTGCCGGGCGTCGCGCCCGGCCCGTTGTCCCCGCCGCGCACCGCCCGCGCAAGGGTCTTCAGGTCGAGGTCGCCTTTCGGGTTGCCGGCGTCCCCGTGGCACAAGTTGCATTTCCCCTTGAAGATCGGCAGCACGTCCTTCTCGAACGACACCAGCGACATCTTCGGGGTCGTCTCAGGCGGCTTGGGTGTCGGTTTCGGCTCCGGTTCCGGCGGCTCCCGTTCCGCCGGCTTCGGTGTCGGCTTGGGCTTCGGGGGCGCGGGTTTCGGCGTGGGCGTGGGCTTCGTCACCGGCGGTTTCGGCACGGGCTTCGGCGGGGTCGCGGCCGGTGGCTTGACTACAGGCTTCGGTGTGTTCTCGGCCACTTCCAAGGACCGGGGCTTCTCCACCTCGCGGGGCGACCGGCCGGCGGCGAACCCGATCACCCCGCCGATGATGAGCGTGACGCCGAACCCGACGGCGGCCATGAGGGTGCCGGCGAAGGGCGGCTTCGGGGTCCGCCCGCGGGGGCGGTCGTCGGGCAGGTCGTCGAGATCGTTGCGGCGGGTCGGGCGGGGCATGGTACGGCACCTGGGCGGGGCGTGGGTTCCTCTCCCTTTACCATACCTCAACGCGGCGGCGGGGGGAACGGTTCTGTCACCAGTTCCGCCGACGGGTGAAAGCCATTACTTCCCACGAATCGTGTAATCGAACGGGTACGGAAGGACTTGCGTTTCGCACCGGTACACCCGCACCGTGCGGAACGGCACCCCGCCGCGTGTCATCGGGAATTCGTTACACTTCGTCATCGAAGTAAAGAAGTAGCTGAACTGCCGCAGGATGTCGGCCTCGTCGGGTTGGTCCACCAGCACCATGTACCCGGTGCGGCCGAGGTAGTCGTCCGGCTTCGACCAGAAGGCGAACCCCCGCGCGTCGAAGGAATGGAAGCAGGCCACCGGCACCCGACCCCGCAGGGCGAAGGCCAGTTGTGCGGAATCGTCCCAACTGTTCGTCACCAAGAACGCGCCCGGCTCGGACGGGATGCCGCGCTCGGTTAGCCGCTCCGCGACCGACTCCCACCCGCTGAACGCCCGCGTCTCGTCGATGAACCCGCCCGGCACCGGGACGACGCCCGTCTTCACCTGCACCAGGATCGCCGCCAAAATCGCCAGCTCGGCGACCACCCAACTCGCGGCCATCCAGCCCACCGTGCGGGGGAAACGCAACCGTAGGGATGCCCATCTCGCGCCGGCGAGCGGGAACAGCGGCAGGAATCCGAGCAACGGCCAGTGCGGCAGCACCCGCCCGGTCAGGACGGAGTTCGCCAAGAAGAATGTCAGCGGCACGGCGGACAGGCACACCAGCGGCCGCTCGACGCCGGCGACGCGGCCGAACCACGCGACCCGCCGGCCGAGTTCGAGCGTCAGCCAGAACCAGAACCACGGCAGCAGGAACACCAGCGGCCCGACCAGCCACACCAGCGGCCCGCCGTGAGTCAGGGGCGACCCGCCGCCGCCCATCCGCCCGCCCTGGAATTTGAAGCTCGCCCAGTCGTGCGTCGCGTTCCAATACAGCACCGGAGTGAACATCGCCAGCCCGACGAGGACCGCGAGGTACGGGCCGGGCGACCACAACAGCCGCCGCGCGCCGGGCGTGACGACGGCATACGCCACCACCCCGGCAGGCAGCAAGATGCCGTGATACTTACTGAGCATCGCCCCGCCGAAGCCGAGGCCGACGAGGAGCCAGCGGAGGAGGTCTGGGTTGTTCCCCTCCCCCCTTGCGGGGGAGGGGGGGATTAGGTTGGAAGAAACCCCCTCCCCCCTAACCCCTCCCCCGCAAGGGGAAGGGGGGACAAACCAAGAGGGGGACAAAATCACAGTCGCCTGCCACCAGGTCAGCATGGCGAAGAAGAAGAGCGGCGAATCGGGTAGGGCGAACGGCCCGCCGAAGGCGGTCAGGTAGTGGCTGAGCGAGAAGCCGAGGACGGCCCAGACGCCGGCCCGGTCGCCGAAGCAGTGCGCGGTCCATTTGAACAGGAACCACGAGGTGCCGGCACACAGCAGGACGAAGCCGAGCCGGAGCGAGAACGGATGGACCCACCCGCCGCACAGGGCGATGCCGGCCTTCGCCACCAGCATCGTCATCGGCGGGTGGTCGAAGTAGCTCAGCGCCGGATGAAGGGTGTATTGCCAGTGGTACGCCTCGTCGGTGGAGGCGGGCAGCGCCGCCGCCCAGCCCAGGCGGACCAGGGTGGCGACGGCGATGAGTTGCACGGCGGCGCGGGTCACGGCGGCGGTTCCGGGCAAGACTTCCAAGGCGGTTCGTCGCTTGGACTGCCATTGTCTTCGCCACCAAGCGTCGGAAGTCGAGGGGTTCCGCCCGCCCGTTACCGCGAGACCGGTAGTTCGACGGTCAGGTCCAGG
>Ga0105046_10018899_pt1 | contig 10473 bp, 10 predicted proteins | sample MAT03_FD_78385 | JGI IMG/M metagenome (GOLD analysis project Ga0105046, IMG submission 78385) | Freshwater microbial communities from Lake Fryxell liftoff mats and glacier meltwater in Antarctica - MAT-03 (megahit assembly) | ecosystem: Environmental > Aquatic > Freshwater > Ice > Liftoff... | reverse complement strand
GTAGCCACGTCATTCCCGCGGAGGCGGGAATCCAGACGTATCCCCGACGTTACCGTAATTGGGACGCCTGGATTCCCGCCTCCGCGGGAATGACGGCTTAGAGTAATCGTTTCCATCAAGTCTTAGGTTCGCCCTTGGACTAACCTAAAGTCTTTGCTTTGACAGACTACTAGGCAGACGGGATCGTGCACGTTTGACGTGTCACGTGCACGATCTTCCAGCCGCGATTCCAAAAGCAAATCTAAAGACCTATAGCTGGCTGGCCGGCTGAATGAGGGTTTGATACAGCGCCAGATGCGCTTGCAGCCAGCGCTCGCGCGAAAACGCCCCAGTGGGATATGCCGCAGCAGCCTGCTGATAACGCGGGTAGTGCGTGATTAAATCCTGGATGGCCGCGACGAGCGTGCGCGGCGCTACATCCGGCACCACCACGCCGTAGCCGTTCGCGGCCGCATCATCCGACATGGGAATGGGCTGGCTCACGATCACGGGCCGGCCGCTCACCACCGCTTCCATCAACGAATTGGGATACGCCTTGACGGTCGAAGCATCGTCCACGGTCAGAATGGCCGCGTGGGCGCGTTGAAGCTGCGCGTTCACATCGGCCTTCTCGTTGAGCACCTGCGCGCGATCCTGCAAATTGCGGGTGCGAATGCGCGCGATCATCTCGTCGTAGACAAAGCCGCGCCACAAAAAGGCCACATGCAGATCCGGCAACTGGGTCATGGCATCGAGCAGGCCATCAATGCCCTTGTGCTGAAAACCCGGGAGCGACCATGGGGCCGATCCCATCAACAACCGAAACGGCTGGCCGGGCGCAACCGGCGGCGGTGGCGTTTTGACAAACCGCTCGACCCGGATGCCAGCGCGAATGACCGTGTGATTTGGAATGCCCCAGGCTGTCAATTGACTCGCGTCGCGTTCGTTGGACACCAGCAGGCGCGCCAGCGAATTGAACCGCGACGCGTACGCGGGCGGGTGATCGGGCCGCAAGCCCGACACGACTGAATACACAAGCCGGGTGCGATTGGCGTCATTTAGAAAATTGAAGAGCGAGAAGAAGCGCGGATGGCCGTGCCACACGTGGAAAACATCGGTGGTCTGGCGAAGCTGGCGCAATTGCGGCAACAGCCACAGGCCAAACAGACGCTCGGGAAAGAGGGGACGCAGCCGTTCGGGTGGGGCGATATGGATGACGCGCGCCTGAGTCTGCGCAGCCAGCGCGGCAATGTCCTGGGCAATCGCCTCGCGCTGCGGATCGACATCGCGCGGATAGGTTACCAAAAATGTGATGCGTGGCTTCATAAAGATAGGGTGTCGGGCGCGCGGCCGCCTCGATTGCGTAGCCCGTGGATGAGTGCCAACACCAGCGCGTGTGCGCGGCGGGTCTGGCCATGCACCGCTGCATCGGCTGTAGCCAGCATTGCACGCCAGGTCCAGCGCAGCAACCACAATGCGCGCCGAAGCCCCTGTTTTGCAAGGCTTTTGTGGATGAACAGGAAGCGATTGCGCACGCTGTAATACGCGTGCAGGGTGTTGCGCGCCGGGCCGCTGCGCTCGACGCGATGCACCACGGTCAGGTCGGGGGCGATGACGGTGCGCCAGCCATTTGCCTGGGCGCGCGCGCACCAATCCACGGCCTCCATCCCAAAGAAATAAGCGGTGTCGAAAACGCCCACATCTGCCAGCGCTTCGGTGCGCAGGATGGCGGCGGTGGCCGGCACATAGAACACATCGCACAAGGCACCGGGTTGGGCATTCGGCCGTGTGCGCTCGCGGGTGTCGAACCAGCGCAATACGTCGCGGCCGCCATAGGAGGTTGTAGCGCCATCGCGGCCCAGCGCGACTGTATCTTGAATGGCGGTGCCGAGCATGCCGATGTCGGGGTTGTGTTGCAGGTGTTCCAGCATCGCGTGGGCGGTGGCTTCTGTCAGGGTCGCATCGTTGTTGAGCACCAGCACATATGCCGGCGTGTGGCTGGTCTGCCACTCACTGACGCAGCGTTGCAAGGCGGTGTTGTTGCCGCCGCCAAAGCCTAAATTCGAGGGATTGATCAGGACACGCGCTTCCGGGACCTGAGCCCGAAACACGGCTTCAGGCGCATCATCCGAGGCGTTATCGACCAGAAACAGCATAGGTGGTTTAATCCACGCAAGCAGGGCTTGAGCACATTGAACCGTGTCGGAGGTGTGGTTCCAGTTCAGGATGACAACGGCGAGGAAGCCGTTTGTACTGGCCCGCTGGGTGGATGAAGCCTGTAAGTAGCCCAAACTCAGTAGCTCGAAATTAAGCCGACTTGATGCCCATGCGTGCCGGCACGCGCCACGGCAGCACGAGCGGATCGAAATGCAGCCCATGGGTGTTGGTGGCCGTGTGTTGCCGGTCGCGAAGCATCGGTCCCAGCCCAGCCAATGCATCCCAGCGCCCCTTCAGATGCGACCAGTCTTTGCGCGAGACGCCGGCCCACAGCACCGCCAACAGGTCATACCCCATGACGATGGGCAGGTCCCGGTAGCGCGCATTTTTGGCGGCCAGCCAGAGCTTGTTGCGGCCCAGCAGCCGATTTTTGAACGGTGAGTTGGCCCCGCTGGTGGCGCTGGTTTTGTGGCGCACCAGCGCAGACGGCACATACACGCACCGCCAGTGCGCGCGCTGCGCCCGCCAGGCCAGATCCACGTCCTCCAGATAGGCGAAAAAGCGCGCGTCGAACAGGCCGATCTGGTCCAGCATCTCGCGCCGATAGAGCGCGGCGCCGCCCGATGCGCCGAATACGTCGCAAGGCTGTTGCGCCTCAGCCACCGGATGGCCGCCCAGCCGATCCCAGGCGATGGCGGCCCGGTCAATCGAAATACCCGCACTTTGCACCGTATCAGGCTGCTCATCAAACACCATCAGGCTGGCGCACGAACCTATATCAGGCGGGCTCATGGCGTTCAATAACGCTTGTAGCCAGTGCGGCGACACGGTGGTGTCATCGTTCAGCAAGGCCACAAACGGCGTGCGCGTGGCCTGGATACCCTGGTTGAACGTCGCGGTCACCCCCTGATTCACCGCGTTGATGATCACGTGCACCGGATGGGTGCTCAGTGAGTCGGCGATGGGTTTGGCCTGGCCGCCGCTGTTGTCTACCACCACAATCTCGAAATCGGCGTGGGTTTGCGCGACCAGCGCGTGCAGGCAGGCCGGCAGCCAGCGCTGGGGGTGCAGTGTGGGAATGACGACCGAGACCAATGGAATGGGCATGACTTTGTAAGTTACGAAGCGAGACGACTTGAGCCGATAGCGGGCTGGTCAGAGCATCGGCGGGTGTGTGGCCGGATTATAGTCATGCGAGTTTGACGGCTCCCGGCTCTGGCCGATGTCTGCGAGAATGAGCCGCACGCACGTCCAGGGGAAACATGAATTTTTCACATCTTCTCAGTCGCATCCGATCGATCGCAAGGCCGGCTCCGGCGCAAATAGAGGCATTTATGCCAGCCGAGAAACAATGGGTGCACTCGCACTACATTGGCGTGGTGGATCAGTTTGCTGAGTTCGTCACTCATACCGGCCTTACGTTAAATGACAAATCCTTGCTGGATATTGGCTGTGGCGACTGCATCACCGACTATGGCCTGCTCCGTCTGCCGCTCAGGCAGGTGGCCGGTCTCGACATCGTTCCGGCCGAGCACAAGATGCTGCCGGACCTTCCTGAGCGCATTCGCAAGGCCGGCCTGGTGCCGCCGACAGACCTGGCGCGTTTCTCGCACACCCACTACGACGGCACACACATGCCATTCGACGACCAATCCTTCGACATCGTCTACTCATGGTCGGCCTTCGAGCATGTCACTGAGGTCGAGCAGGTGCTGGCCGAGATCAAGCGAGTGATGAAGGATGATGGATTCGCGTTTATTCAGGTGTTTCCATGGTTCCACAGCCGCCACGGCAGCCATCTGTCCGACCATATCGCCACTCCTTTTTTTCACCTGCGCGAGACGCCCGAAGCCATTCGCGGCCAGTTAGAAAAGGCGGCTGAGACGAAGCCGGACATGAAGGATTTCATGCTCGGCCATTTGTGGCACGAATTCACCTATCTCAATCGCATTTCGGCCGATGACTTTTATGAGTGTGCTAAAAAAGCAGGATTGGTGGCACGCCGGGCGCGATTGATTACTTTTGACGATGACCTTTTAGAGGCACCGCCGGAATACAAGCTTTCACAATTGATGGTCATGGGCACGATGATGTTGCTGGTCAAAGCCTCGTAAACCAGTGGTTTCGAGTTCGGCATTGCGTCTTGAACGCTGCAACCCAGGCGCGCTTTCTACTTGTTCAAACGGTTTTTTTGAATGAGAATCGGACTTCGGAGCGCAACTGACCAAGCCCACGCAGACTGCGGCTGCGCAATCGTTCATTTGGGGTCGTTAGCAAAATTGAATTCAGTACAGGCATGAATACACCCGCATCCCGCACCGTGGCAACGGCTGCAACCAGCCCCGCCGCAACCGCTACGAATGGCTTGGCGAACACGCAACCCGCAACCGACTATGCCGTCGAGATGCGCAACGTGGTCAAACAATTTGGTGATATGACCGCGGTCGATCACATCAACATGGCCATCCGGCACCGCGAGTTCTTCTCGATGCTGGGGCCGTCGGGGTGTGGCAAAACCACCTGTCTGCGCATGATCGCGGGGTTCGAGCAGCCGACCTCGGGCGAGATCGTGATCAGCGGCCGCGATGTCGGCAACATGCCGCCGTTTCAGCGCAATGTGAACACGGTGTTTCAATCCTACGCGCTGTTCCCGCACATGACGGTGGAGCAGAATATTGCGTTTGGGCTGGAGATGAAGAGCGTGGGCCGCGACGAGATCAAGCGCCGGGTCGGCGATGTGCTGGATCTGGTGCGGCTGCCCCAACTGGCCAAACGCTACCCCAAGCAGATGTCGGGCGGCCAGCAACAACGCGTCGCGCTGGCCCGGGCGCTGGTGAACCGGCCGCAGGTGTTGCTGCTCGATGAGCCGTTGGGCGCGCTGGATGCCAAGCTGCGCAAAGAGATGCAGATCGAGCTGAAGACGCTGCAAAAAGAGGTCGGCATCACCTTTGTGTTTGTGACGCATGACCAGGAAGAGGCGCTGACCATGAGCGACCGGATTGCCGTGTTTAGCAAGGGCAAAGTGTTGCAGATCGGCACACCGCTGGAGATTTACGAGCGGCCCAACTGCCGGTTCGTCTCGGACTTCATTGGCGAGACCAACTTCCTGGATGGCAAGCTGAGCGAAGTGAACGGCGAATATGGCACCGTGATCGTGGAGGGCAACAAGCCGTTTGTCGGGCGCATGAATACCAAGGCCCAGATTGGGGCCGAAGTGACCATTTCGGTGCGGCCGGAGAAGGTGCAGTTGCTGGACAAGCAGCCAGAGAACCCGGTCAATACCTATGAGGCGAAAATTTTGTCGGTGGGCTATGTCGGCTCCGACACCCGCGTCATCGCCTCGCTGGGCAACCTGTCTTTGGATGTGTGGGAACAAAACTCCATCAGCACCCTCGATCCAAACTATTTCTTCCGCCCCGGCGAGAAGGCCTACTTCACGTTTCGGCCGGACAATGCGCTCATTTTGACGGACTGAAGAGTCAAGAGTCTTAAATCATCTATGCCAACAAAAGCTGAACTTCAAACCAACCGCTCCGAGGTGCTGAAAGCATGTCTGGTGCATGTTTACACGGCGCTGGGCCTGCCGATTGCGCTCGCCGCACTCATCAGCGCGGCCCAAGGCGATTTTCGCGGCATGTTCCTGCTGTTCATGGCCGCCATTATTATCGATGGCACCGATGGCCCGCTGGCACGCCGGTTCAATGTCTCGAAGTGGACGCCGCGATTCGACGGCCGCAAACTCGACGACATCACCGATTACCTGACGTATGTGTTCGTGCCGATGTTTTTCATGTGGAAGTCGGGGTTGGTGATCGGGCCGTGGGTAGCCGTGCTGATGGTGGGCTTGCTGGCCTCGGGCTACGGCTTTAGCAATCTGGCCGCCAAGACCGACGACAAGCACTTCACCGGCTTCCCCTCGTATTGGAATGTGCTGGCCTTCTTTCTCTATCTCGCCAATTTGCCGGTGTGGCTCAACGGCCTCATCATCCTGGTTCTGGCCATTCTGGTGTTTGTGCCGATCAAGTTTGAATCCACCCAGGCGTTGACCAAATTTGAGTTGCTCTTAATTCCATTTCTAACGCTGGGCTGTTTCTATGTGATTTTGTTCGATTTCAACAGTCCGCCGCTCATATTGGTCTATGCCCTGACGGTGTATCCGATCTATCACATCGCACACGCAGTCATTCTGTATGTGCGGGGCGACAAGAGATAAAGAGTTGTTGGTTGCTGGTAGCTAGTGAAGAATGCCCTATCACTAGTCACCAGCAACCAGTCACCAGCAACTTCCCATGATTCAAACCATTCGCAAGCGGCGCGGCTTGCAAATCCTCGGCTTGTTGTTCCCCGGCGGCTTTGTCCTGATCGTGTTCTTCCTCATCCCACTGGTTCTGATCGGTGTGATGAGCTTCTTCGACAAAGCCGGCGCATTCACCCTCGAAGGCTATCGCCGCAGTTTCGAAAGCCTGTATGTGGGCCTGTTCATCCAATCCATCTGGATCGCCTTTCTCACCACCATCATCGCCCTGGTGATCAGTTATCCGGTGGCCCTGTTCATGGCCCGGCTGCCCAAACAATGGCGCAATGCGGCCGTGTTTCTGGTGATGATCCCGTTCTGGACCAACTTTCTGGTGCGCACCTATGCCCTGCAATTCCTGATGCGGCCCAACGGCCCCATCAACGCCGGGTTGCAAGCATTGGGGCTGATTAGTGAGCCGCTGCAAATGTTGAACACGTCCGGCGCCGTGCTCATCGGCCTGGTCTACGGCAACCTGCCCTTCATGATCCTGCCCATCTACACCTCACTGGAGAAGTTCGACTGGACCATGATCGAGGCCGCCAACGATCTGGGCGCGAATGTGCTGCGCGCGTTTGGGCGGGTGATGTTGCCGCTGACCGCACCCGGTGTGCTGGCCGGCTCCATCCTGACGTTTGTGCCGGCCATCGGCTCGTATGTCACAGCCGATCTGATGGGCGGCGGCAAGGCCACCATGCTCGGCCGCGTCATCGCCGGCCAGTTCGAGCAAGCCCAAAACTGGACCTTCGGCTCCGCCATGTCGCTGCTGCTGATGGTGATCGTGACCGTGTTTGCAATCATCTATTTTCGAGCCGGGCGTGGTGAGCGCGTGGCGTTGTAATATGCAACGTTTGCAAGAGCGTTATCTTTGCCCAAATGGCGACCGGTGGGAGATTTGGCTGGTCATTTATGACACGGATCGCTATGCACCAGGAGGCCGGGATGAAGTATTGCAGTATCAAAAAAATGGATTTGAAGTAGGTCATCACACCCGCCATTTGGATTCATCAGGCCGGTGCATCAAAGAGAACTTTCATGGCATTACCCAGATTCCGGCGGATGCACAACTCGTATGAGCATTAACACCATTCACACTGTGGGGGAACAACTGGAAGGGCCTGTGTTGTATGCACGCCAGAAAGCGCTGCGTGATGCGGCAAATTCCCCACCTGGGCCCACCATTGTTGCGGCAGATTTGCAAGTTCCTGAAAACATGGGCAGCGTGCTTCGCCTGGCCGATGCGGCGGGCAGCCGTCACGTCATTTTTGTGAGCCAGGCCGCAACCGCTGTTCAAACCTACGCCTCACGCGTGCACCGCACCGCGCGCAATGCAGAGAGCTGGATTGACACCCAAGTATTCGATGAGCCGTCCTTCATCCGCATGGCCGGCACGTTACGGCCCCTGATTGCCATCGAAATCACCACCCACTCAAAAAGCCTGTTTGAGGTTGCACTGCCCGAAAGCTGCGCAATCATGATTGGGAACGAACGGCATGGCATTCCCAAGCAATTGCTTGCTGAGTGCGACGATGCGATTCATGTTCCAATGTATGGCGTGAACGGATCCATGAATGTGACCCATGCATTGGCAATTGCTTTATTCGAATGGAGGAGGCAGCATCATGGCTAGTGAATCTCCCATCATTTTGTTGGGCGAGCGCGCCCATGTTCGGCCCACGCGGCCGCAAAACAAGAGTGCCACGGCCCGGATTGGCCGCATCTCGCTCATCACCATCACGCTGTTTATGTTCGCGTTTTTGTATGTGCCGATTTTTGTGTTGATCTTCTTCTCGTTCAACAAATCGCGCACCGGCTCACAGTGGACTGGGTTTACCCTGGAGTGGTACCAGAGCATGTTTGCCAACGAGAAGCTGCTGGCCGCGGCCGGTTACAGCCTTATTCTAGGCATATCTGCCACGCTCATCTCCGTCGTCATCGCCACGGCCATGGCACTGGTCATGGAGCGCTATCAGTTCAGGGGCAAGGGCTTGTGGGACGGACTGCTCTACATGCCCATCATCATTCCCGAGATTGTTGCGGCCGTCTCGCTGTTGCTGTTCTTCGCCACGGTGCGTGCCGAGCGCGGCTTCCTGACTTTGTTGGTGGCGCATGTGTCGTTCACCATGCCGTTTGTTTACCTGAACGTGCGCGCGCGACTGGCCGACTTCGACCGCAGCATCGAGGAGGCGGCCAAAGATTTGGGAGCCAATGAGGTCACGACGTTCCGGCGGATTACGCTGCCCCTGCTGATGCCGGGAATTATGAGCGGCGGCCTGCTCGGCTTCACCTTGAGTATGGACGACTTCATCATTTCCAACTTCGTGAAAGGCGTCGGCGGGGCCACGCTGCCGGTGTATGTGTGGCCGCAATTGCGCCGTGCCGTCTCGCCCGAGATTAACGCCGTGTCCACGTTGCTGTTGGTGTTCTCGATCTGCATCGTGGTGCTGTCGCTGGTGTTGCAGCGCCGGCAAAACAACTGACGGGCCGCAGATTTTTAACACAAAGAATGTAACGACTCAGCCCATCCCATGTAAGCGTCATTCCGAGCCTGTAGCCTACGGTGCGGCTGCTGCGTGAGTGCGTCGGCTCAGAGCCGCCGGCTCAGAGCCGCACGGCCGCGGCCCCGAAATGACCCCCCATGGGCTGAGTCGTTACCAAAGAATTCTGGCTCTCCCGACTTTGGCGGGAAATCATGGTTTTTGTAGGGGCAAAGCAGCGGGCTCATGTATGGGTTTGATCTGCGATGAGCCCGCTGCTTTGCCCTGCATTGCGCACCACCGACTTTCGAACAACCGCAATCTCAAGTTGCGTTCGGCCAGGAAATGCACAAATTTGAGTTAGGATAATGCGGCTTCCCAAGCCGTAAGCGTGCAGTGCGCCACCCCTTTAATTAGCTTAATTTTGATTTGGAGGAAGAGAAAACAATGTCTGTAAGCAAGCGTCTTTTTGCTTTTGCGGGGGCCTGTGCCCTGATTCTGGCCGCCTGTGGCGGCAATACCACACCCACTCCTGCGCCGGTTGTTGCGCCCACCGCAGCTGCCACTGAAGCCACCGCCGCAACCCCGGCCAGCGATGCTGAGGTGCCGGTTGGCGCAACCGCCGGTGCGCCAGGTGCAGCCGTGCCCGCCGAGTTGGTGGTCGACAAGACCAAGCTCGCCACCGAGCTGAATCTGTATTCGTGGGACGGCTATTTTGATGAGGCCGTGTTGACCGATTTCCAGACCGAATACGGCGTGAAGGTGAACCTAGAGACGTTCGACTCTAACGAGACGATGTATAACAAGTTCAAGGCCGGCGGCAACCCCGGCTATGACATCGTGGTGCCGTCGGATTACATGGTCGAGATCATGGCGCGCGAAGCCATGCTGGAGAAGTTCGATTACGCCAACATTCCGAATATCGTCTACGTCGATCCCGGCCACCGCAGCCTGTATTTCGACCCCACCAACGAGTATTCCATCTCGCACAACTGGGGCACCACCGGCATCGCCTATGACAGCGAGAAGGTGCCGAGCCTGACCTCGTGGAAGGAAATCTTTGAGCCCAGCGACGCGATCAAAGGCAAGATCGGGATGCTCGACGACCCACGCGAGCCGATGGCCGCGGCCCTGCGCTTCCTCGGATTCGCCGGCAGCACCCAAAATACGGATGAGCTGACCAAAGCCCGCGACCTGTTGCTGACTCAGAAGGATTCAGTGGCCAGCTATAAATTCAGCTCGGACTACAAGAAAGATCTGGTCGATGGCTCGGTTGATGTGGCCATGATGTATTCCATCGATGCCGTGGTGGCCGCCAAGGACAAACCCAGCATCAAGTATGTGATCCCCGAAGGCGTGACCACGATCTGGCAGGACAACCTGGCGATCCCGACCGGCGCCAAGAGCAAATACACAGCCGAAGTCTTCATCAACTACTTGTTGCGCCCGGCTGTGGCTGCCAAGAACGCCAACGCCCTGGGTCTGTCCACCTCCAACCTCGGCGTCATGCAGGAAGGCCTGGTCGACCCCAAGCTGCTGGCCGACAAGAGCGTGTATCCCGACATT
>Ga0105046_10018897_pt1 | contig 10474 bp, 3 predicted proteins | sample MAT03_FD_78385 | JGI IMG/M metagenome (GOLD analysis project Ga0105046, IMG submission 78385) | Freshwater microbial communities from Lake Fryxell liftoff mats and glacier meltwater in Antarctica - MAT-03 (megahit assembly) | ecosystem: Environmental > Aquatic > Freshwater > Ice > Liftoff... | reverse complement strand
TCTGGCGCGGCAGATGGGCATCGAGATCGTGGAGGGGCGCGACCTCGTGGTGCGCGACGGGCGGGTCTCCATGCGGACGACAAAAGGACTCAAGCCGGTGCATGTGATCTATCGGCGGCTGGATGATGATTTTCTGGATCCCACGGTCTTCCGCCGGGACAGCGCGCTGGGCGTGCCGGGGCTCATCCATGCGTATCGTTCGGGCAATGTGTCGCTCGCGAATTCCATCGGCACGGGCATCGCGGACGACAAGGTGATCTACTACTTCGTGCCGCGGATGATTAAGTATTACCTCGATCAGGAGCCCATCCTGCCGAACGTGCCGACGTATCTCGCGAGCGAGGAGGAGGACTTCCAGTACATCATGGATCACCTCGGCGAACTCGTGGTGAAGGCGGCGAATGAATCCGGCGGCTACGGCATGCTCATGGGGCCGAAGGCGTCGAAGGAGGAGATCGAGAAATTCCGGGAACTCATCAAGGCCGACCCGCGGAACTACATCGCGCAGCCGATGATTTCGCTGAGCACGCACCCGACGCGGCAGGATGATGGCACGTTCGAGGGCCGCCACATCGATCTGCGCCCGTACATTCTCTCGGGGGAAAAGACGGTAATCGTCCCCGGCGGTCTGACGCGTGTTGCGCTGCGGAAGGGTTCGCTGGTGGTGAACTCATCGCAGGGCGGGGGAAGCAAGGATACCTGGGTGCTGTATGGCGATGAGTGAAGAAGTAATGAGTGATTAGTAATCAGTAATCCCGTCTGCCACCCGCCATCGACTTACTAATAACTAACCACTAATCACTGCCGACTTCCCATGCTCAGCCGCGTCGCCAACTGCCTCTACTGGATGAGCCGCTTCATCGAGCGCGCTGACAACACGGCGCGTGTCGTGGATGTGAATCTCCAGCTCATCCTCGACTTCCGGACGCTCGATGAAAAGAGCCTCGCGGAATATTGGATGCCGATCATCGAGAGCACGGGCGACGAGGAGAAATTCTTCAGTCGCAATGCGAAGGCCACGGGGTTGAGCGTCACGGAGTTTCTCGTGTTCGACTGCGAGAATCCAAACTCGATCATCAGCTCGGTGAGCCAGGCGCGGGAAAACGCCCGCATGGTGCGCGACCAGATCACGGTCGAGCTGTGGGAGGAATTGAACCGGTTGTATCTCTGGATCCGATCCACCGATGCGCGACACATGTGGCGGCACAGCCCGGCGGATTTTTTCGGCCACATCCGGAATTCGAGCCTTCTGCTCGTGGGCACCATCTACGCGACCGTGGTCCACAATGAGGGCTGGTACTTCATGCAGGCCGGCAAGTTCCTGGAGCGTGCGGACAAGATCACGCGCATCCTCGATGTGCGGCACACGATTTTCCCAGGGAGCGGGACGCCGCGCGCGCTGACGCAGCGCGATACGCTGGAGCTGAGCGCGGTGCTTCGCTCGTGCAGTGCGTGGGATGCCTACAAGGCTGCCTATGGCGCCGAGGTGCGGCCCGAGTGGGTCGCAGAGATCCTGCTCTTCAATGATGAATTTCCGAGGAGTGTGCGGTTCTGCGTGGAGAAGCTCGACGATGCGCTCCGGCGGATCTCCGGAGTGGGCCCGCGCCGCTTCAGCAACGACTCGGAGAAGCTGAGCGGACGACTGCTCGCGGAGCTGGCGTACGGCTCGACCGAAGAGGTAATTGCGATCGGCATTCACGACTATGTCGATCAGCAGCAGGTGAAGCTGAACAACATCGGCGCGGCTCTTTTCAACGCCTACATCTTCCAGCCGTTCATGGCCCTCGAGGACGAGATCGTCGTCCAGCAGGAGATGCAGCAGCAGCAGCAGACCCTCAAAAGTTTCACCGATTCCCCCATCACACACACGCAGGCCGGAGCGACGAAAGCACGCCAGACCGCTTGCAAACTACAAATGGGGAATGAACACGACCAAACCTGATTATCTCACCATCGGCTTCGAACAGATCGATCGCGACCTGCGGTTTACGGTCGGGGCATTTGCGGAAGTCCTGCGGGATCTCGGACACGGGGAACTGGCCGAGCACCTCCCGTGGATCGGTGATGGTGCGATTGCATCCGAGCCGCCGGCGCGTCTCGGCCTGGCCTACTCGGTCGCATTTCAGCTCCTGAACATGGTGGAGGAGAGCGCCGCCGCGGCGATGCGCGAGCTGCGCGAGGAGCACGAGGGGGTGGTGGCCGAGCAGGGCTTGTGGGGCAACCAGCTTGCGCGCCTGAAGGCGGCGGGAGCGACCGAGGAGCACATCCTCGAGCAGATGCGCCGGGTGCGGGTCGAGCCGGTCCTGACCGCGCACCCGACCGAGGCGAAGCGACTCACGGTGCTCGATCATCACCGGACACTTTTCGCGCTGCTCCAGCCTGGGGCGGCTTCGCGGACACCCGGCGGCCAGCGCCGTCGCAGCGCCGAGGTGAAGGCGGCGCTCGAACGCCTGTGGCGCACCGGTGAGATCCTTTTGGAAAAGCCGACGCTCACCAACGAGCGGCGGAATGTGATGCACTATCTGCGCGAGGTTTTCCCCTCCGTCCTGCCGGTGCTCGACGAGCGTCTCCGGCTGGCGTGGAGCGAGGCGGGCTTCGATCCCGCGCGACTCGCGGCACCCGACGCCATGCCGCGGATCGGCTTCGGCACGTGGGTCGGCGGCGACCGCGACGGGCACCCTGGCGTGACGGCGGAGGTCACCCGCGAATCGCTCGAACGCCTGCGCGCGAATGCGCTGCTCGTGCATCACCGCAATCTCACGGAGCTTGCGGAAAAGCTCACGCTCACGACCTGGATGCAGGCGCCGCCCACGGCCTTGCGCACGGCGATCGGGCGGATGGCGGACGCGCTCGGCGATGACGCGGCGCGCATCCTCGCCGCGCATGGCGAGGAGCCGTGGCGTCAATTCGTGGAGCTGATGCTCGCGCGGCTTCCTGTCGATGTGACGCCCGGCCAGCTCGCGCAGCTTCGCGAAGGCGCGGCCTTTTACCGGCATGCCGGAGAACTCGCCGCCGATCTCGCCGTGCTGCATGCGCTGCTCGTGGAAGCAGGCGCGCAACGTCTCGCGGACGCGGATGTGGAGCCCGCGCAGCGCGCCTTGCAGGTCTTCGGCTTTCACCTCGCGCATCTCGATGTCCGGCAGAACTCGGCCTTTCATGCGAAGGCGCTCGGCCAGCTCATGGGTGCCGCGGGAATTGACGGCAGCCAGTGGGAGGAATGGAGCGAACCGGAGAGGCTTCGCTTTCTCGAGCGCGAGCTGCGGTCGCCGCGGCCATTCCTGCATCCCAGCGCCAGTGCGGGTCCCGAGGCGGATGCGGTGCTCGGCTGCTATCGCGTGCTCGCCACGCACATCGCGGCGTACGGCGCGGATGGAATCGGCGCGCTGATCGTGAGCATGACGCGCCGGCTGTCCGACCTGCTCGTGGTGTACGTGCTCGCCCGCGAGGCGGGGCTGCTGCGCGCGTTTCCGGAAGGCATCGTGTGTCTGCTGCCCGTCGTGCCGCTCTTTGAAACCGCGGATGATCTCGAGAACGGGCCCGAGATGCTGCGGCAATTCCTCTCGCAGCCCGTCACCCGCCGCAGCCTCGAATTCCAGGCGAACCGTGGCACAGCCGTCCCGGCTGTGGGGCCGGCAGGCGTCTCGCCTGCCGGCGGGCAGGATGCCCGCGATCCCCACAGGCAGGATGCCTGTGCCACGCTCGTCCAGCAGGTGATGGTCGGCTACAGCGACAGCAACAAGGACGCGGGAATTCTCGCGAGCCAGTGGGCGCTCCACCGCGCGCAGACGCAGCTCGCCGCAGTCGGGACGGATGCGGGGATCAATATCCGGTTCTTCCACGGTCGCGGCGGCACGGTGAGCCGGGGCGCGGGACCGACGCACCGTTTCCTCGATGCGCTCCCATACGGTTCGCTGCATGGGGACATCCGCCTCACGGAGCAGGGCGAGACCATCGCGCAGAAATTCGCGAACCCTGCGACGGCTGCCTACAATCTCGAACTGCTGCTCGCCGGCGTGACCGCGACGACTGGCCTGCACGCGAACGAAATCGCACCGCCTCATCCGCTCACGCCACTCGTGGAGAAACTCGCTGCGAACAGCCGGATCGCGTACCGGAGTCTCCTGGATGCGGACGGCTTCCTCGCCTTCTACCGGCAGGCCACGCCGATCGACGCGCTGGAGCACAGCCGCATCGGGTCGCGCCCGTCTCGCCGCACCGGGCAGCCGAGCCTCGCGGATCTGCGTGCGATTCCCTGGGTCTTCTCGTGGAACCAGGCGCGCTTCTATGTCCCCGGCTGGTTCGGCGCGGGCAGCGCGCTCGCATCGCTCACAGATGATGAACTCGCCCGCCTCGGCGGTGCGCTCCGAGGGTGGCCGTTCCTGCATTACGTCATCACGAACATCGAATCCTCGCTCGCAAGTTCCGACCGCGATCTGATGGCCGCCTACGCCGCGCTCGTCGAAGACGCCGCGATCCGCGAGCGCCTGCTCGGCCAGATCCATCGCGAGTGGGATCTCACCCGCACGATGCTCGAACGTCTGCGTGGAGCCCCGATGGCGGTCCGCCGTCCGCGCATGTGGAAGACGCTCCATCTTCGCACCGAGGCACTGCGCATTTTGCACCTGCAACAGATCGCGCTGCTCCGGCACTGGCGCGGTCTGCGCAACTCGGGTGATGAATCGGCCGCGAACGCAATGCTGCCGGACCTTCTCTTGAGCATCAACGCGATCGCCAGCGGACTCCGCACGACCGGCTAGCCCTGATGTTCGAATGAAACCACAGAGACACGATGGACACAGAGAATTGCAGGCGTCTGTCCCTCTGTGTCCATCGTGTCTCTGTGGTTCATCTGGCACGATTCATTAGCGTAGAACGAGCACTCCCTTTCCATGGCCATCCACGTCGCACTTCACCACCGCACTCACTACACGTATGACCGCCCGGTGGCGCACGCGCCGCATGTCGTCCGGCTGCGGCCGGCGCCTCATTGCCGCACGCCGATCCTCGCCTACTCGCTGAAGATCGGCGGTGGCGAGCCGTTCCTGAACTGGCAGCAGGATCCCTTCGGGAACTGGAACGGGCGTCTCGTTTTCCCCGAACCGATGCGGGAGTTCAGCGTGGATGTGGAGCTCGTCGCGGAGATGGCGGTTTACAATCCGTTCGACTTCTTCATCGAGGACGCCGCGACGCACTTTCCGTTTACTTATGAGCCGCTGCTGAAAAAGGACCTCGCGGCATTCCTCGAGCCCGGTCCTCTCACGCCGCGATTCTCCGCCTATCTCGCGTGGGTCCGCGCGCAACTGCTCGGCCAGCCGTCGAAGCTGCCGCACCCTGCGATGCCCGAGGGCGAGCGCCCGACGGACGTGCATGCCGGCGGCCATCTGCCGGTGAGCGGCGTGCTCCATCCCACTGCCGACAAGAAGCTGCGGACGATCGACTTCATGGTCGCCATCAATCAGGCGCTCCAGCGCGAGACGAAGTACACGATCCGCATGGAGCCCGGCGTGCAGACGCCCGAGGAGACGCTGGTGAAGGGGAGCGGTTCGTGCCGCGATTCCGCATGGCTGCTCTGCCAGCTTCTCCGGCACTGCGGGCTCGCTTCGCGGTTCGTCAGCGGCTATCTCATCCAGCTCAAGTCCGACGTGAAATCGCTCGACGGACCGAGCGGGACGGAGGTGGATTTCACCGACCTTCACGCGTGGACCGAGGTGTATCTGCCGGGTGCAGGCTGGGTCGGATTCGATCCCACCAGCGGGCTGCTCGCAGGGGAAGGGCACATCCCGCTCAGTTGCACGCCGGAGCCGAGCACCGCTGCACCGATCAGCGGCGCGATCGATCCGTGCGAATCGAAGCTTCATCATGAGATGAAGATCACGCGCATCTACGAGTCGCCGCGCGTGACGAAGCCGTACACGGAGGAGCAGTGGAAGGCGATCGAGGCCCTCGGCCACGAGATCGATGCGGACCTGATCAAGAACGACGTGCGCCTCACGATGGGCGGCGAGCCGACCTTCATCTCGATCGACGACCCGGACGGTCCCGAGTGGAATTTCTCCGCGACCTCGCCAAAGAAGCGCGCCCTTTCCGACACGCTGCTCAAGCGCCTGCGCGCGAAGTTCGCGCCGGGCTCGATGGTGCATTACGGGCAGGGCAAATGGTATCCCGGCGAGGCACTGCCGCGCTGGGCGTTCGGCTGCTTCTGGCGGAAGGACGGCCAGCCGGTGTGGCGGAACGATGCGCTCATCTCGGATGAAACTGCGAACTACAAGCACACGACGGAGGACTCGGGAAAATTCATCGCCACTTTCGCAGGCAAGATCGGTGCGGACCCGAAGTGGATCCTGGAGGGATTTGAGGATTCATTTCATCACAGGTGGAGGGAACGCCGGCTCCCGTCGAACGTGGACCCACACAAGGCCGATCCGAAGGACGACGGGGAGCGCGTGCGGATGGCGAGGATTCTCGACCAGGGCGTCGAAAGCGTGGTGGGCCACGCGATGCCGTTGCAGCGGGGCTGGAAGGATTTTCTGCCGTGCTGGATGAGCGGCCCGTGGTTCCTGCGGAACGACCGTCTCTACCTCATGCCGGGCGACTCGCCGATGGGTCTGCGGCTGCCGATCGATTCGCTGCCCTGGGTGAAGGAATCCGACTATCCGTACATCAACGAACTCGATCCCACCGCTGAGCGTCCTCCGCTTCCGCCGCCAGAGGAATTGCGCCAGCGCTACCGCCGCATCGACACTCCCGCCCGTCGGAAGGCTGCGGAGCAACGGCGTCTTGAGCTGAGCCCCGAAGAGGTGAAAAAGGAAGCCCTTCGCCAGGACCCCACGCGCGTTCCCGAGGTCGGCGAATCCGCGCCGTGGATCGTCCGCACTGCGATCTGCGTCGAACCGCGCGGCGGCAAGCTTCATATCTTCATGCCGCCCGTCGCGACGCTGGAAGACTATCTCGAACTCGTCGCCGCCATCGAGGACACCGCCGCGGAACTGAAGATGCCGATCGCCATCGAGGGCTATGCGCCGCCGCGGGATCCGCGCCTCGACGTGCTGAAGGTCACGCCCGACCCCGGCGTCATCGAGGTGAATCTCCATCCGAGCAAATCGTGGGACGAACTCGTGGACCGGACCACGGTGCTCTACGAGGAGGCGCGGCAGACACGCCTCGGCACGGAGAAATTCATGGTGGATGGCCGCCACACCGGCACCGGCGGCGGCAACCACATCCTCATCGGCGGCGCGACGCCCGCGGATTCGCCCGTGCTGCGGCGGCCCGACCTGCTGCGCTCGCTTCTCGCGTACTGGCAGAATCACCCGTCGCTGAGCTGGCTCTTCAGCGGTCTCTTCGTCGGCCCGACATCGCAGGCACCCCGTGTCGATGAGGCGCGGAATGATTCGCTCTACGAACTGGAGGTCGCATTCAAGGAACTCGACCGGCAACTCGGACTGGGTGAGAAGCGCGACCCGAAACACACTCCCGCGTGGCTCGCAGACCGGCTCTTCCGGAATCTCCTCCTCGACTCGAGCGGCAACACGCACCGCGCCGAGTTCAGCATCGACAAGCTCTACACGCCCGAGAGCGCCAGCGGACGCCTCGGCCTCGTCGAGATGCGCGCCTTTGAAATGCCGCCGCACTCGCAGATGAGCCTCGCGCAGCATCTCCTGCTGCGCGCGCTCGTCGCGAAGTTCTGGCGCGAGCCCTACACGAACGATCTCGTCCGCTGGGGCACCGAGATTCATGACCGCTGGATGCTCCCGCATTTCTGCGAGACGGATTTTCGCGATGTGATCCACGACCTGCGCGATGCGGGCTATCCGATCGAATTCGAGTGGTTCGCGCCGCACTTCGAGTTCCGTTTTCCGCGCATCGGGGATTTTGCGCAGCGCGATGTCCACGTGGAATTGCGCACCGCGCTCGAGCCGTGGCACGTCCTCGGCGAGGAAGGCCGCGCGGGCGGCACTGTCCGCTATGTGGACAGTTCACTGGAACGTCTCCAGGTGAAGGCGCGGGGCCTTGCGAGCGGGCGATTCGTCCTCACGGTGAATGGCCGCCGCATTCCGCTCCACCCGACCGGCACGAAGGGCGAGGGCGTCGCCGGAGTCCGCTATCGTGCATGGCAGCCGCCAAATTGCCTCCAGCCCACCATCGGCGTGAATGCGCCGCTCACTTTCGATCTCTTCGACACGTGGAACGGCCGCTCCCTCGGCGGGTGCAGCTATCACGTTGCGCATCCGGGCGGACGCAGCTACGACACTTTCCCCGTGAACAGCTACGAAGCCGAAAGCCGCCGTCTTGCCCGCTTCTTTGCGCACGGACATACGCAGGGAAAATTTGTTGCGCCGGTCGAGCCGCTGAGCCGGGATTTTCCCTTCACGCTCGATCTGCGCCATGCCTGACTGGAGAGGCAACGATCCGACACGGGGAACGGGGTTCGCGTCCCAAGCGGGACACGACGCTGCGATGCGGCCGTCGGTTTTCCGTGATTACGTCGCGAGGCCCGGCGTTTTCGACGAGATGCAGGCGGCCAATGGTTCGGTGAATCCGCACTATCAGACGCTGCTGCGCGAACTGGATTCGCTCGGCATCGATGAATTGCGGCACCGGCGGCAGACGTGCTCGGAGATCGTGCACGAGCAGGGGATCACCTACACGGTTTACGGTGACCCGATCGGCACGGAGCGGCCGTGGCAGTTGGACCCGGTGCCATTTGTGATCTCGCAATCGGAATGGGGCGAGATTGAGAAGGCGCTCACGCAGCGTGCGGCGCTGATCAATGCCATCCTCGCCGACTGCTACGGAAAGCAGGAACTCATCCGCACCGCGTCGCTGCCGCCGGCGTTGCTTTTTGCGCAGCCGGATTTTCTCCGCCCGCTGCACGGGGTCCGTCCGCCGCAGGATCTCTTCCTCCACTGCTACGCCGCCGACCTCGCACGTTCGCCGGACGGACGCTGGTGGGTGATTTCCGACCGGACGCAGATCCCCACTGGCGCGGGCTACACGCTCGCGAACCGGCTCGCCACCTCCCGCGTGCTGCCCGAGGCATTCCGGAGCTGCCATGTGCAACGGCTCGCCGGCTTTTTCCGTGAGATGCAGCATTCGCTCGCCGCTCTCGGCTCGCGGCGGACGGACAATCCGCGCGTCGTCCTGCTCACTCCGGGAACCTATAACGAGACGTATTTCGAGCAGGCGTATCTCGCGCGCTACCTCGGCTACACGCTCGTCGAGGGGCAGGATCTCGCGGTGCGCGACGACCGCGTCTTTTTAAAAACCATCGGCGGCCTCGAGCCTGTGGACGTGATCCTCCGCCGTGTGGATGACGAGTTCTGCGATCCTTTGGAGCTTCGGAACGACTCGATGCTCGGTGTGCCCGGCCTCGTCGAGGCGGTGCGCGCGGGGCATGTCGCGGTGTCGAATGCCCTCGGAAGCGGCCTGCTGCAAAGCCCGGCGTTCAAGGCTTTCCTGCCGGGCCTTTGCCGGCATGTCCTCGGCGAGGAACTTCGCATGCCATCGGTGGCCACGTGGTGGTGCGGGCAGAAGACCGCCCAGAAATATGTCCTCGCGCACCTCGATGAACTCGTCGTGAAACCCGCGTTCCGTCCGTATGGCCAGGAAGGTTTTCAGAGCCTGACGAAGGAAGAACTGCGGGCCCGGATCGAATTCCAGCCGCACCTGTGGATCGCGCAGGAAAAGGTCCACATGTCCACCGCACCTTCATGGGAAGGCACCGGAATCGGGTCCAAGCGCGTCGTCGTCCGTGTGTATCTCGTCGCCACGGCGAATGGCTACAAGGTCATGCCGGGCGGTCTCACGCGGAATGCAGTGAGCGGCGATGCGCGGCTGGTCTCCATGCAGCACGGCGGCACGAGCAAGGACACTTGGGTCCTGAGCGACAAACCGGTCGAGGAGGTGTCGCTGCTCGATGGCAGTGGTCGCACCATTGAGCTGCGCCGCGTCGGCAACAATCTCCCATCGCGCCTTGCGGACAACTTCTGCTGGCTCGGACGCTACGCCGAACGTCTCGATGCGACCGCGCGCCTGCTTCGCAGCACGCTGTCGCGTTTCAATCCCGAGAGGGCTGGATCGCGGATGCCGCACCTGACTCCCTTTCTGAAAGCGCTCGAAAAGCAGAGCGAGCCACGACCCGGAAACCCGAGTTCGAATCAGAACGCGGAGGCGATCGAGGCGGATCTGCTGTCCTCGATTTTCGATCCCGCACGGCCCGACAGCCTCCGGCAGCTCGCCGGACGGGTCGAACGCCTGGCGATGAACGTCCGCGACCGGACATCGAATGACGTATGGCGCGTGCTCAGCCAGCTCGAGGAATGTCTGGACGTGCCGTCGAACGGACGCCCGATGCTGGCAGGCGACGCCATTCCCGTGCTGAACCGGCTCATCATGACGATCGCGTCGTTCTATGGATTCGCGCGCGAGAATATGACCCGCGCGCAGGGCTGGCGTTTCATCGACATCGGCCAGC
>Ga0105046_10018896_pt1 | contig 10474 bp, 11 predicted proteins | sample MAT03_FD_78385 | JGI IMG/M metagenome (GOLD analysis project Ga0105046, IMG submission 78385) | Freshwater microbial communities from Lake Fryxell liftoff mats and glacier meltwater in Antarctica - MAT-03 (megahit assembly) | ecosystem: Environmental > Aquatic > Freshwater > Ice > Liftoff... | reverse complement strand
TGACCGCGCGGCCGGAGTCTCCAAGTATCCGCTGCGGCGCATGGTTGCCCTGGCGATCGATGCCGTGGTGTCCTTCTCCGTCCGGCCGTTGCGGCTGGCCATCCGCCTCGGCTTGTTCAGCGTCGTGATCGGCATGGGCTACCTGGGTTTTGTCATCCTGAGCTTTCTGCGTGGGAACACGTTGTCGGGTTGGGCGTCGATCATCGCCTGCATCCTGGTAATGGGCGGAACGCAGTTGGTCGTTCTCGGCATCATGAGTGAATACCTCGCTCGTCAGACTGAACTCCTCCGCGGACGTCCGCTCTACGTCGTGCGCCAACGCTCGCATGCCGTGTGGGCCGAATCCGGCGGCAGATAGGTAGGCGCGATGCCTGATCTGTCACAGGGCGCGCGGTTTGTGTCCATCGGCGTCATCGTCACGGGATTGCACTCCCTCATGCAGTGGGGGTGGTGCAATGGTTTGGGCGTCAGCCCTTGGCTTGGCTACCTGCTTGCCCTTATCGTATCGTTCGCGGTCTCCTTCACTCTGCATCGCCGGGTGACGTTCGGATCGTCAGTGCCCATTGCCAAAACTCTGCCTGCCTTCGCTGTCCTGCAGGCGGGCCAGCAGATCCTCAATTACGTCATCTTCCTGGGATTCTGCTGGCTGCTTGATGGAGGGCGGTTCGGTGCGTATACACATCTCGTGGCATTGGGTCTGGCTTGCGCCCTGGTCACCATCCCCGCCTATGTCGGTGCAAGCCGCATCTTTTATAAACGCTGACTATGTACGACCCAACCGAGATTGCCCGGCTGGTCGCTAGCTATCCGCGCCAACGTCCGCCGCTACCAAGTCGACAGGCCGCGTTGTTCGATCGGGAATATGCCATCAATCGGACTGGCGGATCGCTGATCAATCGGGTGGCCCTGCACTTGGAATCCTGGATGCATCGTGATGTCGCTCGTGGCGCCGCCTTACATCCGGGGGACGTACTCGAACTGGGAGCAGGCACGCTCAATCACCTCGACTTCGAACAGCACCTCGCCACCTACGATGCCGTGGAGCCATATACCAATTTGGTTGACCTGACCACAAACCGCCGCCGGCTGCGCAACCTGTTCAGCTCCATCGACGAGATTCCTGATGGTCAACGCTACGCTCGCATCATCTCAATTGCCGTTCTCGAGCATCTGGTGGACCTTCCCCGCGTGATCGCCCGAAGCGCCCTGCTGCTGGAACCGGGCGGCTTATTCCAGGCAGCTATCCCCAGCGAAGGCGGATTCCTCTGGGGGCTGGCTTGGCGCTCGACCACCGGACTGGCCTACCGCCTGCGTACTGGAGTCTCCTATGCTCCGGTCATGCGACATGAACACGTGAGCGATCAGTGGCAGATCCTGCAGTTGATGCAGAGCTGTTTCACGGACGTGACCATCCGACGTCACCCCGCGCTGGGCAGTCATGGCAGCCTCTACACTAGCGTGTGTGCGAGGAATCCGAATCTCATGATGGCCAACACATGGCTGGAGGTCGGCCGCGTTCAATCGGCAGGATGAGATGGCCGAACGAGCAGGGCCACCCAGCTGCGGCCGTATTCCCGCCGTTCGCGTTCGACCAGCCCATGTTCTGGCAATTCCTGACCACGTTCGCCGCGGATCAGGACCAAGCCGCCCTCGGCCAAACAGGCGCCCGACTGCTCCACCAGCTTACTAAGATACCCGCGCTCGTCACGGAACCACGGAAATGGCGGATCGCAAAACACCAGATCGATGCCGCTAAGCCCTGGCAATACCGTCTGAAAGCCATGCGAGTGTAGACGGACGCTGGCGGGGTTTCCGACCGCAGCGAGGTTTTCGCGGATGGTCGGTACGGCATGACGGGCAGGCTCGCACAGGTGGACCTCGCTGGCCCCGCGACTGGCACATTCGATGCCGAAGACGCCCGAACCGGCGCAGGCGTCGACCACCCGCCAACCATCCATGCTTTGACCCAACCAGTCGAACAGGGACTGCTTAATGCGATCAGTTAACGGCCGGGTCTCCTGGCCAGGCGGAGCCAGCAGCTTACGCCCGCCCCACACGCCGGAAATGATTCTTAAACTGCCTTGTTTGGCCATGTACCGGTTCCGTAGCAAGCCCGCAGGTCGTTCCAGAATCCCGGGTAGGTCTTGGCGACGCAATCCGGATCGCCAATCGTAATTGCCCCCGTCATGGCCCCCAGAACGCCGAAGCTCATGGCGATGCGATGATCTTTGTAGCACTCAACGGTGGCCGGTACGAGTGGTCGCGGGATGATGCGCATCCAGTCGTCTCCGTGCTCGACCTCCTGGCCAAGTCGGCGCAATTCTGTAACCATCGCCATCAGTCGGTCGCATTCCTTGATCCGGATATTGGCTACATTGCGGATGGTCGTCGGTCCGTCGGCTAGCGGCGCGATAGCCGCGAGGGTCATCACGGTGTCGCTGATGTGGTGCATGTCGCAGTCGATGCCTGCCAAGTCGCCGGCCCCGATCACCCGCGTGATCACAGCCCCGGATTCGACGGTCGCGCCCATGCGTTTGAGTAGATCAGTGAAGGCGATGTCGCCCTGCAGGCTGCGTGTTCCCAGATCGGGAACGGTGATGTCATGACCGCAGGCGGCGAGGGCGAGCGGGTAGCTTGCCGAGCTCGCGTCGGGCTCGACCCGATAGCCACGAGCACGGTACGTCTGGCAGCGCTTGGCGTGGAATCCACCGCGTGTCTCCTCGATCAATCCGCCGAAGTCGGCGACCATGCGTCGGGTCATTTCGACGTACGGGCGGCTGACCAACTCTCCGATGATCTCAATATCCAACGGCTGTTCGCCGAGGCCGGCGACCAGCAGGAGGGCGGTCAGGTACTGGCTGCTTTTGTCGCCGCGCAGACGGATGGAGCCACCGCGCAGCGAGCCGCCATGCACGGTCAACGGGGGGCATCCGCTGGCGCAATCGACCCGCACGCCAAGCTGACATAGACCCTCGACCAGATCGGCGATCGGACGTTTGGACATCGCCTCGTCACCAACGAAGGTGACCGGTCCCGGTGCCAGCACGGCGGCGGCGGCGAGGAAGCGCACCGTAGTCCCGCTGTTGCCGACAAAGATCGGGGCAGCCGGGGCGCGCAGACGCGAGCGGCCACCCTCGACCAGCAGCTGTCCCGGTGCGCCATCGCGGATGCCGATCCCCAAGGAGATCAGTCCTTCGCGCATGCGCCACGTGTCATCGCTGTCGAGCACGTTCTCGATCACGCTGGTTCCCTCACCCAACCCGGCGAGCAGCAGCGCACGATTGGTGATCGACTTGGAACCTGGTACCTGCCAGGTCCGGCGAACGTCGCCGTTCAGCCGCGGGATCAGCATGGACGATGCCTTGCGATGCAGTCGAGGGCGGCCTGATGGACCAGGCCGTTGCTAACCACCGCGTTGCCCGAACGGATCGACGGTGTCCCCGCGAGATCACTGAAGCGGCCGCCGGCCTCGCTGACGACCAGGCTGGTTGCGGCGACATCCCACACACTCAGTTGCGGTTCGACCATCAGCTCGGCCCGACCAGTGGCGACCAGCATGTGGCCATAGGCATCACTGAGACCGCGCGCCAAGGCTGTGGAGGCACAGAGCTCTGCGAAGCAGCCATCCAGCCGATTGCGGCTAAACCACGTCGGCGATTCGTAGCAAAACAGGCTGTCGGCCAAGGTCGTGACCCGCGAGACGCGGATGGCATGCTGATTGAGGCGAGCGCCGCCACCAAGCACGGCATCGTACCACTCGTCGAGCCCAGGTATGCCCACAGCGGCGGCGACAACGCCATGCTCGCGGTGTTCGCACGCGACCAGCACGGCCCATAGGGGGATGCCGCGGACGAAATTGCGTGTTCCGTCGATCGGATCGACGATCCATCGATAGCCCGAGGTCCCTTCGCTACTGCCGGTCTCTTCGCCCAACCAGGCATCCTGGGGCCGTGTAGCCCGCACGGTGGCGGCGATCGCCGCTTCGGCTTCACGATCTGCGATGGTCACCGGACTATCATCATGCTTGGTCTCGACCTGCAGGTCGGGGCGGCGGAAGTGACGCATCGCAGCGGCCCCGCCAGCGCGGGCGGCATCGACGGCCAGGGCCCGTAAAGCCCGCCACAATGGGTCCGTATCAACCATTCGGGTGTTCTCCGGGGCGCATGCTCTCGCTGCCTGCGGCTCTGCAAGGCGTTGGTGATACGGTTACCTGCTGGTGATGGCCTGATCGACAGGTTCGCTGAACCATCGCACCTGTTCAAACGTTGCATAAGCATATGCTCGCAGCCGTGGCTACCCCACCCATGATGACTCCGGCCCCAACCGAGGGCATTCCTCCGGGCACCGAACTGTTCGGCTACCGCTTCGAAGGGGTGCTTGGCAAGGGCGGCATGGGCACGGTCTACAAGGCCACCCAACTGTCGCTGCAACGCATTGTTGCGGTCAAGGTGCTGGGCCAGCGCTTTGCGCGCAATCCGACTCTGGCCAACGACTTCCTCAAGGAGGCCCGCGCGACCGCCAAGCTTACCCACCAGAACCTGGTGATGGTGCATGACGTCCACGCCGATCCTGACCGCAAGCTGTACGCCTACGCCATGGAGTACGTGCCTGGGCTGACCATGTCGGACATGGTCGCCCAGCAAGGCCCTTTGAAACGTGCCGCGGCCTTGCACGTCATCTACCAGATCGCCCAAGCCCTGGCGGCCGCCCATCGCGCCGACCTGATCCATCGTGATATCAAGCCAGACAACATCCTCATCACCCAGAACGGCTTGGCCAAACTTCTAGATCTGGGACTGGTGCGCGACCGCCTGGAAGGCCAAACCGCCCGACCATCGGGCAAGCGCATGCTCAGCATCGTCGGGACGCCCGAGTGGTCCGCCCCAGAACAGAGCCGCAATCCCGATGAGGCCTCGACCGCCAGCGACGTCTTCAGCCTCGGCGCGACCCTGTTCTTCGCCCTGACCGGCCAGCCCCCCTTTACCGGCGATACGGTAATCGATCTGATCGTGCGTGTCTGCACGGACGATGTGACCTATCCGACATCGATACCTCGCGACTGCCAGCAGTTGCTCGACCTCATGCTGGCCAAAGACCCTGAGCGACGGCTGGCTGACGGCGACGCCTTGGTGCGTGCACTGGAAGACATGTCCAAAGGCAAGGTGCCGAAACTTGATGAAAGCGGCGAACTTGCTGGAGTCGCGCCGGGTCGCACGCCACTGCCGGGCAGGCGTCGTCGCCTGCGCCGGTTCAGATATCGTAGCTGAACTGTCCTGCCCCCGTAATCACTCCCGTCGACGCGAGTCGATACAGATCGTGACCGGGCCGTCGTTGGTCGATGACACCTGCATATCCGCAGCGAAGACCCCGGTGGCGACCGTTCGGCCCAGCAGAGTAGACAGACGCTGGCAGAATATCTCGTAGAGCCGTTTTGCCTCCTCGGGTTTGGCCGCACGCAGGAAGTCAGGTCGATTGCCATGCGCCGTCGAGGCAAGCAGGGTGAATTGGCTGATCACCAGTGCCGAACCGGCAACATCCCCGAGGGCCAGAGACATCCGACCATCAGCGTCCGGAAAGATGCGCAGCCGGTGGATCTTGCCGCACAGCCAGTCGAGGTCGACTTCGCCATCGCCGTCCTCGACGCCAAGGAGTATCAGGAAACCGCGGCCAATCGTTCCGACACTGTCCGTTCCGACCGTGACCGAGGCCTGCCCGACCCGCTGCACCACTGCCCGCATCGGCTATTCGCCGCGATAGAGTCGGTCGGCAAAACGCGGATCAAGTTCTGGCGTCGCCCGGACCCGGCGCGCCACATCGTCGATCGCATAGGCGACCCGGCGGAAGTAGACGGCATCACCACTGAACAGGGTGTAGCAGGCCCGGGGATCACGGTCGCGCGGCTGACCCACCGATCCGACATTGATCAGGTACTTGCCATCTCTGACATCGTAGCCATCGGGCAGTTCGCCGCCGGCAAGGAAGCAGCGGTCAGCGGTGAATACGCCCGGGCGATGGGTATGGCCGACAAAGCACAGCCGTGGGATCGCCTCAAATATCTCTTCCATCTTGGCAGGATCAGAGCCCTCCCAGAGGTCGCTCTCCAGCACGTATTCCATCACCGGGTCGCGCGGGCTGCCATGCACCAGCAGCACATCATCGATCTCGTGGCGCACCGGCAGGGCTTTGAGTAACTCCTGGATAGCCTTGCGCTTCAGAGAGGGCTCAATGCCTTCGATCTGCTTACGCGTCCAGTCGATCGCCCGCTTGGCGCCAGAATGGAAGCCGAACGCGCCGTGCAGCACGGCGTGCTCGTGATTGCCCATGAGGAAGAGTTTGCAACGCGCCGTCACCGTGTCGATACACCACTCGACATCGGGGCCATAGCCGATCACGTCGCCCAGGCAGTAGATGCGCTCCACCGTGCCCAACTGATCAATATCATCGAGGACCGCCTGCAGGGCGGGACGGTTGGCGTGCAGATCAGAGATGAAGGCTATCACATGAGGCTCGGTATCAGGACTATGCAGGCAAACAGCGCTCGTCCAGCCTGGGAGTCACGGACCTACTTTGCGGTGACGATTCGAAGTGCGCCGACGCAGCCGTTCGGTGGTCAGGCGCTTCCAAGTGGTCGCTCCGCCTGCTGCCGTCCCGCCGATGGCGGCGCGATAGACGCCGAGCAGAGCGTCCCCGACAATGGCGATATCATGGCGTCTCGCCGACTGCAAGGCGCCAGCGGCCTGTGCCGAGCGGTGGTCGGCGGCAGCCAGCTGACGCAAGGCTCCGGTAAGGGCCTGGACATCACCAGGCTGGATCAGGATGCCACTGCGTCCGTCATGGACCAGTTCTGGCAGCAATCCTGCCGCCACCGCCACGACCGGACGGCCAGCGGCCAGGGCATCGACCACATGCCGCATGGGTAGGTCCGCGACGCACAGCTCGACCAGTACATCGCACTCGGCCAGGACGGCCTCAGGTGGAAGGATCCTGACACCGTCTCGATTCTCGGGGATCAGGCCATCCGGAGCGGACACCACTGCCGAAACTGCCAAACCGGCGGTACGCAGCGCGTCGACCGCCTCAACGAATTGACGAGCATCGGCCCGCCGGCGTAACCGGGCACCAATTACCAGGCCACCGTCGACCTGCCGCGGTCCGGGCAGCTGGGCATCCACTCCTGGTGGCACCACCACCACCCGGTCGCGAGCCAGGCGGGCATCGGCCAGCAGGGTCGAACGATATTCTTCGCCGGGCACGAGCACGGCAGCTATGACCGGGTCGCGCAGCAGGCGCTGGGTCGTCAGCTCGGCCATGCCGCCAGGATCGGCGACCAGCTGCGCGGCGATGCCGCGCGCCACATCGATGGCAGGACTCAGGGCGTTTTCGCCATGTGCGTGCACCACGTCTGCGCCCCAGGCTCCGGCCGCCAGGATGGCATCGCGACGGCCGTGGCGCCACCAGTTCCACCAGTCCGTCCGCCGGCCCAGGCACGGTTCGAAGCCTGCCTCGCTCGTTGGTTCACCGATCGCCACCGTCGCCACAGCATGGCCCTGAGTCTTCAGCCAGGGCAGTAGGCTGCCCAGGCCAGACCTGTCCATCGAGGCCAGCCCAAGATCAGCGACGTGAAGGATACGGAGGGGAATCATCGGTATCGAGTTCGTTGCCGGCTATCACCCGCTTACCGTCAAGCCAGGCGCCGAGATCGGTCAGCCGGCAGCGTGACGAGCAGAATGGAAAGCTGGCTGGTCTGGAATCGCCCCGGATCGGCACGGATCGACCGCAGGAAGGACAGCGCAGCTCAGGATCACTCACCTCGGCATCGGAATGCCCGGGAGCTGCTTGGGAAGCACCAGGGCCTATTTCACCTGGGCCAGGCTCAGAACACGCCAGCCGATCGGCCACCGGTCGCCTTCGATACGCATGAGCCGTCCTTCATAGGCCCCCTGCAATGCACGGTATGGCGGACGTCCGATATCGATCATCAGACTACCAGAGCGGCCTCGGAATGGCCGGATCACTAGTCGGGTCGGCAATTCTCCCTGATCCAGCAGACGCTGGGCGAAGGGTTCACCATCGCGAGGCGGAGTCCCCGTAAGCAGATCGGTGATGATGACGGCGTCATCGTCCGACACGGACAGCTTTTTCATCATCGTCTTGTGGACCACATGACGCAGGCGGGCGGCGGTCAACAGGCGCGAGGCCTCTTCCCCAGTTTTACCGGCAGCCACCCCACGGACTTTCTCCAGATCGGAGGCAGCGACCCACAGACCAAGGGCTGCGTCCAGGCGCAATCCCTTCAGTTCGGCAAACACGGGCTGCAGCGGTGTCAGTTCGATAATCCGTTCAGATCCCAACTCGGCATCGGCTAGATTCGAAGCCAGGACCGGACCAGATGGCATCGATGACGCCGAAACCAGCCAGGCTCTGGCGCGGACCACATCGCCCAGCACCGGATAGCGATTCTGGTCGAACGAAACCGGTCCGGCGTACGTGTCGATCGCACCGCGAACCGCACTGCGCAGGTTCAGCACCACGGCCAAGAGGAGGGCAATCACAGCAACGACGCCAACAATCAACCACAACTGCCGATGCTCGCGGTGCTGCCGTTCCCCCTGCCCGGTCAGCACGGCATTGCGCGCTGCCATGCGGGCGGTTTCGGGGTTCTCGCCCTTGGCGATGCGTTCGCTCTTGCGCTCTTCGCGTTTGGCGCTCTCCGAATTCGCCGCCTGGTGCGCGACTTCAGCAAGTTGCGCTGCCATCTGGGCCCGGGCTGCCGCCAAGTGTTCAGTCTTCTTCTTGGATACCCGCTCTGATCGGGGCACTGTCACTGCTGGGGGTGGTGTCGGCTCTCTCGACTCGACCTCGATCTGGAGGACCGGCGCAGAAACCGGTACCGGCGCCGGTTTAGCCGTTGCTGGGGGGATAGGCGCAGCCGCAGATGGAACACGTACGGCCGAGGGGCGGGGCGCTTCAGTGGGTGTGGCGGTTGCAGCGGGACGGGGCGGATCACGTACCGGCGGGACAGCCGCAGCGGTGGTCACCGACACACTAGCCGCGGAAGCGGGAACATCCTGGATCTTCGTTGCCACACCGTCAGGCTGCAGGATGAAGCCGTTGCGACATCCCTTGCAGCGTACGGCCTTGCCCACCAGCACCGGCTTGGCCGGGTAGCTCATCCCGCACCAGGGGCAGGGGAAGGTGTCCGGCAGGCCGCTCATACGCTCCAGGGTCCGCGGACGTTGCCGTGTCCGCAAGTGGTTGCGTGCTTGTCCGCCTGCCGGTGTCGCATAACCCTATGGCATGCGCCGGGGCTTCACCCTCATCGAACTCCTGGTCGCCAGCGGCGTCTTTCTGTTCGGCTTCACGGCCGCCCTCGGCTTGCTCCTGGTCGGCACCCGCGCCCGCGCCCAGGCGGATGGGATGCTGCGGCTGAGCCTGGCGGCGAGTTCGATCGTCGAGGAGATTCGGTTGGAGGCGGGGCGGGAGACGCCAATAGGGCCCTACGAACCGAATACGTACTTAGGCGACGGATTTGCTGCGATTCTTTCCAATGTGGACGTCAATGGGAGCCCCGTCTCGGAAACGGCATCAGGTCTGGATGCCTGCCTATATCCCTACAAGCCGCAACCGGGCATTTGGTATCGCGTGATCGGTTGCGTTGACGAAAAGGGTGATCGCTTGGCGACCGAGCGCCGTGCCGATCTGGCGACAGCCCTGCGGGTGGATCTGCTGGTCGTGTGGAATCCCGTAGCTGACGATACACTTGACGTCAGGGCTCTGGCGACCCGACAGGGCCTTTTCCGCAATAATTCCCCAGTCAATCTTACTAGCGTCACCACGCCAGCCGAGCAGGACAAAGCAATCCAGGACATAGCGGATTTCATGGCCAAACGTGGCTTCGCCGTCCGTGAAACCGCCTGGATCATCAGAAAACCAAGTTGGGAACGGTAGCGGAGCGCGGCCAGCTTGGCCGCCAGTCGCCCCGCCCGAGGCTGTTCGACACATTTCAACGCAATCCGACCCCCGGCCAAGCTGGCCGGAGGGACGGGCGGCCAAGCTGGCCGCGCTCTGTGCCTCGCTCACTAGGCGAACGTCATGCCGCGGTACAACGCATCGTAGCTCCGCGCTGCACTGACCCAGGAGAAGTCCGTCGACATGCCGCGCTTCTGCGCTGCCGCCCAGTCGGCGGGGAAATGCTGGAAGAGGCCCAAGGCGCGATCGAGGACGGCCGAGAAATGCCCCACATCCACAGGTCCGAAGGTGAAGCCGGTGCCGGCACCGGATGAGACATCCGTGACGGTGTCCGCCAGTCCGCCTGTATAACGGACGATCGGCAGGGTGCCGTAACGCATCGCGTACATCTGGGTCAGGCCGCATGGCTCGAAGCGGCTGGGTACCAGGAAGGCATCCGATCCGGCGACGAAGCGGTGGGCGAGGGCCTCGTTATGGCCGTACCAGGTATAAACCCAGCCCGGAT